>OLIS01000011.1_pt1 | contig 125939 bp, 108 predicted proteins | sample 1601351 | NCBI WGS metagenome assembly OLIS01 (sample SAMEA2452122, study PRJEB22498) | human gut metagenome | biome: human feces; feature: human gut; material: feces | place: Australia | collected 2012
CTTTCTCCTTTTCCCCACCAAATTTTCAATTTGTCGGGGACCCCGAATGGAATTTTGTTTTATAGCACGGCACGGTTTAGCCACTTTATCGACAGTCTGTGCCGAGGAGCGTTTCCTCGGTATCTTATGTGTTTATTTAATTATTATCTACCCTTGGCAAATGAACGGACTTTGAATTCTGCCCCCGTTGATTCGCAAACCTCTCGTGATTTTTCAATATCCTCAGATGAAATGACGTCAACAACAGTCATTCTTACTTTTGGGCAATCGGCAACGCATTCCTTTGTAAACTTAAGCATTGCATCAAAAGCCTTGCCTTTAAAACAGTTTCTTGTAATTTTATCGTATTTTTCACTGTCCGGCTCATTGAGAGAAATCGAAATATAATCAAATACGCTTGAAAGCTCTTTGGCTGTCGGCTTTTTGTTAATCAAATCCGAAAGACCGTTTGTATTAAGTCTTAAGTTAATATTAGGATTAATTTCTTTTAAATACTTAGCCGACTTGATTAAATTATCATAAGCGTTGGTAGGCTCACCGTAACCGCAAAAAACAGCTTTTTCGATATTATGAAAATCATAATCGTCAATTGCCTTTTTTATTTCTTCAAAGGTAGGCTCCTTATCAAACCAAAGTTCTTTTGCATCACCGTAAGCATCACCTTTTGAACGAATACAAAAAGCGCAATTGCAAGGACATTTATTTGTAATATTGAGGTAAACGTCGCCCTCCAATGCATAAACTATATCAGCCATAAAATCACTTCTTTTACTTTTTATTAATAAATAACTTTTTCTTAAGCTTTGCGGCATCAAATGCGGCAGAAATAACGGCAAATATGATTGCACTGCCTACAGCCTGAACTATATTCATAGGTATATCGGCAACGGCATAAGCCTTATTAACAATCAAATCACCGAGATAATAACCAAGAACAGTAATTACTCCGCTTGGTATTGTAAGGCAAATTGTAAGCGGTGTCAATATTTTTTCGCTCTTTTTATTAACAAAAACAAAAGGCAAAGCAATCAATACCTTAACAATTGCACTTATAGGAGCATAAACCGCAGCATTACCTGATGACAAATCGGCAATCGCCGCACCCAAAGCAGAAGCAAGAAGCGCCCACGGACCGCCCAAGGTTGATGCAACAATATAAATCATTGCATCACCGAAATGAAGATAGCCTGCGCCGCCCGGAACAGGAATTTGAATAAACCTTGTAAGCGCAAAAATCATTGCCGCAAAAACGGCGGCATAAACCATATTTAATACTTTTCTGTTAACCTTATTCATAAGAAATCAACTCCCCAATCGTTTTTTCAAAAGCAATACCGTCATTTCCGTCAGAAACATCGGTAACTTTAATTGTATTTGTAATAAACTCACCTGCACATTTGCAAGCTTCTGCAAGAGATTTGCCGTTTAAAAGCGAACCGGTTAAAACCGCTGAAAACACATCTCCTGTGCCGCTGAAATATCCGCCGACCTTTTCGTTGGTGACTTTGGAAATTTCGCCGTTATCAAAAATAATGTTTGATATTGCGCCGTTTTCCTTATAACCGGTCACGACAATTTTACTTAATCCTTTTTTATAAAGCATATTAAGACTTTTTTCAATATTTGAATAATCATTAACCCAATTTTCATTTAACACATCAGGATTACCCTTATGTGCAAGAATTGCAAGCTCGGTTGTGTTAGGAGTAATAACATCGGCTTTAAAGCAAAATTCTCTTATCACATCGCACATTTGCATATCATAACCGTCATAAAGTGAACCGTTATCAGCCATAATCGGGTCGGCAACCACAAGAGTATTTTCATCCTTAAACTCATCAATAAAATCTGATATAATTTCAAGCTGAGCCTTGTCTGTTACAAAACCCGTAAGTATTCCGTCAAATTTTGCCCCCAGCTTTTTCCATTCCTCAATAAAAGGTTTCATTGTATCTGTAAGTGACAACGATTTAAAGCTTTCATAAGCTGTTTGATTTGACAAAACAGCAGTCAAAAGAGGATGAACTTCAACCCCCATTGCCGACATAATAGGAATAGCGGCAGTCAAAGAGCACTTGCCGAAGCCTGATAAATCATTAATTACGGCACACTTTTTCAAAAAATCACCTAATCTCTTGATTATTAATATAATTTATTATACAATATATCTGTAATTAAATAAATACACAATTTTAATGTTAAATAAAGGCACAGTTATGAAAAAATACAGTAAATTATATAACGATATAAAAGAGCAAATAATAACCGGACAACTTTCTCACGGGGATAAAATTCCTTCTGTAAGAGATGCGGCAGCCATATATTCTGTATCGACAACAACAGTTCAAAATGCGTATTTTGAATTATGTGCAGACGGATACATTATATCTAAAGAAAAAAGCGGCTATTTTGTATCAATTTTCAATAAGGAAAATCAAGCTAAAGATTCAGAAAAAAGTGAAGTTAAAATCGAATACAATTTTTGCGGCGAATCGGCAGACCCTGAAAGCTTTGATGTATCGCTCTGGCAAAGATATATTAAAAATGCGCTTAGACAAAAAGACAGACTGCTAACATACAGTCAAGCACAGGGCGAATACGATTTAAGGTGTGCTGTTTCAAAATATATAAGAGAAAAAAGAAACGTTACTGCCTCACCTGACAGAATAGTAATAGGAGCAGGCGTTGGCGTTTTATTTAACATTTTGGCTTCGCTTTTTGATAAAGACCAAACGGTATCATTCCCGGACAAAAGCTTTGTGCAGGGAATAGGAATTTTTAATGATGCCGGCTTTGAAGTACACACAAGAGATAAGAATGCAGATATAATTTACGTTTCCCCTTCACATATGACACGTTGGGGTGACGTAATGAGCAATAAAAGGCGATTAGAACTTGTAGAATACTCTTTTAACAATAATTCAACAGTAATAGAGGATGATTATGAAAACGACTTTATGTATAATGTAAAGCCTACTCCGGCGCTTTTTACCTTAGGTCACGGAAATGTTATATATATCGGCTCTTTTTCAGCAATGCTGCTTCCGGGCATAAGAATAAGTTTTATGGTGTTAAATGATAAATTGACTAAACTTTACAACCAAAACAAATATAAATTTGCACAGACGGCAAGCAAAACGGAGCAAATCGCACTATGCCAATACATACGTGACGGACATATAAATTCACAAACAAGAAAAATAAGGCGACTTTATTCAAATAAAACAAAGGATTTTTACTCAATCTTAAAAAAAGAATTTCCGAATGCTCAAATCAGCATAAGTGAAAATACGCTTCAAATTATTATGAGTGTAAAATTTGATAAGGATATTGAAGTATTTGAAAAAAACAGCATATCATTATTTGTCGAAAAATATGAAAAAGGACTTATAACAATAGTTTTATCTCCATCGGGTATTCCGTCGAGCAAGCTGCTTGAAGGGGCTAAAACACTTAGAAAAACGATAGAATAGGCAACAAGATATTTTTAGAACGCTTGTTTTAGTAGTCCGATTATAAGGACTATAATCACCTCCACTGTTGAATATAAATTTTATTTTGGTAAAATGAATTTGTAATCAAAAACAAGGAGGTTTTTCAACATGAAAAAATCAGTACAAAAGTTATTTAAGGGTTTATTAATCACAACTGTCACGCTTCTTTGCGGATTTGGAATTTGTGCAATTTTCTTTAATCTTTTCGGCACGTTAACGGCTAATGAAATGAAAATATTTGTTGCGCTTGACGTAATCATTTTGCTTACTGTCGGCGGCATATTTTACTGTATTGACGAGAAAAAAGCAAAAAATAAAATAAAAGAAAAGAAATTTGAAAAAAGGCACAATGAAAGAGTTGAAAAAGCATTTCGTGAATTTGACGGATTAGATATGGTTAAAATTTGCGCAAGCTCAAACGATTATGCCGCTTAATATTGAAAATCAATATGTATTTATGATAAAATGCACTTGAAGCGTTATGCTTTGAGTGCATTTTTTTGGAGTGAAATATGGATAAAAATAATTTTTCGACATTTTTAAGAAATAATATTAACGATAGATTTTGGGATAATTACATTGAACTTGTAAGAAATGAAATGATACCATATCAGCTAATGGCATTAAATGATGAAATTGATGGTGCGCCTAAAAGCTATTGCCTTGAAAATTTCAAAAAAGCCGCAATAACTATTCAAAAAATCAATAATAATGAAAGAATTGAGATATACCCTGTTGACAGATGGGAATATAAGGAAAACGAATGTGACAAAAATTCGTTTTTAGGCTGGTGTTTTCAGGACTCTGACGTATATAAATGGATTGAAGCAGTTGCTTATTCTTTAAAAAAAACTAAAGATAATGCACTTGAGCAAAAGAGCGATGAAATAATTAATTTAATATGCAATGCTCAAATGGAAAACGGATATCTTGATACGCTTTATATAATAAATGACAGGAGTAAGATTTTCACTAATCTTAAGGACAGGCACGAACTTTATTGCTTCGGTCATTTGGCAGAAGCGGCTGTTGCTTATTATGAAAGCACAGGTAAGGATAAATTACTTAACAGTGCAATTAAATTTGCTGATTTAATTTGCGATACTTTTAACAAGGATAATTTAAAAGGTTATCCCGGTCACGAAATTGCGGAACTTGCACTTGTTAAATTATATAATGTGACTAAAAATGAAAAATATCTTAAAGAAGCGGAATTTTTCATTTACGAAAGAGGCACAAAACCGTATTATTTTGACAAAGAACGAGGATATAAAAGAAATGATAACAGTTTAGATTATTTTTATAATCAGGCGCATATTCCACCTATAAAGCAAGATGAAGCAGTAGGTCATGCCGTAAGAGGTGTGTATCTTTACGGCGGTATGGCCGACGTTGCACGTCAAACTCAAAATGAAGAGCTATACTCTGCCTGCGAAAGAATATGGGACAATATCGAGCAGAAGAAAATGTATATCACAGGCGGAATAGGCTCAACTGTCGACGGCGAAGCATTTAGTTATAATTATGATTTACCTAACGATTTGGCATATAGCGAAACCTGCGCTTCAATCGGACTTATTTTCTTTGCAAAAAGAATGCTTGAAATAAATCCGTGCTCCAAGTATGCAAACGTTATGGAGCGTGCGCTTTATAATACAGTTTTACACGCAATGAGTGAGGACGGAAAATCATTTTTCTACACAAATGCGCTTGAAGTTTTGCCAAAGGCATCAATTGTTGACAGCAGAAAAAGGCATATTAATCCGACAAGGCAAAAATGGTTTGGCTGCGCCTGCTGTCCGCCTAATTTAGCAAGGCTTATTTCATCACTCAATGATTACTGCATTTCATCAAATGATAATAATATATTTGTGCACATGTATATCGGCGGAAATTTCAGTAATGATGAAGCTAAAATAAGCATAAATTCAAACTATTTGACCCACGGTGAGGTTGAATTTGATATCACAGTTTATAAACCGTTCAAATTAGCGCTGAGAATACCTGATTGGTGCAACGAATTTGAAATTAACAAGGAGTATAAGCCCATTAACGGCTACGCTTATGTTGATATTAAGGACAGCACAAACATATTGATTAAATTCAACATTGAACCGAAGTTGGTTAAATGTTCAAACTTAGTCAGGGCTAATATCGGCAAAGTCGCAGTAATGAGAGGTCCAATTGTCTATTGCGCAGAGGAAATTGACAATTGCGAAAACCTACAACTTCTGCTTATTGATAAAAAATCGAAAATAAGTGTTAATGAAGATTTATCAATAACAGTAAACGGATTTAAGGAAAAAGAAAACAACACGCTTTATTATGATTATAATGAAAGTGAGCTTGAAAATTATAAAATCACATTAATTCCCTATTATAAATCCTGCAACAGAGGGGAAAATGAAATGAGTGTTTATTTAAGAATAAAAGAGTGAGAAAATGGCTGAGAAATATAAAAATAAATTTGACAAGCTTGCAAATGCTCCGATAAAGGGGTTAATATCTTCCCTTGCAGTACCGACTATTTTGTCAATGCTTGTGTCTGCATTTTATAGTATGGCAGACAGCTTCTTTGTCGGCAAAATCAACACGCAAAGTGTAGCATCAATCGGAATTGTATTTTCGATAATGACGCTTTTACAGGCAATCGGATTTTTCCTCGGAAACGGAAGCGGAATAATGATTAGCACACTTTTGGGTGAAAAAAATAAAAAGAAAGCCGAGATTTATGCAAATGTAGCATTATTTACAGTAATAGGCGTCGGTGTGCTTCTTGCAATTATAGGCTTATTCTTTTCAAAATCAATCGCTCTAATGCTCGGCGCCACAAAAACAACTGCTCACTATGCCTCAACGTATTTGAAATATATTTTACTCGGCTCACCTTTCATTTTGGGTTCGTTCGTCTTAAACAATCAATTAAGATATCAAGGCAGTGCGCTTTATTCAATGATAGGCATACTCACGGGCAGTATAATAAACATTGCGCTTGACCCGTTATTTATTTTCACCTTTAAGCTTGAGGTTGCAGGTGCGGCTTTAGCAACCGCAGTAAGTCAAATTATCAGCTTTTTTATCCTTTATTTCGGCACGTTTAAGAACGAAAATATAAGGGTGTCATTAAAACTATTTAAGCCGAGCAAGGAAATTTATTTAACAATATTTAAAAACGGCTTACCTTCCCTTTCAAGGCAAGGTATAGGCACAATCGCAAATATTGCTATGAACTTTGCGTGCGCACCTTACGGCGACGCTGTTATCGCCGGAATGAGCGTTTATAACAGAGTTATGTTTATCGGTATGGCAGTTGTAATCGGCTACGGTCAAGGCTATCAGCCTGTTTGCAGCTTTAATCACGGCGCAAAGAAATACGAAAGAGTATATCAAGGCTATAAATTTCTTGTAATAATCACAACAATAATTATTACTGTTCTGTCGGTTATCGGCTACATTTTTGCGCCGGAGCTTATTGCGATTTTCAGAAAGGACAACGACGTTATAAAAGCGGGTGTGCAAGCGCTCAGATTTCAATGCTTTGCAATGGTTGTAACAGGGTTTTGCACCGCTTCAAATATGCTTATGCAATCTCTCAGAATATCGGGCAAAGCAACAATATTAGCCCTTGCAAGGCAAGGTATTTTTTATATTCCGTTAATACTTATCATGCCGCATCTTTTAGGTCAAACCGGTATTGCCCTCGCCCAACCTGTTGCAGATATTTTATCATTTATATTAACGATTTTTCTTGTAAAGCCTACGGTTAAGGAATTGAAAAGACTAAGTATAAAAAAAGATGCTGATTAAGGATAATTCCAAAATCGGCATCTTTAATTTATATCCACTTTTTCTTTTTAAACAAGTACAGCAAAAAGATTACGATTAAAAAGCAAACAACGATAATCGAGCCGTAGCCGTAGCGCCAAGAAAGCTCAGGCATATCCTTAAAATTCATACCGTACCAGCCCGTAATAAGATTAAGCGGCAAAAACACGGTGGTAACTACAGTAAACACTTTCATCAAATCGTTTTGTTGAATTTCAAGCTGAGATTGATATGCTTCACGCATTTGGCTTACGATATCCTGCAAATTACGAACGGCATTAAGATAACGGTCTGTTCTTGCGCCGATAATAGAAATCTTTTTAAGCGTAGGCTTTGAAAGCAAATCGTTATCGTTTGCACTCATTTCATCAAAAATAATATCAAGCTGGAGATAATATCTTTTAAGTCGCATAAGCTCGTTTCGCCAATCAAGGATTGTATCAAGCGTATCCTTTTCGGCACCTGAAAGAAGCTTAGCCTCCTCATAATTAAGCCTTTCCTCAAACTTATCAAGGCAATCCATATCGCCCTTTAAAAGCTTGACAAAAAAGCTATACAAAAGCTGCTCGTTGCTGTAATTTTTATCAATATCAGCTACAATCTGCTTAATCATCTTAACGCCGGCGTTATTTTCGCAAAAGAAAAACAGATTTCTATTATCAAGATAAATCAAGGTTTTTGAGTCCTCGGTATCATTACTCCTTACGTCATAATAGTCAAATGCGAGCAAATCGAAATCATCGAAGCTTTCAAAGCTTTCAACCTCGCATTCGCTGATATAATCAAAGGTTTTAGCATCCATAAGAGGAGCAACCTCATTCATTTGAGAAAAAGAATAAATATTAACCATAAAACATTCCCCTTTCAAAAGGTTCAGATAAATAATACCACTAAAAAAGCCCTAAATCAATAAAATTATACCATAAAGAGAACCGAAAATAATAAATAATATTTGATTTGCATTTAATATAATCATTTAGACATACTGAAAAATGCGTACGGATTATTCATTGCATCTTAATCAATTTGCAGTTATACTAAATGCGAGGTGATAAAATGAACATTTTAAATGAATTAAACGAGGCTTGCAATTACATTGAAAACAATATTGAAAACGAAATAGACATCAAAGAAATTGCAAGAATAACAAATCAGAGTACGGATTCGATAAATAGATTTTTCGTTTCGATGCTTGGAATCACTATTAAAGAATACATAAGAAAAAGAAGATTATCGCTTGCAGTTTACGATTTGCAAAACAGTGATAACAAAATAACAGACATAGCCTTTAAATACGGTTTTAACAGCTATGATTCTTTTTGCAAGGCATTTTTAAATCAGCATAATGTTACACCTACACAAGCTAAAAATCCAAGCTGTGAGGTTAATATTTTCCCTCCGGCAACCTTTGAAATTAACGTTAATGGTGCGCAAAAAATAAAATTTAAAATTTGCGATTTAGAAGAATTTGAAGTATATGGAATTTCAAAAAATTTCAACTGCCAATCATCTGACAGATTTAAGCAGGAAAAGGAAATGTGGTCAATCGATTATGAACATTATCCGGAAAAGATTTGTCAAGGTTATGACGGAATTTGGTATGGGATTTTTGAAAACGGTAAATATTCCATTGCAAGAAAAAAGGAAGATGTTGGGTTTGACGGTCTTGAAAAGATTAAAATCAAATCAGGAAAATATGCAGTTTTTACAACCGATAAGGGCGGCTATGCAGGTGATGAGCTTTCAAAAACGCACGATTTAATTTTCAATTCTTGGTTAAAAGACACGCAATATAACATAAAGCGTGAATATATAATAGAAGTGTTTCACCTTGCAACAGACAGAGAAAAAAGAAGAAAAAACAGATACTACGAAATTTACATTCCCATTAATGAGCCATTCTCCAATGACTTTGATATAAATGACATTATCATTCGTCAGGCAAGAATTGAGGATTACAAGGACATATGCAAAATATGCTGTGACGATTTAGGCTACAATTGCAGTGAAGAATTAGTTAAAGAAAGACTCAAAGGTCTTGATAAAAACAGCGAACGGGTTTTAGTAGCCGTTTATAACAGCGAAGTGGTAGGATATTTGCATGCTCAAATTTACAAAACGCTTTATTTTGAAGAACTTATCAACTTTTTAGGCTTGGCTGTGTCAAAGGAATACAGAAACAAAAAAGTCGGAACAAGGCTTGTTAATGAAATTGAAAATTGGGCAAAGGAAAACGGAATTAAAAAAGTCAGAGTAAACTCCGGTTTTTCAAGAAAGGAAGCGCATGAATTTTATCGTTTATTAGGATATAATAACGAAAAGAAACAAATCAGATTTTTGAAAAGCTTGTAAAAAAAGCACATCGGCAAAAAATGCTGATGTGCTTTATATTTATTTAACCTTAACCTTTTTAACTGTCGACCACTTACCGTAATATTTTTTACCGTTTGAATGAGTTTTATATGCTCTTACACGCACATAATATGTTTTTCTGCTTTTTGATGTAGAAATTGTAACACTTGTTTTCTTAGTAGTCTTTGTTAAATAGTTTTTCTTAAAGTTTTTACTTGTTGACCATTGGTATTGATAGCCTGTACCGGTGGTCTTTTTCCATTTAAATGTAATTTTCCTTTTCTTAGTGCTTTTTGCAAGCTTTGTCTGCACCTTGCGAGGATTTGTTACAACCTTATACGGTTCGCTTCTTGCGCCTTCATTACCGCCAACTACGGCAGTAATCTTAAATCTGAAATAAGAACCTTCGGGGAGTCCCCTAACCTTAAATGTATTTACATTGCCGGCAGTTGTGCCTACCTTAACGTACTTGCCTTTCTTTGAATCATACTTATAAATATTATAATATTCAGCATAGTTTTGCGATGCCCAAGAGAAAGTCAGGGTTGTATTAGTTTTTGCTTTAAGCTTAACACCTGTTACCTTTTTCGCTGTGGGTTGAGTAACATTAGGAGTACCCGGTGCGGTAGGAACAGCAGCCTGTGCCCCTTGATACCAAACATTCATATCAACTCTGCCCGAAATACCGTTTACTCTGCCGTCGGAGGTATACTGCCAATATTCGTAATCGCCGGGATAATCGGTTGAAGTATTATAATGAGCAAGCCAAATTTTAGCAATGCTTGAAATTTGAGAAGCGTTCACCCTATTTTTAAGAAAACTGTAATTTGCATAAAGGCAAGGGGTGTATCCCATTTGAGAAACCCTATTCAAAAAAGCAAGGCTGTTAGCAGTCATTTGAGCCTTAGAAAGGTTAGCACTGTCAAGTCTGCCGTCATCTCCAACTCCTGCAAACTCATAATCATAAACAACAGGCAACGTAATATTATAGCTTCCTATAACATTAAGAAGCATATTTGCTTCTTGTAAAGCCTCTTCCTCATTTAACGCCTGCGAATACCAATAAACGCCGACCTGCAAGCCTGCGGCAAGTGCATTGGTAATATTTTCCTGATAATAAGGGTCATAATTAAGCGATAATTTTTTCTTGGTATATCCCGTGTAGCCGACTCTTACATAAACGAAGTCGATTCCGTCAGCTTTAACCTTGTTAAAGTCAACAGTTTTGTTATGCTCTGATACGTCAATACCTACGACCTTATTAAATGTATCAAACTTAGTATTATGTGTATAAGTTTTTTTATCATATTTGCTGTAAAATTTAGTTGATGCAAAGGCAACTGAGGTTGATGCAAAAGCCATAATTACAGCAAGAAAAACGCTGAGTATCTTAATTAATTTTTTCATAATTCCCCTTCAAATTTATTTCCAAAGTTCTTTATAAATGTTTAATAAATCGTCCTTATTAAGCTCTTTAATAGTATTAGACGGTGAGCCGGAAGCCATAGCGTCATCAGCCATCTTGTCCATATTAGCGAAAAATTCATCTTTATCAATGCCGTATTTTTCAAGAGTAGGAATTTCGCAAATTTTACAAAGTTCGTTACAAGCATCAATAAATTTCTTAGCGGCAATTTTATCGTCGTCATTATCACTTGCCACACCGATTTCACGAGCCATATCAGCAAAACGGTCATAAGCTCCGTCATAAACATAAGTAAAGCATGCTGAAAGAAGCATTGCATTACTGATACCGTGAGGAACGTGGAAGAGAGCGCCGATGGGACGGCTCATACCGTGAATAACAGTTACGGAAGCGTTATTGAATGCAACACCTGCTTCAAGTGCGGCAAGGGACATTTGTGCTCTTGCCTCAACATTAGCGCCGTCTTTATAGCAAACAGGAAGATACTTAAAAATCTTTTTAATTGCAGAAAGCGCAAATTCATCTGTAAGAGGCTGAGCCTTGCGAGAAGTATAAGCCTCAGAAGCATGGCAAAGAGCATCAAGACCTGTAGCGGCAGTAACAGACTTAGGAGCAGTCAAAGTAAATGCAGGGTCATCAATAGCAATATCCGGCATTAATACAGGACCTTTAAGGAGCATTTTTATATCTTTTTCAGTATTAGTAATAATTGTAAACTGTGTTGCTTCTGAACCGGTGCCCGAAGTAGTAGGAATAGCAACCATAGGCGGAGTAGCAACAGTAATAACCTTACCGAGATAATCGTCAATTGAGCCGCCGCTTGTTGAAACTGCGGCAATAGCTTTCATAGAATCAATCGGCGAGCCGCCGCCGACAGCGATAAGAAAATCACATGATTGGTCATTATAAACATCAAGACCTGCTTCAATCATTTTATCTGTTGGCTCGCCTGTAATATTAGAATAAATAGCATAATGAACGCCCTTTTCATCAAGAAGGTCGGTAACCATCTGCGCTGTACCGAGTTTCATCATCATAGGGTCGGTAACAACAAGTGCTTTTTTACCGAGTGTTGCGATAACATCAGCAGCATCTTTAAGAGCGTTTTCGCCGTAAAATACCTGTTTCGGCATAATAAATTGATTTCCCATAAAAAATACCTCTTAAATAATAATATAGTATTTATAATATCACGCATTTAAAATAATTTCAATAGAATTGAATAATTTAACAATTTCTGCCACCTTTCATAGAATAATCATATCAGAAAGTACACGAAAGGTGTGGAAATAATATGCTTCTTTCTCAAATGAAAGAAAATGAAATATGCGAAATTGTTGCAGTTAAAGACGGATGTCATATAAAAAACAGATTAAGCGAATTAGGAATATCAAAAGGACAAAAAATAGAGTGTAAAAATATCGGTTTATGCTGCTCCCCTATTGCTTATCAAATTTGTTCAAGCAAATTTGCAATAAGAAAAAAAGATGCACAAAATATCGAGGTGACATATATATGAAAAGTAAAAAGGTTTTACTGATGGGCAATCCCAACGTGGGCAAAAGCACCGTTTTTAACGAACTTACGGGAATGCACCAGCACACAGGCAATTGGACAGGCAAAACCGTTGACTCAACAGCAGGCAAATTTTATTATAAATATAATAATTACGAGTTGATAGATTTACCCGGTACATACAGCCTTATACCGTCAAGCGAGGAAGAAAGGATAGCAGGTGAATATCTTTTAAAAGAAAAATATGACTGCGTTGTGGTTGTAATGGATTCAACAATGCTACAAAGAAATTTAATGCTTTTTTATCAAATATTTGAGATAACAAATAAAGTTGTAGTAATGTTGAATCTATGTGACGAAGCAAACAAACGCAACATAGAAATCAACAAGGAAATCTTGCAAAATCTTCTTGGTGTTCCCGTAATTAAGGCAACGGCAAGAAGTGGAAAAGGAATAAACGAATTACTTGAGCAGATACATCTTATTTCAACAAACAGTGAGGATTATTATTCTAAAAAAGATTACAATTTAAACAATTTAGATATTGAAAACATAGCATATAAAGCTGAATTTGTTGCAGGCAAAGTGCTAAAAAAAGCACCGTCAAAAAGAGAAAAAAGAGATGAACTGTTCGATAAAATACTAATCGGAAAGTACACCTCTATACCTATTATGCTGATACTGTTTGTGTTGATATTATGGATAACAATTAAAGGCTCAAATTATCCGAGTGAATTTCTTTCAAAAACATTCAATGCTTTAGAAGCATTTTTATCAAGCAAAATGACTCAATGCGGAATTTCGCCGATACTTATAAGTCTGCTTGTTGACGGTATGCTCAAAGTGCTTTTATGGGTAATTGCCGTTATGCTGCCGCCCATGGCTATATTTTTCCCTCTTTTTGCAATACTTGAAGATTTCGGAATACTTCCGAGATTTGCATTTAATCTTGATTATCCCTTTGAAAAATGCAATGCCTGCGGTAAGCAAGCACTTACAACGTGTATGGGGCTTGGATGCAATGCAGTAGGAGTAACAGGAGCAAGAATAATTGATTCACCAAGAGAGCGAGCAATTGCCGTAATTACCAATTCCCTCACCCCTTGCAACGGAAGATTTCCTTTTTTAATTGCGGTCATATCAATATTTTTAGCTAAAAATTCAATAGTTGCAAGCCTTATACTTTTAGCATTTATTGCTATATCAATTATATGCACTATGATAAGCTCAAAAGTACTTAGCAAAACGGTACTCAAAGGAAAAAGCAGTTCTCTTATTTTTGAACTGCCTAAATACAAAGTACCTGATTTTAAAAATGTAATTATTTCAACAATAAGGGATAAAATCTTACTTGTTCTTTTCAGAGCTGTCGCAGTTGCCGTTCCAGCCGGACTGATAATTTGGGCACTTGCGAATATAAGCGTTGACAATATATCACTTTTAAATATTATCTCAACCAAGCTTGACCCTATAGGAAAATTCATAGGACTTGACGGAGTTATGTTAATGGCTTTTATACTCGGCTTACCGGCTAATGAAATTGTGCTTCCTATTGCATTAATGGCATATCTTTCAAGCGGAGTATTAAGCGATTATTCATCAATCGAATCTTTAAAAGAAATACTTGTTACAAACGGCTGGACAATAAAAACAGCACTTTGCGCCTGCATATTCAGTATGTTTCACTTTCCCTGCGCCACAACATTATTTACAGTATTAAAAGAAACAAAAAGCATTAAATACACCCTGCTTTCAATCATAACTCCGCTTACAAACGGAATAATAATCTGCTGTGTAATTAATGCTTTGTTCAATATGTTTGCTTAATCTATAAATTCAGGCACTTCTAATACTGCGTCGCTGTCGGGAAATCCACCGTCATAAAGTATCCCTTTAATAACATTATCAATCTCATCACCTTTAAAAATTTTATGAAAAATCGGTGATAATCTGTAATAAATTGCCATAAAGGAATCATATTCGGCAGTACCGGGAGCATAAGGCTCATCGCCGGCATATATATTACGCACTAACGTTATAATAAAATCAGCAAGGCGAACATTATACATTCTCGGTGCAATTTTACTTTTACACATAAGGACTGTTCCCGCCTTTTTAAACGTCAAGCTGTCAAGCAGCTTACCTAAAATATGAATAGGCACCTTTATTTTTTCCGCCTGTTCTTTATGAAGACTGAAGCACTCTGCGACCTCAACGAATCTGTTAATATCGTTAGCCGCAGAATCAATGATATCATTAAGCATAAAATCAAAATGGTCGCGACTGTAAGTCATATAAGATTTTGAGCCGAAATCATAGTTAATATTTTGCGGGTGGAGAGTTTTAACCGTCAGCTTTTCATCATCAAGTTCCATTTTACGTATAGGACTTGGGTAACCGATAAGCGAAGCTGTATTAATATCATAAATTCGATTACCCTTGGCAGTATCAAAAAAGTTGATGTTTTGCATGTGCGTATGCCCGGTAAATACAAAATGAATATCATTATCGGCAAAAAGCGCAGCTATTTTTTCATTATCGCCGAGCATTTGATTTTTGCAATAAAACTCATAAACAGGGCTTGGGGCAAGCAAGGGGTGATGAGTAATTGCAATCATTTTCTGTCCTGCTTTTCTGCAATCAGCTATTTGTTCTTTAATCCAATCAAGTTGCTCCTCGAAATAGCCGTGAAAGCCATCCTCCCAGCCTATGCCGTCATCATTAAGTGCAAGAAGCCTTGTTTTTTCGTCAAGCTGAGAAACGTACGAAAACGTTTTTGCGTGCTTTGCTATTGCATCGTTAAAGCCAAAATCGCCGTAAATTTCTTCAAGTTCCTCTCTCGTGCAACCTTCAACAACATATTCGCCCTTTTCATTTGAATAGCCCTTCGGCTCAGGGTGCAGGTCATGAGTACCTGTGATAATATAGACCTTTTTTCCTGCCTCGGTAAGCTTATGCAGTTTCTCGGCAAGTGAAATATGCCCTACTCTTTCGCCGTCACAAACATTGTCGCCCGTAATTAAAACAATGCCAATTTCCTTATCATCGAGAAGCATTTGAATTGTTGCATCAAGTATAGCTTCACTTTCGGCAATGCACTTTTGGTCATACATTGCACGATTAATCCACTCTTTGCCCTGTGCTTTTAAAAGTTTTGCAGGATAATAATGCAAATCGGTAATTTGATAAAATTTCATAATACCAACCCCTTATATTCACATTTTATCACACACAAAAAAATATGTAAATAAGATTCTATTTATTAAGTTTTACTGATTTTTTATAAACAAAAAGAGAAATAACGGCAGTGAGAAGTTCGGCAACCCAAAATGCGTGCCAAACACCGACAGCGCCGAAAAATCGGCTTAAAATAAATGCGGCAGGGATAATTATAACAATATATCTGCAAAGGGAAATAACAAGCGAAGGAAAGCCTTTACTAAGCCCCTCAAGAGCGCCGCAAGACGTTACAGACACGGCTGACACAACAAAGCCGGCGCTTATTATTCTTAAAGCGGTTGCGCCGAGTTTTACAGTTTCGTCATTATTTGTGAAAAGAGAAATAATATTCGAGGGAATTATCAGGCAAATAACAGTGCCTACTGCCATAATAGCGGCAATCATAATAAGAACATAAGAATATATTTGGCGCACTCTTTTATGTTCACCGGCGCCGTAATTATACGCAATAATAGGCCTCATACCTTGAACAATTCCGTTAGCGGTCAAATAAAGAAAAGTTTGAAGTTTATAATAAACGCCAAGCACAAGAACATAAACCTGTGAAAAAGCGGCTAAAATAGCATTTAAAGACGAAATAAGAAGAGACGGCAGAGCAAGATTTAAAATAGCAGGAATGCCGATTGAATAAAGCTTTTTAACCATATATGAAGTGAGCCTTACATATTGACGTTCTACCTTAACACTTGAAGGATTTAAAATATAATAAACAACATAAATAATAAATGTAACGCATTGACCGAGGCCTGTAGCAAGTGCGGCACCTTTAATGCCCATTTTTGGCATAAAGCCGATACCGAAAATCATAATCGGGTCTAAAATAATATTTGTTATACAACCTACCATTAAACCGATCATTGTTATTTTCATATTACCGACTGCCTGAAAAAGCTTTTCAAAAAAAAGATTAAGACTGTTAATAATCGTGAATAAAAAAACAATATTACAATACTGAACACCGAGAGAAATCACATTTTCGTCTTTTGTAAAGGCGGATAAAAACGGTTTCATAATAAAAATACACGAAACGGTAAGAACAACGCCATGAATTAACGAAAGCAAAAGACCTTGAGTTGCAGCGTCGTCTGCTTTATCTTTATCCCCTGCACCGAGGTGAAATGCAATAACAGCATTAATGCCAACGCCGAAGCCAATTGCAACGGCATTAATAAAGTTTTGAACCGGATAAACAAGTGAAAGTGCAGTCATGGCATTTTCACTGATTTTAGCGACAAAGTAGCTGTCAACAATATTATAAAGCGAATTTACGCACATAGAAATAACCATAGGAAGTGCCATTGAAATAATGAGCGGCAAAACAGGTTTTTCTTTCATAAAAGTTTCGTTTTTCATAAATACTCCTCTCGTTCTTAAATTTAGGCATAAAATAAGCCACGCAGCCAAAAGACTGCATGGCGAAAAGGTGACGTAATAAGTCAGGAAAAATCCACACTTGTTTTCGTGAAGTTATTATAACATAAGAAACAATAAAGTCAACATTTATTTTTTCAAATTCATTTGTTCATGCGGTAGCCACTTGCCGAATTTGGTATAAAGTGCCATAAGAACAGCGCCGACAGCCCAAGAAATAGGATAAAGAATAAATACACCGTCAATGGTTGAATAAAACGGTAATGCAAATTTAATCCAAATAATACGGAAAACGCACATTGAGAAAAGCAAAATAAGCATCGGTGGAACGCCCTTTCCTGCACCTCTTACTGTTCCGGCAAGGGTGTTCAAAATACCCAAGAGGAAATAGAATGGGCAAAAATACTTCATAGCAAGCTGACCGTATTTGATTACCTCTTCATTATGGGTGAATAAACCTAAAACCTGATGAGAACTTAAAAGAAGAACTGTACCGATAAATACAGTATAAATCAGTACCATTGCAAGCGCCGAGTACATACCTTTCTTAACTCTGTCAAGCTTATGTGCGCCGACGTTTTGACCTGTAAACGTTGTTCCTGCCATACTTATACTTAATACCGGAAGAATATTAAAGCCGTCGATTTTTAAATAAGCCGCATAGCCTGCCATAGCAGTTGCGCCATACATATTTACGCTCGACTGAACAAGTACATTTGAAAAAGATATAACCATATTTTGAATAGCAGTCGGCAAACCTATTTTTATAATTTTAAAGGCGATATCTTTATTTATTTTAAGTTCTTTTATGCAAAGCTTATAATCAGATTTAACTCTAAACAGATAACCGAGTGCAAGAACGCATGAAAGAGCCTGACTGATATCCGTTGCAATAGCCGCACCCATAACACCAAGTTTAAACACCTTAATCAAAAGTAAATCAAGAATAATATTTGTTACCGACGCAACCGCAAGATAAACAAGCGGTTTTCTTGAGTTGCCCGCCGCATTCAATATACCTGTAGCCATATTATAAATTACGTTAAAAATAAGACCGCCGCAATAAATTTGAAGATAAAGTGACGATGATTTTAAAACCTCTTTCGGGGTTTTCATCAAAACAAGAAGTGACGGACTTAAAAATACGCCGAGAAGAGTTAATATTATGCCTAAAATAATTGCTATACACATTGATGTATGAACAGATATTTTAATCTGTTGCTTCCTATTTGCGCCGAGATACTGCGACACAACAACACCTGCACCGACAGCAGCACCCTGCGCAAAAGCAATAATCAAATTTATAAGAGCGGTACCTGCACCTACTGCGGCAAGACCGTTACTGCCTACAAAGTTGCCTACTATAATTGAATCGGCTGTGTTATACATTTGCTGAAGGAGATTTCCCAAAATAAGAGGAATAGAAAATACAATAAGAAGCTTCCAAATATTTCCATCAGTCATCAAAAGAGTAGTTTTGTCTTTTTTAGTTTTTGCTGTATTTTCCTGCAAAAAAATCGCTTTCCTTTCATATATCTCAAATCAACTGTATTATAGTCAAGAGAAGTAGCATTGTCAATAGATAATAAAGTAAAAAGTCGATGCATAGGCACCGACTATTTTTTTATTTTAAACGTTTTTAAATATGCCTTATCTTCATTTGAAATTCTAAAGGACTCGCATATTTTTTGAATGGTTTTATTATGAACCCAAGGAGATAATTTTTTATTTATTATAATATCATTTATCTTATCCTTAAAATCAACATAAGCATCAGCCAAGGTCCAGGCAATCGCCATATTAATATAATATTCTTCCCTATCAATTGATAAAAGAATATTTAATACTTTGTCAATATATTCCTCATTAAGAAAATAATCAAGCATCATAACGCACATAAAGCGTACTTCATACTCACTGCCGTTTTTATATTTAAGAATATATTTAAAAACTTCGTCAAAATTTTTAAGAGTGAATTTATAGGTTGCCGCACAACAATCGCAAATTGCCCAATTATCAATAAGCGGCACAAATTCATCAAGAAGTGAAAGTCTTTGCATTAAACTCAATTTCTTATTATATTCAATAACCATACCTTTTACCATTTTTTCCTCATAATAAAAGGTATCTGCAAAAGCATTTTCCTTTGCCGCCGCTTTAGCAATTTTTCTGATATTAGGCAATCTCACGCCGATTATCTTATCTCTGTCAATATTAGGAATTAGTTTAGAATGAAAGTCGCCGTATTTTTCGTCTTGATTTTTAAAAAGTTCTTCTCTTACATTCATAATATCACCGAGGATATTATACATTAATCAAAATATTCTTTCAAGTTATCAACAATATCCTTTTCAATCTTAATGATATTTTCTTTTATTTCGCAATCAAGGCTGATTTCATCGACAAGTTTAGGATTTCTAACCTCAATAGATGTATCGCTAAATCTTATTATATTTTGAACACCACCGAGGGCAGAGACCGTATTTTTAAGGTTTTTAGGAATATAGATATTTAAAAGTGAGCTGATACCGTATTTTTCATAAAAATACTTAGTTACAAAATATCCGATAGCGGTAAACACAATACCGAGAGTTATAAGATAAACATACTTATCGGCATTAGTGAATATTTCAATAATACCGCCTCCGAAGCAAAAACCGACAGAAATTTTAACAATTGAAGCACAAAAATAACCAAGGGAAGAAATAACACAAAGGCTTAAAAATAAATACGGACTTTCCAAAAGAATAAAAAACATAAAAATAGTGACATTACCACAAAGAATTGAAGAAGCAACAATTATGCAAAGCACTGCTTTTTCTATGCCTTTTAATTCTTTGATTAGCGACGAGAATACACCGATAATCAAAAATATTAGATAAGAATGACCCGATAGATAGGTAATAACCGCTTGAGAATTGATATTATTTTTAAAAATATTAATTGCTCCGCTTACAATTGAATTATTATTGATAACCTGTGTTGAACCGAAACTTTTATAATAAAACATATTTTCAAAACTTGAAAAATCAAGTGGGGAAAGAAGCGTATTAACAAAACCGAACATTGCTGATGAAATATTCCCCTTATTTGAAACAAATGAGGAAATACCCATAATTAAATTATTATAAACGTCATACAAATAAGTACACAAAACCGCAAAAATAAGCGTTGACGACAAAAGCAGCAACGAAGCGGTAACAAAGTTCAGATTTTTGTAACAATAGTAAGCTAAAAGAGAGATTAAAACAGCAAAAAAATATGATTTAGACTGAGTAAATACAGAGTAGAAAACAAATGCGCAAAATAAAGTAAACAATGCTTTAAAGGTTTTTCTGCCGTCAAACAAATAAAATGTTGTAAAAAAAGAAATGGCAAGAGGGGCAAAAAATGCAAGGCAGGAGGATAGATTTTTAAATGAAATAATTTCGTTGTTCGTTTTAAACGCAAGAAAATCAAAAAATGCTTTAAATGCAAAAATAATTGAAGTTATTCCCAACGAGATAAGCATTGCATTTTTAAGCTTATTAAAATAATTATAAATATTCATACATCTATTATTACCAAAATATAAAAAATAAACCGGAGCAAGAATAAATTCCTGCTCCGTTAAAATTACCATTCATCCTGCATAAAACACATACGCAGTGAGAAAGGTTCATCATTTCCGATAATAATATGGTCGATAAAATTAATATCAACATTTTTAAGCACCTTGTCAATAGAAACAGAAAAATTCAAGTCTGCATCAGACGCTTTGCTTGAACCGTTGGGGTGATTATGCGTAAAAAGCACACCGGATGCTTTGTCGATTATTGCAGCTTCAAGAATTTCACGTGTATTTGACGGTGCAGTATTTGCATTGCCCTCTCCTATCAAATGGATATTAATAATTGAGCCGTCGTTATTGAGTGTAATCATATACAACTTTTCAACTTTTTCATATTTGAACAAATTACTGCAATAAGCTATTGCTTCTGAAGAACAATTCAAATTATCAACATTTTTATTTCTGTTGTTCGCAACTCTTTTATTAAGTTCAACTACCATTTTAATGCCTACGGCAGCAGATTGACCGATACCATTTACCGTCATAAGTTGATTAGCGTCTGCATTTAAGACTCCCTCAAGCGAGCCGAAGCGATTTATTAACGCATACGCAAGTTCCTTAACATCCTTTTGAGGAATTATAATTGACAAAAATAGTTCAAGCAAATTATGGTCAGGAGCATTTTGCATTCCTCCGGCAAGATAAACTTCTCTCATTCTCTGCCTATGACCGTTTCTGCTAAGCTTTGGGTTGTTTGATTCAACAGAAACGTTGTTGAAATCCTTTGCAGGGAAATTTTTATCAAGCGAATTTTGATAATATTTATTTGTAAATTTATCTTTATCGTTATAATCACACAATGCACTGCCGAAATCGAATTTCGACATATCAAATTTCATAGTATCACTTACTCTTTTCACCAAGTTTTATTGTTAAAATCTGCACAATGTTTATCATTAAACGCAGCACGAACTTCCACATAACAGCCACATTTAAGGCACATACCCGAAATAAGGAAGTCGCATTTCTTACACTTTTCGAGCCTTAATTTATAATTTTTTATATCTGTTTTTAAAGTCGGGTCAATATTATCGAGATATTCTTTTATTGTATTATAAGATTTATTTTCCCCTGCCTCTAAAAGCAAACATTTTTTACATTTTTTCATTATTCAATAACAAATTTAACGACACTGCACGCAGGAAGCGTTGCAGTAAAGCCGTCCTTTAATTGCCTGAAATCATTAAAATCTTTTATTTCAACAGCATTTGTGTTTTCAAAATCATTTTTATCATGAATATCACCGTTTAAAACATACGCTTTTATATTCTTAACTTTTCTATCAGCAATTTGACATTTAATTTTAGCTGACTTTTTATCGGCAATATTTACAACTGTTGAATAAATAATATCATTTTCATCAATTGAAGCAGATTCAATAAGCTGAGGACAAAAACGTTTCGCCTCTTTAGAATCAATTTTATCAGTTGTAATAAACGAACCTAAAAGCATATTATTTTGATGTTCTTTAAACATTTTAAAAACATAATATGTTGGAGTAAGCACCATCTTTTGGGCATCAGTTAAAATCATTGATTGCAAAACATTAACGGTTTGAGCGATATTTGCCATCATTATCCTATCGCTGTGCTTATTAAATATATTAAGCGTTAATGCGGCAACCATAGCATCACGCATTGTGTTTTGCTGATATAAAAATCCCGGATTTGTACCCGGCTCAACATCGTACCAAGTACCCCATTCATCAACAACAAGATTAACCCATTGCTGAGGATTGACGCTGTTCATAACAGCAATATGATTATTTATAAGTTCTTCAATTCTATAAGCCCTTGCAAGAGTTTTATAATATTCCTTAGTATCAAACTCTGTTGCAGAGCCTTTATGTTCCCATGTATCACCGGGAATTGTATAATAATGAAGTGAAATACCCTGAGCATGGTGCTTAACCTTGTCCATTACCTCTCTTGTCCAGTGATAATCATCAACGTTAGGTCCGCAGGCAATACGCTTTATTTTATTATTGCTGTTATAATCACGAACGTATGTATTATATCTCTTATAAAGACAGCCGTAATATTCAGGGTCCATATTACCGCCGCAGCCCCACGACTCGTTACCGACGCCGAAGTAGTTGATTTTCCAAGGTTTTTCACTGCCGTTTTGCTTTCTAAGCTCAGCCATTGGAGAAACGCCGCCAAATGTCATATATTCAACCCATTCGTTCATTTCCTTAACCGAACCGGAACCTACATTGCCATTAATGTATGTATCACAGCCGAGCTGACGGCAAAGTTCAAAATATTCATGAGTGCCGAAAGAATTATCCTCAACAACACCGCCCCAATGGGTATTAATCATTTTTTTACGATTTGCTTTATCGCCTATTCCGTCTTTCCAATGGTATTCATCGGCAAAACAACCGCCGGGCCAACGAAGAACAGGGATACCCATATCCTTTAACGCATTAACAACGTCAATTCTCATACCGTTTACATTAGGAATTTTTGAGTTTTCACCGACATATATGCCCTCATATATGCACCTGCCCAAATGCTCAGCAAAGTGGCCGTAAATATCCTTATTAATCTTGCTGATTTTATGATTTGGGTTAATTAAATATTTATCCATACCTACTCCTAAAAACAATTATATTAATGAAAATATCACATCATATCTGATTTGTCAATAATTTACATAAAATATTGACAACAAATATAAATGCGATTATCATTAATAGGAAAGCAGGTATTAAAAATGTATATAAATATTGAAAAGACAACAAAATTAATTCAAGAAAAAGAGTGCGACGCAGTTATACTTTTTAACGAGAGTAATATGCACTATCTTTGCTCTTTTTCACCGAGTGAAGGCGTTATAATAATCACAAAAAACGGCAACAGTTACCATATTGTTGACTCACGATACACTGAAACAGCTCAAATTCACGCTCAAAAAACAGGATTAAAGGTAATAGAAATCAAAAATTCATTTTTAAACGAGGTAAATGATATCGTAAACAAAGAAAATATCAAAAAACTTCTTTTTGAAAATGAAACAATATCACTTGCGCAATATAATTCATACGCAAAAAAACTCAACAACACAGAATTTGTTGAGTTAAATCACGATTTTATGCTTATGAGAAACAAAAAAGAAGCATTTGAAATCGAGCTTATGAAAAAAGCAAATAATATTGCCGAAAAATCATTTTTAGAGCTTTTAAATGAAGTGAAAATAGGCAAAACAGAAAAAGAACTTGCTGCCTTATTTGATTACATTATGGCAAGAAACGGTTCTGAAGGAGTAAGCTTTGACACAATTTTATTAACAGGCACTCATACATCTATGCCTCACGGTGTACCAAGCGATAAAAAAATCAAAGACGGTGATTTTGTGCTCTTTGATTTTGGTGCAACGTACCAAGGATATCATTCAGATATGACAAGAACAATTGCGATTGGTAACATAACAGATGAAATGAAAGAAGCATATGACCTTGTATTAAAAGCTCAGCTTGCCGGAATAAAGGCACTTAAAGCAGGAGAAAAATGTGCCGATGTTTACCAAGCCGCTTATGACGTACTAAACGAAAAGGATATGGGAAAATATTTCCGCCACAGCTTAGGCCACGGAGTAGGACTTGACATTCACGAGGGATATAATGCCTCGCCAAAAAGTAATGACAAGTTTGAAGTCGGAAACGTAACTTCGATTGAGCCGGGAATTTATATACCTGACAAATTCGGAATACGAATTGAGGATTTACTTTATATTTCTCCGAGAGGAAGAGAAAATCTTTCAAAAGTAACTAAAAAATTAATCATCTTATAAGTTATAAAAACTAAATGTGTTACTCTTACAAAAGTTCTATGCTTTTCAATTTTTATAATCTTTTTATCGAGGAAAATAATCATACCGAGTGAGATTATTCCGATAATTAAATAAAACAGTACACACGGATAGCCGCCGATTATAAAGCCGATTATCTTTTAAAAGCAAAAAAGAGGCAGGAAAGCCTGCCTCAAATAGATATAAATAAATTTTGATTATAATTGGAAATTTTCAATATAGTTGTCAATGCAGGTTTGAATAATCTCCTCCGCATCTTCCTTAGGCTTAACCTCGGTAACAGAGGTTGTTTTTTCATGCTCAAGAGTTTTATAAACCTCAAAGAAATGCTTGATTTCCTCAAACCTATGAGCAGGAAGCTTATCAATATTTGTATATCCGTTATAATTAGGGTCATTAACAGGAACGGCAATAATCTTTTCATCCCTTGCGCCGCCGTCTTCCATAATGAGAACGCCAATAGGAAAACACTCAACAATAGTCATCGGCTGAATTTTCTCACTGCACAAAACAAGAACGTCAAGCGGGTCGTTATCGCTTGCATAGGTACGAGGAATAAATCCGTAATTTGCAGGATAATGAGTAGACGTAAAAAGAACACGGTCAAGCTTAAGCATACCTGTTTCTTTATCGAGTTCGTACTTATTCTTGCCGCCTTTTGAAATTTCAATTACAGCATAAAATCTATCTTTTTTAATTCTCTTAGGTGAAATGTCGTGCCAAATATTCATATACATTTTCCTTTCTAATTGATTTATTTTATTTTATCATAATTTATTAAATAAGTAAATATGCAAAAAATGAATATTTGTTGAAAGTAGCAAATATTTAGTGTATATTATTATAAGAATTATTAGGAGGTATAAATTTATGGATTATCGTATTGAGCACGATTCTATGGGAGAAATAAAAGTCCCGGCTGATAAATATTGGGCAGCGCAAACGCAAAGAAGCCACGAAAATTTTGAAATTGGAATTGGAATTGAAACTATGCCGAGAGAAATCACTCAGGCTTTCGGTATCTTAAAAAAAGCGGCAGCGATTGCAAATAACAAATTAAAAAAAGACAAAATGACAGATGAAAAGCTTGAAGCAATTTCAAAGGCGTGTGACGAAGTAATTGACGGAAAGCTAAATGAGCACTTCCCTCTTGTTGTTTGGCAAACCGGCTCCGGCACTCAATCAAATATGAATGCTAACGAAGTAATTGCAAACAAAGGAAATGAAATTGCAGGCAAGAAAATACTTCACCCAAACGATGACATAAATATGAGCCAAAGTTCAAACGATACTTTTCCTACAGCTATGAGCATTGCGGCTGTAATAGGAATTGAGGACAAGATTATTCCTGCAATTGAAGCATTGATTGATAGTTTCAAAAAGCTTGAAAAAGAAAATGAAGGAATAGTAAAAAGCGGACGAACTCATCTTCAGGACGCAACTCCTATAACATTTTCACAAGAAATAAGCGGCTGGAGAAGTTCACTTGAAAAGGACAAAAAGCTTATAGAAATCGCTCTGCCCGAACTTAAAGAATTAGCACTCGGAGGAACGGCTGTAGGAACAGGTCTTAATGCACCAAAAGGCTTTGACGAGGAGGTAGCAAAGGCCGTTTGTGAAATTACAGGAAAAGATTTTGTTACTGCTGAAAATAAATTTCATGCATTAACTTCTAAAGACGAAATAGTTTTTGCTCACGGTGCATTAAAAGCACTTGCATGCGACCTTATGAAAATCGCTAATGACATAAGATGGCTTGCAAGCGGTCCAAGGTTGGGACTTGGCGAAATTACAATACCCGAAAACGAGCCGGGTTCATCAATAATGCCGGGAAAGGTAAATCCTACTCAATGCGAAGCAGTAACAATGGTTTCGGTTCAAGTTATGGGAAATGATGCGGCAATCGGGTTTGCGGCAAGCCAAGGCAATTTTGAACTTAATGTTTTTATGCCTGTAACAATTTACAATTTTCTACAATCGGTAAGGCTTTTAAGTGAGGCAATGATTAGCTTTAATAAAAACTGCGTAAGCGGTATTAAGGCTAACAAAGAGAAAATGGACTGCAATCTTCATAATTCGCTTATGCTTGTAACAGCTCTTAATCCATACATAGGATATGAAAATGCTGCAAAAACCGCAAAGTATGCTTATAAAAACAACATTTCACTCAAAGAAGCTTGCACAACACTCGGATTTTTAAGTGAAGAAAAATTTGAAGAAGTATTCCATCCGGAACAAATGGTATAAATATAATAAAATAGTAAAAAGGCACGAATCAAAAAATTGATTCGTGCCTTAAGTTTATATTGATTTATTTATTAATCTGCTTTGAATACTTAGCGAGATAAACTGTTCTCATAAGGAAACACTCTGCTTTTGGAACAAAATGAGGACGATTAAAGATTGAAACGTCAACCTGAGCCTCACAACCCTTTTCCATAATAAGATCAAGAGCCTGCATATCGCCGTCACTGTTACCTGTAACAAGAGCGCCGTTACCTTGAATAAGAACTGCATTTCTGCCGTCAATTGCTTTGCCTATTTCTTTAGCACATTCGTCTGTATCGCCGTCAATCCAAGGAACACATTTAACGTCTACACCAACGATTTGAGCAAAGTCATCAATCATAGGATACATTGTTTCGTCAAGACAAGAAACAGCAACCTCATACGGATTTGCAACATGCTTAATCATTGTGCAACTCTGGCTTGCATAAATAGCTCTGTGAATCTTAGCACACTTTGGAGCAATACCGTTAATAGCAAGACCTGTTGTCATATCAACGTCAACTTTTTTGCCACCATCGTATGTAAGAGTAAATATATTACCGTTTCTTACAGATGAACCAAGGTCGCAAATAGCTTCAGGCATCTTGCCTGCATTTTCCTTATTAAGGAAGTAGTTAAGCTTATTGTCAACAGAATATGTTTTATCCCAAGAATGACGAAGATAATTATCCTTAATTACCTTTTCACAACATTTTTCAAGAGCGCCTGCTACCTCAAATGCCTGGTCAAAACTTTCTCCGAGGCAAAGAGTACCATGATGCATAAGCATAAATGCACGACAGCTTGGGTTCATCATCATACATTTTTCAACTTTCTTACGAAGAGGGTTTGTTGTAGACATAGCATATTCGGCAACAGGGACATAGTCACCTAAAACTGGCTTGAATTCATTATATACATTTTTAATTTCCATACCTGTAATGCTGACAATAGTCGCAGCCTTTTGGTGAGTATGAATAACGAAATTAACAAGCGGATGATGCTTATATGCATCAGCGTGAATTCCCTTTTCACTTGACGGTTTAATATCACCCTCGTGTGAACAGTCATCAATATTAACAACAACAACCTCATCAGGTGTAAGCGTATCATACGCTCTGCCTGACGGTGTGATAACAAACTGAGTATCGCTGATTCTTGCAGAAACATTACCCCAAGTACGAGCGATAAGACCTGTTTCAAGAAGCTTTTTACCTGCTTCAACGACTAATTTCTTAGCTTCTTCAACATCGTAAGCCATATATTTTCTCCTTAATTTTAAATATTATATAAACGCACATAAAGGGAGCAAGTATACGCCTGCTCCCTTAAAGCTATTGATTAATAATCAATCTTTTCGCACTGAGAAAGAACCTTATCAAATCTCTTGATGCATTCATCGATATCCTCTTCAGTGTAAGCACTTGAAGTGTAAAGACGAGAACCTGCAAGAGTTACAAGACCCTCAGCCATATAAGCAGCACCCATATACTGCATTTCAGTCTGACGAATACCGGTTTCCTTAAGAACTGAAGGAATAGTCCAAGGCTTTCTCCAGTTAATTCTAAAGTGCATTGTAGCAACAGTATGAAGCTGGCAAATAGAGCCAATGTTGTAGCAAACAAACGGAAGGTCATACTTCTTGATTGACTTGTTAATACCCTTAACAAGTCTGTCAGCCATCTGACCTGCAACTTGACAAGCATTTCTCTTTTCGATTTCTGTAATTACAGTATAACCTGCAACGCAAGAAATAGGAGTAGCAGCCATAGTACCGCCGCACATTGCCTTATGAATCTTCTTGCCTTCAGCCTTATCAAGACCTGCACCAAGATACTTCATAACCTCTTTGTGACCGCCGATACCGCCTGCACCAGGATATCCGCCTGCAATAATCTTACCAAAGATTGTGATATCAGGATCAATACCATAGTAACCCTGTGCACCGGAAAGACCGATACGGAAACCTGTTACAACTTCATCACATACAAGAAGAGCGCCATACTTACGGCAAAGTGCCTGAACACCCTTAGGGAAGTCCTTATCTACAGGACGAGTTGCTGATTCAGGACCGCATGGCTCAATGAATACAGCAGCTGTACCGCCACGGAATTTATTAATAATAAGCTTCTTCTCAAGATCTTTAAGGTCGTTAGGGAAGAATTCCTGAGTATGCTTAAATACGAACAAAGGAACACCGTGTGACTGAAGGTTAAGAGTACCCGGAACACGCATACCCCAAGCAAGCTGGTCAGACCAACCGTGGTAAGCGCCGCCCATCTTAATGATATTCTTATGACCTGTAGCAAGACGAGCTACACGAACAGCACACATACATGCCTCAGTACCTGAACCGAGCATACGGAACATTTCTACTGAAGGTACACACTCGCTGATTTTCTTAGCAAGCTTATATTCATAAGGATGGAATAAACCTGTTGAAGGACCGCAATCGTCAAGAAGCTCTTTAACTTTTTCTTTAACGACGTCATCATTTGAGCCGATAATAGTAGGACCGCCTGCCTGAAGGAAGTCAAAATATTCGTTTCCGTCGATATCCCAAAGTCTGTTGCCCTTTGCCTTAGTCATAACAATTGGGAACGGATAGTTGAAAGCAAGGTTATGCTGAACGCCGCCGGGAATTACTTGCTTAGCCTCAGTAATCATTTCCTTTGACTTAGCACACTTCTTCTCAAAGTATTCTTCTTCATACTTTTTGAGAGCAGTACGGTTGATTGAGTAAATTGGTTTTTTGATGAGCGCATCAAGTTCTGCTGTGAGTACGGCTGCATCAGGATACTCTGTAATAGCAAATCTTGTATCCATTGTAGTATTCCTCCTTAGAATAACATAAAGTATTTTACCGTGAACACTTGCTCGCCATTGGCGGTGAGCGACGGCTCACTAATATTTACACTATAAGTATATCACTTTTTTACGATTTGTCAAATTGATAAATATAAATAATTCAATTATTTTGTTGCAAAAAATCAACATAAATGATAATATACATTGTATAAAATAAGATTTGAGAGGGAGATTTGTAAAGCTTGCACAAAGTGATACAAGTAAATTTGTGCAACACTACAAAATTCATAAAAATGTTAGAAAAAAGATATAAAGAAGCTTTTGAAAGAGCAAGCGAAGAACGGCAGGAATTAATTCTTGAAACCGGAATTGAAGAATTCTCATCAAAAGGATACGAAAAAGCCAATATTAATGTAATTGCAAAAAAATGCGGAATAAGTATCGGGCTGATGTATAAATATTTTTCAACTAAAGAGGACTTGTTTATCACCTGCTTGCAAAGAGGAATGAAAATACTTGATGACATACTTGACGATATTATGGCAAGCGATGATAAAATTCTTGTAAAAGCGGAAAAAGTAATTCGTGCGACTTGCTTTCATTCAAAGAAAAACGCCAATTACATTAAATTATATAATGAAATCGGCGCAATCAAAAACAAGGCGATGGTCGATATTCTTGCAACGGCGATTGAGGAAAGTACGAGTCAAAAATATATAAAAAGCATTACTCAAGCGCTTGAAAACGGCGACGTAAGGTCTGACCTTGACCCAAAGCTTTTTGCTTTTTTTCTTGACAATCTTTTAACAACTCTTCAATTTTCATACACCTGCGACTATTACAGAAAAAGATTTGAAATTTACACCGGTATCGACGTAAACAAAATGGACGATGAGCAAGTGGTAAATCAATTATTAAGTTTTATTGAGTCTGCATTTACATATGAGAAGAAAAAACAGCGGTAAAAATTTACATTTTGCTTGAAAGTAAACAAAGTGTACTGTATAATAATATTATTAGTATTACACAGCATCTTTTTCGCTCAAAAGCCTTTTGTATAATCTGCTGCGTATATTTAATTACGGAGGATATAAGTATGAAAAAATATGTAATTACATATGACATCGGCACAACCGGAATCAAAACCTGTCTTATTGAAATCGAGGATACAATGAGAATTTTAGCATCAGCAACAGCAGGATACAACCTATATGTTGATGATGAAACAGGTGTTAAGGGAGGAGCCGAGCAAGACGCAGACGAATGGTGGGCTGCAATGTGTTCAACTACAAGAACTGTGTTTGACAAAATGCCTAATATCAAAAAAGAGCAGGTTGAAGGTATCAGTTTCTGTTCCGCTATGCAAGGTCTTGTCCTTGTTGACAAGGAAGGAAAGTGCATAAGGCGTCCTATGACTTATATGGACCAACGTGCAAGAGAAGAGCTAAAAAAAGGTATGGCTCATGGTGTTCAGATTGCGGGCGCAGAGGTTACAAAGCTTTTAAAATATCTCAAATATACAGGTGCCGTTTCTTCATCAGTTAAAGACCCTATTTGGAAGTACAGATGGGTTGAGGCGCACGAGCCTGAAAATTTCAAAAAGATTTATAAGTGGCTTGATATTAAAGAATATCTTATTCTCCGTGCAAGTGGCGAATTTGTTATGACTCAGGATTCAGCATTCGGCACACTTCTTTATGACACAAGAAAAGGTCATGAGGGTTGGTGCAAGCCGGTTTGCGATATGGTTGGTGTAAAGATGGAACATCTTGCTCCGATTAAAAAGAGTACGGAAAAGGTTGGCGAAGTAACAGAAAGTGCTGCCAAAGAACTTGGACTTGCTCCGGGTACTGCTGTTTACGGCGGTGGCGGTGACGCATCTCTTATAGGTGTAGGCGCAGGCGCAACAGAGGTCGGCGACACACATATTTATTCAGGTACGTCAGGCTGGGTAGGAACAGTTGTTGAAAAGCAAACTGTTGATACAGGTGCTATGATTGCAGCAATTGTAGGCGCTGACCCTGACACATTTAACTACTTTGCTGAGCTTGAAACTTCTAACAAATGCGTCGGCTGGGTTAAAGACCACCTTGCTCTTGACGAAATCGGCGTATTTCTTAAGAAATACGGCAACGCGGCAGACAGCCTTGAACAGACTGAATTCAACCTTTATGATTATCTTGAAGAAGTTATTGATACAGTTCCTGCCGGCTCTAACGGTGTTGTATTTACTCCTTGGCTTCACGGCAACAGATGCCCGTTTGAAGACCCTAATGCCGCAGGTATGTTCTTTAACATTAGGCTTGAAACAGGCAAAACAGAACTTATACGTTCGGTTGTTGAAGGAATTTGCTTCCATATGAAATGGATGTATGAAAGACAGGGACTAAAAGTTAAAACTTCCGATGCTGTTCGCTTCTGCGGTGGCGGCGCTCTCGGAGAAACAACATGTCAAATTCTTGCAGATATTCTTGAAAAGGACGTTGTTGTTGTTGAATCACCTCAAAACATAGGTGCTGTAGGTGCTGCTGCTTGTATTGCAGTAGGTATGGGTCTTGTTAATTCAATGAAAGACGTTAAAAAACTTATTCCTGTTAAGACTACATATCATCCAAACACAGCAAACCGTGCCGCTTATGAAAGAAACTTTAAGGTGTTTAAAAATCTTTATAAGTGTAATAAGCAAAACTTTGCTATTCTCAACGGACAAGAATAATATATTAAGCAAAATTTAAGGGGCTGCAATTGCAGCCCCTTTTTTTAGAATATTTTAGAATATTATTTATTTTCTTCCTGCGTTGCCGGATTAGATGAACGAAGAAGTTTATGCACCTCGTTATCGGTCAAGCGACGTGTTTTCCCCGTTTGAAGCATACCAAGCTTAACAGGACCTATTGAAATTCTCTTAAGCCTTGCAACCTGAAGTCCGACAGCCTCACACATTTTTCTGATTTGGCGGTTTCTGCCCTCACGCAGAATAAATTCAAGAACAACTCTTCCCTCTTCCTCGGAAATAATATTTATATCACAAGGAGCAGTTTTTCTGCCATCAATTTCAATTCCGTTTCTCATTTTTTCAAGCATTTCATCGTTAACACTCGGCCTTACCGTAACACGATAAACCTTTGCGTAATTATGCTTTGGATGAGTAAGTGCATTAGCAAACGAACCGTCATTAGTAAGAATAAGAAGTCCCTCACTGTCTTTATCAAGCCTGCCGACCGGATAAACCCTTGCATCGCAATCCACAAGGTCCATTACAGTTTTTCTTCCAAGCTCATCAGATACGGTTGTAACATATCCACGTGGCTTATTTAGCATAATATAATACATACGTTCTTCTTTGGTAATTTTTTTACCTCTGACAGCAACAATATCTTTTTTAGGATTGATTTTATCCCCAATATGCGCAACATGGCCGTTTACCTTAACTTTACCCATTTCTATAAGTTCTTCGCTCTTGCGTCTTGATGCAACGCCGCATTCAGCCATAAACTTTTGAAGTCGTACTAAATTGTTGTTACCCATTTTCTTTAACATCCTCGTCTGCCTCAATCGGCAGTCTTTCCAATATTTTATCATTATAATAAACTATCGCTTCGCCGAGCTTATCCCCCTTTTTTATCGGAGCGTAAACAAAGGGATAGTAATATTCCAAAACTTTAACGTTGCCTAAAAGGCAGCGTTTTTTATTATATCTGCACTTAACATAATTCTTATTGCCGCCGACTAAATCAATTTTGATTTCATTTGAAATAGTAATATAATTATATTTTTTCTCGCAAATTTCAGTATAATAGGTATGAGCGTCCCAATCATCAGGGCAATTAAGTGTTACGCAAATGATTGTATTATTTTCATATTTTTTTGCACTTATCAAGCATCTTCCTGCTTTTTCTGTAAAACCCGTTTTTACACCAATGAATTTGCCGTCTTTAAGATTATATGACAAAAGTTTATTATGATTATAAATCGTTTTAACGTCATCATTAATTTTTATATCGGCACTTTGCAAAGATACAATCTTTGAAAACATCTTATTTTCCATAGCGCAAGAAGCAAGCAAAGCCATATCGTGTGCGCAAGAATAGGGTTGCCCCTTATCAAGCCCCGACGGTGTGGAAAAGTACGTATTATTCATACCGATACTCTTAGCCGTATCGTTCATATATTCTGCAAAATTTTCAATAGTTCCTTTTAGGTATACAGCTACGGCATTTGCGGCATCATTACCGGAAGAAAGCATCATACCCAAACACAAATCGTAAAGCGATATTTTATCCCCAGCCTTTAGATATATAAGCGAGCCCTCAGTACCGTCAAGCATTTGAGAGGTAACAGTTACAATATCATTAAGCTTATTACTTTCGCAAGCAATAAGGCAAGTCATAATTTTTGTAGTTGACGCCACACTTCTGTGCTCATAGATGTTACTTTCATAAAGAATCTGCCGAGTGGTCATATCCATAACGCATAAACTTGATGCCAAAAAGGTTGAGCCAAAAGCAACATTGGGAAATGCAAATAATAAAGTAAAAAGAAATAATGCAATTTTCTTTAACAAAACAATCACCTACATAAATATATGCAGGTGATTGAGATAATAACAAAATTATTCAGCCTTAGCTTTTTCGCTTGCAGGTACTTCTTCCTTGCTTTCAGGCTTAAGAAGTTCTGTAACCTTATCAACAAGTTCAGGAATCATTGCAATAGCACGGTCAGCAGATGAGGTGTAGTTATTAATCTGCATCATTCTGCATTTGCCGTTTTCAATAACAATAAAAGCAACAGGAGTGATGGTGATACCACCGCCGCCACCGCCGCCGAAAAGCTCTTGATTTTGCTTTGACGGAAGATCTGTACCGCCTGATGTAAAGCCGTAAGACACCTTAGATACAGGAATTAAAGTAGTTGTACCTGTAACCATAGGTTCGCCGATGATAGTTGAAGTGTCAACCATCTGACGCATCTTTTCAAGAGTGTTTTCCATTATTTTGTTTACCGGAGTTTCCTTCATAATCATTTATCCCCTTTAATAGATTTTTTATTTATAATTAAATTTTTGATAAATATAAATACTGCTTTAAAGCCGACCTTTAATATAAGTTTGACATTAATGCTTGCTATAAGCTGAAATTCAAACTCTGTTCTCTCTGCAAGAAAATCAGGCTGAATATAATCGTCGAAATTGTCAACCTTCATACCATTTAAAATCATACCCTTAAGCGGATAATAATATTTGCAAAGGGTACCGTAGGCACGAGCGATAAGGTCTGCATCACCGCCGCCCACCAGTATCATAACATAAAGTGAGTAAATATGTAAACCCCTAAATAACGTTAAAACAGCATTATTCGCAGTTTCTGCGACATTTGTTAACAAATCGAGTATTCCTACAATGCCCTGCGTATCCCAAATCTTTTTAAGTGGGTTAGGCTTTGGCGGCTGTTCACTCTTTTTATCTTCACTTTTAACTTCCTCTGTTTTTTGAGTTTCGTCAGTTTCGAGAGATTTTGCCTCAGCCTCTACGGCAACATCGGAAACTTTTTCGATAGGAGTTTGCGTTTCTTTGTTCTTTTTGTCTTTCTTGCTATTCTTTTTATTTTTGCTTTCCTTAGCTACTTCTTCTGCCTTTTTTTCAGGAAAAAGCACAAAAGAAAGAATTTTTGAAAGAACTATATCCTTTTCAATAAAAAGGATTTGAATTTTTGTGTGCCAACCTTTGTCATAAACAAGAGTGACGGTAGCTGAAAGAGATAGAATTGCAATAATGATTACTGCCAAAACAGCAACAATTATAAGAAATACTTTCATTATTATTCAACCCCCTCTTCAAAAGTTTCTGCATCAGGGATATCAGGTTCTTTGCTCTTCTCATCCTCAAAAAGCGAGGTTTGAGAATCGTCCTGCTTTTCCTCCTCAGGTAAATCCGGCAAATCATCAAGGCTGTTAAGAGAAAAGCAACGCAAAAATCTGTCCGTCGTACCGTATACAAGAGGTCTTCCGGGTAAATCAAGCCTGCCCTTTTCCTCAATAAGCCCTTTTTGGATAAGATTAGATACCGGGCCTGAACAATCAACGCCACGTATTTGCTCAATAAAAGAACGTGTAACAGTCTTATTATAAGCCACAATCGCAAGAACTTCAAATGCCGCCTGACTTAACGGAGTATTCTTTTTAATTTCAAGAAGTCCTCTGACTTCATCTGAATATTCCTCTCTTGTGCAAAGTTGATATTTGCCGTCAATGCGAATAAGTCTTAAACCACGATTATTTTCATCATACATAGCTTCAAGATGGCCGAGCATTTTAATAACGTTTTCAACATCAACATCAAGCACTTCAGCCAATTTACCCGGCTCAACAGGATCACCTGCCGCAAAAAGCATAGCCTCAAGAGAAGCCATAATATTATTACTGCTCAATATCATTCACCTCGTCCATCATTCGTACAGTCGGATTATTCATTTCGCCATCAATTAGAATTTTTTTAGTTTTAGCAAGCTCAAGCACAGCAAGAAACGTTGCCACCATATCGCTTTTGGTTTCAGCATCGGTAAATAAATTTAAAAACTTTACTTTTTTGCCACCAAAAAGCTTTTTCATAACGGTAGACACTTTTGAAGCGACAGCCACAAATTTCTTTGCAACAATTACCTTAAATGAATCAAGCGGAGGCGGTAATTTACGTCTTCCCCTGCCTGCAGCATTAATATATGCGCTCAAAAGCTCCTCAACCTCGTGAAAACGCTCATAATCATAATTGATATGACCTTCTTCAGGTTGACGAACGAATCTGTTAAAACCGTCAGTTTGTTTTGCAAGCTTGCCTGCCATTATTTTACAATCCTGATATTCAATAAGTTCTCCGGTAAGTTCCTTTTTAAGAATTTCCGCTTCCTCGTGCCGAGGCAAAAGCGATACTGTTTTAATATAAATCAATCTCGCAGCCATTTCGAGAAATTCACCGGCAATATCAAAATCCTGTTCTTGCATCTGCCTAACATAATCAAGATATTGATTTACAAGCTCAACTATAGGAATATCGTTAATATTTAATTTATGCTTTGAAATAAGATGAAGCAAAAGGTCCATCGGTCCTTCAAAAACATCTATTTTATAATTAAGCTGTTCCATTAATTACCTCACCAAAAGACCAAACAAAAGCTTTGGAATTATGCCTACAACACTCATAAGAGCATTAGAAAGCAAAGAAATAGGAGTATCAAGCACACCTGTAAAGAGAGCAATCATAATTGCAATCATAATATATCTTTCATATTTCATATATCCAAAATACTTATCATCAGGCAAAACGGCAAGCAAAATTCTGGAGCCGTCAAGCGGAGGAATCGGAATAAGGTTAAATACAGCAAGTGTTACATTTACGCTTGCGGCAAAATAGAAGAAATAAGCAACAGCATAAGTAACAGTACTGTTAAGTCCTGCAATATCAAGTATTCCATAGTAGAAAAACAGAGATACAAAAGCCATTAAAAGGTTGGAGGCAGGACCGGCAAGTGCGGTAAGCGCCATTCCCTTTTTAGGATTTTTAAAATTGTTAGGATTAATTGGAACGGGATTTGCATAGCCAATACCAAAAAGAAAAATCATTATTGTGCCAAGCAAATTAAGGTGAGCAAACGGGTTAAATGTCAGTCTGCCCTGATTTCGTGCAGTATGGTCGCCAAGTTTATCAGCCATTAAGCCATGGGCAAGTTCGTGAATAGGTAAGCAACAAAACACGACAAAGCAACGTGACAAAATAGCAATAATTGCCTCTATATAATTACCTGATCTTAAATATGATAGAATTGAAAGCATAGAATCATCCTTGTTTTCATTTTATTTTTTATTATTTTTTATCGGCAACAACCATTCTGTCATTGCCATATAAGTCTTTAAAAACATTAATATTATTAAAATTTGAAAGTATCTGCAAAATATCTTTTCCCTGTTCGTCTCCGATTTCTAAGAAAAGCTTGCCGTTTTTATTAAGTTTATTATTCCAATTATCGTTGATTATACGATAAAAGTCAAGTCCGTCTTTTCCGCCGTCAAGAGCCATAAGCGGTTCTTTTAAAACCTCACATTGCAAACAAGCAATATCATCGCTTTTAATATACGGTGGATTTGAAATAATTATATCGGCATTCTCAAGCTCAAAAAAGCTGTCACTTTTGCAAATATCACCTTGTATGATTTTAACATTTTCAATGCCTTTTGCGTTTTTTTTCAAATAAAGAAGAGCATCTTCACTTTTTTCAATAAGATAAACGAAAGCATTTTTGCACTTTTTTGCAATGCTTAAGCCGATACAGCCGCTTCCGGCACATAAGTCATAAACAGTGCATTTTCCAAGTGTTTTAATATAATCAATTGCTTTTTCAACAAGTTCTTCCGTTTCAGGACGAGGAATCAATACACCCTCGCCTATATAAAATACGCTTTCATAAAAATCCCATTTGCCCAAAACATATTGAAGCGGTTGACCGTCTTTCAATTTCCAAAGCATATCGGCAAGTTTTTTGTTTGGTACAAAATCGTTTCTGTGTAAGTCATATTCGCTGTTTTTAATATTTAAAATTGAGCAAACAACGCAAAGCGCTTTAAAATCGCTTTCGTCAACACCGTTTCTTTCTAAAAAAGTAACAGCATAGCTGTATGCCTCTTTCAATGTCATTTTATCTCATCATCCTCGGGATTATCCGTAATAACTGCCTTAAGAGATTCAATACCGACCTCTATAATATCATCAGTCGGTTCTTTAGTAGTAAGTCTTTGCATCCACAAACCGGGTGCGCTCAAAATCTTAACAAGCAAATTATCATGTTTACCTGCATACTTAATAAACTCATATCCAACACCCATAAGAAGCGGAATGAACGCAAGCTTTAAAAGCATCCACAATACTCTTACTTGAGCAATTGATGGAAATATCTTAGACAAAACAGTGCTGAAAATAATGCTGAAAATAAGCATTACAAAGATAAAAGAAGTTCCGCATCTCGGATGAAAACGACAGCTTTCACGTACATTTTCAACTGTAAGTTCTTTGCCGGCTTCATAGCAGGCAATTGATTTATGCTCTGCTCCGTGATACATAAAAGTGCGCTTAATATCCTTCATTTGGCTTACAAGTGCAATGTAGATTACAAAAATAAGGATTTTCATAACACCCTCAATTGTTCCCTGCCAAGGTGTTAATGAGCCGTCAAAAGCCTGATTAAGCTTATTAAATGCAAGAACAGGAAGATAGAAGAAAATCACAAAAGCAAGTGCAAATCCTAAAACAGTAGCAATACCCATCAAGATGTTCATAAATTTATCGCCAAGTTTGTCAGTAAGCCATTTTTCAAACTTATTCATCTCAACATCTTCAAGGTCTTCCATACCTGACGCTTCAGCTGAATACATAAGCATTCTATAGCCCAAAATCATTGATTCCACAAAATTGACCATACCTCTGATTACCGGCAATCCCCAAAATTTGTGTTTATCACGTAAATGATTAAATTCGTGATTTTTAACAACAATATCTCCGTCAGTTTTGCGAACGGCTGTTGCTATGCCACGGGGACCTTGCATCATAACTCCCTCAATAAGAGCCTGTCCTCCGACTGAGGTTTTATGCATTTTCTTATCTTTCATACTTTTAAGCCTTTCAGTTTTTGTTAATTTCTACGCCCTCATTAATTTCAGCATCCTGCACAGTTTCATTTTGCTTCATATCGTTAAGTTCATTTTTAGTCGGACTGTTTTCAACAGGAAGATAAATGGTAACAAGTGTACCCTTGCCCTCTTGACTGTCAATTTCAAGTTTTCCGTGATGAAGATTAACTATCTCGTTTGTAACAGCAAGACCTATGCCTGAGCCTCTGACCGAAACATTTGCTTTATAAAACTTTTCTTTTACGTGCGGCAAATCCTCTTTACTTATTCCGCAACCTTGGTCAGCAATAGCAATTTTAACAAAATTTTGATTATCAAGCTTAGTGAACTCTGCTTTAACAAATATTTTGCTTGGCGAACGTGAATACTTAAGCGCATTATCAAGAATATTCATAAACACTTGTTTTAATCTGTTAGCGTCAGCATTTGCAATCGCCGGTACTTCAGGAATACTGTATTTAACCTCAATTCCGTCTCTAAGTGCTCTTTCACGAAATGTGAATACCGTTTCGTCAAGTTCGGCAAATAAGTCAGTCTTAGCAAGGCGAAGATTCATTCTTCCGCTTTGAAGTCGTGAGAAATCAAGAAGTTCCTCAACAAATCCTTCAAGTCTTCCGGCTTCCTTAACAATAACCTGCAAACCTTTGCGTGTAAGTTCATCAACTGAATCATCTGTACCAAGCATAAGTGTTTCGCCCCAGCCTTTAATTGATGTAAGCGGTGTACGAAGCTCATGAGAAATGGTTGAAATAAAATCATTTTTCATTTTATCTGTAGTTGAAATTTCTTCAGCCATTGTATTAATAGAGTCGCAAAGATTACCTATTTCATCGTCATATTTTTTTTCAATTCGAGCAGAATAATCGCCCTGTGATATTTTTTTAGTGGTTTCAGTTATTTCCTGAACCGGAAAAATAATTGAACGTATAAAAAACAAATTAGAAAATATAATTAATGCAAATACAATAATGAGCGCCGCTAAAACAAGAAATATAAGCGTTGTAACCTGCCTGTCAATTTGTTCAAGTGAAGACAAAACACGAATAGCTCCGACATTGTCTCCGTTTGAATCCTTAATGATTCTGCAAACTGCCATAACCTTTTCGCCGTTGCTGATTTTACCGATATATTTAGCTTTATTGTTGTCATTTTGAAGCGCCTGCGTATAATCAGGCATATCTTGTTTTTCAATAGCAAAACCGCTTGACGATACAACAACATTGCCGTCAATATCAATTATCCAGGTAGTAGTTTTTTCCTTATAACTATAACTGTCAATATATTCTGCGGCTGACTGTTCAAGAGTATTACCCGCATCAAGATTTGCGCTGAAATAACTGACAGCAGTTGAAGAAGCGCCGGAATTAAGTATACTTTCGACATTGGAATAATATGTATTTTTAATCGAAAAGGCTGAAATAATAAAAACAATAATAAAAAATACTACAATAACGCCTATAATGTTTATAAGCCATCTTAGTGTAATACCGTCAATTTTAGGTAAATGCAATTTTTCCTTAGAAAATTTTTTCATTACTGTTAGTCCTGCCATTATAAAAAAATAAAATTATTGATTATCCGTTATCCACTTATAGCCAAGTCCCCAAATAGTTACAAGCCTTGTAGGACTTGATGGATTATCCTCAATTTTCATTCTTAAGCGTCTGATATTTACGTCTACAATTTTTTCGTCTCCGAAATAATTAGCACCCCAAACGGTCTTAAGAATATCTGTTCTTGAAAGAGCAGCATTCGGATTTTTAAAGAAATATTCAATAATTTGAAATTCAACTTGAGTAAGCTCTATCATTTCACCGTTCTTTGAAAGGGTGCGATTACGAAGGTTAAGTTCAAATTCATCAAGAATAATACTGTCGCCCGTTGTATCATTTTTTCTAAAACCACGTGTCATTTCTACTCTTCTGTAAACAGCGTCAACCCTTGCCATAAGTTCGCTTGGTGAAAACGGCTTAGTAACATAATCGTCAGCACCGTACATAAGACCCGTAACCTTGTCCATTTCCTGAGTTTTAGCACTAAGCATAATAATACCCAAATCACTTGAACGTTTGCGAAGCTCCTTACAAACAGAAAGGCCGTCGAGCTCCGGCATCATAATATCAAGAATTGCAACATCAAAGCCTGTTTCATCCTGAGAAAACTTTTCAAGCGCAACAGCACCGTTTTCAGCCTGCTCAACATTGTAGCCGCTTCGTGTCAAATTGATAACTATAAACTCTCTGATAGATTCTTCGTCTTCGGCAACAAGCACTTTTTTCATACATATACCTCCTAAAATCAGTATACTTTAATCATATCTTTTAAGGTTTGAATATTTATATCAATATCGGAACTTTTATTTACCTTCGCAAGATAAACAAAGCCGCTGTTTTTCATAATCATTGTATAGTCTTTATATTTAGGGTCATTAACGCTGTAGTTTGAATTGATAAGTGTAACTATTTCAAAAACATTACTCTTATTTTTTTTATTGATAATTGTAAGTTTTCTTGATTCACTGTCATAATTCGCTTTAACCTTAGAAAAATCATCATCGTCAATCACAAGAATATAACCGTCACGCTTGCAAGAAAACGAATAACATTTATGCGATAAAACTGTATTACCGTAATTCACCCAATTTTGAGACGTAATCTCAGATGATTGCTTTTTAGAAGAAGTATCCTCAGGAATCTCGATATATCCGTCGTCGTCAATATCACGACATGTTACCTGACTTGAACGTAAAGTTTCCTTAGTTCTTCCCGTCGAATAGCTGTAAAACGGCGAAATAATTGAATTATAATAATCAGACCAATAAATAAATTCAGTCACCATTGATGAACCGTCGGCGCAAAGCGCATCGGCATAAATAGAAGTACCCTCATCGGTTTTAGCATACTTTATACTCTCAAATGAAGTAATCGTGCTGTCAAGCCTTGTTTCGCCGATAAGTTCCCTCTTACCTGTTCCAAACGAATAAAGCTCTGCTCTCGGGTTTTCGCTCGAAGTGCCGGTTGCAAAAACAAGAAGTTCCATAACACCGTCATCATTAGCGTCAACGCAAATAAAATTACTGCCTGTAATTGCTTTTGAAACAGATTTTAATGAATATTTGTTGTCATTTTCATTTTGAGAATAAACGTTAATGGAAGTACCGGTTTGCTTTGATACAACGCTCCAACAAACAATTATTTCCATTTTTCCGTCATTATTAAAATCGCAAAAATCAACACTGTTTACATCGGTAGCAGTACCGTCAACATTTGCAATGACGCTCCAACGATCACCGCTTTTTTTAATAACCGCCATAGAAATCGTGCCAACCTTGTTTGACGGTTCATAAAATGCTACGGCTTCATTAATTTTATCGCCGTCAATATCTTTTAAAATGAAAGACGTTGTATAATTTCCTGTTGCCGGAATTTTGATTGAATAGCCGCTTTTACAATATTCATCAACAGCGCTTTGAACACCTGCATTATCACCGCTCGGAGAAATGGGAGAAATCAAATCATCAATTGAGGAAGAGAGCCGAAAGCTATTACAGCCGCAAAACAAAAATGCAACAAGGCACAATATGGCAATTATTTTTACACCCTTAAATTTAAGCACATGCACTCCTCCTTATAAATAAATCTATAATATTATAACAGAAAGTAACAATAAAATAAACAACTATTTTAAAAATAATTACACAAATATTACATAGCATTTATAGCAATATTACACAAATTAATTTTTGTAACCGTTTGGGTATAAAAAAATCCCCCGATTTTTCGAGGGATTTTTAAAGTTAGGTTAGTATTTATTATGTACCTTTTCCGCAAAGCAAAGGAAATCTTTTATTCTTATGACCGTACCGTCATCAAGAACGGCCTTACCGGTCATTCTGCCGAAAACCTGATGCTGATTTGTAACAATTATACCGAGTGCGCTTGTATAATCGCTTCTGTCAATAATAGGCTCAAATTTCATTTCAAATCTGCCGTCTGATGAAGTAAAGGTCCAAGGATCGGTATAATTTTCTCCGATATTAAATTTAACATCATCTATCTTATGAGCCTTACCGCCATAAAAAATCACGTTTTCACTTGCTGCAGATGTGTCACCGAAACCGTAACCGATATTAAAACCGAAACGGTGACCGTCAACCTCTCCTGAGCCTGAACCCCAATACCAAATATTATCATAGGTCCAAACACCTCTGCCCCAATCAAGACCTCCAAAGTCTGTTTCAGGCGAAAGTTCATACACTTTTCCATCATACATTACCTTGCCGGAAGCACGCATACAATTAATTTTTTGATTGTAATAAAACGCCTTTTTATCCGTTTTAAACGGAGTGGCAATTACCATAGTGTCATCATCAAGACTTTCGAGAGTGATATTTGCTTTAAGACCCTTGCCGCCGTCAAATTCAGGAAAATCGCAACGAATAATGCGTTTTTTATCCTTAACCAAAAATTCAAGACCGAGCTTAGAATTGGAAATTTTTACATCGCCGATTGAAGAATCGCTTGGCATATGAAGCCTACCCAACGGAAATGGCAAAATATTGCCTTGAGTATGCTCGCTCGGTACGGAAAAATCAATAAAGCTTACACTGTCAAGTTCAATATATCCCAAATCAGACACAGTAAAGCAAACGGCGATATTATTCTTGTTTGAAATAACCGAATAATAATCCCATTCTTTAATACGGGTAACACGCTTTTTAATATCCCTGCGGTTATATGTTTGAACAAGACTTGTGCTCCAGCCGGGTTCACGCAAAGTACCGTCGATATTTAAAAGCGGCTGCTTGGAAGTAACTAAATGATTTCTCATAAATATTCCCCCTTATGAATATCTAAAAAATCGTTTTATTTGCCAAATATATTATATCATATTAAATTTTATGTGTAAATAATCTATTTTTTCAAAAGAGGTTTAAGATATTGACCTGTATACGAATTTTCACAATCGGCAATTTCCTCGGGAGTACCGGTTTTAACAATTGTTCCGCCGCCTTTGCCGCCCTCAGGGCCGAGGTCAATAATATAGTCCGCCGTTTTGATTATGTCAAGATTATGCTCAATAACAACAACGGTATTTCCTGCATTTACAAGCATATCAAGAACAGTTGTAAGCCTATGAACGTCGGCTGTGTGAAGTCCTGTTGTAGGTTCATCAAGAATATAAATGGTTTTGCCCGTGCTTCTTTTTGAAAGCTCGGTTGCGAGCTTGACACGTTGAGCCTCACCGCCGGAAAGTGTTGTTGCACTTTGACCGATTTTGATATATCCCAAGCCGACATCCTGAAGAGTTTTAAGCTTACGATAAATTTTCGGCTGAGCTTCAAAAAACTCTGCACCTTCATCAACAGTCATTTCAAGAACATCAAAAATGGATTTTCCTTTAAATTTGACATCAAGAGTTTCCCTGTTATATCTCTTTCCGCCGCAAACCTCGCAAGGAACATAAACATCGGCAAGAAAATGCATTTCAATTTTAACAATACCGTCACCCTCGCAAGCCTCACATCTGCCGCCCTTAATATTAAACGAAAAGCGATTTGCCTTATAACCCTTTTGCTTAGCGTCGGGGGTTTGAGCGTAAAGTTCTCTGATATCGTTAAAAACGCCTGTGTATGTTGCAGGATTTGAACGTGGAGTCCTGCCTATCGGGGATTGGTCGATATTAATAACCTTATCAAGATTATCAACACCTGTGATTTTTTCGAACTTACCGGGACGTTTTTTTGCCCCGTTTAATACATTGGCAAGATATTTATAAAGAATTTCATTGACAAGGCTTGACTTACCTGAGCCTGACACACCGGTAACTGCAATAAATTTACCAAGCGGAAATTCAACGTCAATATTTTTAAGATTATTTTCCTGAGCGCCGAAAACAGTAAGTTTTTTTCCGTTGCCATTTCTCCGCTTTTCAGGTACGGGAATTTTACGTTTGCCGCTCAAATACATACCCGTAATTGACCTTTCGCAATTGATGATATCATCAACAGAACCTGCCGCTATCAGCTCACCACCGTTAATTCCTGCTCCGGGTCCGATATCGACAATAAAATCCGCCGCACGCATAGTATCTTCATCGTGTTCAACAACAATCAGCGTATTACCCAAGTCACGAAGATTTTTAAGAGTGCCGAGAAGTTTATCGTTATCCCTTTGGTGAAGCCCGATTGACGGCTCGTCAAGAATATAAAGCACGCCCATAAGGGACGAACCTATTTGAGTTGCAAGACGAATTCGTTGAGCCTCACCGCCCGAAAGAGTCGCAGCCTCACGAGCAAGCGAAAGATAATCAAGACCTACACTGTTAAGAAAACTAAGTCTTTGCCTAATTTCATTGATTACAAGCTTACCTATCATTTGCTGACGTGATGTCAGTTCAAGGTTATTTACAAAATCCAATTCTTCGGATATGGGCATTGAACAAAATTCATAAATATTCTTACCTCCTACGGTTACGCTCATAATCTCAGGGGTAAGTCTTGCACCCTTACAGTCAGGGCAGGTGCACGTAGTCATAACAGCTTCAATATCGCCCCTTGCCCATTCGCTGCTTGTGCTTTCATATCTGCGCTTTAAATTAGGAATAACACCTTCAAAATCAGTTTGATAATCGCCTGTACCGTAAGAGGTGACACGTTTCATCTTAAGTTTCTTTCCGCCTGTACCGTAAAGAATTGCTCTCAGTCCGTCCTTTGGTATCATATCAACAGGAACATCAAGTGAAAAGCCGTATTCCTTAGCAATTCCCTCAAAATACATTTTTGCAATAGCGCCATCCTTAACACTCCAGCCTGAAGCCTTAACAGCACCTTGATTAATAGAAAGTTTTTTATTCGGAATTACAAGATCAGGATCAATTTCTTTATATGAGCCAAGACCTCCGCACTTTTTACAAGCGCCGAAAGGATTGTTAAATGAGAACATTCTGGGACTCATTTCCTCAATAACCGCACCATGCTCGGGGCAGGCGTAATTAAGCGAAAAAAGTTCCTCTCTGTCGCCTACTATATCAACAACAACATTGCCGTCGGCAAGGTGAGTGGCAGTTTCGACAGAATCCGTCAAACGTGATTTAATATCATCATTTATAACAAGCCTGTCAACTATTACATCAATGTTATGTTTTTTATTTTTTTCCAGCTTTATTTCTTCACTCAAATCATAAACCGAGCCGTCAACACGAACACGAACAAAGCCTGACTTTCTAATACCGTCAAGTTCCTTAACAAATTCGCCCTTGCGGCCTTTAACAATCGGAGCCAAAATTTGAATACGTGTTTTTTTATCAAGTTCCATCACCCTGTCAACTATTTGGTCAACAGTTTGCTGAGTAATTTCTCTGCCGCACTTAGTACAATGAGGTGTTCCGATTCTTGCATAAAGAAGCCTTAAATAGTCATAAATCTCAGTGACTGTTCCAACAGTTGAACGAGGGTTACGGCTTGTAGTTTTTTGGTCAATTGAAATAGCGGGTGAAAGACCGTCAATATAATCAACATCAGGCTTTTCCATTTGACCGAGAAACTGCCTTGCATAAGATGATAGTGATTCTACATATCTTCTTTGACCCTCGGCATAAATAGTATCAAAAGCAAGGCTTGATTTGCCCGAACCTGAAAGACCTGTAAAAACAATAAGTTTATCTCTCGGAATAGTTAAATCTATATTTTTTAAATTATGCTCTCTCGCACCCTTAATAACAATATTTTTATTCATCGTAACATTCCTTTCACTTTACTTTTTACCCTCAAGCTCAGCAATTTGGTCACGAAGATATGCAGCATGCTCAAATTCAAGCAACTTTGCAGCCTCCTTCATTTCCTTTGTCAGCTCGGCTATCATCAACTGACGTTCCTTCTTTGACAGATGCTTTTTCTTTCCATCGAGTTTTTCCTTAGACGTAATCTCAATAATTTGATGAACATCCTTTTTAATAGTTTTAGGAGTAATACCGTGTTCAGCATTATATTTTTCCTGAATTTCACGGCGGCGAACGGTTTCCGTTATAGCTTTTTCCATAGATGGAGTTACGCTGTCGGCATACATAATAACTTCACCGTGTTCATTTCTTGCCGCTCTGCCTATTGTTTGGACAAGCGAAGTTTCACTTCTTAAAAAGCCTTCTTTATCAGCATCAAGAATAGCAACAAGCGATACTTCGGGAATATCAAGTCCTTCACGTAAAAGGTTAATTCCGACAAGAACGTCAAATTCGCCCAAACGTAAATCACGTATAATTTCCATTCGTTCGATTGTATCAATGTCGTGGTGCATATATCTTACCTTAACGTCGAAGCCCTCAAGATAATGCGTCAAATCCTCAGCCATCGCTTTAGTAAGCGTTGTTACAAGTACCCTTTCGCCCAATGCGGCTCGGTTATTTATTTCAGACAACAGGTCGTCCATTTGGTCCTCTGTAGGCTTAACGGTAATAATCGGGTCAAGAAGGCCTGTCGGTCTGATAACCTGCTCAACAATTTGCGCACTGTGTTCTCTTTCAAATTGACCGGGGGTGGCAGAAGTGAATATTACCTGATTTATTTTTTTATAAAACTCATCAAAAGTAAGCGGTCTGTTATCGAGCGCACTCGGCAATCTAAAGCCATATTCGATGAGGCTTTCCTTTCTTGCTCGGTCCCCTGCATACATACCCCTAACCTGCGGAAGCATAACGTGGCTTTCATCGCAAAAAAGAAGAAAATCATCAGGCATATAATCTATCAAGGTAAACGGCGCCTGCCCCGGCTTTCGACCGCTCATAACAGCCGAATAGTTTTCAATACCCTTGCAAAAACCTGTTTCCCTGAGCATTTCAATATCGTTCATTGTTCTCTCTTTAATTCTCTGCGCTTCAAGAAGCTTACCCTTTGATTCAAATTCGGCAACACGTTCAACCATTTCCTGATATATCTTATCTATAGCTTTATTCATTTTTTCAGCGCCAACAACATAGTGAGAAGCCGGATAAATCGCAACGTGAGAAAGAATACCCTCTACCTTGCCCGTAAGCGGCTGAATTTCGCAAATTCTGTCAATTTCATCGCCGAAAAATTCAACTCTGACAGCCGTGCCGTTAGAGCCTGCCGGAAAGATTTCAACCGTATCTCCCCTTACTCTGAACTTATTTCTTACAAAATTAATATCATTTCTTTCATATTGAATTGAAACAAGCTTTTCAATAAGTTTATCACGTCCGTACTCCATGCCCGAACGAAGTGAGATAACCATACTCTTATAATCTATCGGGTCACCGATTGAATAAATACAGGAAACAGAAGCAACTATAATTACATCTCGCCTTTCAAAAAGCGCAGAAGTTGCCGAATGACGAAGCTTATCTATTTCATCGTTAATTGAGGAATCTTTTTCAATATACGTATCTGTTGTCGGAACATAAGCCTCCGGCTGATAATAGTCATAATAAGAAACAAAATATTCAACTGCATTATCGGGAAAAAATTCTCTAAACTCACTGCAAAGCTGAGCTGCAAGAGTTTTATTATGAGCAAGGACAAGCGTCGGACGATTTATCTTTTCAATTATATTAGCCATAGTAAAGGTTTTACCTGAACCTGTTACTCCCATAAGCGTTTGCTCTTTATCGCCGTCAAGTACACCTTTTACCAACGCATCAATTGCTTGCGGCTGGTCACCTGTCGGCTTATATTTACTTACAAGTTTAAATTTATCCATATATACCATGCCTATCTCTATTAGATATAATATTCCATATTTAGACTATTATAATATATTAATTTAAAAAAGGCAAGGTTTTGAGTGTTAATGACAATATTTAACATTTTATTAACAAAAAATAATTACAAGTGTGTAACCTTTATTGTTTATTTAGACATAATATGATAAAATTTGAGCAAAAAGATTTTGGAGGATATATTTATGGAAAGAAAAGTAGTCATTTTTGACCATCCGCTTATTCAGCATAAGCTCAGCATTCTTCGTAACGAAAATACAAGCACTAAAGATTTCCGTGAACTTGTAAACGAAATTGCAATGCTTATGACTTTTGAAGCAACAAGAGATTTACCTACAGAGCAGGTTGACGTTAAAACTCCTTGCGGTATTGCAAAGTGTAACCACATTGCAGGAAGAAAACTTGCTTTTGTTCCTATTCTTCGTGCCGGATTGGGTATGGTTGACGGTTGTGTTAGCCTCGTTCCTGCCGCAAGAATCGGTCATATTGGCTTATATAGAGATGAAACAACTCATACTCCTGTTGAATATTATTGCAAATTACCGAAGGATATTGACCAGAGAGACGTATATGTTGTTGACCCGATGCTTGCAACAGGCGGCTCGGCAATCGACGCTATCGGTCAAATCAAATTGAGAAACCCGAGAAAGATTGTATTTATGTGCATTATTGCCGCTCCGGAAGGTCTTGAGGCTCTCAAAAAAGCTCATCCCGACGTTGATATTTACTGTGCCGCTCTTGATGAAAAGCTCAACGAAGACGCTTATATCATTCCTGGTCTCGGCGACGCAGGCGACAGAATTTTTGGTACTAAATAATTTTAATTCACTTTAGAATTATTTTCTATATCATTACAAATTTAATAATTTAGGAGGACTTGAAAAATGTCTAACAAACCAAAAGTCGGCAGAGACGGCATCTACGATGCAAGGCAGCTCGGCACTCCCAAAATGCTTGTGCTTGGCTTTCAGCATATGTTTGCTATGTTCGGCGCAACCGTAACTGTACCTCTTCTTACAGGTTTGAGTATTTCCACTACTCTTCTTTTTGCAGGTTTAGGTACTCTTTTGTTCCACTGTCTTACCAAATTTAAGGTACCGGCATTCCTTGGTTCGTCATTTGCATTCTTAGGCGGATATGCAGCAGTAGCACCGATGGCTAAGGACGGAACGGCTAATAAAGAAATGTTACCTTATGCTTGCCTCGGCGTAGCGTGTGCCGGTCTTATTTATCTTATTCTTGCCGCATTGATTAAAGCAGTCGGTATTAATAAGATTATGAAACTTTTCCCGCCTGTAGTTACAGGACCGATTATTATAGCAATCGGCTTGGGACTTGCACCGTCAGCAGTAAACAATTGTACGAAAAACTGGTGGCTTGCCGTTATAGCACTCGTTCTTGTTATTATCTTTAACATTTTCGGTAAAGGTATGATTAAGATTATTCCTATTTTACTCGGTATAATCGGCGCATATCTTACAGCAGTTGTTGTAGGTAACATCGGTGGAGTAGAAAGTTTTGCAATTGACTTCACAGGTGTTAAAGAAGCTGCTTGGATTGGATTCCCTATCGAATGGAGTTCAACCGTATTCGGCGGTGTTCACGACGGCGGCAAAGCAATTTCTGCAATCATCGCTCTTGTTCCTATTTCAATTGCAACAATGATGGAGCATATCGGCGATATCTCTGCTATTTCAGCTACTTGTAAGAAAAACTACATTCAAGACCCAGGCCTTCACAGAACACTTTTAGGTGACGGTCTTGCAACAACACTTGCTTCCCTTTTCGGCGCTCCTGCTAACACTACATACGGTGAAAACACAGGCGTACTTGCTCTTTCAAAGGTTTATGACCCAAGAGTAGTAAGAATTGCCGCATATTTTGCAATGGTATTCTCATTCTGCCCTAAGTTTGCCGCTATCATCGAGTCAATTCCAGGTGCAGTAGTAGGCGGTATTTCATTCGTTCTTTACGGTATGATTTCTGCTATCGGTGTAAGAAACGTTGTTGAGGCTAAGGTTGACTTCTCAAAGGCAAGAAATACTATTATTGCCGCAGTTATCCTTGTTGTAGCACTCGGCCTTACAAACGGTATCACATTTACTGTAGGCGGTCACAATATCACTCTTACAGCTCTTGCAGTTGCTTCAATTGCAGGTATCGTGCTCAACCTCATCTTCCCTGAAAAGGACTTTGACCCTGAAAAAGCATTCCAGGCAGATACAGTTTCAAAGCAAATTGACGTTGAAAACGAACAGTAATAATTAATCAAATATTTAACGGTCGCACCAAATCGGTGCGACCGTTTCCGTTTTTAGCTCATATCAAAATTTCATTTACATATTGCGAATTATTTATGTTGATAAATTCACCTGATAAAATCATTTGGCTAATTTCATCTTTTGTTGCCCACTTAACATCACAAACTTCGTCTTTTTGAAGTGTTAATTTTGAAACATCAATATCATTTTTATAAATGTATACATCAACAAAATCTTTATATAACTCACGCTTATAAGAAGTAAAAAGCGTGAGTTTTTCATTATCCACAGTTAAGCCGAGTTCTTCTTTTACCTCTCTTACAGCACCGTCAATACTGTTCTCACCCATAAGTACAGAACCACCGGTCCAAGCCCATTTTAGTCCTTCCTTTTTGTTGGAACTTCGCTTTTGAATTAAATACTCACCCTTGCTGTTTTTTATCCAAATATGTACTACTATGTGATATTCATTATTTAATGAATCAAATTTTTCTCTTTTAACAGTGTAACCAAGAGACTTTCTGTTTTCATCATACGCATCCCACAATTCCATAATTGATTACTCCCTTGTAATAATCAGCTTAAAGCCGTCATTTATGTTATTTATTTCATCCTTTATAAACTTAGGATAAAGGAAATAATTATCAAGCTTGTCAATATCAAGCCAGCAATAGGTGTTTATCCTACATTCTTCCTTTAATTGAAATTCATCTTCAAAATGATTAAAAGAAGTTTTTGAAATATCAACAAAATAATACGTTCCTATTTCGTGAAAATTCTTGCCACACTCAACAAAAAAACATTCATTTAGCCAAAGGAGGCTGTAATCGGTTATATCAATTTTCAGTTCTTCTTTAATTTCACGCAAAAGCGATTCCTCGCTCGTTTCGCCAAAAGTCACCCTGCCGCCGGGCAAATAATATTCATTCGGTTTTATATTCCTTTGAGCAAGGATTTTACCGTCATTGACTATAACAGCGGCAACACGGTAATTAAAATACCCCTCTTCGGTTTTAAGTGTTAAATCCATACTGCACCTCCAATATAAAAAATAAAGCCCCTGCAATTGCAAGAGCTTAACAACCGTGTTCGAAATGGGAACGGGTATTCATCTTTTCATCAGTTTTTGCTGATGAAATCAATATAGCATAGAATATTTAAAAAGTCAACCCAATAAGGTTTCTGTACTAAAGAATCCTTATTGGGTTTTAAATTTACACTTTATTTGGTTTTCACTCTCTTAACCTTTGACCAAGAGGAATAAATCTTTTTACCGTTTACTGTTTTATATGTGCGGATACGTACATAGTACTTTTTCTTAGCTTTCAGCTTTTTAACTGAAGTCTTAGTCGTTTTCTGTTTCTTGATTGTTACGGTTCTCTTATTTTTCTTGAATTTTTTATCAGTTGCAACTTGAATTTGATATCCTTTAACACCACTGACCTTTTTCCATTCGAGTGTTACAGCTTTCCTTGCAGATTTAAGCTTTTTAATTGTAGTTGATTTCGACTTGGCAATGGATTTATTTGTTGTAGTAAGAATTGTTGTGGGCTGAGTAATAGTTATATTACTTACTCCCGACGTTGATGTCAGTTCAGATACAGAAGTCGCACTTTCTGTTGTAGCATTGCTTGTTGTAGGCCAAGTAGTTTGAGTCACTGTAGGATTTGCAGCATTTTTTGCTTTTACGGTAAATGTAATCTTTTCGCTTTGTTTAGAACCAACATCGTTCCACGCTTCAACTAAAGCTTTATAAGTTCCCGTTTGACTTAATTTTACGGAATATTTTGTTCCAACTTTTTGATAATATTTAGTTGTTCCGTCTGGAAAATATATCCACAATGTATTGTAATCTGCTCGACAAGCAGTATTAAAAGTAAAATTAATTGTTTCATTAACGTAATAACTTGTTTTATCCGTATAAATATAAGCATATTGTGGTATACCAACATACCAACTAATTCTCTGACTACATTTAGAACCGACACCATTCCAAGTTTCTACTAATCCCTCAAAATATCCGCTCATTCCAAATGCTAAACTGTATTTATCACCCAGACCGCTATAATGAAGTGTACTTCCGTCAGGACAATAAACCCATAATGTGTTTGTAGAACCGTCTGTATTAAATGTAAAATTAACATTTTCATTTACTCTATAGTTCAATTTATCTGCCGAAATATAAGAATATGTAGGTGCTGTTTCCTGTTTAAAATCAGGACGAATTACGCCAAAAAAAGTACCATAACTATAATTATATTGATGCGTCCGTGTTATACCTGTTGAACCGTTTTGTTCAACAACATTCATATAAGATGTTGTTGCAGAAGTAATTATAGCAACATGACCATAAGAACTACTTGCATAAGTCCAAACAGCCACATCGCCGGGTTTCGGTGAAAAGCCAGAATAATACTTAATTCTCTGCCAACCGCTAGGTAAGGTATTATTTGCATAATCGCAGCCATTTCCAGATACGGGCGATACTCCTAAATACTTATAATAATATTTAATCAAATCAACACACTGTGCACCATAGACGCCATCATAATCCACTGACTGCCCCACTTTGGAATTCGCCCAATTAACCGCTTCCGCCTGTGATTTATTAACAGCATAAACAGAATAGTCACAATTTAAAAGTATCACTAATATTAGTTCAAACGACATTAATATACTTATAATTTTTTTCATTGTCTTTCTCCTTATAATTAATATTTTTTAGTTGGTAATTATATTATATGGGCATTGCCCATATTTGTCAATATGGAATATACCCATATAATATAATATTTTTGGTGATATTAATGAAAATTACAAAAATAAGAGATTTGCGAGAGGACAATGATTTAAAACAAAAAGACCTTGCAAAATATTTATGCATTGATCAGAGCACTTACAGCGACTATGAAAACGGAAGAATAAATGTACCGATTGAACAATTGATAAAAATTGCAGATTACTACAATGTTACACTCGATTACCTTGTAGGAAGAAACGAACAGCTTCATCAATCATGATGAAGCTGTTCGTTATTTTATATGTTTATTTAATTTTCAATGCACGGATTGCATTTAATACCGCAAGAATCATAACGCCGACATCGGCAAAAATAGCAACCCACATATTTGCAATACCGAGTGCGCCGAGGACAAGGCAAATTGCCTTAATCGCAAGAGCAAATACGATATTTTCCTTAACAATTTTTAGTGTATGAACAGAAATTTTGCGTGCCAAAGCAATCTTTGACGGGTCATCATCCATAAGAACAATATCAGCAGCTTCGATTGCCGCATCTGAGCCGAGGGCACCCATTGCGATACCGATATCGGCACGTGAAAGAACGGGAGCGTCATTAATACCGTCACCTACAAATGCAAGTTTCTTTTTAGGTGATTTTTGAGAAAGTAATTTTTCAACCCACTCGACCTTATCGGCAGGCAAAAGCTCTGCGTGATATTCATCAAGACCGAGAGATTTGGCAACACGTTCAGCCGACTGCTTTGAGTCGCCCGTGAGCATAACGGTTTTATCTATACCGCTTTTCTTAAGGCTTGAAATTGCTTTCTTAGAGTTTTCCTTAACAACGTCTGAAATAACTATGCAACCCGCATATTCGCCGTCGCAGGAAACGTAAACAACAGTTCCCTCATCATGCTCGCTTTCAACGGAAATATTCTCTTTTTTCATAAGCTTAATATTGCCTGCAAAAACTCTTTTACCGTCAACGAGAGCAGAAACACCGTGACCGGCGATTTCCTGAATATCGGAAACCTCGTCAATGTTAATTTCCTTACCGTAATTCTTTTTAAGGCTTACGCTGATTGGGTGACTTGATGCACTTTCAGCAAAAGCGGCAAGGCGAATAAGCGTATCCTTATCAAAATTATTTGCAGGATAAATTCCCGTTACCTCAAATACGCCCTTAGTAAGTGTACCTGTTTTATCAAATACAACATACTGAGTATCGGAAAGGGCTTCGAGATAGTTAGAGCCTTTTACAAGAACACCGTTTGCCGAAGCACAGCCGATACCTGCGAAAAAGCTCAACGGAATAGAAATAACAAGCGCACAAGGACAACTGATAACAAGGAATGTAAGCGCACGTGTAATCCATTCGCCCCACATAGCACCGGTGCCGGAAACAAGCCTAATAATAGGCGGCAAAATTGCGAGCAAAAGAGCGCCGCCGCATACGGCAGGAGTATAATATCTTGCAAACTTGGTAATAAAGTTTTCGGATTTCGATTTCTTCATACTTGAATTTTCAACAAGTTCAAGTATTTTAGATACTGTTGAATCGCCAAATTCCTTGGTAGTTTTAATTCTTAACACACCTGTAAGGTTAATACAACCGCTGATGATTTCATCGCCGACTTCAGCCGAACGAGGAACACTCTCACCTGTCAAAGCGCTTGTGTTAAGAGTAGAATCGCCGCTGATAATTATGCCGTCAATAGGCACTTTTTCACCCGGATTTACTACAATTTCAGTTCCTATTTCGACATCATCCGGGTCAATCTTTTCAAGCTTACCGTTAAGTTCAACATTTGCATAGTCGGGACGAATATCCATTAAAGAAGTTATATTTTTTCTGCTTTTTCCGACAGCAACACTTTGAAAAAGCTCGCCGACTTGGTAGAAAAGCATTACTGCCGCACCCTCGGAAAATTCACCGAGTGCAACAGCACCAACGGTTGCAACAGCCATAAGGAAATTTTCATCAAAGATTTGACCTTTAAATATTCCCTTTAAAGCCTTTTTAAGAATATCGTAACCTATTATTAAATAAGGAACAAGGTAAAGCACAAGTTGAATCCATTTATTAATTTCAACAAGCTTAGTAATAATCATTATTGCAGCAAGCAAAACAGCGGATACAATAATTCTTATCAATACCTTTTTTTGCTTCTTAGTCATAATATCACCTCATTAAAAGAAAATTTCGCAATCATCCTCAACCTTACGGCAATTTTTTAGCACCTGTTTCATAACTGCCTTTTCATCTGCTCCTTCATCAAATTCAATCTTCATTTTCTGCGTCATAAATGAAACGGTTGCATTTGAAACGCCTGCTGTTTTATTAGCGGCATCCTCCATTTTAGCGGCGCAATTTGCACAATCCACTTCAATACCATAAGTCTTTTTCATAATAAATATATCCTCTCAATTAATATTTGTTATTACAATTGAACATTTGCTCAACTGTTCTACTTGTATTATAGTTGAACAATCATTCAATTGTCAAGACTTTTTTTAATATTTTATGATAATTTTTACAAAAAGATACAAACATATAAAAACAGCCCTTAGAATAACTAAGAGCTGTAATAAATAGAATTAAAAAATAATTGTTTTACTTTCCCCTGCTTTAAAAGTAACGTTTTGAGTTTTACCTTTAGCAGATACATTAAGTGTTTGGTCAATATCCGAGGTAATAACTGCGGATATTTTTTTACCGCCGTCTGCCCACTTAAGTTCGGTAACAGTAGCACGGTTTCGTGTTTTAATTCCCTTAAGCGTTCCGTTTTCAAAACCTGAAGTAGGAAGTGCCGGAAGAAGCTCAATATCATTATCATGAGAATAAACAAGCGCTTCATTGATAATACCGAGATATCCGATTGCAAAATCGGTGCAATAACAGCTTCCCCGGTCATAGTCGTGATTAGTCATAAGCGAATCATATCTGATTTTATGATTCATAAGCTTAACAAGCGCATCGCTTAGCGACTCGGAGTCCTTAAGTCTTGCGGCAATCAAGCTGCGATGAACAAGTGCGTGAGAAGCCTCATTTTCGCTTGTTCTGTTTGCTATTGCCTGCTTGCAGGCTTTCGCAAGCTTATCATTTCCCTGAGTTTCAAACAAAGGCCATACTCCGTACAAATGGCTCAAATGGCGATGCTCGTTGTTTTCTTCAAATGCAGTTGTTGCCCATTCCTTAAGAGCACCGCTTTCGTCATAAAGATACGGCGGAAGCTTATCCTCAAGCTCTTGCCATTTTGATATATCGGCACTTGGGTCAACATCTTGCATTACTTTTTTAAGCATTTCAAGATTATCACGGCACGCCGAAATATCGATTGCACAGTTTGCATCTGACGGGCTGTTATAATTTGAAGGATTATTTTCAGGAGAATAACTCGGCAAAATGCAATACGTTTCGTCAGCATTGAGGGAGGTCTTACCCTTTTCATAATGGATTGAGCCGTCCTTAGCCGTGTAATATTCAGGTGTCATAAGCTGTGCCCAATAATTTGCACTTTTTTGAAGCAAGGGGTAAAGTATATCCTCCTCAAGTCGTAAATAACCACGGTTTTTAATTTCGGTAATTTGCTCATCCGTCAAATCCTTTTCACTGATTGAAAGAACAGACTTAAGCTTATCAAGATTAAATTCATCACTTAGAGGAATATTAATATTGCCATAAGAAAGTAATGTTTCATAAAGCGGGTTAATCATCCAAGAAGTACCTGCATTCCAATATCTGAAAGGATAAGGATAGCACGTTTCTGTAATAACAGCCTTGTCACCGTCAGTATTAACAGGGGCTTGAATAGCATCGGTAAATCCGTGAGTTGCATAAGCATTTTCTTCCCAATCCGGAAGCTGTCACAAAATAAAATATGCATAGCCTATCGGAGTACTTTCCATATTACTTGTATTCATAGACGAGGTTTGTAAATTAACATTAGCGTCCATTGTGTATTTACTTCCCCAGCCGGTGTTAAATTCTCCCGTCCACATACCGTAAAGGCGGCTTGTTGAATGACCGCTGCAGCAAAGATAAGCGTATCTGCCGGCATAATATGTACGCTCGGCAAGAGCTGAATTTATTTCTTTTTTACCCTTTTGTGCTTTTAAAAGCTTTTCGTTAGAATCAAAATTATCCTTACCAAGCGACAAGGTCACATTATTAAACTGCGGCTGATAAATTGCAAGATGATTTTTAAGCGCCAAATCATAATTAAAGCCCGATTTATCATTGTACTTTTTAGTTACATTTTTAAGTGTACTTACGCAATCGTCAACAAGCTTAAAATCCTTTTGCTTATCAAAAGTATTTATATCGCCCATATCGTAGGTGCGCTCACTTACGGTTAGAAGATATACGCTGTCGGCATCGGTAATTTTAATGCCTACATTTTCACCTGTAAACTGCGGCTCATCAATATTTTTATCAAGAGTAAATCTTTCCTTAGTACCGCCTGATGTAATAATATATGTAACAGTTGCATAGCCGCCGTTTTTTAGTTCGCTCTTCTCATAATTAGGATAATGCGAAACAAGTGCGAGATAATCACCCGAATTATCGGCAAGCTTAGTATATTTCATATTTTTTTCATCGCTGTCGCCGAAATTTGCAAGCGTTGAAAGGTCGTCGTAACTGAGGGTAAGATTAAGTTTTGCACCGTTTGAGGATTTATTAAGCTTGGTCACAACAACGCCATCAGCCATTGAGGTAAACGAGGTACGCAACCAAGTGCCATTTTTATCATTATAAGTAACACCGACCTGAGAAGTGTTATAATCAGTATATCTGATATAATTTTCAGCACGGCTTTTAGCAATATTAATTCTCAACTGACCTCCCGGATGATAACGATAAACATCATCATAGCTTGAATTATCGGTTATATCCTTGCCTTTTACTATGCTTTGCTTAACCGTTTCAAGCTCATCAAAGGTAACCGGACAGGTACGCTGATTTTCATTCGGCATTATAAAATGCATATTTTGGAAAATAAAAGTATCGCTATATGGGCTTCCGCTTTCAATAAAGCCCTGAAGTCCGTTTCCTGAAACCATACCATCTCGCCAAGATTTAGTTTTATTGCGTTTTTTATCCTTTAGCTGTGTATAATCATACGAAAACGATACCTTAGACGTATCGGTAAAAAGCGATTTAATCACACCCTTATCTGCTTTACCGTCCGAGCAGGAAGCAAGAGAAAAAGCAAATGAAACAGTCAAAACGATACATAGTATTTTTTTTATATATTTATTCATAAACTACTCACCTCATACAAATTATATCACAAAGGCAAAAGCAAAACACGACATTATCTTTACTTGAATGTCGCATTTTGTTATAATACAAGAGAGGTGGCATTATGATAAAATTTGAATGGAACGGCGTAGTTTTTTTAATGACGGATTTGGGCGGCGGAAAGCTTGGACAAAGTATCCCTCATCACGCTCACGCAAAGGGGTGCTATGAACTTCACTTTGTAACCGGCGGAAAAGGAACACTGATAACAGATGATAAAGAAATTCAACTTAAAAAGGACGACTTTTTCATAACAGGTCCAAATATAGCTCACTCGCAAGACTTTGACAAAAGTAATCCCATTGAGGACGTATTTATTTTAATTCAGGTGAAAGACGGCTCGCAAAAGAATTATGTATCAAGCGTATTTTTAGAGCATTATTTTTGTTATTTTGAAAAAACTGATAATTCGCTTGCAAAAAAACTATTAAAAGAATACAAAGAAAAAAAGCCGGATTATGAATACGCTGTTGCCGGATATTTGACAGTAATTTTAACGCAAATAGTCAGGAAAATGCTACCAAAGGATTTCAAAAACATTATAGGAAAAGATAATCTTAATGATAAACGCTTTGCGATAATCGAGCAAGCATTTCTATATGAAAAGGACTTAACACTTACTAAACTTTCAACGATGATAGGCTTATGCGAACGGCAAACACAAAGACTTTTGAAAAAATATTATAAAAAAAGCTTCAGAGAACTAAAAAAGCTTGATAAAGAAAAAACATAATATGATCTGAAATCGGCGTAACAAAAAAGCAGACACAAAGTCTGCTCGCTACATAAACATAAAATAAAAAAAGAAGGGCTACTGAAAAGTAGCCCTTTTGGTCGGAGTGACAAGACTTGAACTTGCGGCCCCTAGACCCCCAGTCTAGTGCGCTACCAACTGCGCCACACCCCGATATTATGGTGCGGGTAACAGGACTTGAACCTGCACGGTTTCCCACAAGATCCTAAATCTTGCGTGTCTGCCAATTCCACCATACCCGCATATTTGACTTTGATATATTAACATACCAAAAAAATAATTTCAATAGATTTTGTCGTTTTTTTATTTTTTTCATATTATATATTACGGCATAAAAGCCGAATATATGAAAGGAAAAAATATAATTATGAGCTGTAACAACAGAAATCTCAGAAATTTAGATACGAATATTTATTCTTCTTCAAACGGTTGCTGTGACACCGATTACGAAGTTAAAATGGTAGAGCGCTTGATACCCTGCTATGTTTATCCTCCACGTCCTATGCCGCCGTTTGAGCCAATACCGCAGCCTCCTCGTCCACCTGTTCCTCCGTTTTTGACACCGACTGCTGCTTATGCTCTGTTTTATAACAATTCGGCAACAGGTGCAACCTACGCTGCCGGAGAAAACATTGCTTATCAGTCAACTCTTTATAATACTGCCACGGCAGATATCGTCAATAACAACGGACTTATCACACTTTCAGGCGGCACAACAGGCAAAGCATATCTTGTAAATTATCAGGTAACAGGCGAAACGGCTAATGATGCAACATTGGCACTTGCAATTAACGGCACGGTTGATTCAAACAGCGAAATTATTCCTAACAGTGCAACAGGAACCTCAAACGGCAGTTATATTGTAAACGTTCCTGCAAACTCGACCTCTACAGTTGCTTTAAGGGTTGTATCGGGCACGGTTACTACCGCCTCACCTACTGTCGGTTCGTATTTATCTGTAATAAGAATAGCTTAAACCTATTCGGGTATGGTTATACCATACCTTACATAAACAGTATTGACAATTAATTAACAATATGATATTTTAAGATTAAATAAGGAGGGACAAGCTATGTTTTTTACCGCTAATGACAGCATTAAGCTTAATATGAGCCGTGACGACGCAATTAAGCTTTTTGAAAAAACGTTTTACGATATGCACAAGGCAGGATATACGCTGTCCACAAGAATAATACATACGGATTATAACGAAAAAAAATTCACCGGCTTCATAGACGACAGCGGCAAATATATCGCACGGTATATCGGTAATGTTGAAAACGACAGATATTATCGCTCTGCCCCGCTAAGTGAAGTAAGCTTTGACGGTAATGATAAAAGTTCAACTGTTAATATAAATGTAAAATCAAAATATAATGCTTTTTATTTTGCATTAAGCCTTTTACTATTGATCGTTGCAGTTATTCTTTTAATCGTTATGTTCAACACCACGCTAAGAATTCCTTTTATAGCCATAACCGCTGTTGCGGTTGTAATAAACTGCGTAGTTTTAGGAATAAGTAAGAAAAGCGTTGACGACGTATTAAGTGAATTTTATTATATTTTTAAATATAACAATAACTAAGAAATCCCGCAAGACAGATTAAACAGCCATTGCGGGATTTTTATCATTTATTCTTAATTTGCTTATATCGAGCATAGCTTATAGGTTCAACTCTCACACTTTGGTCAATATCGTAAAAGTCTTTATATCTTGTTTCCCACATACCGTACCACCTGAAAAGCCTTGGGGTTGTGCCTTCGGTATAATATTCAAGGTATGCCGGATAATGAGGAAGATAGACTGTTTTATTGCCAGATTCAATCTGAGCGCTCACAAAAGAATTTCTCTCATTTTCAAATGCCTTTACCTGAGTGTATTTAACAGTATAAAATACAGAACCTATTGCCACACCGATAATAACTAAGCAGTATACCGTCTTTTTTACCTTATCGCTGTTGACATAATTTTGCATAATAAATTTCATCAACTCGCACGAATAAAGCATAAACATAACATAAGGCGGATAAAAACAACGACCTGTTACGGGAGAAACGACAAGAAGCGGAACAATGAGTACGCTCTCTGCCAAAATCGGCATTACCGCTTTAAACGCTCTGTCTTTATCTTCGTATGCCGCAAGCGGAACAACTATCAAGCTGATAATAAAAATCGTTGCTAAAATACATCTGATAACAGTCACTGCAGGAGATGTAAATGTTCCTATGGGAAAGCGAACATATTCTTTAATAAAAACAAATACTGTATATGCAAAATCAAAAATCACGCAAGAAAACAAAAAGCGTTTTTTGCCCTTATTTAATTTAAACTGCTTTGATATATTAAGCACAATTGTAAAAAGCATAATGCTTATAAGAATATTAATTAAAGCATTGCTTTCAACCGAACGTGTGCAAACTCTGTCAATACTCTTAATAAGCCAAGAAAAAAAGTTTTCATTTTCCCCTGCCACGCTTCTATAGCTGTCATTACCTGATGAAATAATGCCGTAGGCTGAATTTGAAAACATTATTGCCGCACCGCAAATATTTCCCAAGAAATTAAACACGTGAACTCTAAAAAACGTTTTAAACTTGATGTAAGAATAAACAATAACACCAATTGACACAACAACATTCATTATAGTTACGTGTTCCATAAACAGATTACCACACAAGCCTATAACAAATGAAACGGGAATAAGCCATTTTTTATATTTCGGCTTATCCTTATCAAATATATTTTTCACAATAACAAGATAAAGCAGTGTCAAAGCAATCGGCGGAATATAATTAGCAAGGCCGGAAGCCCAAGCCATCGTCTGCCTCAATATATTTGTCGGCATTATAACAAGAAGGAATAATACAAAAAGGAAATAAAACAGCTTGCCGTCACCAATATATTTATAAATTAAATAAATAACAGAAAACGAAACGACAGCCATTCCGATTGTTTTTATAAAATTAGATTTAGTCAAAAGTAAAATGAGCAAGTTTCCAAGATATCTGCCGTTATATCCTCTAAAATGGGATGCAAGCCTTTGCGCACCGACAGAAGCGCCCCAAGCCCAATCATCACTGCAAAACGGAATTGTTGACATTATGTAAACAAAGCCGAAAAATGCAAATAAAATAACTATTAAATTAATCCATTTTTTCTTCGTCATAATTTAACCTCTCTTATATCCGAGATAGTATAATATCACAAACAAACTAAAAAATAAATAGTAAAATAGTAAAGATTTAGTAAAAAACAGCTCAAAAAAGCAAATTTGCTTTTTTGAGCTGTTAAATGTACTAATTTTTTCTATCGTTTATGCTTTGATTAATTGCGGTGAAAAGCGACATATCCTTGTGGTTTAAATCATCGCTGCCGTATCTAAACACCATAACACCACCGAGTTCATAATCAATTGCAAGCGAAGTTTTATCATAAACAAGTCCATACGAATTGAAATAAGCTTGTTTACCGTCAATCTCTGCCTTATTTGAATATTTGCCCAATATCTTTGCGTAATCTCCGTAATTATACCAATATTCACCCTTGTCTGCAGGTCTGCCGTAAAAAGGAATACCGAGATCAAGTACCTTGCTGTCAAATCCCGCATTGATAAATTTCTCAATTCCTTTTTGAGCACAATCAAAAGATGAATGGTCACCGTAATCATCGAAAAGGTCATATTCCATCATTTCAACCATATCAACACATTGCATAGCCTCTTTAGAAATACCGATATCCCAATCGCTCATTGCAAGACCTATTTTTTTGCCGCCAAGTTCTGAATCGAGTTTGACAAGAAAATTGCTGAAGGCTTTCCAATACTTTGCCTTAATAGGATATTCATAATCAAAAAAAACGCCGTTAAAATTATAGTCGTTTAGCAAATCGTTAATTTGTGTAGCAAGTGTATCGTTTTCAAAAGCCTTGGTATGCTTTTGAGCTTTATTTTCCATTTGAGATTTCCAATCGCTTATTCCTTCGTCTGCATCGGGTCCTAAAATATTGACATAGATATTTACATTTCTGTCACCTATAACGCTTTTTAAATTCTTAAGCGCAGTTTTCATCATTTTTCTGCCTGAATAATTTTCACCGTCATTAAATTGAAGTTCACCGTTAGAGTTAAAATTAACGCATGAGAAAAGAATTACATCAGTAATTGTGTCAAATGTATATGATTTCAAATCATCAATATTTTGAATTTTATCTGCAAGAATATATGCAGTTACCCTAAAATCACTGTCGGGCTCATTATCGTTTTCGTAAACAGCAATTGACTCAACATTTTCCTTGCCATTGTCAAGCTTTAATTTTAAAGAAGTAGTTTGAGTTGGAGAAAATGAGCAATATTTATATGTACTGTTATTTTCCTGTTCATAAATAATATTATCGCCGTTATATATCTTAAGCGGTGACGATACTGCTTTTTTCAACTTAACAGCAACATTATTAACAGCGTGTTTATCAAAAGAAACAACAGCTGTATTATCATCTTTCCATTCAATCGTTGTTTCCTCAATCAGACCATCAATATGAGCGCTTAACTGACGATCCTGAGTACCCTGCGCACTGCAAGCACACAAGAAAACAAAAATAAATGTAAGCAATACAGATAATATTTTTTTCATTTTTTATCCCCTTTTTCTTTAGGTACGGCGACAGCAAGAGTTGCCGCCCAAACACTTTGAGCACCGTAAATATTAAGCATTTTAGCACATTCATTAAGCGTTGAACCCGTAGTTTTGACATCATCAATCAAAAGAATTCTTTTGTTGATTACAATATCTTTATCTTTCAAATCAAATGCGCCGTAAACATTAGTCTTGCGCTCACGTGAATTCAATGATTTTTGTTCTTTCGTTTTTCTTACCTTTATAAGCAAATCGGCAAGCGGAATATCTAAAATTTTCGAAATTTCTTTTGCAAGTAAATATGCTTGATTATAATCTCTTTTTCTAAGTGACTTTTTAGAAAGCGGAGTATAAGTAATCATATCAAATTGCATAAAATAATTTTCTTGAATGCATTTTGCCATATCACGTGCAAAGCGTTTTGAAAGAAAAGGCATATAAGCACTTTTAAAATTCAAAACAGCACGCTTAACATTATCTTGATATAAATACGGTGCCACAATTTGCTTATATTCACTTTTATGCTTGTCGCAATTACATTTTTCCTTACTGACACCGCAATATGTGCAATAAGGCGGCTTATTAACAGGTAAATTCTCGCAATCGGGACAAACCGTTTTATCAAATTCAATTACTTCACCGCAAAATTCGCATCTTTTGGTAAAAAATATATTTGATATTTTCTCTAAAACAATTTTTAAATCACTAATCATACTGTAACATACGGCTCAATCTTTGCAAAAGTAGAGTCCCCGATACCCTTAATTTCCTTAAGTTGAGAAACATTTGTATATCCGCCGAGATAATCACGGTATTCCAATATAGCCTGTGCTTTGGTATCGCCTATTCCGTCAATTGAAACTAAATCTTCATAAGTGCAAGTATTCAAATTAACAGGATAAGAAACACTTTGAGCAGAAGACGGTTGAGAAGATTTAGTATTAAATACAGTTGTTTGAGTATCAGCGCCTGAATTTTTAAAAGATGCATCATTTTTGTCAGACGAAGAAGTCTTAATTGAGGTTTGGGAAAGCGTATCTTGCAACTGAGATAAAGGGGTTTCATTGACCTTAGGTTGAGAAATACCGTAAAATACAAGCAAAACCGAAACAAGAATACAACAGACACCTATTGCGATTATGCCTTGTCTTTTTGAAGCGCTCATCTTTTTTTACCTCTGTTTTTCCCTGAATAATTATTCTTATGTGAACTCTTATTTTGATATCTGTTATTTTTGTTGAATTGATTAGAAGAATGTGTAGGTTTAACAAGGCACTTGCTGTCATATCCGATTAAATCATAACGTTTTGCACGCTTGAGTGCTTCCTCAACAAGCTTTTGATTTTTAGGATTAAAATATTGAAGAAGTGCTCTTTGAAGCGCCTTATCATGCTCGCTTTTTGCTACATACACCTTTTCCATAGTATAAGGGTCAAGTTCGGTATAAAACATACACGTTGAGATAGTGCCGGGAGTCGGATAAAAATCCTGTACCTGTTCGGGTCTTATATGATTTTTCTTTAAAAACAAAGCGAGTTCAATCGCATCATCAAGAGTAGAACCGGGGTGAGACGACATAAGATAAGGTACTAAATATTGCTCCTTATTAATCTCTCCCGTGTATTCAAAATATCTGTGCGAAAATTTGATATAAGCCTCAATATGAGGCTTGCCCATTTTGTCAAGAACTGCGGCAGAACAATGTTCAGGCGCAACTTTAAGCTGACCGGAAACATGATGCTCAACAAGCTCCTTAAAAAATGTATCGTCCTTATCCTCAAGAAGATAATCATATCTTATTCCGCTTCTTATAAATACCTTTTTAACTTTAGGAAGTGAACGAACCTGACGAAGAATATCAAGATACTCACTATGGTCAACACTTAAATTTCTGCACGGCTTAGGCGCAAGGCATTTTTTACCCTTGCAAAGACCGTGTTCTTCTTGAAAAGTACAAGACGGTTTCCTAAAATTGGCTGTAGGACCGCCTATATCATGAATATAGCCTTTGAAATTTGGCATATGAGTCAGCTTTTCAGCTTCTGTCAAAATACTTTTCTTTGAACGGGATGTAACATATCTTCCCTGATGAAAAGCAATTGAACAGAAATTGCAAGCACCAAAGCAGCCACGATTGTGAGTAATTGAAAACTCAACCTCTTTAATGCCCGGCACGCCTCCGAGTTTTTCATAAGACGGATGATACGCCCTTGTATACGGCAGTGAATAAATTTTATCAAGTTCGTTTTGATTAAGCGGCGGCATAGGCTTATTTTGGACAACCATTACTTTGCCGTGTTTTTGCTTAATAAGCCTGCCACGAATATGGTCCTGCTCATCCTGCTCAATTCTGCAAGATTTTGCATATTCCTTTTTACTGTTTAATACATTGTCAAAGCTCGGAACTTCAACACCGTCATACGGCGTTTCATATGTTGGACAGGTATAGCAGGTTCCGAGAATATCGTGCATAGTTGAGATATCCTCACCGCTGTCAAGCCTTTTGGCTATTTGAGCAGTTTGCTTTTCACCCATACCATAGGTTAGCAAATCAGCTTTTGAATCAATAAGAATACTCGGTCTGATTGCGTCATCCCAATAATCATAATGAGCAAATCGGCGAAGTGACGCTTCAAGACCGCCAATAATAACAGGGCAATCAGGATATATCCTTTTAATAATATTTGAATAAACAATAACTGCCCTGTCAGGTCTTTTTCCTGCAATACCTCCGGCAGTATAAGCGTCATCATGTCTTAGCCTTTTGGCAGCAGTATAGTGAGCAACCATTGAATCAATATTACCGCTTGTAACCATAAAAGCTAAACGAGGACGACCGAATTGTGTAAAATCACCGTCATTTTTCCAATTAGGTTGACTTAAAACGGCAACTCTGTAGCCCTCTTTTTCCAAAAGCCTTGTAAGTATGGCTACTCCGAACGAGGGGTGGTCAACATAGCTATCGCCTGTTACAAAGACAAAATCAACATCTTGCCAACCTCGTTCAAGCATTTCTTTTTTATTTATAGGTAGAAAATCATTCATATATTTCCTCTAAACAATCAAATTATACAATTGCACAAATTAAATTTCAGGTGCAATATCTAATTACTCATCAATATCGTTATAATTTTCAGACACAACACCGTCATCTTCAATCTCATCCTCATCAAATGACATTTGCTCGGTATTTTCTGAAGTAAAAGGAACTTTATTTGACGAATAAGCCTGCATTTCAAGCCATTGCTGGCGATTGATAAGTATTTCTCTGCCTTTTGAACCGTTAGCAGGACCTATAATACCCTTTTCCTCAAGCTGGTCAATAATCTTAGCGCCACGTGCATAGCCTACGGAAAGCTTACGTTGTAAAAATGAAGTGGAAGCAGTCCCGGTTTCAAGTACAATATCAACAGCTTTATCAAAAAGTACATCAAGCTGCTCTGCATCGCCGTCATCCTCAAACGGAGAAGATTTCTTATCTTGAACCGCCTTGGCTTCAATTTCCTTAGCGATTTCTTCATCATATTGACTTTCACCCTGATTTTTAACGAAATCACAAAGCGCTTCAACTTCTTCATCTGAAATGAAACAACCTTGAACACGAAGCGGTTTTGAAGCACCGATAGGATTATAAAGCATATCACCGTGGCCGAGAAGCTTTTCGGCACCTGCGGCATCAAGAATAGTACGAGAGTCGATTTGGGATGAAACGGTAAGTGCAATTCTTGATGAAATATTAGCTTTAATAAGACCTGTAATAACGTCAACAGACGGCCTTTGAGTTGCAATAACAAGATGCATACCGACAGCACGTGCCATTTGCGCAAGACGGCAAACAGAATCTTCAACCTCTTTGGGAGCCGCCATCATCAAATCCGCAAATTCATCTATAAAGATGCAGATTTTAGGCATAGACTCCATATCCTCATGCTTTTGAACATATTTATTGTATCCCTCAATGTCACGAACGCCAACCTGCGAAAGCTTTTGATAACGCTGAAGCATTTCACTTACAGCCCAACCGAGAGCACCTGCCGCTTTGCGTGGGTCAGTCACAACAGGAACAAGAAGATGCGGAATATTTGCATATTTTGAAAATTCAACCTGCTTAGGGTCAATCATTAAGAATTTAACCTCGTCAGGCTTAGCTCTGTAAAGAATAGATGTAATAATTGAGTTCATACAAACGGATTTACCGGAACCTGTTGTACCTGCAACAAGAAGGTGCGGCATTTTTGCAATATCGCAATAAACACAATTACCCGCAATATCCTTACCGATACCGGCAGAAAGAAGTGAACGTTGCTCATAAAACTCAGGTGTGTCTATAAGTTCACGCATAGAAACTGTATTTTTAACAGTATTGGGAACTTCAATACCTACTGCGGCTTTGCCCGGAATAGGTGCCTCAATTCGAACATGAGTAGCAGCAAGATTAAGTGCTATATCATCAGCAAGATTTGTAATTTTAGAAATACGCACACCAGCCGCAGGCTTAAGCTCATATCTTGTAACCGTAGGGCCTCGTGATATATCGGTAATAGTTGCATTAACATTAAATGAGCGAAGCGTTTCAATAAGCCTTTGAGCGTTTTCCTTAAGTTCACCGCTGATATCTGCGGTTGATTTTTTAATAGGCAAACTGAGAAGTTCTACAGACGGAAGTTTATAATCGTTTATGCCTGATTCCATTGCTTCTTTGGAAACGGTAAAGTCTTTACTTTTATCTGCTTTTTTCTCATTAGGTTTATCCTCTGAAGCATCCTTAACTATTTCATCAATACTCTTAGGCTTCTTTTCCACTTTCCTACCCGTAGCATTTTTCAGCATTTCAATATTGGAATTTTCACGGTTTATTTCGTCAATTATTTCCTTAGGTACCTTAGTCATTTCCTCGTCGGAAGAGGCAGCCTTCTTTTTTCTTGATTTAGGCTTTTTATCTTCTTCCTCAGGCGGCTGAGTATCAAGCGGAACATCAATATTTTCTTTATTCATTCTTCTGCGTTCAATTCGTTCTTCAATAGCCGGAGCAACCTTTTCGTATGTAACTTTTGCAGGCTTAGCCGCACCTGCAACAAATTGAAATATAGTAAGACCGGTCATAAGAAGCAAATCAACAATAAAAAGCACAACGCTTATAATAACAGCCGGTGCTTTACCGAGAGTGAGCAAAAGCCAGCCTAACACTGCGCCGATGAAACCACCGTTAAATTCAAAGCTTGCTGATTTATAACTGTTAATTATAGTTTCCTTAAATGCATCGCCTGTTGAATTTTTAACAACATGAATAAATGTTGCGAGAATGAAAACCATTACAAACGCTTCTACTATCTTAGCCGTGTAACCGTAAGCATCGTCACCCTTAGCCGAAAATATAACTGTAACAACAATGGTCAAAAGCGGCAAAACAATAGCGGCAAACATACCGAATATGCCGACATATACATTATGCAGCACATTCCACACACCGTTGCCTGAAACAATGGCAAGGCAGAAAAGTATAACCGAAACGGCAACTGTTGCAATTTCAGTTACTCTTATTGCGTCAGCCCTGTCGACATTTTTTTGCCTATTAGATGATGTTTTTTTAGATGTATTCTGTTTTGTTTTTTTATTAGTCTTTTTTGTTGCCATATTTACCTCTTATTATTTTATAACAAGTTGAAAAGTTCCGATAATCGCACTGATTACACCGATTGAAATATCATAATATGCAATATAATTCAACGCACGTTTTTTAAGTACAAATATAAACAGCTTAATTGCAAAAAACGAAGCTATAATCGAGATAACAAGCCCGATTATCGCCGAAAAAATATTAATTTTGGTAACAGCCACACAAAGTTCAATTATGCCCATTACAATAAGAGTAGGAACAGACATTGTAACGGCATATCTAATCGCATATTTTTGGCTCATACCAAGCAAAATCATAAAAGCGAAAATTGCACCCATAAAGGAGCAACCGCCCGTCGGCAATGCAAGAAATCCGATTAAACCTAAAATTACCGCATTTGCCCAATTTGGAAGTTTGTTTCTGTTTGAATTGATAAGAGAATTCGTTACAATAAGAAGAACACCTAAAAGAGCAATGCAAATTCCTTCGCCCAATATAGTCTTATTATGCGATGTTCTGTTAAAAAGCATATACACATTACCGTATTTCCCTGCAGGAATTGCATAAACGATAAAGAATACAAACGAAAGAATCGTCATAAACATAAATTCCCTTTGAGGAGGAATGTTTTTCAAATCGAGTCTTTTATGAAATATATCGTTCCAAGTTGCGAAAAAATTTTTGAAAAGGCTTATAAATAGTTTATAGAACGCAATAAATAAACCGATTGCAATTCCTATATGTATAACGCCTGTCAACTGTGAGCAAGCGTTTGTAAATCTGCCTGAAAAATTATGAAAAATTACAGAATGTCCGCTTTCAGACACGGGGAACACCCAAGTGAATGCCTGTCCTATCGCCTGAAATATTGCTGTTAAAATCCACATCATCTATACCTCCGAATAAATATGCGTTATCCAAATGATAACCGGTGCGTATATAACTGTAAGGGTTGCTTGACCTGACAGTATTGTTTTGACATATTGATTTTGAAGAGTAGAAAATATCAGCTTCATTAATAATACTCCAAAGCATATTATCTCTCCTCAATCATTTTATCTAAAAAATCAAGAGCGTCGCTAAGACCGCCGAGTTCATCAATCAGACCGCAGTTAACTGCGTCCTCACCGTCAAGCACCGTGCCGACATCCATAACAAGCTCTCCTGTTTTCATCATAAGCGCCTTAAAACTCTTTTTATCAATAGAAGAGTTGTTAACCACAAAATTAACTATTCTGTCCTGCATTTTTTCAAAATAAGAAAGAGTTTGAGGAACACCAAGAACAAGCCCGTTCATTCTGACAGGGTGAACAGTCATTGTAGCACTCGGAACAATAAAACTCTTTTTACAGCTGACAGCAAGCGGAACACCGATTGAATGACCGCCGCCGAGAACTAAAGAAGCAGTAGGAGTTTTCATGGTAGACAACAGTTCAGCTATTGCAAGCCCTGCCTCAACGTCACCGCCGACTGTATTTAATATAATCAGCAATCCCTCTATTTCTTTGCTTTCTTCAATTGCGACAAGCTGCGGAATAACGTGCTCATACTTTGTGGTTTTATTTTGGCTCGGCAGAATATAATGGCCTTCTATTTGACCGATGATTGTTAAGCAGTGAATAAAATGACCGTCTTTAGAAACGGTAATAGAACCCGTTTCAAAATCATCAGCCTGCGTAACCGACTCCTCTGCCGAAACATCTTCGTTGTTATCGTTATTATCATCTTGTTCGTTTTTGTTTTTTATTTGTGTATTATCAAGCAAAATCAACACCTCAATTGTATTTTGCCCGAAATACTCCAACATAATAGGATATTTTATCACAAAAGAGTAAAATTTTCAATATTAAATCTTTATTATATTAATTAATATATTATTTAAAAGATTTTTACTGATTTGTAATTGACAACGTGAAACATTTGTAATAAAATATCATTTGATAATTTTATTAACAAGTAGGAGGACTTTTTAACAATGGGACTTACTATTGCTCAAAAGCTTATTAAGGCTCACCTTGTTGAGGGTGAGATGAAGGTCGGCACCGAAATCGGTTTAAGAATTGACCAAACCTTAACTCAGGACGCAACAGGCACAATGGCATACCTCGAATTTGAGGCTATGGGCGTTGACAGAGTAAAAACAGAAAAATCTGTTGCATACATTGACCACAACACATTACAGACCGGTTTTGAAAATGCCGACGATCACCGTTACATTCAATCAGTAACAAAGAAACACGGTATTTATTTCAGCAGACCGGGCAACGGAATTTGCCACCAGGTTCACCTTGAAAGATTCGGCATTCCGGGCAAAACCCTTATCGGCTCTGACAGCCACACACCTACGGGCGGCGGTATTGGTATGCTTGCTATGGGTGCCGGCGGACTTGATGTTGCTGTTGCTATGGGCGGCGGTACATACTATATTCCTATGCCTAAGATGACAAGAATTAATCTTACCGGCTATCTTAAGCCATGGGTTTCTGCTAAAGATGTTATCCTTGAAGTTCTTAGAATTATGAGCGTTAAAGGTGGCGTAGGCAAGATTATTGAATACGGCGGGGAGGGTGTTAAAACACTTTCTGTTCCTGAGAGAGCAACCATTACAAATATGGGTGCCGAACTTGGCGCTACAACTTCTATCTTCCCATCTGACGAAATTACCCTTGCTTTCCTCAAAGCGCAGGGACGTGAAAATGATTGGACTGAAATCCTTCCTGACGAGGATGCAGAGTATGACGAAGTAATTGATATTGACCTTTGCTCGCTTACTCCTATGGCTGCTTGCCCGCACATGCCGGATAACGTTAAAACAACAGACGAAATCGGCAAAATCAAAGTTGACCAGGTTGCTATCGGCTCTTGCACAAACTCATCATTTGTTGATATGATGAAAGTTGCATCAATTCTCAAAGGCAAGACTATTGCACCGTCAGTTTCGCTTTGCATTGCACCCGGCTCAAAGCAAGTGCTCAATATGCTTGCATTAAACGGTGCACTTTCAGATATGATTAGCGCAGGTGCAAGAATACTCGAATCAGCCTGCGGCCCTTGCATCGGTATGGGTCAGTCACCAAATTCAGGCGGCGTTTCACTTCGTACATTTAACAGAAATTTTGAAGGACGTTCAGGAACAAAGGACGGTCAAATTTATCTTGTATCTCCTGAAGTTGCTGCGGCATCTGCACTTACCGGATATCTTACAGACCCGAGAGAGCTTGGCGACGCTCCTAAAATTTCTATGCCTGAGCACTTTATTGTTAATGACAATATGATTGAAGCTCCTGCTTCACCTGAGGAGGCAGATAAGGTAGAAGTTCTCAGAGGTCCTAACATCAAGCCTTTCCCAAAGACAGAAAAGCTTCCTGAGGATATCACGGCAAAAGCAGTTCTTAAGGTCGGCGACAATATCACAACAGACCACATTATGCCTGCAGGCGCTAAGATTCTTCCTTACCGTTCAAACATTCCTCACCTTTCACAGTATTGCTTTGCCGTATGTGACGAAACATTCCCTGAAAGAATTAAGGCAGAAGGCAAAGGCTTTATTGTCGGTGGTGCAAACTACGGTCAAGGCTCGTCAAGAGAGCATGCGGCGCTCGTTCCGCTTTATCTTGGAGTTAAGGCTGTTATTACTAAATCATTCGCAAGAATTCACGTTGCAAACCTTGTAAACGCAGGTATTTTACCGTTCACATTTGCAAATGAAGAGGATTATGATAAGATTGACCAAATGGACGAGCTTTCACTTCCAAACATTAAAGATGCAATTGAAAACAATAAGCCTGTTGTTCTTAAGAATCTTACTAAGGGCGAGGAATATCAGCTTAATTCTTCTCACCTTTCCGCAAGACAGAGAGCAATGCTTGTTTGCGGCGGACTTCTCGACTACACAAGAGAAATGAATAAATAATCAAATTATCGGAGGATACAACTATGGCAGACGATGCTAAAATCATTGACGAAGCAGTTGAAAAGTTTCGTTCACTTATGGAATCTCAACTTGCAAGAGCAAAAAAAATCAAAGAGGATAAAGATTTTACCGACTATGATGCACTTGATACAATCGTAATCGGTATTTGCGGCGGTGACGGTATCGGCCCTATCATCACAAAAGAAAGCGAGAGAGTTCTTGCATTTCTTCTTAAAGATGAGGTCGCAAGCGGCAAAGTTCAATTTAAGGAAATTGACGGTTTAACTATCGAAAACCGTGCGGCATGCAACAAAGCCATTCCTGATGACGTGCTTGCTGAGCTTAAAAAGTGCCACGTTATTCTTAAAGGCCCCACAACTACTCCGAGAGCCGGTGATCCATGGCCAAACGTTGAATCGGCTAACGTTGCTATGAGAAAAGAGCTTGACCTTTTTGCAAATATGCGCCCTGTTAAAGTTCCTGAACAAGGCATTGACTGGACTTTCTTCAGAGAAAATACCGAGGGCGGCTATGCAATCGGCTCTTATGGTTTGAACATTACTGACGACCTTGCGGTTGACTTTACAGTTGCAACGCAAGAGGGATGCGAAAGAATCGCTCGCCTTGCTTATGAATATGCAAAGAAGAATAACAAGGGCAAGGTTTCTATCATTACAAAGGCTAACATTATTAAAACAACGGACGGCAAGTTCCTCAAAACTGCCCAAAAAATCGGTGAAGAATATCCTGACATTGTAACTGATGACTGGTATATTGATATTACGACTGCAAAACTAATTGACCCTGCAAGAAGAAAGGATTTCAAGGTATTCGTTCTTCCTAACCTTTACGGCGATATCATTACAGATGAGGCTGCTGAATTTCAGGGCGGCGTAGGTACTGCAGGTTCCGCCAACATCGGTAAAAAATATGCAATGTTTGAAGCTGTTCACGGCTCAGCACCACGTATGATTAAGGAAGGCAGAGGTCAATATGCTGACCCATGTTCAATGCTCAGAGCATCTGTTATGCTCCTTTCTCACATCGGTTTCCAAAAGCAGGCAAATGCTCTTGAAGCTGCACTTGACAAATGTATGCTTGAAGAAAAAAAGCTTGTAATTACCGGCAGAGCTGACGGTTGCACTTGCAGCGAATTCGGCGACTATGTAATGGAAACAATAACTCAAATGACTAAATAATAATCTTTATTACAGAAATTCAGGAGAGGAATATTATGCAAAATAAAGATGATATATCTATATCCGTTATTAAGAGATTGCCGAGATATTACAGATTTTTGCAATCTCTCAAGGATAACGGAATAGTGCGCATCAGTTCAAAAGAACTTGCAGCAAGAATGGGGCTTACCGCTTCGCAAATAAGACACGATTTTAACTGCTTTGGCGGCTTCGGTCAACAAGGATACGGTTATAATGTGCCCGAACTTCACGCTAAAATCGGCGAAATACTTTGCGTTGATAAGGAAATCAAAACAATACTTATCGGTGCGGGTAATTTAGGTAAGGCTATTACAAACAAAATGTTTTCAAAAAACAGCGGCTTTAAGCTTATCGGTATTTTTGATAAGAATGAGGCTATTTGCGGAAATATGATTAAAGGTATTCCGGTCAGAAACGTTAATTATCTTGAAAACTTTTGTATTGACAACTCCCCTACCTGCGCTGTAACCTGTATTCCTTCAACAGATATGGAGGAACTTACGGATTTGCTTGTTAAGGTCGGTATTAAAAGCTTTTTAAATTTCAGCAATTATGATATTGCTATGGCTCATCCGGGTGTAATTGTTGAAAATGTCCATCTTAGAGACAGCCTTCTTACTCTCGGTTATCTTACTAATACATCTCTTAACAAATCGGAGGAATAATATTGCAATTAATTACAACGAAAGAAATTGTCGATGTTATTAAATACAATGACGAATCCGTAATTATTGTTGAGAAACTGCCGCTTCCAAACGGCACGCAATATAAGGTTCAGTATTCTGTTATCAATTTCAAAACAAAAAGCATAGATGTGCTTACAAAAAATGCATATTTGCTAAAAAAATTCGGTTCTAACTTTAACAGAATAAGTCAAATAATGCCAAATTTTGTTCAGTGCGACGCAGCTGTTCTTTATGACAGACGTGTACTTGCGATATTTCCTAACGGAGAGGCAGGAATATTTGACCGTGAGGGTGAGCTTGAATGGAACGGTGCTTTTGAATATCATGACGAGCCTGTAAAAAATATTGCACTTGAAGGAAAATATTTTTGGAGTGTTTGTCCTAATGAAAATTGTGTTATAAGATATTCAAGTCAAAATATGGGCGTTGATTTAAGAATCGGCGGCAAAGAAACAGATACATTTCTTAATCCGACCCACGTAAGTCTTGATGAAAATGACATATTTGTTTGCTGTGATAACAATAAAGTAAGACGTATTGACTCAAACAATTATACGGTATCGGATTATCTCAACTTTACTGATTCAATAAAAAGCTATTTTAAATTCGGCGATTTTGCCATTGCTGTAATGGCAAGCGGTACTTATGTACTTGAAAATAATCAATAAAAAAATAACTGCTCTTGAAAACTAACAAGAGCAGTTATTTTTTTATAAATTTAAATTACTGAATTTTTCCTATTGAGGGATAATATCTGAACTTCACCTTGCCGATAATTTTATCACGTTTAACATAAGTATTCGTCCAAAATCTTGAATCCTTACTGTCATTCCTGTTGTCGCCAAGCATAAAATAGCTGTCCGGCGGCACAGCGTAAGGACCGAAATCACCGTAAGGTTCGCATGCCGTTATAAAACTGTCATCAAGCTGTATTGTTTTGCCGTCGGTCTTTGTAACATAAACAACACCGTTTACAATTTGAACGGTTTCGCCCGGCAATCCGATAATACGCTTAACATAAATCTGTTCCTCATTATCAGGATACTTAAACAAAATTATATCATATCTTTCGGGGTCGTTATTATTATAAGCCATATGGCTTGCAATAATTCTGTCACCCTCCTGAATAGTGTTAAGCATTGAACCTGTAGGTACAACGGCATTAGCAAAAACAAAAGTACGTAAAATAAAAGCCAACGCAACAGCAATAATTATAGGTATACAAAATTCAATTGTTTCCTGAAGCTTACTTTTAGGTCTTTTATTTTTCGATGGCTTTTTGCTTGATTTATTTTCAGCTATTACTGTTTCTTCACTCATAAGTTTTCTCCAAATTACAATTCGATTTCATCAACCATTTCATGAATAATCTTAGCTGATTCATTAAACTTTTTCTGTTCCTCTTCGTTTAACTCAATCTCAAGAATTTCACGAATACCATTTCTGTTTACAACAGACGGAACACCGATATAAATTCCCTTTTCTCCGTATTCACCCTTAAGATAAGTTGAAACGGTAAAAATTGAATTTTCATCAAAAAGAATTGCACGTGTAAGCCTTGCAAGCACCATACCGATACCGTAATAGGTTGCCTTTTTAGCCTTAATTATCTCGTAAGCGGACTCCTTAACGTCAACAGCAATTTTCTGCATATCCTCCATAAGAGTAGGTCTGTTTTTGCCAAACTCATTTAGCGGAATAACTGAAATTGAAGCATTGCTCCAAGGTACAAATTCGCTGTCACCATGCTCACCGATAACATAAGCATGAACGTTGCGAGGGTTAATTTTAAAATAATCGCTCATCATATGGCGCAAGCGTGCCGAGTCAAGCGTGGTACCTGAACCGAGAACACGATTGGCAGGAAAACCCGAAAGTTCATAAACAATTTGAGTCATAACGTCAACCGGATTGCTTGCCACAAGAAATACACCGTTAAATCCGCTTGCAATAATAGGATTAACAATAGATTTAAATACGTTATAATTTTTCTTTAAAAGATCACGCCTCGACTCACCCTCAAGCTGAGGAGCTCCTGCACAAATAACAACTAAATCGGCATTTGAACAATCACTGTAGTCACCTGCATAAATGGACATACTGCTTGGTGCAAAAGGAAGACCGTGTGAAAGGTCAGCCGCCTCACCCTTTGCTCTTACCTTATTAATATCAATAAGAACAAGTTCATCACATATATTTTGGTTTAAAAGAGCATAAGCGAAGCTCATACCAACCATTCCTACACCGACAATTACAACTTTTTTTTCATCATTAAGCATAAATATCACCTTTCCTTATTATATAAAAAAGAATTAAATTAATGCAAATTATTTAAAGAAAAGCGGCAGTCTTTCAAGAAATACAATATCATCACTATCAGCTGCATCGCCTTCGGCAAGAGGCGCACATGATGCCACAATATTGCCTTTAAAAGCTTTTACAAGGCCCTGAACAGCCTTAAGACTCTCTCCTGTTGAAATAACATCATCAACAATAAGCACTTTTTTGCCGGTAAGCAAATCGCCGTCTTCGTGGCCAAGAAAAAGCGACTGTTCCTTTTGGGTAGTAATACTCGTTTCCTTATACTCAATAGGATTATCCATATAAACCTTAACGCCTTTTCTTGCTACTATGTACTTTTTACCCGAAAGCCTGCTCATTTCATAAGCCAACGGAATCGACTTAGCTTCCGGAGTAACGATATAGTCAAACTCAGGGGCTTTTTTTAAAAGTTCCTTAGCACAAGCCTCTGTAAGTTCAACATCACCGAAAAGAATAAATGCGGCAATATCAAGTGTATCGGAAACCGGAAAGCGCTTTAACTGCCTTTCAAGACCTGCTATTTTTAATGTGTAATACTGTTCGCTCATATAATTTTTTCTCCTAACTTAATACCGCCTATAAGGTGGAAGTGGAGATGCATAACGCTTTGACCTGCATCTTCACCGCAATTGTTGATAATTCTATAAGAGTCAATTCCTTGGCTTTTTGCGATTTCAGGTATTTTTTCAAAAATATGAGCAACATATTTGCTATTTTCCTCAGTAACACCGTTTGCACAATCAATATGAACCTTAGGAACAATTACGATATGAACAGGAGCAACAGGATTAATATCTTTAAATGCAAGAATCATATCGTCCTCATACACCTTTGTTGAAGGAATTTTGCCGTCAATTATTTCACAAAACAAACACATAATTACACCCTCTTATTTAATTAATGATTTAACTGTTTGCTCAACAGCGGCTAAAGCGTCATCAAGTTTTGAAATATCCTTAGCGCCTGCCATAGCAGAATCCGGACGACCGCCGCCACCACCGCCTGCAAGCTTAGCAATTTCACGAACAAGGTCGCCTGCCTTAACGCCCTTTGCAATAGCGTTCTTTCCGCAAACAGCAACAAGGTTAGCCTTATCGCCGTTTACACCTGCAATAAGAGCAACAACGTTATCTCCTTTATTCTTTAAATCATCTCCCATTGAACGAAGAGCATCAGGAGTTGTACCTTCTATTTTTGCAATGTAAAGTTCAAGTCCGTCAACGAGAGTAGGCTTTGAGAACATATCGGCACTCTTGAGCTTGGTTATTTCAGCATTAAGAGCCTGAATTTCTTTTTCCATTTCTTTATTGTCGCTTATAACTGCCTGCGTTCTCTCCACAACCTCATTTTCACTTGTTTTAAGGATAGAAGCAACTGTTTTAACAGCCATTTCGTTAAGGTTGAGATAAGCAAGAGAGGCAAGTCCGGTATAAGCTGTAATTCTTCTTACACCTGCGGCAACCGAAGCCTCTGACACGATTTTGAACAAACCGATTTCGCCGCTGTTTGCAACGTGAGTACCGCCGCAAAATTCTGTTGAAAAATCGCCGGCTTTGACAACTCTTACAATATCGCCGTATTTTTCACCAAAGAGCATCATAGCGCCCATTTTCTTAGCTTCTTCAATAGGCATTTCCTGCATAGTAACACTTGAAGCGGAAAGAATAAATTTATTAACAAGCATTTCGACTTTGGCAATTTCCTGCGTTGTCATAGGATTGAAATGAGTAAAGTCAAATCTAACCTCGGTTTCATTAACAAGCTGGCCTGCCTGTTCAACATGAGTACCGAGAACCTGACGAAGCGCAGCCTGGAGAAGATGAGCAGCAGTATGATTGCGCATAATTGACTTTCTTCTTGCAGCGTTAATACTTGCAAATACGCTGTCACCAACGCTGATAATTCCTCGTGAAACCTCACCCTTATGGAGATAAACACTGTCAGCATTCTTAGCAGTATCGGCAACGATAAATGCATTGTCCTCACCGTTTTTGATAACACCGCTGTCGCCAACCTGACCGCCCGATTGAGCATAGAAAGGAGTTTTATCGAGCACAACAGTACCGCTTTCGCCTGCGCCAAGCATATCAACAAGCTCACCGTCGGCATTAACAATAGCTAAAATCTTAGCATCGCAATCAAAATCGGTATATCCGACAAATTCAGTCTTATCGGCATCAATTTTAACAGAATTACCCTTCCAAGCGTCTGCGCCTGCATCTTTACGAGCGGCACGTGCAGTTGCCTTTTGAGCGGCAAGAAGTGCATTAAACTTGTCCTCATCAACAGTAATGCCCTTTTCTTCAAGAATATCCTTAGTTAAATCAAGAGGGAAACCGTAAGTATCGTTAAGTTTAAATGCGTCCTCACCCGAGAATACATTGCCATCAAGCTTATTAATATATTCATCAAGCATAGCAAGACCGGCGTCAATAGTTTTACCAAATGAATCTTCCTCGGCACGGATAACCTTGGTAATAAGTTCTGCTTTATCAGCAAGCTCAGGGTAAGCTACGTGATTCTCATGAATAACGGTGTCGCATACCTTATAAAGGAAAGGCTCATTTACACCTAAAAGTCTGCCGTGACGGCAAGCACGTCTGATAAGGCGGCGAAGAACATAGCCTCTGCCGTTATTTGACGGGATAACACCGTCACCAATCATAAACGTTGCAGAACGAACGTGATCTGTAATAATACGAAGCGAAACGTCTTTTTTAGCATCCTCATGATACTTAGCGCCTGATATTTCGCTGATTTTTTTCATAATATTTTGAACTGTATCAACCTCAAAAATATTATCTACACCTTGCATAATGCAAGCAAGTCTTTCAAGACCCATACCTGTATCGATATTTTTTTGAACAAGTTCTGTATAATTACCATTGCCGTCATTGTTAAACTGACTGAATACGTTGTTCCAAAATTCAACATATCTGTCACATTCACAACCCGGTCCGCAATCGGGAGAACCGCAGCCGTACTTTTCGCCACGGTCAAAATAAATTTCCGAGCAAGGACCGCAAGGACCTGAGCCGTGCTCCCAAAAGTTGTCAGCCTTGCCTAAACGGACAATATGCGACGGATCAACACCGTTTTGCTTAGTCCAAATATCGAAAGCCTCATCATCATTTTCGTAAATGGTTACGTAAAGCTTGTCAACAGGCATTTCAAGAACCTTTGTGCAAAATTCCCAAGCCCATGCAGTAGCTTCCTTTTTAAAATAGTCACCGAAGGAGAAATTACCGAGCATTTCAAAAAATGTTCCGTGACGATCAGTCTTACCAACTTCTTCGATATCGGGAGTACGAATACATTTTTGGCAGGTTGTAACACGATTTCGAGGAGGTGTAATTTCACCTGTAAAATACTTTTTCATAGGCGCCATACCCGAATTGATAAGAAGCAAGCTGTTATCATTATTCGGAATAAGTGAGAAGCTCGGAAGCCTTAAATGACCCTTGCTTTCAAAAAATGAGAGATATTTTTCTCTCAAATCGTTTAATGAAGTCCATTCCATAATTATAATTACCTCAATTTTAATATATCTATCATATCAAATTTAATAAATAAATCTGTTAATTACACAAAAAACAAAACTCTCTTAACAAAATTTCAAGGGCAACAAACTTTCTTGTTGCCCCTAAATATTTAATCTTAGAGATTTTCAACGAGCTTTGTAAGCTCTTTAATTTCATCAACAGTGAAAGTAAGACCCTTGCTCATTTTTGAATGGTCAGGTGACCAATCACGAACATCAATCTTAGGCTCACGTCCGTTCCAAGAAATCATATTAACTTCTCTTGTCCAACCACGTGCTGTTTCTGAAATAACACCGAGATGCTCAGTGATTTCATACTTAATTTCAGGCATTTCATTTCCTCCTTTTTTATTTTATATCAATATATAATTTACTTAATTATTTAAGATTTTTAACAATTTCCTGAGTATCACGGGCGATTGTAAGTTCTTCGTCCGTAGCAAGAATAAATACTCTTACTTTATCGTCAGGTTCTGTAAGTTCAGCCTCCGCACGCTTAACTGTTGCTTGGTTGAGAGCTTCATTAATATGTACGCCCATATAACCGAAGTATGAACAAATCTTTGAACGAAGCCAAAAGCCGTTTTCACCGATACCGCCTGTAAATACAATAGCGTCAACGCCGTTCATTGCTGCAATATAAGAACCGATATATTTAGCAATTTCATAAGCTTGCATTTCATGAGCAAGAATAGCCCTTTCGTTGCCTGCGTTCTGAGCAGCACAAATATCTCTGTCATCAGATGAAATACCTGAAATAGCATTTACACCGGACTGCTTATTAAGAATGTTATCCATTTCATCAGGTGTAAGGTTAAGCTTTTTCATGATGAAGGTAACAACAGACGGGTCAACTCCGCCCGAACGTGTACCCATCATAAATCCGTCAAGAGGAGTAAATCCCATTGATGTATCAACAACCTTACCGTGGTCAACAGCAGCAACAGATGAGCCATTGCCAAGGTGACATGTAATAATCTTAAGGTCCTTAATATTTTTGCCCATCTTTTCAGCTACTCTGTGAGAAACGAACTTATGAGACGTGCCGTGGAAACCGTAGCGGCGAACAGCATATTTTTCATAATATTCGTAAGGAACAGCATACATATATGCCTTTGGCGGCATAGTGCTGTGGAACGATGTATCAAAAACAAATACCTGAGGAACATCAGGACCTACAACTTCAAGGCAAGCCCTGTAGCCCATAAGATGAGCCGGATTGTGAAGAGGAGCAAGAGGAGCAAGTTCTTCAACATCCTTAACAACCTTTTCTGTAACAAGAACACTCTTAGTATATCTATCGCCGCCCTGTACTATTCTGTGACCTATAGCGTCGATTTCGTCAAATGAATCAATAACCTTATGTTCACTCTCTGAAAGAATATACTTAACCTCATTAAATGCAGCTACATGGTCTTTAAGTTCTTTATCATAAGTGAACTTATCATCGCCGACTTTAACGATAACATTTTCCTCTCCGCCGTTGATTTTAAGACCTATTCTCTCAATTGAACCTTTACAAAGAACAGACTCATCTTTCATATCAAGAAGCTGATATTTAAGTGAGGAGCTGCCGCAGTTAATAACAAGAATTTTCAAAATATTGCCTCCATATATTGAATTTATAATAATAATTTAGTATTATAATAATATAGATTATATATTATTGTCAAGGACAAAATAATTATTTTTTAATAATTTGGTGAAATTTTATGAATACAGGCATAATTTGCGAATTTAATCCCTTTCATTCAGGGCACAAATATCTTATTGACAGCATTAAAAGTGACGGTGCTGTCATTTGTGTTATGAGCGGAAATTTTGTTCAAAGGGGTGAATTTGCGATTTATGATAAGTTTAAAAGATGCGACAAGGCTCTTGAAAATGGGGCAGACATTGTAATTGAACTTCCCTGCGTATATTCTCTGATGTCTGCCGAAGGATTTGCAAATGCAGGAGTTACATTGCTTGAAAAAACAGGGATTGTTGATGAAATTGCATTCGGTACGGAATGTGACGATATAAATAAATTAAAAGAAACAGCTAATAAGATTGACGAAAGTCACGAACTTATAAAGGCTGAAATGAAAAAGGGTTTGTCGTACCCTGTTGCAAGAAAAAATGTTATCGGCGATGACTTGCTTGACACACCTAATAACATTTTAGCAATTGAATATTTAAGGCATACTTCTCTGCCTGCAAAAGCCGTTCGACGCATTGGCAAAGGGCACGATACAAACGACGAATTATACAGTGCCTCGGCAATAAGAAAAAAGCTTAATCAAGACGAAATATGCACAATAAAAAACTGCAAAAAAGCAATTTTAGCAAGGCTTAGGGCAATGAGTAGTGAAGATTTTGCTCAAATTGAGGACGTAAACGAGGGGCTTGAAAACAGGATTTATAACGCAGTAAGGCAAAGCACAAGTGTTGAAGACATATATAAGCTTATAAAAACAAAAAGATACACCCTTTCACGAATCAGGCGTATCATTTTAAAAGCATATTTAGGAATAACAAAAGAATATTCCTTTGACGTGCCATACATTCGCATTTTGGGCTTTAATTCAAAAGGCAAGAAATTATTACCAATTTTAAAGAAAAACGCAAAATTGCCGATTATAAGCAAATACAGCGATATTCAAAGGCTTGACAATAACGGCAAAAAGCTTTTTGAACTTGAATGCAGATGCACGGACTTATATAATTTAGGATATAAAAATCCCCTGCCCTGCGGTACAGAGCAGAGGAGCAAAATAATAATTAAAGATTAGTAAAAAGATTATCACAATATTTATAAAACTCATCTTTAGTCATTGAAGAATTAATATACGAAATTAAAGATGAAGTAGAGAGAAACTCCGGTAAATCAAGAGATTTGAGGAGTTTCTTTTTATTTTGTTTAGCATTAGGCGTGCCGCTGAGTTCAAGAGTAAACATATCAACACTTGTTAAGGGGTTATTAATCACAATCGGCTGAGAGCTGATATTTGCCTTTTTAAAAAGTTCAAGAAGAATGTCATCATTAATTCCCTCTACGCCTATTTTGCCCTCCTTAGACGGTTCTTTTTTGCGTTTTTCCTTGCCGTATATATCCGGAATATATATATGTTTAATTTTATCTTTAGGGATAACGGAAGAAAGATAGTTCCTTATTTGAAAGCCGCTGTGGTCGGAATCGGTAATAACAATTAAACCACGCTCGTTTGCAAGCTTTTTAATAAATGCAAGCTTCTTCTTATCTTTATAAACCGAAAAGCCGTTCGTTTCGATAATCAGGGCATCAAGCAAATTTGAAAGCTTTATTTTATCATATTTTCCCTCAACAACAACGGCCTCTTTAACCTTAAGCATACTTAACTCCCCTTGCAGTCAGAATAAGCTTGATTATAAGTTCCTCTAAAAGCAGTTTTTTATCAACCGCCGTGCTTTTCAATTTCACGTCTGTTTTTGAAATTTCATCAAGAGATGTGCGAAGCTGCTCAAGTGAAAGATTGGCGCAGTCACGGGTAGCGTTTCTAAGTGCAAATTCTCTACCCCTGTAATTATAGTATTTGGCAACATCGTCAAATCCGAATCCTGCACTTTTTGCGCACTTCACTCTATACATATCAACATAGACACCGCTAATTGCAGAAAGAATGATTATAGGCTCCTCCTTCATTTCAAAAAGAACATTTAAAACATCGTAAGCCATGCCCGACTTTCCTGCAACAACATACTTTGACAAATCATAAATACGGGCTTGCAGGCATTTTGTTGCCATATTGTCAATAATTTCCTTTGTTATTTCCCCACCCTTGGCATAATAAGAAAGTTTATCAAGTTCATTGAGCAGAATTTTCATATCATTGCCTGAAATAGATATAAGATATTTTGCCGTATCGTTTGACAAAACAGCGCCTCGTTTTTTCGCACCGCTTACAAGAAGTTTGGCAACATCGTTTTCACTCCTTTTTTGAAGTTCAACACAGTCGCCTGCCTTTTCAAATGCTTTAATAACCTTTTTAAATTTAGCGCTTTTAACGTCCGGCTCTATTGCATCAAACCAAAGCACAAAAACGGTAGTATCGGGAGCGTCTTTTAAATATTCTTCAAGAAGTTTAATATCATTCGCCGATTTTTCAATAGGATAATCCTTAACCATTACAAAATTATATTCACTCATCATAGGAAGCATTTGAGCATCCTTTAATATATCGTCAAGTTCGGTATCCTTGCCGTCAAAATAATGGAAATTAAACGCTTCAAAAGTTTTATCAACTATTTTATTTTTAAGTTCACTTGCGTAATATTCCTTTAAATAACTTTCCTCGCCGTAAAAAAGATAAGCGTTTTTAAAATCGCCTGATTTAATTTCCTTTTTAAGTTCACTTTCATTAATTTTAGGCAAAACATCACTTCCTTATGCTGATAATTGTATCATCATTGTTATCATAAATATATTTTGTTTTTCTTTGATAGCAAAGATTTTTGTTAATGACAACATATTTTTTATTAATCTCAATTTGAGCGTTATTTACGTTTGCAAAAATAACGCCCGACTGATATTTTACATTAACCTGCTCGCATAAATCAATATCAAAATCATAATTATTTAAAAATTCTTTGTCGTTTTTTGCAAGTGACGATAATTTTTCATTGTCATAATTACAATTAACAAATAAAACACTTTCACTTTTCGAGCGAGAAAGACACTGCTTAACTTTGTAATAATCGCTAATATTATCGGCATCAACTACGATTGCGGCACTGTTATTATAAATCACTACTGCATTTGTTGACGAAATATCAAGATAGGTATTAACACTGCTTTCATAAACCGATACTGCGCTTGATATAACAATCAAAGAAAATACAAGTGCGCAGGTTGATTTAAATTTAACATTGTTTTTTATCAAAAGGCTTACACCGATAAATATAAGAAAAACTGCATAAGAAACAATAAAAACATTATGGCTTATATCAAAAGTCAAAAAATATAATCGTTTAGAAAGAAATTCAGTAATTAAAAGCATAGTTTTAGCCGGAATATATGTCAAAAATGACAAAGCCATGCCAAAATATTTTAAAAATCCAAAAAGTGCAATACCTAACGTTCCTATCATAGTAAGCTGTGCAAGCGGAATCAATAAAAGATTAGCTAAATATGATATAAAAGTAGTATTAGAGAAGAAAAGCCATATTGCCGGAAAGGTTGTTACCATAACGCTCAATGTAATAGTCAGTCCGTCATATATGTAGCAACCAAATTTATTTAGCTTTTCGGGTTTAATATTTTCATCAATTTTAGGCTTAACAACAAGCATTCCCAAAACAGATAAAACACTTAATACTGCACTTGGGTCGGTAACTGCGTAAGGATTAAAGCAAAGCAAGGTTACCGCAAGACCGAGTGAATTAAGCGTATCCGCCTTTTTATTTTTAAGCCTTGCAAAGAGAAGAACACAAATCATAATTGCGCAACGAATAACCGATACAGAAAAGTCGGTCATTGCAACATAAAAAAGTAAAACAAGAACAGACAAAATCGTTCTTAAATTCCGCTTGACGCCCAAGTTTTTCAAAAGGACATAAAATCCCATACATATGACAGAAGTATGTAGACCTGAAACCGCCATAATATGAGAAGTGCCGCAATCTGTAAAATATGAATAAGTTTCGTCGGAAAGCAAACTTTTATCCCCGGTTAACAGAGCAAGCGACAAAGCGCCGGTATCATTTTTCAAATGAAGTGTAATCGTATTTTTAATATAGTCACGTGCCTTGAGAATATAATAATTAATCGGCTTGTCATTATTGTTTAGCGGTATCGGTACGGTATCAAGCGAGGCGGAAATGTATCTGTCGTCGGCAAAAGCACCGTAGGAACTGAAAGCGTCGCTGTATGATTTTGAATATTTAATTACAGACAGCAAATCGTCGTAATAATCTGCGTCAATTTCGTATTCGCTGTAAAGCTTAAGCTTGATATTTTGAGGTGCACCCGGATAATCTATAGATTTTGTTTTAACCGTATAAATATACTCACCGTCATTAACTTGCACATTGTCAACAATATGAAATACTGTTTTAACTTCTTGATTGTCAAGTAGCATTTGCCCCTCAACATTAGAATAGTTTGCCATAAAAATAAGACAGGCTAACAGTGCCGCACCGAAAACACACAGTGCGACTCTTGCCTGTCTAAGCTTTGTAACAAGCAGCGATACCACAAACAGTACCGCTGCCAAGACAAATAATATTTTATAGAACATGCCGCCGATAATATTTATCAGCAGCAATGCTGTTGCCATTGAAAATCCCACAAAAGCGAGGGGCCTTTTCATATTATTAATCCTTTCTGCCGATAGGAGTAATTACAAACGAATATTCCTGTTTCTGTCCCTTAGGCATAGTGTAAGGTTCTCTTACAAATGCTTGACCCGGAAGATCACCGCCTACACCAAGCTGTCTGTGGTCGATATTAACGGTGGTTATATCTTCGTAAGGAATATCATTAATATGAGTTGCCTTTTCAAGTCCGTCGGTTGTGTAGTGATAAGCCGAGAAATTGATAGGGTTATCATAATAAGCGTTGACCTTGATTCCAAAGCCATTTTTATCTGTAAGAGTGAAATATCTTACATCGCATCTGTTAGATGATTCCTGCGGGCGCATATAGCGATATTCAAAATCAGTCACACTTGATTTATAAAGGTCAATCTTAGAACCGAGTTTTCTGTCAATATAGGTTGGCTTTGGACCTCTGCCGTACCATGTAATATATTCCATCGACTTATCCATAGTCATTTGATAACCAAAACGAAGCATACCCTTTGTTGGAACTGCACTGTGGAATACGTATAATCTGCCGTCAGGATAAACCCTATAGGTTGCAACTGACTTTTTAAGTCCTGCGGTTGAAAACGCAATATGAATTTCAACAGCATTATTATTTTTAATCACTTCTGTTTTATCTGCTCTTGTATGGTGTGTTGCACGCTGCCAAGCATAAAACGGGTGGAACTTAGCCCACTGAGGAGTGAAGTTCAAAAAGTCGATATCATTATCGGTAAGCGCTCTGAAATAGTTAGGCATAAGAGGTGCTTTAAGAAGTTCTTTACCTTCAATCTTATAGCTTACTATCTTGCCGTCATCAACAATAACCTCAAGATTATCGCCCTTAACAGTTACCCTTTTACCGTTAATATCAAAATCAAGGTTACCGTCAGCATTATCGTCTTTTGGTTGCGGCATCGCATTAATAATAAACTGTTCAAACGCAATTTCATAATCCTTTTCAATGCCTAATGACTCTTTAGTCGTTTCAAAAGAAACAGTTAAAATAACCTCTTTATCCTTAGGAAGTTTTGAAGAATCGAAGTCAATTTTAATATTACATTCTTCGAGAGGAGCACACTCAATTTGGCCGAGTTCGCCTGACAAAACTTCTTCGCCCTCCGCTTTAATTACCCATTTGCAATTAAAATCCGAAAGATTTGTGAAAAGGAATTTATTTTTAAGCTTAAATTCACCGATTGAAGCGTCAACAGCAGTAATACCGATGTTTTGATAGCCGTGCTTAACCTCAACAATCTGAGGATGCGGTTTTCTGTCGGCACCGATAATTCCGTTTGCGCAGAAATAAACATTACTTCCCGTCATAGCGGTTGTGTTTGGAATATCAATAAGCTTATGAGGCTCCTGACCTTGAAAATCGGTACCGTAAAGATAATTATCGTTACCGTTTTCATCCTTAACGTGGAGTGCCTGGTCAACAAAATCCCAAATAAAACCGCCACACATATTGTCGTACTTTTCAAAATCGTCAATATACTCCTGGAAATTTCCGAGGGAATTTTCCATACTGTGTGCATATTCACAAAGAACAACAGGCTTACCTTCATACATTTCAGCCTTAATCGGCTTACTGTCTGCTGCAAGCTGATTGGCAATATTATCATAAAGAGAGATAGTTATAGGTTGCTTATTACCGAGTTTTTCCATAATATCCTTAGTCGGATACATACGTGAAATAACATCACTCTTAGTTAAATCAAAATCGCCTTCATAATGGAATTGGCGTGAATTATCAAGCGCCAATGCAGCTTTTTTCATTTCCATAAAATTACTGCCGTCGCCTGCTTCGTTACCGAGTGACCACATAAATACACAAGGATTGTTTCTGTCTCTCAACACCATTCTTTGCATACGGTCAACAACAGCGCCGGTCCAAACGGGGTTAGAACCCGGAACGCCCTTACGTCTTACGCCGTGGGTTTCAACTTCACATTCATCCATAACATAAAAGCCGTATTTGTTACACATATCATAAAAATAAGGGTCATCCGGATAATGAGAAGTACGGATAGAGTTAATATTATTTTGCTTCATAATATCAAGGTCCTGAGTATATATTTCTCTCGGAACCGCCCAGCCGTTATCACAGTCAAAATCGTGGCGATTTACACCCTTAATCATTAAAGGCATACCGTTGTAGTAAATTTTCTCGCCTTTAATTTCTACCTTTTTAAATCCAACTTTATATGTCTTAACACAAATAATCTTACCGTCAAGCTCAATTGTCATAACTAATGTGTAAAGATTAGGAGTTTCGGCAGACCACTTTTCAGGCGCTTTAACAGTTTCTGTAAAAGTAACTGCTTCATTGCCTCCTGAAAGTTCTGTTTCTTTTGTGCCAAGTAATATTTCCCCATTGTTTGAATCAATAAGCTTAGCAGATGCTGTCATTTTACCCCTAATGTTATTATAATTATTTATATACATATTAAGAGTAACATTTGAATCTGTATATGAATCGTCAAAATCAGTTTTAAAATAAAAATCTCTAAGGCAAAGCTTAGGTTCTGCAAATAAGTAAACTTCTCTGTAAATACCACAAAGCCACCACATATCCTGGTCCTCAAGATATGAACCGTCTGAATAACGATAAAGCTTAGCAGTAATAACATTTTCGCCCGGTTTGAGCACTTTTGTAACGTTAAATTCGTGCGGTGTCATTGAGCCTTGGGAATAGCCTACAAATTCACCGTTTACATAAATCTCAAGCGCACTCTTAGCGGCGCCAAAATGAAGAAATATTTCTCTGCCATTGAAATTTTCGTTAAGAGTAAACGATTTTCTGTAAAAGCCGATTTCCTGCATATCGTGGTCAATTGACGGAATTTTTCCTTTTGAACGACTGAAAGCCTTAGGAAATGTACTTGCATAATAGTAAGGAACTGAATATCCCTGTGTTTGCCAAACAGACGGAACGTTAATTTCATCCCAATGAGAATCGTCAAATGACGTAAGTTGGAAATTTTCAGGTTGATTTTTAAGTCCTCTTTGCCAATAAAATTTCCATTTACCGTTAAGCGATTGCTTATAATTGCTTTCTTTTGCAGAGAGTGCATCCTTTTCACTGTCAAACGGCATCATAATAGCGTGGCCGTCCTCTTTGTTGATTTTGAAAATCTCAGGATTCTCCCAATTAAATTTTTCCATATAACATACCCCTTAATTTTTATTGCAATGCGCAATAATCTTATTTAACATATTACCTTAATATGTTAAAAAAGTCAATCATAAAAATAAATGTTTATATAGTGATAAAAAATAGGTATGATATAGACAAAAGGTGAAATCTTTGTTATAATTAACTATATTAAATAAAACGGAGCTAACAGAAATGACATTAGTAAGAGTAAATAAAGATAATTTAGACGAATACGAGGAGTTTATAAAAAAGCATCCTAAAGGTCTTTTTCAGCACTCATCAAAATGGGCAAAGGTTAAAAGCGCTTGGAAATTTGAAGCAATAATGCTTAAAAATGACAGCGGCGAAATCAAAGGCTCAGCTGCTGTTCTCATTCGTTCAATACCTATAATTAAGAATTCGCTAATGTATTGTTGCCGTGGTTTTGTTTGCGATGAAAATGATTTTGACACATTCGACAAACTTTTTAACGGTCTTATTGAGCTTGGCAAGGAATATAAAGCATATTGCATTAAAATCGACCCTGAAATTGTAATTCAAAACGAGGCTTATAAGAAGCATTTAATTGAAAGCGGATTCATTGAGCTTAATCCGGGCTGTATGGATTTTGAAAATGTTCAGCCAAGATTTGTTTATTGCTTTGATTATAACGATATGAATGAGGACGAGCTTATGCTCACCTTTAAACCGGATTACAGAAACAGAATAAGAAAAGCGCCTAAAAAAGGTGTTGAGGTCAAAATTTGCGGCAAAGAGGCACTCGACGATTTTGTAAGAATTATGCACGAAACAGGCGAACGTGATGGGTTTTCAACAAGGCCGAAGGAGTATTTTGAAAGAATACTTGACTGTATGACTGATGACGCAAGGCTTTACATGGCATATTACGAAGGCAAAGCCATTGCCGGAACTATTGCCATAAAATGGGGTCAAAATGTAATGAAATATCAATACGGTGCATCATCAAACGCACACAGAAACGTATATCCAAACTATGCACTTCAATGGGCAATGATGAAATGGGGTATGGAATGCGGCTGTAAAGTATATGACTTCGGAGGCATTTCAGGAGATTGCCAAAATCCGGACAATCCACACTACGGTCTTTGGAGATTTAAACATGGCTTTGGCGGATATATGAAAGAATTTGTCGGCGAGTTTGACTATGTAATCAACAAGCCTGTTTATAAGCTTTACAATGTTGCAACAAAAATACTTGAAAAGATAAGATAAAATGAGCAGATATATAATTGACAAAAGCAAATTAATCGAAAACATAAATATAATTAAGAATAAAGCAGGAGTTGAGGTTATCGGCGTTGTTAAAGGCAACGGCTACGGCTTCGGAATGTGCTCTCTTGCCGAAATTTTAATGCAAAACGAAATTAACACCTTTGCCGTTACCGAGGTTTACGACATCCCTCTTTTAAGAGAAACGGTTATTGACAGAGATATTCTTGTTATGCGCTCAACCTCTATTGAAGAGGAAGCAAAGATTATTGCAGAGAATGACTGTATTGCAACTATCGGTTCTCTTTCCGCCGCTGAGGTTATGGACAAGGTATCTAAAAAGCTTAATAAAAAAACGAAATGCCATTTAAAAATCGATACAGGTATGGGCAGATACGGTTTTTTACCGAGTGAAGTTGAAAAAGCAATAAAATGCTACGATTTTGAAAATCTTGATTTTTGCGGCGCATATACTCATTTTTCCTCTGCTTTTCACAATGCAGAGCTTACAAAAGTACAGCTTGAAATGTTCAAAGACACAATTGAGCAAATAAAAAAAGCAGGCAAAAATGTAGGAATTCTTCATGCGGCAAACTCCCCTGCCTTATTAAATGTTGACGGTGTAACGCTTGACGCAGTCAGAATAGGCTCAGCCTTTACAGGAAGAGTAATTACAAGGGGCAAAAATCCGCTTAACAAGCTCGGTGAACTTCAGGCAGAGGTTATCGAAACAAAAACTGTACCTAAAGGCTATTCAATTGGCTACAACGGTCAATATAAAACAAAAAGAGAAACCAAAATCGCAATTGTTCCTATCGGCCATTTTGACGGTTTCGGCTTGCAAAAAGGTAAAGAGTCAGCCGATTTTCATTCGGTGCTTTCTCAGCTTAAGCACTATTTGCAAAAAGAACAGCTTACAGTCAATGTAAACGGTAAAAAATATAATGTTATAGGCGAAATCGGGCTTTCGCACACCGCAATTGATATCACGGACAGTGATGTTAAAATCGGAGATGTTGCAAGTGTAGAAATATCTCCGCTTATGGTAAATCCAAATGTTCCGAGAATTTACAAATAAATACGCATAACGAAAGGCAGTAGCGATAATCGTTACTGCCTTTTTCTTTACATATAATTTAATTTATTCCGCCTCGTAGCCTTGTTCTTTAAGCTTCTTAATCATCATTCGTGAAACTTTATATACATCACCGCAGCCGAGAGTAATTACAAGGTCGCCCGGCTTTGCATTTTCAAGAACGTAATCCGTAATCTCCTCAAACGTATCAAGCTGGACACTGCCGGGAACTTTATCTGCCAAATCCTTAGCTTTAATTCCGATAGTGTTTACTTCCCTGCTGCCCATAATTGCGGAAATAACGCATTTATCGGGAATTTGAAGTACCTTTGCAAAATCATCAAGAAGAAGCGAAGTTCTTGTATAAGTAAACGGTTGATGAACTGCCCAAACACGATTAAAGCCCATTTTCATCGCTGCTTCAAGTGTAACCTTAAGTTCCTTTGGATGGTGAGCATAATCATCTGCAAAGGTAATACCGTTATATTTACCGACAAGCTCAAAGCGCCTGCCTGCACCCTTAAATGCATTAAGGCCTTCGCAAATACTCTTAACATCTGCCCCGCTTTCGTAAGCGGCAGCAAAAGCACACAAAGAATTAAGAACGTTGTGTTCACCCGGAACAGAAAGATGAACGGTTGCAACGAACTCGCCGTTATGGTAAACGTCATATTTTGAATGAAAGCCACCCGGAACATCAATATTCTTAGCCACCCACTCGTTATTATCGTTTTTACCGACAGACACAAGCTTTTTGCCTGTAATGCCCTTTAACGTATCAACCGTGTTTTCGTCGTCGCCGTTATATACAATAGTTTTAGTAGTTTTTTCGGCAAATTGGCGAAAAGATTTTTTAATATTATCAAGATTTTTAAAGAAGTCCAAATGGTCCTCATCAATATTAAGAATAACAGCAATATCGGGATTCATATGAAGAAATGTATTATTGAACTCACACGATTCGCAAACAAAATTTTGGCTGTGGCCGAATCTGCCGTAAGCATTAATAACAGGAAGCTTACCGCCGATAACAGCACTTGGGTCAAGACCGGCATCAAGAAGAATTTGGGTAAGCATTGAAGAAGTTGTGGTTTTACCGTGAGTGCCGCAAACGCCGATACAATTAGAGAAAATACGGCTCATTGCACCCAAAAGTTCTGCCCTTTCAAAGCAAGGAAAATTAGCCTTTGCATACTCAAGTTCCTCGTTACCCTTTAAAATAGCGTTGGTATAAATAACGAGTTCAACGTCATCTGTAATATTTTCCTTAACCTGACCGAGATATACTTTTGCTCCCTCTTTTTCAATTCTTCTGAAGGTTTCGGTATCGTTATTATCAGAGCCGGAAACATTATAACCCAGCTGAATAAGGATTTCCGCAAGCGGGCACATACCTGCGCCGCCTATTCCTATAAAGTGTATTCTTTTAACCTTTTTTAATATATCGTCAATATGCATATTTGTTATATCCATAAATGAGTCACCTCTAAATATTTATTAGTTATTTATTATACAACATTTAATCAAAAAAATAAATACCTCAAAGCCATTAACTAATATTTTTTTATGTCATAGTATGTAAAAAGAATTTTTGGAGTTGAAAATATGAATTTTATTATTCCTTATTATTGTGACGAAAGGCTGAAATATACGCAAAAGTATCTAAAAAAAGCAGGATATAACGAAGTCTTTGACAAAAGCGAAGCAAATTTTGCCGTGTTTGCGCCAGCCTGCGACAAAGAAATGTTTAAAGGGTATGAAAATGTGCACGTATTTTACGGTGTTGGTGATTATGATAAAAAATATAAAAACTGTTACGATTACAATAAAAGAGATGATTTTAAATACAAAAATGCAATTTTGACAAGTGAAGGTGCAATAGCGCTTTATAAAGAAAACAGCAACAAAGCTATTTATGGCTCAAATATCTTAATTACCGGCTTCGGCAAAATAGGAAAATCGCTTTGCAATGTATTAAAGGCAATGGGCGGTAAGTTAACAATTTGTGCAAGAAGTGATATTAACAAAGCACAAGCAAAAACAATTGCCGACAATGTGATAGATTTTAAAGCTTTACAATGTCAAAACTACGATATAATTTTCAATACAGTTCCTGCAATATATTTCACAAAAAAAGAAATTGATACATTTAAAAACGATATTAAATATATAGAACTTGCGTCATTCCCCGGTGGAATTGATAAGCACTATGCGAAAATCAAAAGCATTGATATAATTGACGGCTCAAAGCTTCCGTCAAGATACAGTAAAATCAGCGCCGGATATTTAATCGGTGAAACAATAGACAAAATGATTAAGGAGGGAAAGAATTGAAAATCGGATATTGCCTGACAGGCTCATTTTGTACATTTGACAAAGCAATAAAGGTTATTGAAGAACTCGTAAATAAAGGACACGAAGTTACTCCTATTATGAGTGAAAATGCATATAATACAGATACACGCTTCGCAAAGGCGATTGATATACAAAACAAGCTTATTGAAATTACGGGAAACAGCATTATTCACACAATAGAAAAAGCTGAGCCGATAGGACCTAAAAAAATGTTTGACGTCCTTGCAGTTGTTCCCTGCACATCAAACACTCTTGCGAAGCTTGCAAACGGTATAGTAGATACAACTGTTACTATGGCTGTAAAAAGTCATTTAAGAAACAACAATCCCGTTGTAATCGGTGTTTCAACCAACGATGCGCTCGGCGCAGCGGCAAAAAATATAGGCGCACTTTTAAACTATAAAAATTATTATTTTGTGCCGTTTGGAATGGACAATTATGAAAAAAAACCTAAGAGTATGGTTTGCGATTTTGATAAGGCTTGCCAAGCAATCGAAAAAGCACAAAAAGGTGAAGAAATAATAAAAAAAGTATATTGACTTTTTTATACTAATTATATATATTAGTCGTATGGCGTTTTTGAAAAGCGCTAAATCGGGTTAGCAAATGAGGATGTGCATATTGGAAAAGATAATAGACCTTAAAGATATCACTGTAAAATACGGTGAAAATGTAGTATTGGATAAGTTAAATCTCTATATAAACAAAAAAGAGTTTATAACGTTGCTTGGTCCTTCGGGTTGCGGAAAAACAACCACTCTTCGTTGCATTGCAGGTTTTATTGAGCCTGACGGCGGCGATATTATTTTTGAAGGAAAAAGAATTAATGATGTTCCGCCTCACAAAAGAAAGGTGAACACCATTTTTCAACGTTATGCTCTTTTTTCTCATTTAAACGTATATGAGAACATTGCCTTTGGCTTAAAGCTTCAAAAAAAGCCAAAAAGCGAAATAAGAAAAACCGTTGCCGAAATGCTCGAACTTGTAAATCTTAAAGGCTTTGAAAAGAGAAGCATTGACTCGCTTTCAGGCGGACAGCAACAAAGGGTTGCAATAGCAAGAGCGCTCGCTAATTCACCGCACGTGCTTTTACTTGACGAGCCGCTCAGTGCGCTTGACTTGAAGTTGAGAAAAGATATGCAAACTGAACTTAAGGCAATTCAAAAAAGACTTGGAATTACTTTCATTTATGTAACTCACGACCAAGAGGAAGCTCTCTCTATGTCTGACACGGTCGTTGTTATGGACAAGGGCAAAATTCAACAAATAGGAACACCTGAAGATATTTATAACGAACCTGTAAATGCATTTGTTGCAGATTTTATAGGAGAGTCAAACATTGTTGACGCAATAATGATAAAGGATTATCTTGTATCGTTTGGCGGCGTAACGTTTGAATGTCTTGACAGCGGTTTTGGCGAAAATGCATTTGTTGAAGCGGTAGTAAGGCCTGAAGATATTAAGATTGTAAAAAAAGGCAGCAAAGCTTCACTCCCCGGTAAAATCACAAGTGTCACATTCAAAGGTGTCCATTTTGAAATACTTGTTGACGTGGGCGGTTTCATTTGGATGATACAAACTATTGAGCATCACAAAGTCGGCGAAGAAATTGGAATGTATATTGAGCCTGATGCAATTCACATTATGAACAGAAGTGAATATAGCGGCGAATTTGGCGATTATTCATACTTTTCGGACGAAATGGACCATATCAGTGATGCATCATACAATTGGGAGGAAGAAAATGAAGAAGAATAAGCTTTCCTCTCTTGCAGACAAACCATATCTTGTTTGGTCAATATTATTTATAATTGCCCCCTTACTTATGGTTGCATACTATGCGCTTACCGATAAAAGCGGCGCCTTTTCACTTGCGAGTGTAGAACAAATTCCGACATATATCACTACAATTTTGCTTTCTGTTTTATACGGTGTTGCGGCAACTGCTATATGTTTGGTTTTAGGATTTCCGTTTGCATATATTTTTTCAAAAGCTCCGCAAAAATATAAAAATATTGTTGTTCTTCTTGTTATGCTTCCTATGTGGATGAATTTTCTTATCAGAACTTACAGTTGGATGACAATATTGGGCGATTCAGGTGTAATCAACACAATTTTAAATGTGCTCGGCTTAAAGCAATTAAAGCTCATTAATAACGGTGCGGCAGTTATACTCGGAATGGTTTATAACTTTTTGCCATATATGATTTTGCCTATTTTTTCCGTATTAACAAAGCTTGACAATTCGCTCGTTGAAGCGGCTCAAGACTTAGGCTCAAACAAATTTGAAGTTATTAAAAACGTAATAATCCCCCTTTCAAAGCCCGGTATTTTAAGCGGAATAACCATGGTATTCGTGCCTTGCGTTTCAACATTTTATATCACTCAAAAGCTTGGCGGCGGGCAAGTTGTTCTTATAGGTGACGTTATTGAAACTCAATTTCAAAGCGCAAATAACTACAATTTAGGTGCGGCACTTTCGTTTGTATTGATGATATTAATTTTCATTTGCCTTGGCGTTATGAATTACTTTGGTGCTGATGAAAATGGTGACGGAGGTGTAATTATATGAAAAAGAAAACACCTTTTATATCAAAACTTTATGTTGCGCTTATTTTTGTATTTTTGTATGCACCAATCTTAGTTATGATGCTTTTTTCATTAAATTCAACATCAAGCACATATATTTTTTCCGGCTTTTCAACACATTGGTACAACGAGATGTTTAAAGACACGGTCGCTGTTCAGGCATTAAAAAATACGGTTTTACTTGCCGTATGCACAGCGCTTGTATCTACCGTTTTGGGTGTGCTTGCGGCAGTCGGATTGTTCAATTCAAAATCAAAGCTTTACAAAAGTGCCATGATGACAACAACAAATATTCCTATGATGAATCCCGAAATAGTAACCGGTATTGCAATGATGCTTTTATTTGTTTTTGCAGGCTCTCTTGTAAACAAAAGCGATATTTTAGGTTTTTGGACACTTTTAATTGCTCATGTAACATTTGCGCTTCCTTATGTAATTTTAAATGTTATACCTAAGTTAAAACAATTTGATATGCATGTTTATGAAGCGGCTCTTGACCTTGGATGTAAGCCGATAAAAGCATTTTTCAAAGTAGTTATGCCTGAAATTTTAAGCGGAATTATTACAGGTTGTGTTATGAGTTTTACTCTTTCCCTTGATGATTTCATTATCAGCTACTTTACCAACGGTCCAAGCTATCAAACTCTGCCTATTTATATCTTTTCAATGACTAAAAAAAGAGTTAAACCTGATATGTATGCACTTTCCACTCTTATGTTTATATCAATTCTTGTGCTTCTTGTTTTAATGAATATAGCACAAAGCAAGGCAGAGAAAAAGGGTAAGCGTGAGGCAAAATGAAAAAGACTGTTACAATTATTTTATCGCTTATTTTAGTTTTTTGTGCATTTCCCATTTCGGCATTTGCAGATGATAATTACTTTGACAAGAAAACAATTGAATACTACAAAGGCTTAGGGCTTCAGGGCACCACGGTAAACGTATACAATTGGGGTGAATATATTTCTGACGGAAGCGAAGATTCAATGAATGTTGTTAAGGAATTTGAAAAGCTGACAGGTTGTAAGGTCAATTATACAAACTATGAATCAAACGAAAATATGTATTCAAAACTTATCGGCGGCGGAGTTTCGTATGACGTTATCGTTCCGAGCGATTATATGATTGACAAGCTCATAGACGAGGATATGCTCCTTGAGCTTGACTATAAAAACATTCCTAATATGAAATACGTTGATAAAAAGTTTCAAAAGCTTTTTTATGACCCCGACCAAAAATACAGCGTTTGCTATAATGTTGGAACAACGATTTTGATTTATAACAAAAAGCTTGTTAAAGAACCTCCTAAGAGCTGGGACGTCCTATGGGATGAACAATACAAGGGCAAAATTCTAATGTTTAATAACCCTCGTGATGCATTTGCAATTGCGCAGACAAGGCTTGGTATTGATTTTAATTCAACTAACGAGCAGGATTGGGTAAATGCGGCAGAACTTTTAGCCCAGCAAAAGGACAAGGTTAATCCGGTTTATGTTATGGACGAAGTTTTCAACCTTATGGAAAGCGGCGAATACGCATTTGCGACATATTATGCCGGAGACTACGTATTAATGAACGAAAACAACAGTGACTTGGGATATTGTATTCCGGAAGAAGGAGTAAATGCTTTTTATGATGCATTTTGCATTCCGAAATGTTCTAAAAACAAAGCAGGAGGAGAAGCATTTATAAACTTTATGCAAGAGCCTGAGGTCGCACTTGCAAACAGCGAATATATTTACTACAGAAGTGCAAATTACACGGTAGAACAAAACAAAGAAAGTTCTCTTTACGGTAATCCGGCTGTATATTCTAATGCAAAAAACGTACAGTATTTTAAAAATTTACCGCAAAGCACAAATGAGCTTGAAAACAGGCTGTGGACAGAAGTCAAAAGCGGGCAGCTTTCAACCGACAGTAAGAAGCAGGACAGAAAAATATATTCACAATGCGCTGTTTTAGGTGCTGCGGTAATTATTGTAATTACAATTAAAATTATAAATAATTCAAAAAAGAAGAAAGAGCAGGATTTGAGTGATTTATATGATTAAATGTGCAATTTTTGATTTAGACGGAACATTGGTAAACACAATTGACGATTTGGGCAATGCGACAGACTATGTTCTTGAAAAGTATGGCAAAGATAAAAAATGGACGATATCCGATTACAGAATGTTCGTCGGAAACGGTGCCAAAAAGCTTATAGAAAGAGCATTTGAGCATACCCTTTCCCCTGATGAACTTGAAAATGCTTATGAAATGTTCAAGATAAAATATCAAGAAATACTTCTTGACAACGCTCATATTTATGACGGAATAAAAGAACAGCTTGATATATTAAAGCAAAAAGGTGTTAAAATCGCCGTTGTGACTAACAAACCTCACTTAAGTGCAATAAAAATGATTGAAACACTTTTCGGCAAAGGTTATTTTGATTTAATTACAGGCGCTAAGGACGACATGCCACGAAAGCCTGACCCGACAACAACTAAAGCAACGCTTAAAGCACTTAATTGCAAAGCAAATGAAGCCATCTTTTTCGGTGACAGCGACGTTGACGTAAAAACCGCAAAAAATGCAGGTATTGAAGCCATCGCCTGCTCGTGGGGATACAGAAGTTTTGAATCATTACTGGCTCAGTCACCGTCGGCAATAATTGACGAGCCTAAATACATATCAAAACTTTTCTAAATTGAAAAAAAGTGTTGACAAATAATTATCGTTCTGCTATAATGCTAACTGTTGACGCGAGAGTGGCGGAATCGGCAGACGCGCACGTTTGAGGGGCGTGTGGGGCGACTCGTACGGGTTCAAGTCCCGTCTCTCGCACCATATCGAGTGTTCATAAGGGATTTGACTTATGAACGCTCTTTTTGTTTTATCATATAATTTTTATGTACGGGCAAGGGTAACACCTTGCTCTTTTTTATGCCGTGAATTGTTCGGTTATATACTCTACGGCAACGCCTTTGCGTGTATCCGCAATGTGGGTTTGTTTTGTGGCGTTCGGCAATTCGATATATCCGATAAAACGGTAATATATAACGATTCGTTGCGTTCGACTTTTGCCTGTACCCTCTGTTTCAAAAATATCGATATGGTCAATCAGTTCTCGAAGCAGCGGTGATGTCAGATTATCCATTTGCATAAACCTGCGAATTGCCGATATGAATTTTTCATATTCCGAATTGGTGTTTTTCAACTCTTCGATTTTGTGTCGAGTATCCGCAATTTTGGCTTTTAAGTCCATACGCTCCTTTTCATATTTATGAGATAGCTCGATAAACCACTCATCGCTGACTTTTCCTATAACATTATCCTCATACAATTTTTCATAAAGTTGCGATACCGTACCGCTGCGTGCAATTGCTTTTTGCAGTTCCGAGTCCAAAAACGTCTTCTCTTTTTCTCTTTCTTCGTCATTTTTTCGCAAAAGCAGTTGTGCAAAATATGACTCGTCAATTTCCAACATTTCAACAAGTCGCCTTAATTCGAGTTTTACAACTTCTTCAAGGGCGTCTGCTCTGACATAATGTCTTCCCGGGCACTTTCCTCGATAATCTACCTTGTTATCAGAACAAGTGAAATAGTGAATTTCTTTATTCGAGGTGCTTGTGTGGTATCTCATTTTACTGTGGCAATCTCCGCAATATATCAATCCGTTAAATATACTCCGTTCGCCGTTTTCTTTTTTCGGAGCCCGACGCTTTGTTTTTGAAATAAACTTCTGTACGGTTTCAAATGTTTCTCGGTCGATTATCGGCTCATTAACATCCTTGAATACAGCCCAATTTTCTTTGGAGTTTTCAATACGTCTTTTGTTTTTAAATGACTTGGAATATGTTTTGAAATTGATAATATCTCCGCAATACTCTTGTTGAGAAAGAATTTTCTGAATAGTTGTCTTACACCATTTGTACGGATTGGTCTGTGTTTTCTTTCCGCCTCTGTTCAGTCCTTTTGACCGCCAATAAGCCATAGGTATAAGCACTTCGCTTTCCTGCAATTCTCTTGCAATGGTTTCATTGCCTTTACCGTCGAGGCACATTTTGAATATGCTTTTCACAACGGTTGCGGCTTCGGGGTCAATTATCCATTTCTTTTTGTTTTCCGATGATTTCATATATCCGTATGGCGGTTGTGATAACGGCTCTCCCATACTGCCTCTGAGCCTGTGGGACGAACGAATCTTTTTTGAAATGTCTCTCGCATACATTTCGTTTAAGATATTCTTGAACGGTGCAATTTCGCTTTCTCCCTCGTCGCTGTCAATGGCGTCGTTCACGGCAATAAAACGAATATTATGTTCGGGGAAATAGCTGTCGGTATAATTACCTACCGAAACATAATCACGACCCAGACGGGATAAATCTTTAACCATTACGGCAGAAACAAGTCCGATTTCAATATCGTCGATAAGCTGTTGAAATCCGGGACGGTTGAAATTTGTTCCGGTATATCCGTCATCCACATAATATTTTGTATCCGTTAAACCCATTTCTTTTGCTTTTTGTGATAACAACTTCTTTTGATTGCCTATGGAATTGCTCTCGCTTTCCGTTCCGTCATCACGGGACAAACGACAATAAAGAGCCGTTATCCCTATTTGATTTTTGTTTTTCGACTGCATTTAATTCTCCTTTCCGACAGTCGAACAATCATATTCATCTGTCATTTTATCATTGATGCTGTCAACAGACAATTCTGCGAAATCGCCCGTGAGATATTTTTTCAATCTGTTATTCAAATGATTGCTGTCGCTATATTTTTTAATGTTAAAATCCTCAAATTTACCGCAAACGATATATCTTACTCCGTTTATCATATATTCGCCTGTACCCAAGCTGAAATTTATTATTTGCTTTTTCATATCATCTCTCCCTCTCACGCTGTCGGATTAAATATTTTCTGTAATGCTCGCAAGCTTTAATTATGAAATCTTCGGTCTTTTGTTTATCCAAACCTTTTGGCAAGACATCACGCAACTTATCTGCGGATATTCGCACTTGCTCTTTTTGATTTGGCTTTTCTTCATTGAGAACGGCGAAAACCGTATCGACGAAAAAGTTGCCGTCTTTACTGAATTTTCTTAATCTTTGTGCTTGCGATAATGACGGTGTTGCGTCGGTAAATTCAATTTGTTCAAGCAGTATTTGCTGTTCATATTCCGACAGATATGAAAGTTCAACCGCAGGAGTAAAGGCTATTCTTTCTTCATCAACAAGTTTAAGTAATTCGGGTATTAAGTATGTCAGGCGGATATATCGCTGTATTTGTCTTGCACTGTCATCGACGGTTTCTGCAATCTTTTCATCTGTTCTTGACTTTGTGCCAAGTTGGCACGAAGTTTTCCCTTGATGTTTCAAAGCCTCTGATTTCATTTTGTATGCAAAGGCTTTTTCGCTCGATAAAATATGTTCACGGTGTATGTTGGAATCCACCATTTGTACAATCGCCTCATCTTTTGTAAGTTCTTTTATTGTCACCGGGACACTTGTTATCCCTAACGTTTTGCAGGCTTCAACTCGTCTGTGTCCGCTGATAATTTCATATTTACCCGCCGGAAAAGAACGAACGATTATCGATTCAAGCAATCCGTTTTCCTTTATACTTTCTGTTAATTCTTGTTGCTCAATCCCGCTTCTTTCCTTAAACGGATGATTTTCAAAGGGAACAAGCAAATCTATACTTATGTTTTTTATCATTTTTCTGCCTCCTTTAATATTTCAACTTTTTTGAGGGAAATACCCTTATGGTTTTTCTCATAAATCAATCTTAAGTTTGTTCCGTTATCTATCTCGTAAAATCCAAGATAACTCTGCCACCAAAATACAGGTGTGATTATTTTTCTTCCGTCATTTAGCCGAAGAAAAAGTCGCATCATATTTCGGCTTGCCTCTGCTCGCATTATCAACTTTGCGAAGTATTCGCCCTCTTTGTCAATAAATTTGTAGTCGGAGGTAATGATGTGTTCCTCTCTCATTTCTTCTCTTGTGTAAACTTTGTTTTGAATCATAATATATCCCTTCTTAATAAATTCTTTTTATCGGAAAGTAAAAGCTATATATTTATTTATATATTTATATGGCTACTCTCCGTTTTGGTTTTAATCACCGATTTATCTTTGCTTTACACCTCTGTTTCTGTATTGATTTGGTGACAAAATCGGTAATTTTTTCTTTTGTATCGACATTTTATTGAAAACAAGTATCGCTATATTAAATTAACCGCTGTCATCATATTCACGGCGATTTTTATCGCTTTTTGCACCTCTTTTGGATTTGTACTTCGGGCAGAAAACAACGATTGCCTTGTGGCTCTGCTTGCATTTGTTTTTGCATTTTCGGCAAAGGCTGTTGTATGTTCTTCTGCCCGTTTCGGGATTTATGAAAAATTCCCATTCTTGTTTTGCTTTCTTTGATAATCTCGGCATTGTAAAAACTCCCTTCACTTGTTTGAACAGGGAGAGGCATTTTGCACCCCCCTATTTGCAAATAAATTTTTCCTCTCACCTGGTAGGCAATGAAAACTGGCAAAAATTTACCCTCTGACCAATATTTTTTATTACCCCTTCACTTGTTTGAACAGAGAACGCTTTTTTGGGGGTGTTTTTGAAAAATTTATAAACATTTAACATTTGCCTCTCTACTCATTTGGACAAAGGGTGCCGAAATGCACACCCATTTTCTTGATTTGCAAAACATTTTTATTTACCCCCATTTGTTTGAACTGAGAAAAGCATTTTACACCCCTTGTAAAACAAAAAAGTTAAAAAAATAGCCGCATATCAAAATTGATAAGCGGTAAGCGCTGTCATAAAAAGCGTACAATAAAATTTTACATATTTAATTTTAGTTTTGATTATGATATAATAATCTTGGGTTGTTATGTAATTGCATAAATAGAAATCTTTGCAATTTAACTTCCGATAACTTTTAATTATCGGAAACAAAGGAGAATTGGTATGATTTTAGATAAAAAGCAAATGACTGAAGAAGATATAAAATATAATTTTATAACTCCGGCTATTCAGGCAAAAGGTTGGAGCGATAAAATCACAATGGAAACTCAAGTTAAATTTACAGATGGTAAAATCAACCTGAAAGGTAATGTTGTGAAAAGAGAGCCGGCAAAAAAGGCTGATTATATTCTTTACTTAAATTCAAATAATCCTATTGCAATTGTTGAGGCAAAAGATAATAATCATACGGTATCTTATGGACTTCAGCAGGCAATGGCTTATGCACAGATGCTTGATATACCTTTTGCATATAGTTCAAATGGCGATGGCTTTTATGAACACGACTTTTTGGCGGGATCAGAAAGACAAATTCGGATTGATGAATTTCCGACAGTAGAAGAATTATCATCAAGAGTTAAGCAAGAGGCTAATGGTGGAACCGGATTATCCGATGCAGAAGAAACAATTATAAATCAGCCTTATTACTCAAGTCAAACGACATATTCTCCACGTTATTATCAAAGAATTGCAATCAACAGAACTGTTGAAGCAATCGCAAAAGGAAAAAATCGCTTATTACTTGTAATGGCAACAGGTACAGGAAAAACCTATACTGCATTTCAAATAATATACAGACTTTTGAAATCAGGACTAAAAAAGAAAGTATTATATTTAGCCGATAGAAATATTCTTGTAGATCAGTCGATAGCTCAAGATTTTCAACCTCTTGAAAAAACAATACATAAAATTAACTTTGCTAAAGACGATCCGACTACAATAACTTCTCACGAAGTGTACTTTTCTCTTTATCAGCAACTTGCCGGTGATGAAGAAGAACTTGAAAATGATGATACCGTAAGCAGATTTGAACAATTATTCAATAAAAACTTTTTCGATTTAGTTGTAGTCGATGAATGTCACCGTGGTTCGGCGAAAACAGCAAGTAATTGGCATAAAATACTTGAGTATTTTTCATCTGCAACGCAGCTCGGTATGACTGCAACGCCAAAAGAAACAAAAGATGTTTCAAATCTTTCGTATTTTGGTGAACCCGTATATACTTACAGCCTTAAGGAGGGCGTAAACGACGGATTTTTGGCTCCGTTTAGAGTTATCAATATTAAAACCAATATTGGTGACGGCTGGCGACCAACCCGTGGGCAAAGAGATAAAAACGGGGTGTTGATTGAGGACAGAATTTATACCAATAGCGATTTTGATTATAAAATAATTTTAGACGGTCGAACACACGAGGTTGCCAATGAAATTACAAATTACTTAAAGAGCACTGATAGAATGCAAAAAACTATTGTATTTTGTGCAAATGAAGATCACGCCGATCGTATGCGAAATGAATTTGTTAAACTCAACCAAGATATGGTGCAACAAAATCCGGATTATGTTGTACGAATTACAGGTTCTGATGTGTTCGGAAAGAGTAAATTGAAGCACTTTATTTCTGTGTCATCGGAATATCCTGTTATTGCAACAACATCAAAACTTTTGTCTACAGGTGCAGATTGCAAAATGACGAAGCTCATTGTGCTTGATGAAATGATAAACTCAATGACTGAGTTTAAACAGATAATAGGTAGAGGTACTCGTATTAGAGAGGCAGACGGAAAAACGCATTTCGTTGTTATGGATTTCCGAAATGTAACAAGACTATTTGCTGACCCTGATTGGGATGGACCGATAGAAATTGCCCCGGATTATCCGCCGAAACCGACAACACCTCCGACACCAAACCCTATCGACCCACCCGAACCGATTGATCTGCCACCTTCACCAACTCCAAAACCAATTGTTGATGAGAACGGATGTAGGGTTGAGGTTATAGGAAAGATAGTATCAATTTATGATGCAGACGGTAAATTGCTAAAAAGCGAAAGTATCATAGATTATACTAAGTCAAATGTTCTCGGCGAATGTGCCTCACTGGAAAACTTCATAAACAAATGGCAATCTGAAGACAAAAAACAAGCTATTAGAGATATTTTCCTTGATAAGGGCATAGACCTCGAACAATTAAAGCAAGAGCAAAATATGTCCGATGTTGATGATTTTGACTTCATTTGCCACGTGGCTTATGACCAAAAACCGCTTACAAGAAAAGAACGAGCAAATAATGTAAAGAAAAGAGATTTTTTAAGCAAATACAGCGGCGTTGCTCGTGAAGTTTTGGAAGCTTTACTCGATAAATATATGGATAACGGTGTTTATGATATTGAAAACAATGCTGTTTTAAAACTTGATCCGTTTTCAAAGTTTGGAACGCCGGCTAAAATAATGAAAATGTTTGGCGGAAAAGAAAACTATTTATCCGCAATTAAAGAATTAGAAAGCGAATTGTATATGGTGGCTTAATATGACTAATTTATCAAATTTTGTAAAAAGAATAAGAGATATCATGCGTAATGATGCAGGTATCAATGGTGATGCACAACGTATCGAGCAAATCGCATGGATGCTGTTTTTAAAAGTATATGATGCCCAGGAACAAAACTGGGAAATGGATGAAGATGATTTTGAATCTATTATTCCTGATGATTGTAAATGGTCTAATTGGGCTCAAAATGACAATTTAACAGGAGAAGAATTATTGAACTTTGTCAACAACAAATTATTTCCTACACTAAAGAAACTTGACGTAAATAAAGATACACCTATCAAGAAAGCAATTGTTAAAACAACATTTGAAGATGCTAATAACTACATGAAAGATGGGGTTCTTTTAAGACAAGTTATTAATATTATTGATGGTCTAGATTTTGGTGACTATAAGGAAAGTCACGCTTTTGGTGAAATTTATGAGTCAATTCTTAAGGAACTTCAAAGTGCTGGATCTTCAGGTGAATTTTATACGCCTAGAGCTGTTACGGATTTTATGACTAAAATGATTAATCCTCAAATTGGAGAAACAATGGCGGACTTTGCTTGTGGCACTGGTGGTTTCCTAACTAGCTGGATTAAAGCACTTGAACCTAAAGTAAAAACTATAGAAGACAGAAAACTATTTGATCAGTCAATATATGGAATTGAAAAGAAACCTTTCCCATATATGCTCTGTATTACTAATATGCTTTTGCATGGCGTGGATGTTCCAAAAATTGAACATGGTAATTCACTAACGCATGATGTTTTAAACTATACTGAAGAAGATAAGTTTGATGTTATTCTTATGAATCCACCATATGGAGGTAGTGAAAAAGATGATGTAAAAAATCATTTTCCAACAGATTTATCAAGTAGTGAAACAGCAGATTTATTCGTGTCTGTCATCATGTATCGCTTAAAGAAAAATGGTAGAGCTGCAGTTATCCTCCCGGATGGTTTCTTATTCGGAACTGATAATGCCAAAGTGGCTATTAAGAAAAAACTATTAAGAGAATTCGATTTGCACACAGTTATTAGAATGCCTCATAGTGTTTTTGCGCCTTATACATCAATCACAACAAATATTCTATTCTTTGATAATACGCATCCTACTGAAGAAACATGGTTTTACCGCCTAGATATGCCAGAGGGATATAAGAACTTTTCAAAGACAAAGCCAATGAAGTTAGAGCATTTTCAACCTGCTATTGATTGGTGGAATAATAGAGAAGAAATTAATGTTGATGGTTTTGATAAGTCAAAGAAATATACTTATTCCGAGTTAGAAGAAAAAGGATTTAATATTGATCTATGTAGTTATCCACACGAAGAAGAAGAAATCTTACCACCAAAAGAGTTGATTCAACAATATCAAGAAAAAAGAAAGAGTTTAAATGCAGATATTGATAGAATACTTGCTCAAATTACAGAAATTTTAGGGATTGATCTTGAGGAGAATGACTAATGGAAGACAGAATGACAGCTCAACAGCTTAAGAACTCTATTCTTCAAATGGCTGTTCAAGGTAAGCTAGTACCACAAGATCCAAATGATGAGCCAGCTTCAGTATTGCTAGATCGAATCCGAAAAGAAAAAGAACAATTGATAAAAGATGGTAAGATCAAGAAAAATAAGAAGGAATCTTACATTTTTCGTGGTGCCGATAATTTACATTATGAGCAGATTGGCAAAGAAGTACGATGCATCGAAGATGAGTTACCTTTTGAAATACCTGTTAATTGGGCGTGGTGCCGGATGAATTCTATCGGAACAATGATCAGAGGCAATGGAATTAAACGTTGTGAAATCGTTGATGAAGGTTTACCATGCATTAGATATGGTGAAATATATACTTCATATAACTTGGAATTTAGAAAAGTATTTTCTAAAATTCCACAACAATTATATGATTCCTGTAAAAAAATAAAACATGGTGATTTGATTTTTACATTAACCGGTGAGAATAAACCCGATATAGCTAAAACTATTGCATATTTAGGAGATACAGAAATAGCGGCTGGAGGAGATTTAGCAATTTGGAGTAACCACCATATGAATCCTTTATATCTCAGCTATTTATTGTATTCACCTTATATGATTTCAAAAAAAATATCACTTGCAACAGGTGATATTATTGTTCATATATCAGTGGACAAAGTTGGTTCATTTTTAGCACCTATACCTCCGTTAGAAGAACAAAACAAAATTGTTAATAGATTGAAAATGTTGGAATCTTTAATATCAAAATACTCTGAAAAAGAAAATGAACTATATGTATTAAATTCTAATATTAAGGAGCAATTAAAGAAATCAATATTACAATATGCTATTGAAGGAAAACTCGTTCCGCAAGATTTAAATGACGAACCAGCTACGGTTCTTTTAGAAAGAATGCATAAAGAAAAAGAAAAGCTGATTGCTGATAAAAAAATCAAAAAAGATAAGAATGAATCCATGATTTATAGAAGGGATAATTCTTATTATGAAAAGTGCGGTTCAAAAATACTATGCATTGATGAAGAAATACCATTTTATATTCCTGATAACTGGGAATGGGCAAGATTAGGAAACATAGGTGAATGGAAAGCAGGAGCAACACCAAGTAAGTCAAATATGGAGTATTACAAAAATGGTTCAATTCCATGGCTATTAACAGGTGATTTAAATGATGGAATCATTCAAGAAATACCTAATAAAATCACAGAAAAAGCATTAAATGAAACATCTGTGAAATTAAATCCATCAGGTTCCGTATTAATTGCTATGTATGGAGCGACAATAGGAAAATTAGGGATATTGTCATTTCCAGCAACCACAAATCAAGCTTGTTGTGCATGTAATGTATTTCAACCATTTTATAATTTATACTTATTCTATTTTTTGATGGCAAATAAAATTCACTTTGTAAAACAAGGTGAAGGTGGTGCACAGCCAAATATTAGTCGAGAGAAAATAGTAAAAACTTTGATTCCTGTGCCACCTATCAATGAGCAAAAACGAATTATTAATAAAATAAAAAAACTAAAAGTATTACTATAGACAATCAGAAAATATCGATTATTTTCTATTCTTTCTTAACATTATTCTTATTATGAGAAGTTCGATAAATGTAAAAGATGTATTAATGATCAAATCCCATTTGAAATACCTAATAGTTGGTGTTGGGAAAGACTTAGTTCATTTTGCATTATAAACATGGGTTCTTCTCCTAAAGGTAATTCCATTAATAGTGATGAAAAAGGAGGATATGAATTTCATCAAGGCAAATCATTTTTTTCTTCTAAACATTTATTAAAGAGTAATGTTTACACTAATCAGCCTACTAAATTATGTCCCTCTTCTAGTGTTCTGCTAAGTGTAAGAGCACCTGTGGGCAAGGTAAATATTGTTGATAGGACCATTTGCATTGGTAGAGGATTGGCGAGTATTAAGCCATTTATAGATTTTGAAATTGAATTATTATACTATTTTTTAACAACACTTGAACCATATTTTATTGATCATTCTACTGGTTCAACATTTAAAGCAATTACTTCTAATATTGTTAAAGATTGTTTGCTACCGGTGCCACCGAAAAATGAGCAAAACAGGTTATTGGTGGCTATTAAAAAAATTTTCTCTTTACTTAATTGAAAAATTAAGCAAAGAGAAATTAATGTTACCAGTCAATTAATGTGTCTACAAGTTCTTGTTGCTCAGTAGATGTTTTTCGCAAATAAATCCGAGTGGTTTCAATACTTTCGTGTCCCATAAGATCTGCAAGAAAAGCGATATCATTACATTTTGCTAAAAAATTTTTCGCAAATCGGTGCCTAAAGGAATGTGGATATACAACAGCAGGATTGATATCATACTTTTTAGCAAATTTTTTTAACTGCCCAGATATTCCTCGTGTAGTAATTCTTTCACCATATTTATTCAAAAAAATGAAGCCACTTTCTTGATTACGTGCAGATAACCAATCGAGAGCTTCATTTTTTAATTGTTTTGGAATATATATTCTTCGAAGTTTTCCACCTTTTGAATAAATATCTATATATCCTAATTTAACGTGTTCAACTTTAAATTGAATTAATTCACTGACTCTGGCTCCAGTTGCAGCAAGAAACCTGATAACCATATACCAATCGATATCATCTTTTTTTAAACAGTTTTTCAAATAATTGTAATCTGCTTCACTAATCACATTCTCTAAAAATGTTTTTTGTTGAATTTTCACAAATGGTAGTTTCAAATTTCCTTTTTGTATAAAATCCAAATAACAATTAATAGCTCGCAATCTTAAGTTGACAGTTTTAGGCTTGTAATTATCTATCATCCAAATTTTATATTCTTTTAAATTTTTCTTATTGACTTCATTGTATTGTTGATAGAATTGTTTTACCGCAAAATAATAAGAATCAATTGTATTTTTTGAAAAATTTGATTTATCTAAATACACTTTAAATGTCTCTAACATTTTAACACCTCCAAAGAAGGATTATATATGTTAAAATTCAAGTAATTTTGTTATTTTTAAGTATTGTTTATATATTTCTATTTGTTCATCAAGTGGTGGAAGAGGGATTAAATATTGTGCAATATCCCTAGCACCTAGATTAGGCTGAGCAGTTCCATTATTTGTTTGGTCAATATACTTTTTCAATAATGGTGAATTGAGTACTAATTCAATATAGTTATCAGATATAAACGCATATTTTCTTAATATAATTAACGAAGATGCGATTGCACCAGTTGTATAAGGATATTTACAATTTTTCCCCAGAGAACCTCTTAGACAAAAAACAAAGTCATTTTTCTTTAACTTCCCACTTCCAAGTAATTTGTATTGTGCTTCACTTAAATATAAAAGGCTATCTTTTGATATAGTTCCATTTTGAATATTAACTGCACTTATAAAAGGAATATTACCTATGTTTTTCAATTTGCTCTTTGAAGGATAATTTTTTCCTCTGTCGCCGTTTATTAATTGGAAAACATCTTTTATTCTTACCCAGCACCAACTTATTGGAATATCAAACATCAGACTTTTATCGATACAGATTTCACTATCACCTAACTTCTCATAATAAGAATTATCCCTTCTATAAATGATAGATTCATTCTTATCTTTTTTGATTTTACCTTCAGCAACTAGTTTGTTTTTCTCTTCACGAATACGTTCCAATAATACAAAAGCAGGTTCATCATTCGGGTCTTGTTGAACCAGGTTTCCTTTAATAGCATACTGTAATATTGATTTTTTAAGTTGTTGTTTGATATTGGAATTCAATTCATATAACCTTATTTCTGCATGATTATATTTTTCTATCAATGGTTCAAGTTTCTTAATTTTGTCCACAATACGATATTGTTCGTTTAACGGAGGAATTGCTATCAAAGATGTAGCTAATTGATTTAGATAAAATCCTTTTTGAGCAGTTCCAGTTGCTTCTTTATTAACTCTATTTTGAAAAAAAGGATTATCAAAAAAGTATTTTAAATATTGGTTAAATATAAAGGTTGCGATGACGGATACACTACGCTGAAAGCATATGTTCAAATTTCCTTCATAAATGCAGCTTCTCCCCAAAGACCCAACAGAAGTGAACAATATATCACCTTTTTTACACCTGGTTCTTTCGTTTTCTTTATTAAAAACTTCTTCTGTAAGGTATCTTACCTTTTCTAAATTTGTAAGCTTATCATTGTTAATATTTGTTGAAGAGCACATCAAGTAATTTGTTTGAATGCTTATTCCTTTAGGTGGATTATGATCACCATCAACTAATTTCGAACATATTGATTCCAATTTGCACCATTCCCAATTATCTGGTATTTCAAAAGGAAGCTCATCTTCAATGCATTTAACTTCTTTACCTACCTGCTCATAATGTAAATTATGGGAATTTAGTGATTAATTATAGCTATTAATACTTGTTGCTATTTTACTACAAACAGAGTTGGAAAATAAGATATAGTAAGCTAAGATAACCATTTGAATAATTTTGTAAAACGTGAACAAATAAAGTTATTGTGCTAAACTTTATTTAAAGGCGAAGAGTAAGGCTTTAAAATAATTGAATCAAAGGAGGGCCTGTCAATGAAGGGTTCTGAATCAAAAATGAAAGATTTCATGGAGGGAAATGACAAACGTTTTATTATTCCTGTTTACCAAAGAAAATATGATTGGAAATATGAGAATTGTAAACAACTCTATGAAGATTTAAAAAAAATCATTACAGACAATAGAGAAAGTCATTTCTTTGGGAGTATTGTTTCGGCTGTTGTCCCAAATGGAAGTAAAATTGAATATCATATCATTGATGGCCAGCAAAGATTAACAACAATTACATTGTTGCTTTTAGCTCTTTCAAATTTGATAGAAGAAGGAAAAATAACTTGTACTAAGGATAAATTATCTCAAGAAATATTGGATCGTTTTATCATATCTCCATATGCAGATGAAAATGATAAGATTAAACTTCATCCAGTTAAAAGTGATCGAGATGCTTTAAAAAGATTGTTTGGCGACAAGGAAGATTATGACTTTAGTTCAAATCTTACAATCAATTATCAATATTTTTATGACTTGATTTCCCAAGATACAATTTCTGCTACAGACTTGTTTGATGCGATTGGAAAATTAGAAATCATAGCGATTACACTTGAACAAAATGATAATGCACAATTAATTTTTGAAAGTTTAAATTCTACAGGGTTAGCATTAACTGAGGGAGATAAAATCCGTAATTATGTATTAATGAGTTTACCACCCAAAGAGCAGCCTTTATATTTTGATAAATATTGGTCTAAGATTGAAAAATGCACAAAGAATGATGTTAGTGCATTTATTAGGGATTATTTGACAGTTAAAAGACAGTTTACTCCAAATATTAATAATGTATATCAAGAATTTAAATCCTATAGCCAGACTTTAACGTTAACAAATGATGAATTATTGGATGACATATTGAATTATGCACGTCTTTATGAAAAATTATTAACTAGCAAAAGTGGTTTGAATAATGTCAATTTAGATAATTGTATGTATCGATTGAATCGATTAGAAATGGTTGTTCCCCGTCCGTTCTTATTGGAAGTGCTTAAACTGAATCAAGATGGTAAGATTCCTACATCTGATGTAGCTGAAATATTTACTGTTGTAGAAAACTATCTATTTAGAAGGAATATATGTGATGTTCCAACTAATGCATTAAATAAAGTATTTAAGAATTTGAATAAAGAAATTATACGTTACGATAACAGTGCGGATAATTATCTTTCCAAGTTTATTTATGCTTTAACAATAAAAAAAGATACAGCAAGATATCCAATGGATGATGAGTTTAAAGAAGCTATTTCTCAAAAACAAGTATACAAAATGCGAGGAACATTTAAAGCATATTTGTTTGAACGATATGAAAATTATGGAACAATTGAAGCAAAAGATGTTTATTCAAATTTAGATAAAAATATTTACACAATCGAACATATTATGCCTCAAACATTAACGCCTTCTTGGATTGATAGTTTAGGTGAAAGAGCTGATGAAATTCATGATATATGGTTACATCGTTTGGCTAATTTGACTTTAACTGGATACAATTCAAATTTAAGCAATAATACCTTTATTGAAAAAAGAGAAGGTAAAGGTGGTTATAAGGATAGCGGATTGAGAATGAATCAAAAGATAGCAACTAAAGATTCTTGGGGAGTAAATGAACTTGAAGAACGAAACGCTGATATGATGAAAAGAGCTTTAGAGATTTGGTCATATCCAACAACTGAATTTGTTCCTGTAGAAAAAGAGTTTGAATCATGCTCTTTAGATGATGAAAATTATGATTTGAAAGGTAGAGAGATAGTTAAATATAGCTATCTTGATATCGAACAACCAGTTGCAAGCTGGGCGGAGATGTTTGAAAATATTGTTAAATATTTGCATGAACGAGATAAATCGGTATTGAATTCTTTGGTTTTCCAAGAAACTGACGATTATGACTCAAAAGCTTATTTTAGTAATGATGAGTCCTTATTAAGAACAGCTTTAAAGATAGATAATAATATTTATGTTGAAAAGAATACAAGTACCACAACAAAGATAAGAATATTAAGAAGACTATTTACTCTATTTAATTTGGATCCTATGGATTTGATTTTCTATTTAAAAGAAGAAAAAAATGTTCGCTCTTCCAATGATTTAGATGAGATAAGGAAGAAGTATTGGGCCTATGTTATTCCTTGCTTGCAGAATAAAACAATGCATAGAGGTACGTTTAATAATGCATCTGTTACAACGTCAAATACACTTAGCGGTTCTTTTGGAATGAGTGGTTTTGCAATAAATTGTATTGCAAATATAGATAGCGTTAGAGTTGAATTATGTATTTCGACAAGTGATAAAGAAAAAAATGAATCTGTTTTTGACAAACTATATAGTCATAAAATTGAAATCGAGAATCAATTAGACACTCAATTAAAATGGGATCGAGCTGATCAATATAAAGCTTGTTATATTTCGTATAGTATAAACCAAGTTAGTGTCAACAACGAAAATGACTGGCCTAAGATGAAACAATTTCATTGCGAAGGGGCGGATAAACTTCTTGAAACTATGATTAATTATCTAATGAATCCAAAGGAAAAAAGATATTCAGATATTGCGGGTGCATTTAGAGAATGGGTCTTAACCAAAGAGAATACACATTTAGATATCAAGAGAAGTGCTCGGTCTTATACTCGATTTACAACAGATGGAATGAATGAAATAATTCCGGAAATTCCTGGTTGTCCTAGTGGTTGGAATTCAGAGAATCATTATTTCTATGAAATAGTGAATATTGAAAAGCAGCCTTCATATATCAAGCTAGTTCTTAGTAACAAAAATTCTACAGATGAATTCAAACAAATTTGTGATAAGATAGATAAAATATATCCATCAGGAAACCAAAAAGATGGTTGGTTGTGGAGACAAATTTTTAAATCTGAAACTATTAATATCGGTGATGAAATTAATAAAGATGAGATATTTAAATTTCTTGATTCATGCATGGAAGAAATTTTAAAATTTGAAAAAAATTTGAAGGATAAACTAAATGAAACGATTTAATCTAGAAGATATAGTTTACTTTATTGTTTCAAATAGAATTGTTAAGGGAAAGTAATAAGAAATACTGGTGAATTTGCTACAATTAAATTTGATGAAGGTAATTGTAGGCCATCAGGAACATGTGTTCGTGAAAGTAAATTATATTGTACAGAAGAAGAGGCAAAGAAAGTTGGTGAACAACATCAAAATGCAAAGGTAATCCACAATTAGGTAGGGGTGACTAAAAGCGTTTAAAGGTCATCTCTATCTCAGAGTCAAAATCCCTATGACTTTTAAAGGTTGATTTATCCCTATCTAGTTTTAGATATTCCAATTTAATAGTAATGCGATACAGATGGCGTATCGTATTTTTTTGTTTAATGTATCTTTTAACAAGCCATTGATTAAATAACATAATCCGATTTCTAGAATGAGAATTCCAATTTGAAAATAGATTATACTATCACTTCCTTTTTGCTTTATCTTACAGCATTGTTAGAAAGATTTCCTGGCTTATGCAGTATAATAAAGTGGGTGAGAATATGTATAAAATATTGATTATCGAAGATGATGAACTCATCTCAAAAAAGTTAGAATCGTTTCTTAAATCTTGGAACTATGATGTTAATCGAGTTGTTGATTTTTATAATGTGTTGGATGCATTTCAATCTTTCAATCCAGACTTAGTATTAATGGATATAACACTGCCTTATTTAAATGGATATTTATGGACGGAAAAGATTCGTGAAGAATCCAAAGTTCCAATTATCTTTATTTCAAGTGCTACAGACAATATGAGTATTGTGATGGCTATCTCTAAGGGTGCGGATGATTTTGTATGCAAACCATTTGATTTAAATGTTCTAGCTGCTAAAATTACGGCAATATTAAGACGTAGTTATGACTTTGTATCTAATCATAATATTCTTGAATATCAAGGTGTACGCTTTAATTTAGATGATAACACGGTATGTTTTCAATCTTCTCAAATGGAACTGAGTAAGAATGAGGCTAAGATCCTACGTTTACTTATGGAAAAGAAGGGGACGATTGTATCTCGAGATAGTTTAATGGAATATTTGTGGAAGACGGACTTTTATGTGGATGAAAATGCACTGAGTGTGAATGTGAATCGTTTGCGTAAAAAGTTAGAGAGTATTGGCATTGTGGATTTTATTCAAACAAAAAAAGGATTGGGATATAAGATATGAAGTTGTTTAGTCATTATTTAAAAGATCGAGCGTTCTTCATCACAATTTATGTTGTGAGTGTATTCGTCTGTTTATGTGTATTTAAACTCTATAATTTAGAACTTGAAGCTTTTACATATGCCTTTATGCTTTTATGTGTATTGTTGGTGGTTTGTTTCTTTTGGGATTACCACAAATATTATAAGAAACACCAAACACTAGTAACGCTTCAATCCAATAGTAATGTTTCTTTGTCTTGTAATCTTCAAGATTCTTCATTGATGGGAGAAGACTATCATAAAATCTTAGTGGCTATGAAAGAGTATCATGATGAGTATGTTATTTCTTCAGAAAACAAAATGCATGATCTAGAAGATTATTTTACAATGTGGGTACATCAGGCTAAGCTTCCCATTGCTGCTATGAAATTACTACTTGAAGATGAGGAATTGAGTCGTAGTGAAATTAAGCTGCAACTCTTACGCATGGACCAATATACAGATATGGTTTTAGCCTATTTACGCTTACATAGTACGCACACAGATTTCTTATTTAAAGAATTAGAATTGGATGATTTGATTCGACAATCGATTCGCCGTTTCTCAACAGAATTTATTCGAAAACACATTCAGTTGAGCTTTAAAGAAACCGGGGATGTTATTTTGAGTGATGAAAAGTGGCTTGTGTTTGTGTTGGAACAAATCCTTTCAAATAGTCTTAAATATACCAATGAAAATGGTTTGATATCTATATATATGAAATCAAGACATGTCTTAGTTATTGAAGATACGGGTATTGGCATTAGTGCAAGTGATCTAAATCGTGTATTTGAAAAGGGATATACAGGCATAAATGGGCGTAGTGATAAAACGGCAAGTGGTCTAGGTCTATATTTATGTAAAAATATTTTAGATATGTTAAATCATAAAATAACAATTGAATCAAGCGTTGGTAAAGGGACTCGAGTGATATTAGATCTTACGCATTTTGAAGGAAGAATTGAGTAATCTTACAATCTTGTAAGATGAGTGTTAGCTGAATCGATGGCTGCATTTTTGAATTCTATGTAGAATTTTGGTGTACATGGAGGTAATGAATATGGCATTATTAGAAGTAAAAAATTTAAAAAAAGTATATACAACAAGATTTACACAGAATCAAGTACAGGCATTGACCAACGTTAATTTTAGTGTGAATAAAGGCGAATATGTCGCTATCATGGGAGAGTCTGGATCAGGTAAGACAACACTATTAAATATCTTGTCCGCTTTAGATAAACCAACAAGTGGACAAGTCTTATTACATGGTAAAGATATTACGCATATTTCAGAAAAGGAAATTGCGAACTTTCGAAGAGAACACTTAGGCTTTGTATTCCAAGATTTTAACTTATTAGATAATTTTAATAATCGCGATAATATTTTCTTGCCTTTGGTTTTAAGCAAGAAAAAATATCCAGAAATGAAAGAAAGATTGGAACCTATCGCAAAACAATTAGGAATTGAGGGTATTTTAGATAAGTTTCCATATGAAATCAGTGGTGGACAAAAGCAGCGTGTAGCTGTAGCTCGTGCCATCATCACAAATCCAGATTTAATTCTGGCCGATGAGCCAACGGGAGCTTTGGATTCAAAGAGTACAGAGGAACTATTACATTTATTTGGAACCATCAATGAAAATCAACAAACAATTGTAATGGTAACTCATTCGACAAAGGCGGCAAGTCATGCTTCTCGCGTTCTATTTATTAAGGATGGAAAGATTTTTCATGAAATTTATAAGGGAAACAAGAATTTAGATCAGATGTACCAATGTATTAGTGATACGTTGACATTACTAGCTACAGGTGGTGTGCATCATGAGTAGAGCTTTCTATTTAAATTTAGCTGTAGATAATTTGAAGAAGAATGCGCGTACCATCATTCCTTATATATTAACGAGTGTCTTAACGACAATGATGTTGTATATGGTCGTTTCTTTGGCAAACAATCCAAACTTAAATGAGATGTTAGGGGCAATGACACTAACGCAGATGTTAGGCTTTGGGGTTGTCATTATTGAAATCTTTGCGTTTATCTTCTTGTTCTATACACATAGCTTTTTAATTAAAAGAAGACAAAAAGAGTTCGCGCTATTCTCTATATTAGGAATGGAAAAGAAGCATTTAGCTCGCGTCTTGTTTTATGAAACTGCGATTACTTTATTTGTATCATTAGCTTTAGGTATTGGTTTAGGTATCTTGTTTGATAAAGCGATGTTTTTGGTAATCGCAAAAATGATTGGTGCAGATATTATACTTGGTTTCTATTTCTCATTTATAGGTATGAGACAATGTGTTCTTGTGATTGGATTGATTTATGTATTGATCTATTTCTATTCTATGATTCGTATTCATATTTCAAGTCCGATTGAATTACTTCATTCCGATCATATGGGCGAAAAAGAGCCTAAGGCAAAATGGTTTCTTTCTATTATTGGTATTCTTTGTCTAGGTATTGGATATTATTTGTCAGTTACCACAAAAAATCCTTTAACGGCATTCTATTTTTTCTTTGTGGCTGTTGTACTTGTGATTATTGGAACGTATTTATTGTTTACATCCATATCAGTGACCTTCTTAAAATTAATGAAGAAAAATAAGAATTACTATTATAAGACGAATCACTTTATTAGTGTTTCTGGCATGATGTATCGTATGAAACAAAATGCGGTAGGTTTAGCCAATATTTGTATTCTTTCAACGATGGTCTTAGTTATGTTGTCGACAACCCTTAGCATGTGGTCAAGTATTGATCGTGTTGTGGATTCACAATATCCTAGAAGTGTAATGGGAAATGGATATGGAGATGCTTCCAATATTGATTTTGATGAAATGAGTGAAGAATTGATTCGTATGGGCATTGTTCCAAAGAATCTTCTTGCGTATAAGAGATTGGATTATGCTGGATATTTAAAGAATGGAACTTTGATTACGGATTATCGGAATGAGGGTATGAATGCCGTAAATGAAATTCAAGAATTTTATTGCCTTCCATTAAAAGATATTCAGGACTATGAAAATATTAAGGGGTCTTTAAAGCCGAATGAAATCTATGTGTATTCCAATGTAGAGACAATCAAGGAAAAGACTTTATCTTTATTTGGAAAAGAATATGTTGTGAAGAAACAATTGGATCATTTGAAGATGGATGAGAGTAATCCTAATGTGACAGAACATTATTATATTATTGTGGATTCAGAAAAGACTTTAGAGAAGATGCAACAAGATCAGACAAATGTGTATGGTGACAATGCGAGTGCAATATATGCGAGTTATTCATTTGATTGTGATGCGAATGAGCGTGAAGTTATTAAAAAGTTAGGTCAGAATGGAAATATAAATAATTTTATTTGGTTAAGTAAATCGGATCAGAAACAAGGTTTGATTGAATTATATGCAGGCATCTTATTTATTGGAATCTTCTTAAGCTTCTTATTTATCATGGCAACCATTCTGATTATGTACTACAAACAAATTACAGAAGGCTATGAAGATAAGGATCGTTTTGAAATTATGCAAAAAGTAGGTCTTGAACAAAGTGATGTAAAGAAGGCTATTCATTCACAGGTATTAACTGTATTCTTTATGCCATTACTTGTGGCAGGGCTTCATGTTTGTTTTGCGTATCCGATGATTGAAAAGCTACTTCATTTGTTGTTTGTGAGCGATTCATGGCTTTATATTCGTACGACAATATTCTGTTTTGTGGCCTTTGCGCTAGTCTACATTGTGATTTATGTATTAACTTCAAAAGTCTATTACGGAATTGTAAAGAGAAATGCTTAATTGGATATTGGGATTTATCTTGATTGGATTATGTATCTATATATATTATGTGAATCATCATGGAATTTAGTACTCGAATAGAGTACTATTTTTTTAGGTGATATTTATGTTTATAAATGGATTTGATATCTTATGGGATGAAATTGATGATTATGTGGCCGATATTAAAAGTATTCGAAGTATCGATCAATTCATGTTTAATAAGCCGGTCACTTTCTTTTGTGGTGAAAATGGTAGTGGTAAATCCACCTTATTAGAGGCTCTTGCGATTAAAAATGGATTGAATCCGGAAGGTGGAACAAGAAACTATAATTTTTCTACGTATGATTCGTATTCTAGTTTACACAAACATATGCGTTTGTGGCGTTCTAGAAAACCGGATTGGATGTATTTCTTAAGAGCAGAAAGCTTTTATAATGTAGCGACAAAAGAAATGGAATATGCAGATGCGTTACATCCTTCAAAAGAATATCATATGAAGTCGCATGGTCAGAGTTTCTTTTCATTGATGATGGATCAAATTAAGAGGAATGGATTGTACTTTCTAGATGAACCAGAAGCGGCTTTATCTTGTCAGAATCAATTGGCCTTACTCTATTTGATTGAGGAATGTGTGAAACAAAATTGTCAATTTATCATTGCGACACATTCACCTATATTATTGGGTTTTCCCAATGCACAAATCTTATCATTTGATGAAGATAAGGTAGAAGAAGTGGATTATAAATCTACGTCTAGCTATCAAACAATGAAATTATTTTTGGATCGGTATGATTATTTTGTGAAAGATATTCAAGAGAATAATGATGGAGGGATATTGTGATTAAATTAATTGCGATTGGAAAGAATAAAGATAAGGCGTTACAGTCTTTAGAGAAAGAATATATGAAGCGATTGTCGGCTTTTTGTAAGTTTAGCGAACTGGAAGTTAAGGATGAAGCGAATGAGCATGTTTCTAGAGAAGCTGAAGTTTTATTGGTGAAAGAAAAAGAGGGAAATCGTGTTCTAGAAAAATTGTCGGATCAAGATTTTGTGGTATTGCTTGATCTTCATGGCAAGATGATTGATTCTGAGACGTTTGCGAAGAATTTGGATATGTGGCAAATGAAGCATTCAAATATTGTTTTTGTGATTGCGGGAAGTCTAGGACCAAGTGAAAAATTAGTTTCTAGAGCGAATTATCGTTGGAAATTATCGGATCTAACTTTTACTCATTTAATGACCCGTGTCTTGATGTTGGAACAGATTTATCGTGGTTTTATGATCAATAATGGTCGTAATTACCACAAGTAAGTGATGTAAGCGCTTTTTGTGAAATATTTTACTTGTGAAAAACTAGTCAATCAATTTATGTAGTGATATAATGGATGTGCAAAAAAATGACAGTAGGAGGAATATACATGACAAAGAGAACTGTTAAAGACCTTGATGTAGCTGGAAAAAAGGTCATCGTACGTTGTGATTTTAACGTGCCAAGAAAAGATGGTGTTATCACTGATGATAACCGTATCGTAATGGCTTTACCTACAATTAAATATTTAGTAGAAAACAAAGCTAAAGTTATTTTGATGTCTCACTTAGGAAAAGTTAAGACTGAAGAAGACAAAGCTAAAAACAACTTGGAATGCGTAGCCGTACGTTTACAAGAATTGTTACCAGATGTAAAAGTAACTTTCTGCCCAGTAACTCGTGGTGAAGAATTAGAAAACGCTGTAAATGCATTAGCTGATGGAGAAATCGTATTAATGCAAAATACTCGTTACGAAAAAGGCGAAAGTAAAAACGATCCTGAATTAGGTGCATATTGGGCTAGCTTAGGTGAAGTATTCGTTGAAGATGCATTCGGATCTGTTCACCGTGCTCACGCTTCTACTGTAGGTATCCCTACAAACATTAAAGAAAATGGATTAGGATTCTTAGTTGAAAAAGAAGTTACAATGTTAGGAAAAGCTGTTGATGAACCAGCTCACCCATTCGTAGCTATCATTGGTGGATCTAAAGTATCTAGTAAGATCGATGTTGTTGACAACTTATTGAAAAAAGCTGACAAAGTTATCATCGGTGGTGGAATGGCTTATACATTCTCTAAAGCTGTTGGTGGTTCAATCGGTACTTCATTAGTTGAAGATGACAAATTGGATTTAGCAAAAGAATATTTAGAAAAAGCTGGAGACAAATTAGTTCTTCCTGTAGATAACGTAATCGCTGATGCATTCAGTGAAGAAGCTAACACTAGTGTTGCTGATGCTGGACAAATTCCTGATGGATGGATGGGATTAGATATTGGTCCTAAATCTGTTGAATTGTTCAGAAAAACTTTAGCTGGTGCTAAAACTGTAGTATGGAATGGACCTATGGGTGTATTCGAAATGCCTAAATTCGCTAAAGGTACTGAAGAAGTATGTAAAGCAATCTCTGAATTACCAGAAGCTATTACAGTAATCGGTGGTGGAGATTCTGCTGCTGCTGCAAAACAATTAGGATATGCAGACAAATTCTCTCACGTTTCAACTGGTGGTGGAGCTAGTTTGGAATATATGGAAGGTAAAACATTACCTGGTATCGCTATTATCAGCGAAAAGTAATAAGGAGATGTACTTAAGATGAGAAAACCTATTATCGTTGGAAACTGGAAAATGAACAAAAACAACGCTGAAACAAAAGCTTTCTTCGAAGCTGTTGATGGTGTTGCTGCTAGCGAAAATGCTACTTATGGAATTGGATGTCCATTTACTGATTTAAGAACTGCATTGGATCACGCTAAAAACTTAGTTGTAGCTGCTGAAAACTGCCACTTTGAAGATAGTGGAGCTTTCACTGGTGAAGTTAGTGTTCCTATGTTAGAAGAAATGGGAGTTAAATACTGCATTATTGGTCACTCAGAACGTCGTGAAATGTTCGGTGATACTGATGAAACAGTAAACAAAAAAGCAAAACGTTTGATTAAAGCTGGAATCACTCCAATCTTATGTGTTGGTGAAACAGAAGCTGATTACGATGCTGGAAATTCAGAAAAAGTAATTCGTGAAGAATTAGCTGGTTCTTTAGCTGACTTATGTCCAAAATGTGTTGGTGAAATGGTAATTGCTTACGAACCAATCTGGGCTATCGGAACTGGAAAATCTGCTTCAGTTGAAATTGCTGAAAACTGCTGTAAGATCGTACGTGACCAAGTTAAGGTTATGTATGGTGAAGAAGCTGCTGAAAAAGTACGTATCCAATATGGTGGAAGTGTTAAACCTAATAACATCGTTGAATATATGGCTCAACCAGATATCGATGGTGCATTAATTGGTGGTGCTAGTTTGAAGGAAGATAGCTTCACAGAAATCATTGAAAAAACAAAATAATTGATGATTATCGGCGCAATAAATTTGGATGGGGTTAGGTGAATTTGCTCTCCAAGATTTTAAGGGGCGGCATATACCCCAAAACGGTTTATAGCTGATATTGGGCTCGGACAACATTTAGTTGTCCGGGTCCTTTTTTTCAACCATTTTAACGCTTCCGTCATTCTTGTCGATTTCAAAATCGATGCCTTTTTCTAAGACCAACATGCATCTATTTCTGAATCTATCCCAGTTGCGATAACCATTGGCAGCTTTCGTAACTAATTTGATGATCGCATTACGATTCTCCATCAGTGCATTGTTGATTCTTTTCTGTT
>OLIS01000012.1_pt1 | contig 121007 bp, 113 predicted proteins | sample 1601351 | NCBI WGS metagenome assembly OLIS01 (sample SAMEA2452122, study PRJEB22498) | human gut metagenome | biome: human feces; feature: human gut; material: feces | place: Australia | collected 2012
ATAATTTGCACTGGCAATTAGACTTTACCTTTAGAGAAGACGAAAGTAGAAAGGTAAAAAATGCAGCAAGAAACTTTTCTACTATAACTAAGATTGCTCTGTCCATCCTTAAAAAAGACAAAACGGTCAAGGGAAGTCTCAACTTAAAAAGGATGAAAGCTGGCTGGGACGAAAATTACCTGTCAAAACTTTTGGAGGCGAACGCATTTTGATGCGTCCGCCCTGTTCAGTTCCTTAAACCAACAGATACGTTATCTCTAACCATTCAATATATTAGTTGTAGAATTCTAAAACAATAGTATCCAGGATATAAAGATACTCAGAAACATAAACTACAGGTATTTAAATCCATCTTTGAATAAGACGGAAACTCCTTAAAAGAGTTTAAAGAATAGGGAAAAGAAATAAAGGGTGAGACCTCTCCCACCCTTTATCTGATATATAATAAAAAAGTTTGTCTAAAGTAAATTACAAACGTTTAGAGTTTTTTCATCTCTTCTTTCCATGCAGAATAAGCCTCGAGATAAGCCGAACGGTTAGCCTCATCAGGATCAATGACTGCAAGTTTCTTCAATGAAGCAAATGCCTCATCATGATCCTTATAGATACCGGCACCAATACCAGCACCCTTAGCAGCACCTGCACTGCCATCAGTCTCATAAAGTTCGATTGTAGCACCACTAACACCCGCCAAGGTATCTCGGAACAACGGACTGAGGAACATATTAGCCTTACCTGCATGAATATTCTTGATTTCCATACCCATCTGCTGCATGATTTCCATTCCATAGCAGAAACTGAAGACGATACCCTCTTGTGCAGCACGAACAATATGAGCACGATTATGCTTATTAAAGCTGATGCCACGAATAGAACAACCAACTTCCTTATTCTCTAATACACGCTCAGCTCCATTACCAAATGGGATAATCTTAACACCATCACTACCTATTGGCACAGATGCTGCAAGATCATTCATATCCGCATAGCTTACATCTGGAGTGATATTTCGATGAACCCACGCATTCAATATACCAGTTCCATTGATACACAACAATACACCAAGACGGTCAAGGTCTGTTGTATAATTAGCATGAGCAAAAGTATTGACACGGCTCTTTGGATCATAGTTAACATCACCCAATACACCATATACAACTCCTGATGTACCTGCAGTACTTGCAATTTCACCCGGATTGAACACATTCAGACTCACAGCATTATTTGGCTGGTCACCCGCACGATAAGATATTGGTGTACCTTCTTTCAGACCCAGTTCTTCAGCTGCCGCTTTACTTACTACACTCTGTACAGAGAATGTAGGAACAATATCAGCCAGAATGCTTTCATCGAAGCCAAAGTAATCAAGCAGGAATTTAGCAGGTTTCTTCTGGGTAAAATCCCACATCATACCTTCAGAAAGACCGCTGATAGTTGTCTTTACTTCACCAGAAAGCTTCATTGCAAGATAGTCACCAGGAAGCATGATCTTATCAATCTTGTCAAACAGTTCCGGTTCATTTTCCTTTACCCAAGCAAGTTTTGATGCAGTAAAGTTTCCTGGAGAATTGAGCAGATTACGCAAGCAGAAGTCCTCACCTAAATCATGAAAAGCCTTCTCGCCATAAGGTACGGCACGCGAATCGCACCAGATGATACTAGGACGCAAAACCTGCTGATTCTTATCTACACAAACCAAACCATGCATCTGGTAAGAGATACCAATAGCAAGGATATCCTCACCTTTGGCACCAGATTCTGCCATGATTTTCTTAAGCGACAACTTAGCATTGTCCCACCACATCTGAGGATCCTGCTCTGCCCAACCGGTCTTTACAGCTAAAATTGGGGCTTCATGATCCGGATAGAATGCAGAAGCTACAATTTCACCATTGTCAACATCAGTAAGTGAAGCCTTTACAGAACTTGAACCTACATCAAAACCTAATAAATATCTACTAGCCATAGTTTATTCGTTTATATGTTTATTATTTATAATTTTTCGGTTATAGCCTTTTATAAAGTCTACATATATTACGAACATACTACAACATTCCCCTTAGAAAAAAAAATATTTAAAACATTTCGTCATTAAAAAGACTTTGAGGAGTGCTATCACCAGCCTTATTCTCCTCTTCATTACTCTTTTCTAATACAGAAGATGAAAAATTGAACATTAGCTGCTGTACGGCCTTTGAATCAAAGTTGAGATGATATACGCCATACCCTTTACCTTTCTCTATAAGCGATTGTGGATCTTTAGCGCATCGTGTGAGATATTGCGTAACATAGCCATGTACATCCTTATAATTCAAAGGTGTAAAAATAGAATTACAAGTATTATATACATGGCGAGCTATTTTTTCTACTTTTAGCCCCTTACTGCCTGCTGCTAAAAGAACATTGAATATCTCCTGATCAAGTTTCATATAATAATCTTAACAATCGTCCCCTTTCAAGAGAGAACATAAAATGAAAAAACCGCGGTTACTCACTTACAAGCAACCGCGGCTCTTTGAAAATAAACCTTATTTAAGCGAGAGCAACCTTATTGTCCTCATCCTTAATCTTACCCTCTTTGAAGAGCCAGCCGATACCAAGGATTACATCCTCTGTACTGATATTAGCAGCCTTAGCAATCTCTGCTACAGTGAGAGCCTTCTCTGAAGCTGCCAATGCCTGATATACATCACCAGCTCTAAAACCAGCGTTCTCTGCGTTCAAGTAAAGAACGTCCTTCTTAGTTGTAGTTTCCTTCTTTGCTGCAGGAGCCTTCTTTGCTACTGGAGCCTTCTTTGCTGCTGCCTTCTTTGCAGCAGTCTTAGTTGTCGCTTTCTTTTCTACCATGTTTTAAGAATTTTATGATTCTATTGAGCTTCATTTTGTCGGCTCAACCTTAATATCTGCTGCAAATTTATAACTTTTATTTCGAAATAATGTTAGAAAAAAAGAAAAAACAACCATTTATAAACAAAAGTGCTGCATTTCTTGATTTACGTCAAGAAACACAGCACTTTATTTACTAAAAATCAACTACTTATTATAAATAATTGAATATTTCATAAGGCATTTAAATCATATATTTGCTGATACAAATACCTTTATTCCGTCTTTTTATTCTGCCTTCAAATCAAGCTTGATTTCCAATTCATCCAACTGCTTAGGATCAAGTTCAGAAGGAGCATCGAGCATTACATCGCGACCAGAGTTGTTCTTTGGGAAAGCGATACAATCACGAATACTGTCGAGACCAGCCAGAATGCTGACAAAACGGTCTAAACCGAAAGCAAGACCTGCGTGAGGTGGTGCACCATACTTGAAAGCATTCATCAAGAAACCAAACTGCGCCTCAGCACGCTCTGGAGTAAAACCAAGAACCTCGAACATCTTCTCCTGCAGCTTAGTATCGTGAATACGGAGAGAACCTCCACCTACTTCGATACCATTGCAAACAAAGTCGTATGCCTTGGCACGAACCTGCTCAGGATGCTCGTCGAGCAATGGGATATCATCAGGATTTGGCATGGTGAATGGATGGTGCGTAGCCATCAGGCGCTGCTCCTCATCGCTCCACTCAAAGAGAGGGAAGTCAATAATCCAAAGACACTTGAATACGTTCTTATCACGAAGACCAAGACGGTCACCCATTTCCAAACGCAAAGAGCAAAGCTGAATACGTGTCTTGTTAGCATTATCACCACTCAAGATCAAAACAAGGTCACCATCCTTGGCTCCCATTACGGTCTTGATTTCAGCAAGTTCCTCTGGAGAATAGAACTTATCGATGCTACTCTTTACAGTACCATCAGCATTATACTTGATATATACCAATCCCTTGGCACCGACCTGAGGACGCTTAACAAAATCAGTCAATTCGTTCAACTGCTTACGACTATAATCAGCGCAGCCAGGAACACAGATACCACCGATATACTTAGCCTCATCAAATACAGAGAAATTACCCTTGCCTGTGAAAGCATCTTTCAACTCAACAAATTCCATACCGAAGCGCAAATCTGGTTTATCACTACCAAAACGGCGCATAGCTTCGTGCCAGGTCATCTGCTCCAACTTAGGAAGTTCTACACCACGAATCTCCTTGAACAAATGGCGAGCCATTTCCTCGAAAAGGTTGATAACATCATCCTGATCAACAAAACTCATTTCACAGTCAATCTGCGTAAACTCTGGCTGACGGTCAGCACGAAGATCCTCATCACGGAAGCACTTGGCTATCTGGAAATAGCGGTCGAAACCAGCAACCATCAAGAGCTGTTTCAAAGTCTGAGGGCTCTGTGGAAGAGCGTAGAACTGACCTGGATTCATACGAGAAGGAACCACAAAATCGCGGGCTCCCTCTGGTGTACTACCAATAAGAATAGGTGTTTCAACCTCCATGAAGTTCTGTGCATCGAGGAAGTTACGAATCAAGATGCACATACGATGGCGCAACTCCAAATTCTTGCGCACAGCAGGACGACGCAAATCAAGATAACGATACTTCATTCGGATATCATCACCACCATCAGTATTATCTTCGATAGTGAAAGGAGGAGTCTGACTCTGAGAGAGCACATTGAGTTCCTTCACCAGGATTTCGATGTCACCAGTATCCATTTTAGGATTCTTGCTCTGTCGTTCACTTACTACACCCTTTATTTGAATGCAAAATTCACGACCTAGCTTGTTAGCTGCATCACACAAGTCTTTGTTATCAGCCTCGTTGAAGACCAACTGTGTGATACCATAACGGTCGCGCAAATCGACGAATGTCATACCACCCATCTTTCTTGAGCGCTGTACCCAACCAGCAAGTGTCACTTCCTTGCCAGCATCAGAGAGACGTAACTCTCCACATGTGTTACTTCTGTACATACCTTATTATATTATAATATTATTTTCCAATGTGCAAAAGTACAACAAATAACGGAAAGGACAAAATAAAATCGCGAAAATATTATTAAAAATATCTTCGCGACCCTATTAATGTGACCAAAAGTCACAGATATACATATTAAATGGTTTTATCTCTGCTTTTTTAGAGATTTATTTCTTCATTCGTTTGAAAGCTTGACGATGAAAACGTTCCTCAGCCTTAATAACACTAAACACCTTTTTAGGTGACAAGATGGTCATAAATCTAGAATGATACTCTTGCTGCAACTGTTTCAGCTGAATATCCAACTCATCCTGTCTTCTGATAGATTCGGCACAAGCCTCATTATCATTCGGATTCACATGACGGGTGCGACGCATTTCATCGAATATCATACGCATTTTCTTGCCCATCTGTCGATAAACCGGGAAGAATTTAGCAGCTTCACTCGGCGTAAGACAAGCATTAGTCGTAATAAATTGTTCCAGTTCTGCCTGAAACCTTTTTGGATCGAATCCACCATGATGTTTTCTACCTTGAGGCTGTGAAGCAAGCGAAACCAAACTAATCATCAGTATAGCTAAAAGCGCAAGAAACCTATGTTGCATTATCTTTATCATACCTTATCTTTATTTTTAAATCTTTATCTGTAGACAAAAAGAAATACCAACCATTAATTTTCTGCAATCAGCGATGCATAGATAGTTTCATTATCCATCATCGTATAATCGGCCATCTCATTAAAAGTAGCATCCTCATTATTATTCACAGCACCTTTCTGAACCATGTGGTCCACATGGGCCATAGCAGGCTTGCTGCTTCCCATATATTTCAGCGCTACGACCGAGCCACCTCCCATCACAGCTAATACAGCAACAGCCGCTGCAATTTTTCTAAGCGGCATACGCTGCCACAGGCTAGGCTGCATGTGAATGATGCGGGGTTCCTGCTCCGGCAATTTTGCCATCACCCTATCAGTAAGCTGGTCAAAATAACCAGCCGGCACCTGGAAATGGTTTTTCTTACCAAAACGGCTATTTAATATATTGTCTTCTTTTAACATATATCTTATTCCTTTCTTTTTTACTTTATTATATAGACGAAAAATATCCTAAAAGGTTTAATCCTTACGATTGAAAAAACCGGTTATTTTTTTCTAAAAACAGCATAACTATTTGATAATCAAGAAATAAAAACAAAATAAAACTAACTTAGTCGGCGAAAAATCGGCGAAGGTATAGAGAACTACGCATATAGGCGATATTATTGTTTTGTTTGATTGTAGTAATGCAATAACATAAAAAAAGACGGATTCATGAAATATATCTTCGAATGATGCGTTATATATATAATAAGGTATAGTAATATTAACTAGGGCATTTCACGAAGAAAATTAGAGAAATGACCAAAAAAAATTATGTTTGTAAAAACAAAGAGAACATCCAAAAGATTATTGGGTGGACTACTCCAAAGCTGCATCAGGCCTCTGAATGCTACGTTTCCTTTAAAGTTTTCGATCCTTGCTACGGGAAGTTGCGCTTAAAGAAGATTATGCTCGGGCATATAAAGGGCAAGCGAAATCAGCGGGTGTACGGCGAAGCTCTTATTAAGCGTATTACCCAAAAACTTCTTGAAGGGTGGAATCCATGGATAGAAGAATCTAATCAGGAAGAGTATGCGTTATTTGCAGATGTATGCAGTAAATACAGAGTATATCTAGCGAAAATGGTAAAAGAAGGTGGGCTGAAGCCTGGAACTCTGCGCAACTATGAGGGTAAATTAGACTTCCTGCAAAAGTGGTTAAACGGCGACGAACATATTACTTATATATATCAGTTCAATAAAACCCTAATCAGTAAATTTCTAGATTACGTGCTTGTTGGAAGAAACAATGGCATAAGAACAAGAAATAATTATATTGGCTGGCTAAAGTCTTTCTCCAGTTATCTTGTTGAACGAGGATATGTTCAGAAAAATCCGACTGACGGCATTAATGCAACGACGAAACTGAAGCATAAAAATCGAGACGTTATACCTAACGATGTTCTGCGACAGCTTAAATCATACCTTGAGAAAGAAAACAAACACTTCCTGCTTGCATGCTATTTTCTCCACTATCTGTTCGTCCGCCCTGGAGAAATGTGCAGTCTACGAATCAGAGACGTATCGGTAAAGAATAAGACGCTCTCTCTAAGCGGGGCTAACACTAAAAATGGTCGAGATGCCGTTGTTACCATCCCGAACCACGTTATTGAGCTGATGAAAGAGTTGGGTATATTCTCCAGACCTCAGAATTACTATATTTTCGGTAATAATTTTCGGCCAGGATTAGAAGCGCTGAAGGCTAGGACCTTCTCACTATATTGGGACAAAAACGTCAGAAAAGCATTAAATCTGAATGCTTCGTATAAGTTTTATAGTCTCAAAGATACTGGTATAACTAATATGATAAAATCTAAAACAGACCTTCTGTCTGTTAGAGATCAGGCGAGACATTCGTCTGTCGATATTACCAATATATATACGCCACAGGAGTGCAAAGAAGCAAACAGCGCACTTATCGACTATGAAGGTGTATTTTAATGTAATGATTGTAGGAGATTTCTTCTCCTACAATCCTACTATCCTACAGAATCGCCTGGATAACACTCTACATGTATACACCCGTCGATGATATACATCTCAAGCTCATAGCCTTTATCAAGAAGCGAGCTTATCTCCCGTTCTGTAGGTATTCTCTTCAAATCTTTCATCTCTCTTATTCATTATATTTTTGGCGATATTCATATAAATCGCCTTTTCTGTGTATTTATATTTCAGTTTCACAACCTCGAAGTGCCCTTCAATATAGCAGTACTCATAAAACTTTGGCGGGAGTTGAGCCATAATTCTTCTCTTAGTCGCATATTCATTGTAATGCGACATGATGCCGAGATACGAGTTGACTGAAGCTATTTCCTTGACCATATCATCTATCACTCCATTTTCTGCGGCCCTTCCTAATCTTCTTACGGCTAGTGCAAAACTATTGACGGTATGATTGGCTACATAAATTCTGCCAGGTTTAATGATAGCACCCGTAAACTTGACTCCCTTAGAGTAGTGCTGAATATAGGTTTTCTTCTCGTTAAGCCTCAATCCTAGCTTTCCTAGTTCTTCCCTCAACATAGGAATAATGGCCAGCAACTTCGCTTTATCCCTGCTTACGAAAGATATATCATCCACATACCTGTCATGTCTTACGCATACCGCATCAATCTTCCAGTCGATAGTATTCAGCAAGAAGTTGGCGAACAGCTGAGCGAACAAATTACCGATAGCGATACCTCTGTCTTCACCGTTAGTGAATAGAGACTTCTCTTTAGGGATATGATTCCACATCCATAGAGGACTCCTTCGCTCACAGTTCAGTTCAGGCCTGTGCATAATGACAAGTTTACACAACCATCTGAGATCCTCTTTATCATCACCTTCATAGTGTTCGACGATAAAATCATCTATCATCTTCGCCAACTTCGACTTGATGATACTCATAAAGAATCCCTTCAGATCAACCTTCATCACATAGGCATCCTGGGTATAATTCCCGCTCTCTTCGCGTATGTCTTCCGCCAGTTGAGTGACGCCAGCAAGCTGACCTTTACCTTTGCGGCAGTTATACGTTCTGTCGCAGAATATCTGCTCTAAAAGCGGTTCAAGTCTCAGCGCGATATAGTGATGAATGATGCGGTCTCGGAAATCGCCTGCGAACACTTCGCGATAGCGAGGATAGCGGACGACAAAGCAGATAGACTTTCCGATCCTATACTGACGCGAGTTAACTTCATTCATCAGTTCAACGAGATTGTGAACGTAATTAAGCTCGAACTCCGTAGCGCCGACTGTGCTCCGTTTTCTTTTCCGGCAGTCGAAATATGCTTCTAGAATCGTTTCGAAATCTATCATTTTTATTTTATATGAATACGTCTTCCTAATTAATGCTGACACCGGACGAACTCTGTTCTGGTTGAACTTATAGTTGGTGTTCATGTTGCCATCGCTCAGATTCAAGTTCCAAGCGTTATCCGCCGAGTTCTGGGTTAACGCCACATATCTTATTCTTTACCATGCATGATGGTTGTGGCCCATTTATCAAGAAGACAGTTCTCCTAGTTTGGACTTACCTCCCTAGCTCTGACTACGTTCACTCTCTGACCTTTTTAAGGCTTTGATAAGCGAACCCTTCCATGCTGTACTTTGCCGTCCTATGCTATCCATCAGCAGGAGTAAGTTAGCTAACTTACCCTTGCCTTTTATCCACTGATGTTCTCCAGCTATCTCAATCAGAGTATTCAGTAATTCCAGGTTAGATTGCAGTTCGACCATATCGGCGATTCTCGCCTTTAGATCTCTTCCCATATAGACTCTTGCGATAATATGAAGAGAATCGATTGCTGTACGTTCGATTCTGTCTCCAACCACATATCTCTGTTCTTTCGGAAAATCTTTAATGATGTAAATCACCTCATTCAGGAACTTCTTTGTTTTCCTATATATTTCAGTCTTGCTTGCAATCTTTGCTGTCATTTTTAAATACCTTTCTTTATGAGAATTTGCTTGAGCCCACGCCCCTAAGGGCGTGGGAGGATTAAAGAACTAACTACTAACTACCATAAAAATGCTGACACCGGACGAACTCTGAGCTGGCGGAACTTATAGTAGGTGAGCATGCCGCCATCGCTCAGATGCAAGTACCAAGCGTTATCCGCCGAGTTCTGGGTGCTAGACCAGTACCAGGTCTTCTGTAACTGAGTAGCACCAGTAATCTTAGACAGGGCATAGTTTACCTTATCGAAGTTTGCCCAAATCAAGGCAAGTTCCGCGAGAGATGGTAGCCACCATGAGCCTGCTAGTAGGCCTTTGCCGTTAGCGTTAGCGCGCGCATACTTATTACAGAAGCCAGGAGCGTAATCTGCTGTATTGGTGATATTCGTAGTTGTGCTCGCCTTGATGATGGCTGCCGTGTTCGCCTTACCGGTAAAGTCGGCAAATGCGGTCAATCTGTCGCCCGTTGTGGTTACACCGCTTATTTGGACACCATCACCTTTGCTTGCATCGTTTCCCTTAGAGTCTTTAATCTTGGTAGGCTTAGAGCTCCATGGAAGACCTGCGCTAGCTTCTGTTGGGGCAATAACGACATGCTTACCACCCTCCACGAGCAGCACACCATCGGCAATCTGTCCGGCTGCCTGAAGCGCAGGCCAGTCACTAACTCTAACCGCCAAAGGAAAACCATCGCTCAGGCGATGATACATGATGAATACGCCATCATACATCTGTAATGAGTTGGCATTGATAGCCTCGATCATTGAGTTTTTACTTGCGTTAGTAACGGCCTGACCGTTTGCGCTGAGCCAGGTACTAATTTTTTTCGTTTGGATTCCCATAACTTTTATAATTTAGAATTAATACATTAATTATTTATTCTCTTCCTTGCTGCCAAAGATGCGATTTACGGCTTCGATTACGCAAGGGGCGCAGCAGCGCTCTACTGTTGCGCGGATGATTTCTATCTCACGCTCATTATACTCGGTATCGGCATCGCCGTTCCACATCTTCATTGCGAGGGCCGTACCCTCTAAGCCTAGGCCATTACCCTGGTTATAGATAAGGTTGGCAATACTCTTGCGAAGATTCACTACCTGGCAAGATGACTTGTCGATTGAGGTATAGACCTCTACATTTTCTAAGTTATGTTTCATATTTTTATTACCTTATTATATTAATGATTAACATATTGAACTACCCATACACTTCCGGTGAAGACTAGCCAGCTGTACTGGTTAGTGCTACCGGAGTACCAAGACTTACTTTTACCATCTGCACCTTGTCCAAAGAATGCGTGGCTAGCATTGATGTTGACTCTGCCGTTACCCTGTATAATTAAATACTCTTGACCCTTGATTGGGAGTGACGGAAGAGTTAACGTGATGTCCCCGCTGTTCGTACAGTAGATGGTGTGGTCGTAAATGTCGAGCGTCGTGCTGACACTCACTTCACGGATATACGGACGGAGACCGGCAATATCGCCAGTTTCTATCTGTATAGCGTGGTTGTTTTTCGTGCCACCCTTGCTAGTAATTCTTAACCCGATGCTATTCTGGCCGTTGAATGTCCCAATGTCAATACCGATGCTGTCAGCCTTCGTATTACCGATTACAGACATATCTATACCGATGCAGTCGTATGCAGGTACCTGAGACGGCAAATCTTTTAGGCTCTTGCGGATCTCTATCGCAGCCTCATTCAGCTTTGGATATTTCTTATTGTAATCATCGCCTATTATGTCGTATCCGTTCATCTGCCACATTTTGACGTACCCGCCCCAGCCAGTTTGTTCGTAGATAGCATTGTCTCCACATAAGCCAAAGGTGTAACCTCTATCAGCAAGCCATACAGACCTTGTATACGGATGAAAATCATCCTTATTCTCGCTACCATCGTTATATTCTTCGCCGTAGTAGATACCAGCATTTGTTGCATCTTCAAAATACCACTTATTTCGATTTTTGCCAACTGCTACCTGCCCTAAATAACAGCGGTTCATATTCGCAACACCATCTTTCCTAACATAATATGGAGCATTTACGGGGTTTTCTGCGCCTATCCATAAAACATACTTGCCTTGATCTCCCTCGAACTGATTCTTACTGCTAGGAACTCTGAACGATGCGAATAACGTTCCGTTTTCGTTATCGTCGTACAGATTAATCTCATTTGATCCGAACAGATTAATCTTAGCGTTATCGGCAAGCAGGAACTGCGTAGCAATGAAGGTGAAGTTGGCCATATCGGCAGAGGTCCAGTAGTTAGCGAACTCTTTGCCGGTCGTAGTATTGCGGACATCATCCGTACCGGTAGACTTATAAGACTTAAGGCAGCGATACCATACTTTGTCAAGAAGTACGACATCAAGGAATCTTTCGTCATTGCTGCCGGTATAATACTGATAAGGCGCATCAGCTGTGGCTGAAACGAAACCTACATGCTGTCGCCATATAGGACCGCTGCTGCCGCGAGCTCCGGCTGTTCCAGGATCACCTTTGACACCTTTCTCTCCGTCAACACCATTCCGCACAACCGTAAGGGTATTGGAAGCAAGAATCTTCAGCTGCATATCGTCGCTGGGCACTCCGAGATTCCTACACAATTTATCGATGTAGTCATACGAGTCATCCACCTTGATAGGCTTGTCATACCAGAAGAACTTGATGAGCCTGATGCTACCTTCGCTGACATTACATGCTTCCATCGCGTCTGAGATACTGCAATTACCCCTGAAGGTGGAATACTTATAACCTCCTGTTCCGTTCGGATACTTCATCATGATGCAAGTGCCACCTGATCCGATGAACATAACCAGATAGTTATAGGTGCTACAGACATCCTGCTGTTCCTCGCTATCGCCGCCAACATGCTTGATGAAACGGAAATTGCCCAAGTTAGTTGTGAGGAATTCACCCGTTTCGCCATCAGAAGTAATGGAATTTGTATCCAGCGCAATCTCGTAAGAAATTGCGCTGATACCTCTTCTGATATATTTAACCGTGCCTACACATGATGCTACTTCTATCATAATTCATTATTACTGAATTAAACCTGTTATGACATAATTTGCGCCTCCATTCTGCGCCACCTCATCCTCTGTAATGCAGAATGGTGTAGCGACATTAATCGGAGTACCTGCCGGATTGTAGAATTTCATAGCGAACGTAACCCCCGAGTTGATTAAGGTTTCTCCGCGATACATTTTTGGAGCCCAGGTCACATTACCATTCGAACCCTCTATGATTTCCTCCTCAGGCGGGGTTGGGTTAGGAACGACTCTGAGTTCGTCCGTATGGTCCTCTACTCTTTGGATGTCTGAACCGATGCCGGCTACGGTAACCTTATAGAGTCTCGCGTTGCTTACATCTGTCAGATTTACCGTGATTTCCTTACCAGTATACCCAACGCCCAAAGCCTCGAAATCTCCGGAATCACCTGTTGCTTCCCAGGTATAGGTCGGGTTACTGATAATTGCTCCACCGGTATCATCGATGTTTGCCTTCAGTTTAATGCTTGCATGATCCTTGTCAAGAATGCCTCCATTGCTTGCCGATATGCGAACCATCATACCATTTGAGGTACTTTCCAGAACAGGAATGGTGTAAGAACCTGGTATCTTCTTAGAGTTATTACCATCTGCCACGGTTCCAACGAACTCGATAAGTACCGGAGTCGCATTGAATGGAACGACAAGATTCTTGAGAATTTTAAGCCCGGCTCTTGTCTTCTTTTTCGCATCAGCAGCGATATACTTGAAGTGCCCGGTCTCTCCGTAGAAATTCTGTGTAGATATACCGTCTGCCCCGAATGTAAGCTCGACACCGTTGGCTGTCCACTTAGCATGATTCGGGTATACCTCAGCACCTTTCTTACTGTTCGTTATGTATGCCTCAATAGTAGGCTGTTGTACCGGGTTTGTGAAATCCGGTACTATGCCTGATGCCGCGTTATTGTTGACATCGTATGATGCGTATTTCTGACGGATATCGCCAAAATCACTTACCATCTTAATAAAGTAGGTTCCACCCTGTTTAGTGTATTCTACGGAACCTACCGCCTGCGCTTTATTTCCCATAATTAAGCCTCCTTTTCTTTATTGTTACCGTCTGCTTCGTCATCCTCTGAAGTTTCTTCAGAACCTTTGTCTGTAGCCTCTGAGTCTGGCGTATCGTTATCTTTCTGCCCTCCGAAATAGTCTGGAGTATAACACCCGGCAAGGTCGTCAGTATAACCCCAGTATTCATCGTTAGCTTGATTGGTTGTCAGAAGCGCGCCTCCTACATAGTTGGCCCGTTCCTTGAGCGTATCACCAGGAACCTGGTTCAAGTCGCCCATCCAGAGCAGGATATTTCCATCCTTTGTTCTGTTTCTAAGTACCGGGTTGCAGAATCTTTTTGCAACCTCAGGTGTCACCTTGATATAATAAATCATATTCTATAAATTAAAGATTAAACAATTACTTACCCACTATGATAGCCCCGTCTTCATCAACCAGATAATTGCCGTTATCGTCGACGAAGATTTTAGTCGCTCCCAGATCTTCCATCGTATTTTTAATGGCCATGCCATTAACGAATGGTATCTTCGGACTCAGGCCTTCCGCTACGACTTTAAAGTCTGTATCACCAGGTTTCTTTACATGCCACCGAATTTTAAAGAATTCCTCAATATTATTTATCTCCGTGTTTTTTACAAAGAGATGAGCTGTCGGATTGATGTATGACAGATTCTCATCGTCCGTATTGCCAACCCCGGAATAAGACGGCTCGTATGCCGGCATTTTTCTCAAGGCAGCAAACTCTTCGCTCGGATCAGTATCGCCCAAAGAATCGTTCGACTTCAATCCTCCAACCCTGTACATAGCTTTGCATACGTAATATTCTGCATCGCCTATCAGGTCTTGATCGATGGTTAGCTTGTTGCCTGAAACCGTCACTTCCTTACCATCAACTACCGCCGCCTTTGTAGGGAGGGATACCACATCGATATCCTTATCTGCTGAACCCGTAATCAGTTCCAGAGAATAGGTTTCGCCGGAAATATTGGCCTTGCGATACCAGAAGAAACGAGTATTCTTGCTGTTTGTCACATCTGTTTTTCCGTCCGTCAGCATAGCCTCGAATGTAACGTTCTTCGCATCGGTAAGCGGATTCCATACAGATACCATAGGGGTCACGTGAAGCACCGGAATAGGCCGTTCCGTATCATCACAGAAGACGGTCTTCTGCCCGAGATACCGGATTACCTGTTTCGATAGCGGATTGGTATACGATGCTTCGAATTCCAGTCTGATAGGATCATTAACAGGCGAATTCCTCTTAACGATAAGCATACCCTTAACTAGTCCGTCGGAAGAGTCTCCGATGACTTCATAATCATCTCCTGTCGAAATCTGAGTTCCACGGACGTACTTTTTCAAAGCTGAATTGTATACCAGCTCGTACCACGCGATGGAAGTCAGCTCGTCATTCACATAAGCCTTTACCGTCTCCGAATTCGGATTGATGGCATTACAATGAGGAAAGAGACAGAGGTGGGCGCCGGTCTTGTAGTTAGGGCTCCAGCCTCCATCACGGCTATTATATGCCTGCCGGTCAGGAACTCCTCCATAAGGAACAATCTCGCAGATCGCGTCCAGCGGAGTGTATTTTACATTTAACTTTCTGGTTTTAGAACCGATTATCATTACCATATCAATAAATTATTTAAAGATTACACAAATATCGAAGATTCTGCATAGGCAACTCTTGAGCGAGATGGCTGGACCGTCTCTTCCAGAAGTTCCACCTCGACCTTAAACTTGCAACTCCACCTCTCGTCTGCGTTGGTTCCGAGATCCTTCCAGGTAATCGGAACGGCAAAGCCTGCATCAGCATGCTCGATAGCCCAGGCGTTATCTTCCTGCACATTACCGGTATCTCTGGTCCATATAACTCTTTTCGCTTCAACATAGTCATTAACTGACCGGTTGTAGAGAGTAGCTTCGAACGAAAGCGTGGTAAAAACGTTATATTGGCCTTCATCGTTGAGTTTGGAAATTTCGTCGCAATCAAAGCTCCATCCTTGAGCAGATGTCATCTCGACCTTGAATTCCGGGTTGCCCTCAACGAACGCCCAGCCTGTACTTGCATATTTAGGCTCTGCCTGAGTCTTGTCTTCCAGACAGCGCCACCTGCAGCCGTAGTGCCATACGTCATGTACTTCAGTAGCGATACACCTGTAAGGTTCCTCACTCTTCGCCGTATCAAGAGACCATTTTCCGCGGTCAACAACATCCTGTTTAACGTTGCCCTGGTAGTCTGTACGGATGATATTCTGAACCGCCAAATATTTAGCATAGAAGGCTCCATCGCGCTTGTCGGCCAGAGGATAGTTAGCGAAGACGAAGTGGAGCGCGTCCGGAAGCTTACCGATGGCGAGCGAATAGTTTGACTTGTCGATAATAGGCTTAGTAACATGATCGAGCCATACGAGTAAGCCCTCTGAAGATGAAATATACCAGCAACTCTGCCTGTCTTCATCTGTAGCATTACCCCAGCGGATCAGCCTAGCCAGCTCGCATGGAGGATGGTTTGCCCCAGAAGGAACCTCGCTATCTGGGTAACATACTACCTCGATGGTATTCTTGACGGTATTGACAGACAGGACTCTCATCCACATATCATAATACTTGCCGCCAGTAGCGAGAGCGTTGACAGATGCCAGGATAACATCGTTTTCCTTAAAGGCAGTAAAATCGCCTTCCCACCGTTTCTGCAACTGCAGGGTATAGGTAATATTGTCGCCTGCAGTAGCGGGAGCATTCTCTTCTACAGAGTCAACCAGTCCGGATTCGGTAAACACAAAGTTGCTCTCCATTGCCGTCTGGCGGTTGACGATAAGCTCCTTAGCGATGATGGAGCTGCGAGATATAATGCTCTCGAACTCAGCGTTTCCACGTTCATCGATACGTCCTCCCGAACCTGTAAGTATTCCAGGAATAAAACCACCAAACTGTGTACCTGAAAGAAACTTGATCAGGGCGCTTGCCGTATCTTCGATATCCTTGCGGAGTATCTTCTTGCTAGCCTTGCCATTTTCAGAAAAATCATCGGTTTCATCGGCATATCCTGCCTTTATTTTCTTGTCGAGATAGGTAATATATCCGTTGAATTCCGACAGGGCGTCCAGCACATCGATATTCTTATGACTATGGCCAACGCCACCTCCGCCAGTATAAGAACTTGACAGTTGCCCTACAAGCTGGGTGAAGATGGCTGCCAGCGTAGTTACTCCCCACTCTTCTGAATATGGGTTCTGAACCGGGAAGAGAGCCCCGCTACTAAGCGTCAGCCTTTGGCACTCAACAAGTCGCGGGGCGATAGTAAAATTTCCCAGATCCGGAAGCTGGATATCCAGTTGCTTAAAGCTTCCGACTTCCGAGCGGGATAGGTTCAGATACGGACGGGCATCTGAATATTTGTAGGTGAAGGTGTAGTCTGAAGGCAGTTCCTTCGCCTCGTAGTTCACATCGCTCTCGATAACGGTTATCTTCCTGAGAGCGCTACCATGGTAAACATACTTGCCCAGAGACGGGAAGAAATCGAGCAGCCATTGGCGCTCTTTCTTATCCAGGAACCCGGTGTTTTTCTTAAACTTCCGGGTGGTATCTACGCGGTATTCTTCAGAGTCTTCCTCTATTTCTGCCACATTATGTGTATGTTCTGCAGTATTTTCGCTGTTGCCGTAAGCACGGAAACAGTCTACACCTCCCAGCGAATTCTCGAACAGGAACCACTCTTCTTCCTCGCTCTTCATACCGCCCGCAAAGTATTGCTGTACATAGGTAACCCGCTCTCCAGCCTGCTCTACCCAGATTTCGTAAACATGTGGCAGAATGCCATCGCCTAGCAGTTTGGCGATAATAGCGTATTGTACCGGAACAGTATATACCTTTCCTGCCTCCAGGCTTGCCAGCGTCAGCACCTTCTCTTCGTAGCCCTGTCCGTTCGGTACATACGCCTTACACTTCATCTCGCTAGCTTCAGCTGCATAATAAGTGAGAAATTCCGGAGAGTAATAGGTTACCTCCTTCGTCTGCGGCTGCCAGGTGAGAAAATTGGTTTTCAGAAAATTTGCTGCCGAATCTGCCAACCGGTCCACGCCGGCACGTATCACAGAGAAGGAAATCTCCTTCTTGCTGTCTTCGCTGCCAACCTCGTAAACCGTTGCCACAAAGGCTTTCATGATATTCGGCTGGATATAAGGTTCAATACTGTCCTTCACCTCGAAACTGAGCAGAGGAAGGATGATATCCTTGACGGACACCGTGATTCGGTTCTTATCGTTCGGCGTATAGGTATGCTGGACGATATTTGCGCTTGAGCCCTGATACCGTAGGGCGAAAACCACATCTGTCTTCGAGCTGCAGTATATCTCGAAGGCATTCATGGAGCCTACCATGCTCAGAGCATCTGGATATAATAAAACCTGTATCATCTTAATCTTGTTTTATTTTTATCACAAAATTAAGATAATACAGGTACATAGCAAAGGACTTGAAGCCTTTACACCTTGATACACTCCAACCAGGTAGTCGTGCAATGGTACACCCATTTGCTGTGACGGAACATCGTTGCGTGTCGGGTTTTCTGACTCACGAAAGATTTCTGCAGACCATACTTCTGGCCAACATACTCAGCTGAAGGGAGAGGAGGATAGATAATCTTGAAAGTGCGGTCCCTGTCATCTCCTGAATTCCTGTAATCATCCTTAGATACCTCTACCGTCTCTTCGAATCCGAGCCACTCGTATTCGCAGTTCATCGCCGGCATGACGGCTTCCAGACTCTCTGCCTCGTTAACAGGAGTAGTGAGAGCGATGGTTCTGAGCTCGCTTTCCGTCGGTTCGCTCTTTCCTCCGAGGGTAAACTTCAGTTTGTTGAAGAAGAAACTCACACCTCTGATCACAACCTTTGCATAAGAAGGAAGATTCTGCTTCTGCGACTGGGAGAGGAGCAGTTTTACCTTGAGTTCCTGGAGTGAATTCCTGAGCAGGAGATCATACTGCCGGTAGAACTTCTCAAAGATGCCGTCCTCGCCATTATATACCAGGGAATAGTCGAACAGTTTCCGGGGTGTAGGATCTGCTGGCCGATGTGTACCGAATTTGTCCGAAACTGATACATGAATATCGTATGCCGTCACGGTTCCGCAAGGCATGTTATCGGTTCCCATGTATGGGAAGGCGAGCATAACGGGAGTCGTAACTGCATCTTCGCTGGTTTCTGAATTGTCTTCCGTTGCCACCTTCATCGAAGAGTTGAGCGTAGCATAATCTCCGATATACAGCCATCTGCCCATATCTCTCGTGATAGTCTCTCCGTCCACTTCCTGCTTATACTGCAGCATTCTTACTTCCGGTATCATTTCCGGTATCTCCACGTCTTGCGTATCTATATCATCTTCGCCGGCATCGTAACTCTGGGAACACTCCCCTATTTTGGTTTTCACCTTATAGTTGCCGGAAAATCCGTCCTTGTAGAAGCAGCCTTCTTCGTTACTGAAGTAGGCGCCAGAATTCTTCGCTACCATATCCTTGATATCGTCATAGCTGTCTTCTGCATCGCTGTCTGCCTGGTGTTTCGCACGCAGGACCACGCGCTTGTAATCGGATGCAGCCTTATAAGATAAGGTAGGCTCTTCGGTCATCTGGCGGGTGAGATCCGCAACCGGAGCGCTATCTGCCACATCTCTCAGGAAGATGATATCGGCGGTATGGGTTCCTTCGTCAGACACGAACTCGCAAAGAAACTTTTTCCGAAAAACTGAGAGGAAATCTGATACCGACACGTCCGGAAGAAGATCCTCGATGCGGATATGCCCGTTCACCATCACGTCTATCACATTATTAAGCAACACCATCTTATTAAATGGTTTCGTCCTGGTGAAGAAATTCTCCTTGAGGTCATACCCGAAGTATTTGAAAACACGCTTGAGAACATAGTTGGCACGGATGAACGGGGATATATAATAACCCTTATCCAGACTGATCGGTATCTCGTTTACATATTCCGTAACCGGATATACGTTCCAGAAGGTATTGTCTCCTGTGTTGCAGAGAACTACTCCGAATTCTTCCGGGGCAGCCACATACTCGTAGCCGCCACCTTCCTTGTATCTCCAGTAGTTGGCATTAGGAAGTTTCTGAAGCCTGCCCAGCTTGTTCAGTATCTTATAAGTATATTCCTTGTCCATGCCCGAGTCATCGGTAAGCAGAACCGGGAAGATATCATAGTTCTCGTTTTTGCCACCTACGAGAGATTTGCAGAACTCGATACACTCGTCTACGGTCGTGCACCCGGGTATCATCTCATCCTTGAAGATGCTCTTCAGCTTTACGTTCTGTATCTTCGAGTAGAAGGATCCATCGTTGATATAGAAGGAAGAGGAGATGTTTCCCTTGTGCTGTGCCGAGAGAACAATCTGCCGACATTGGGCGAAATACTCGCCGTCTTCGATGCTTACGTTCGTAGCCACCATTTTATCCCTCATCCCGAAGGTATCGGGATAGTTCAGTATCATGCGGTTGTAATCGCTTGCCGGAATATCCAGCGGGGAGGTCGTCTCCCCGTAATCGTTGAAGAACGGGTTGGTACGTTCTACCTCCAGCTTGGCGTCTTCGCCAAGCTGGTAGGCCTTTCCTTTATCCAGATTTGTTATTTTCATGTTCAGAAGATTTTATTTTTTAGCAAACTTTCTCGCCTGGTTTCTCAGTTCCTGTTTGGCGTCCAGATCCGAGAGTGATACAAACGAGCGGATTCCGTCTCTCTTGAGCTCTCTGAGCAGTTCCAGAAGCTCGTCATTATTGCGTCCCGACGTAGCATTTCCAGCATCGCGATGCGCAGATTCCTGCGTCCGGACGTAAAAATCTGCCCCTCCTGACGCGGTTTCAGGACTGATCCGGGCAGACTGCCGGGCGATGCTTCCACCCAGCGCCCTGCCCTGCATGGCCATCAGATACTTGCTCATATCAAAGGTTCTTATCTGCCCGGCACGCTGGGCCGCATCCATCAGGTTGATGAGCGGAGCGATGGTAGGGTTCTCCAGGGCTGCATTCGATGCCACCCACTCCTTACTCCTGCCTCTAGGTCCCTCACCTACGATAACGGTAGGATGATCTACGTACCCGCGCTTACCTGGTGCATACTCGGCGTTGAAGTGTTTGCCATCCTGCTCGCGCTCTACATCGATGCGTCCGCCACTCTCGCGTCCGCTTGCCACACGGGAGCCGGCAGAACTGGTTCCGCTGGCTGTTCCGTTGAGGGTCATGCGCTTCACCTTCTGGCGCTCAGCATTTGCTACGGCCAGCTGGGCTGCACCGGTCACACCCATCAGGGCTGCAGCAACACTTCCGGCAATCGGACCCAACTCGCTGTATGCCTTCATGATAGATACTGCAGTATTAGAGATAATCTGAGCTACCTGCATGGCAAAGTTCACGTCAGCATACTTTTTCTGTATCTTCAGCTTTTCGTTGGCTTTCTTCTTCTCCAGCTTCTCCTGGAGTGCGGTATTGCCCTCGGCCGCCTTAATCTCTGCATCATACTTGGCATCCACGTTCGCCATCTCGGCATTCTGCAGCGAAGTCACGGCATTACTGAAGAGGTTTGTGTAGTACTGAGCCTGCTTCATAAAGGAATCTCTCTTCAACTGCTGCACTTTCTCCTCATATTCCTGCTGAGTGATATACCGGTTGTCGAGTGCCTGCTTCAGTTGCAGCAGTTGCCGGTCGTACTCGCTCTGCTGGTCGAAACCGAGAGCCTGCCTAGCTTGTTTTTTCTTTTCATCCTGTTCGTCAAGCAGCTCGTTTTGCTTGGTCGTATACTCCTTCTTTATCTGAGCCTGCACATCTTTATATGCTTTCTCCAGCTGGGTAGTATCTTCCCCGTTCTGCTTGGCCATATTGAGCGCAGCCTGATAATATCCCCTCAGTACTTCCAGTTTCTGGTCGCGTTGCTGTTCCAGGGTCAGTTCCTGCTGCGTCTCTCCTTGCTCCATCACCTTTGCCAGGGCGTCCTGATAAGCCTGCTCTACTGCCACCTGCTGCTCAAAATGAGCCTGTTCTGCAGCCCGGAGGTTCGCTTGCTGTTTATCCTGGAGCGCTTTCTTCTTTGCGCCATCCGCAATTCCGATATTCTGCGACTGCTCGCTATACGAAGTTTCGATGGCGAGGATGTTGGCGGTATGCTGGGTCTTCAGCGCCTGCATGGCGAGATCGTACTTCTCTTGAGACACCTGCTTCTGGGCGAGAGCCATTTCCCAGTTGTTCACATCCTGCTGGTAATCCTGGTTGGCTGCATCGATATCTGCCTGTCGGTTTTCAGAAAATCTCTTCGATGCGATATCGTCGGGGTTAGGCTGCGTGGTGGTAGTAGTATTTACGGTTCCGGTATGGCCACCACCACCTTTTCCGCCACCACCTCCGATGCCGCTGCCCGGAACTTCCGGCTCTGACGACTCCTTCACGGTCTGACTCATAATACCCTTGCCGAAGGCGCCTGTAATGGTATGAATCTGCACATCGAGTTGTTTGATGCTATTCGATATCGAATTGACCTGAGACTGGAAGTGACCGACTGCATCGCTCTGGGTATTGCCTACTGCGCCCCATGAGGTAGTATAAGAAACACCTTGAGCTGATTTCGCTCCGGAAAGGTTCTTCTTTGCGCCGGCAAGTTTAACCTCCAGTTCTGCTCGCTTCTCAGCAAGACTCTGAATCTGCTTCTTGGCGCCCTGTACCTCATAGAGTTTCACCAGATTGTTGATGTAAGCCTTCAGAGCCTTATCCGATGCCTTGAACTTCTTCGTAGTCTTGTCGATGGTAGCATTATATTGAGGAACTATCTTGTTGAGAGCGTCCACGGCCCTGTATCTTTCGTCCATGGAGAGTTTCTCGTCTTTCGCCACCTTTATCAGGTTCTCCAGTTTCAGTTTTTCCTCCACCACCTGTTTCTGTGCCTCTGCCCTGATATTGTTGAGTGCCTTCTGTGCCAGCGTTGACGCATCAGTCGCCTTCTTCATGTCCCAGAGCTTCATGGCGAGGAGAACAACTCCTGCAGCTATCAGACCGAAAACGCTTGCCTTCATGGTGGCGTTCATCGATGCCCATGCTGCCTTGGCCTGAGTAACCCTACCTGTAAGCAGGAGGAAGCCTGCCTGCAGCAGTTTCATGAGTCCGATTCCGGTAGCGGAGATTACGTTCCATGCCTGCTGTGCTGCGGCAGCACCCTTGGTTACAACGATATTCGTCTTGATAGCGTTGCTGGTAGCAATCGCTACAACCGTGAAGGCCGTGAGCAGGATACCGAGCGTCTTCACAACGCCCTGATGCTTTACGCACCAGGAAATAAGACTGATGGTGTTCAGCTGCATATCTGCATAGGCATCATCCCATTGTTCCTTGAGCGGGAGGATTTCATCTCCCAGAGCCTTCTGGGCGTTCTGCAGTTCTACCGTCTTCTGGGCTGCCCGGTCGGCTGCGCTGATATAGGTCTCTCCAGCCGCAGCCAGCTGGGTATCTACAATCTCTGCCACAGCCTTCATGAAGTCGCCCGTCTCCTTGGTCTTCTCTGAGATTTCTGCTGCAGAGATTCCCAGGTTATCGAGGATTAACGGGGACTTGCGGCCCAAACCAGTCACGATGCTGTTGGTCATGTAGTCAACCGACTGGCCTGTCTGTTGTGCCTTCAGTTGGGCAAACTGCAAGTACTTACCGAGGTCTTCGAGTGGTATGTGGAAGTCTTTGGCTTGCACGGCTGCGGTCATCAATTGCACATCGTTGACTGTGTTCTTGGTTGCCTTGCGAAGATTCTCCAAGAGGTCAGGCTGATCCATATCCTTGAAAGCCTTGGTCACACCATCGGCGGTTTCTGCCATCTCCAAGCCACCATCAATAAGTTCTTTGACGGAATCTTTGAAACCTTGTGCGTAACTACCAAAGAGTTCTGCTGCCTTGGTCATCATGTTACCATATAGCATTCCGTTAGCTTGGTCGCTAGCCGCAAGTTCACCAAAACTTTTAGCGTTCTGTTTCAATTCAGCCATTCTACTGCTTACCTCTTGCAACTTTTGCTCCAATATATCATAAAGTTTTGGGTTGAGCGTTTTTGAGGTGTTTTCAAATTCCTTCTGCAAACTTTTCTGCTGCTTCTTCAATTGACTCATAGTCATATCAAGCACATTGAGTTTACTGGTCTGCTCGCCTATCTGAGAGGTAAGGTTGCGAATTTCCTTACCAGTCTCGGTATATTGCTTCTTGAGGTTCTTGTAGGTATCAGTCTCTTTCTTGCCAGCTGCCTCCAGCTGAATCATCTGGCTGAGTCGTGCCTTGTTCTCGGAGCGCAGCTTCTTGCTCTGCTGCTCCAGCCGGTATATTTCCTTTTGGGCTGCTGCCGCCTTCACATCGACGGTGTAGCGAATTTCGTCTTCCGTTAAATGTTTACTTGCCATAACTTATGATTTTTGAGGGTTGAGTGACTTTTCCAGTTCCTGACGGATGCCTTGGCGTATCTCATCCGTGAAGCCATAACGGAGCTTAGGGAACGTCTCGTGATAGAGCACGCCCCATACCACACGGTTGTAGAGTGCAAGGTTCCTGCGCTTGAACTTGCTGATGCGGTCGTTGCGCTGGCGGTATTGCATATCGAGGAAACGGAGATAAGGAAGGATGCGCACGAAGATGGTGCGGTTCTCGCCCGAAATCTGGCTGTCGAACGAGTGTGCGGAAAGCGTGGTGAGAAGTCTTCCGGTACGGCGCTGGAAGTTGCTGCGCACCACGTTCTCCTGTGTGGAGTATATCTTCAGGATACCTTCCTGAAGAGTCTCGTGAACAAATTTCTTTTTAACAAGACTGTCTGTTACCATATTCTTTATACATTACTAATTAGCAATGCAAATATAATAACAGACGAGTATATGGCAAAGGACTAGTACCTGAAGAACTTTACGTATATAAGTATTCCAAACAAAGGAGTAAATATGGTACATAAAGTCAGATAAACAAGCCATTTTGCAAACATCCTCGAGCCGACAACAAACGGTCCAAGAACAAGCGCAATCACGAACGACACGAACTGCACGAAGCCAAAGAAAGTATCTAACATAATCTGTATATTTTAATGTGTTACTAATTCTCGGGTGCAAAGATACACCACTTTTTCTGAAAAACCAAATTTATGCTCCAGAAAAAAATGGCCACCCTCACGGGCAGCCATCCTTAATTAGAGAATTGACTAAATTTAAATATTTGTCACTTTATAACATGATAAACTAGAAAACTACTATTCTTTTTTGTTAGCGAGCACTCGGGTTGCGATGAACATATTGTAGTCTGCCTTGTTTATCTCGAAGACAGACGAAACATGAATGCGATTTAAATCGAGCGACTCGTCTTCAAGATGCCGATCTCTGGCACCTTGAATGGTTTTCGTCAACGGGAATGTGCCTTCGTCAGTCGAACTGGTTACCATATCGTGGCGGACATCGTAGTGGCCGTCCTTAGAAGGAATTATTACTTCTGCATAGAAGTACTTCATAGGTTTCTCCCCTGTCAGCAGTTCGGTCAGTTTCTCGTGCATCTCCTTGAGCTGTTCATCGGTAATGCCCGAGATGTACATGCCGTTCATGCTGAGCATGTGTTCGCGTGCCGGCTTGCCGGCAACCATCACTTCGCACTCCTCAAAGATAGGGTGCATTCTTTCTTCCTGTACGTTGGCTACAACATTAGCTGCAGCATCTTTATTCTGATTTTCCATAATTTACTAGTTTAATTATTATTGTTACTGATTGGCTTGTTCTCTGGAGCCCCTTATCCGTTGTTCATGGATTTCCACTTGGCCAAAGTCATATTGAGTGGCTTAGCCTCCTTAGCTCCATATGGAAGAGTATAGTAGCGATGATCATACCATCGGATAATTGTCTGCTTGTGTGGCGCATCATCAAAGAATACGGCTGATACAACAACATTGTTGTCTCCCTGAAATTTAATTTCCACCTTATGGGCGTTTATTCTTCTGCCTGAAACAGCAAAGAACTGGCAAGACTTAATCTCCTTGGCTGTCAGCTTGGCGATATGCCTTCTTCTGCTTCTATCGTTCTTCATCGCTCATTTCTCCTTTCTTGTCTTTGGTCCAGGCTGGGTGCAGGAGTCCTTCGGTACCTTGTGAGAGTGCCCCCCCAGAATTTCTATAGCGCTCGAAGATGTTGTGGCGGATGGACTGAATTTGCTCGTTGACGGCAGCCCAGCGGTTCTTGGCTTCTGCCTTGCCCTCGTTGTGGGTTCGCCCGGCCTCGTTGCGCTCTTTCTTCAACTCTCTGAGGAACAGTTCATACTCCTCCTTGGCCTTCTCGAACTTTTCGCGGGCTTCACGGAGTTCATAGTTCGCCTGATGCTCCTTCTCCAGTATGGTGTCCATGGTGTTATCATACTCCTGCTGAAGGTCGGCAATCTCGGTGGCGTAGGCTATTCTCGCCTTCGAGAGTTCAAATGTGTTGGCTGCAAGCAGCGTATGGAAGCCCTCTGTTGTGAGCGGCTTATCCTGCGTGCCGGTATTACCTGATGTTAAGTTCTGCGCTGTCTGAGTAGCGGTATTCTGTTCCTGATTATTATTATTCTCCATAATCATCAATTTAAATTAAGTTGTACATAAACATTTGTGTTAAAATTCTCACGGTGCAAAGGTACGAAATCTTTGCTGTGTGTCAAAGGACAAACATATGAGTGATGTTTGGCTATTTTTTCACTCATTTCTTATTAATCACGATAGCGATAGTTCCCACGCCCGTACCACTCTTCTTGAAGGCGCCTTCCTCTATCTCGTAAACCTGGGCGGAAGCTTCTTCCAGGAATGCGCGGAAATCCTTGCATACCTTCTCAGAAGCCTGCTGCCAATGCCTTGAAGTAATGGCTGCCACGGTTCCGCCGGGCTTGAGGTCATGGTACATCTGCATCACGTGCCTGATGTCCTGGTTCTTCGAGAAGGGAGGGTTGGCTACTATCAGGTCGTACTCCGAAGGGTGCTCTGCCTGGGTGAAGTCATCGCCTAGCAGGCGGATATGATCCAGCTTGGAAAGCTTCTCCTTATTCTCCGGCATCAGCTCGTAGCAATCTACAACTACGTCCGGCTGCACCCTGTGGATGGCATCGATGATGGCTCCGGTTCCTGCACTAGGCTCCAGAACCTTGCAGTCGGGACTGAAATCGCCTGCCAGCGATACCAGCCAGTCGGCAACCTCGGGTGGCGTGGCAAAGAACTGGAAGTCCTTGGCAAGGTTGCACCGCTTGCCCTCCATCAGTATGCCTGCCACTCGGGTGGCGTCGAAGTCGAAGTTGAAGCCCTGCACCTTGCCGCCCGTCCACTTGCCGCCGGCTTCCTCTATCCAGAGCTTCACGTCGGCATAGGTCTTCTTGCTCAGCTGCACATTGGGCAGATAGAGTATATTGTCCTTGAACGTACATTGCTTGAGGACTTCCTCTGCTGACAGCTTCTTCCCGTCCTGCTTGCCGGAAGACTTGCCCTCTGTTTCGTCTGCGAAGTCAGGAGCAAGCAGATAGGAAAGCTTTCGGGTGAGACACAGCTCTGCAAATTTCACTTCATTGAGTAACTTCAGCATTACCTCTAAGAAGGATAAATCCACATGGCCGGTATCATCGTAGATGCTCACATCCTCGAATAAATCACAAGTTGCATGAACGTTCGCTATGTTACCACGTAACATTTCTATTAAAGTCTCTTTTTTGTTCGTCATGACTTTTCTGTAAATAAATCATTGTTGTGTCTAAGCTACTATGGCCAAGGAGTTCGGCAAGCTGCGTCACATCCTTGTTCTTCTTGAGATACTGCTTGGCAAAGAAGTGGCGGAAGGCGTGGGCGTGCATCTTGCTCCGGGCTATGCCCAGATGGTCACCCCAACTCTTCAGTCTTTCAGAGAAACCTTTGTCGGTCATGGGACCATACTTGCCCATGCAGAGATGTCCCGTCCTGCCCGTCTCCTTCATATACTCCCTCACCTCCTGCTGAAGGCTTTTCTGAAAAAACACCTGGCGAAACTTGCTGCCCTTGCCCTTCAGAACCACCTCGCCATTGGCTACATCCTCCCACGAGAGCTTCATGAACTCATGCAGGCGAAGGCCTGTAGTGGCAAGAATCCTCAGCCAGTAGTAAGGGTCCCGGTTGGGTTTCTGCTCCAGATAAGCCAGCAGCGCCTGATACTCCTTCTCCGTAGGTATATTGTCTGTAGAGAGCCTGCGCTGAGTTTTCACCCTTTTCACGGAAATGGGCTTTTTCGCAAACTTGGAGTATTTCACCAGGGCGCACATGCGGTTGTTGATGGTGGCGGGCTTCATCTTCTGCTCTTCCAGCGTCTTCAGAAACCGCTTCACGTTTTCCTGGTTGAACTCGTCGGCATAAGAAAAGAAACTCCTGATAGCAAAACGGTAGGTTTCACGGGTGCGTTCGCTGGCGTCCGACTCGGTGTCCAGCCATTCGATGAACTCGTTCACCTTCTTCTCGTTTCGTGCACAGATATCTTCTTTCTTCTCCAGCGATTTCACCTTGCGCTTCGCCCGGCTGTAGCCTACGCCGATGAACGACAGAAAGTCGAGGATGGCATCGGTTGCACCGGGCATGGTGGAGAGTTCTGAAGCATGAGCCTGCTTGTACCTCCGGTAGCCCCTGCGGCTTAACTCGTCAGCTTCCTCAAGGAAGATGAGGACGTATTTTGCCGCAAGCCCTATCTTGCGATAGGTTGCCCCGCAAGATGATAAATAGCCTAGATAGCCTGTGTAGTTATTTTGCCTGTCTGTATCCATAATCAATAAATGATAGTATTTATACTGCAAAATTACTCACTTTTCTCCAACCCGAAAAAGACAGTTATTTCTTGTCTTCTTCTACCGGGCGCCAATATACCGCGAAGGTGTTGCACTCCATGAAACAGTCGGCATCGCTGCCCTCGGTCCAGATGAAAGGAATGCCGCCATCATAGCGCAGCCCGTCGGCAAGAATTACGCTCTCACGGTGGTCATCGGGCGTGCGGGGATCATGGAACCTTACCTTGGCTCCCTTCTTGAAACCGTCTGCCACCTTCAGAAACTCTCTCGACTTGAAGATATACATCTTGTTCTTGAGTATCACAAACTGCAGCAGTCCGCTATGCGTCATGTGGCATACCATCTTGCTCAGCTCCAGACCATCCTTGTGAGAGACTGTTTGATTGCTATCGATTCCGATACGGGTAATCGTGGTGTCGGGATAGAACATCTTGTATTCAGCCAGACGTTCCTCAACGGCTGATTTCTTTTTCTTAGCCATAGCTACATCACCTCCCCTCCCATAAGAAAGCCACCTAATACAGCTACTGCCATGAAGGCGAAGAAACCTGCCATGGTCATAGCTACTTCGCCATACGTAACCGCCTCCCCGCAAAGGTAGGAGAAGGTCTCGCTCTTGGTCTTGGCGAGCTTCCTGATTTCACACTTGAGAGCCTTCATGCCCTCCTCTACGCTGATGCCTGCAGGGCGCACCTGAGCATCACTAATCAAAATAGAATTCTGCATATCGCATCGTCTTATAACCATTAACAGCCGATTGTACAAAAGGGTGGCGGCTGCATTCCCCGTTGGTTATAAGACGATGACTTATCCGGAAGGACAAATGAAATCTTACGGTTCATGCAGCCGCCATTTATTGCGAGAATTATTTCTCCAGTTAGGAAAATATATTTTCCCAGTTAGGAAAAATATTTTTCCCGATTAGGCATAAAAAAAGCCTGCGGCCAGAAGCCATAGGCGATAACGGACGCCTTGCCGGATAGTTTACTATCGTCTTATAACCGTCGGCAAAGGTAAGAAGAAAATCCGGAACCGCCAAATAAAAATCGGGAAATTTTCACACGATGAGAATAATTAACACTTAAATATGTTGTAGAGCATAAAAATGAGGGGTTTGGGGAATGAAAAAGCCCCGATGCGCTGCTGCACCGGGGCTGAGTTGAGTTATTGAACATGTTAGCTATGCTAACTGCAATGCGCCACAAGGCTATGGCGACTTCTGTCTTATGGGGAACGATGGCCCCAGCCTCATTATATCCTGTCCGCAGCCGCACGCAAGCGATTGGAAACATCGCAAAGTGCTCCACGGAGCATAACCTTCTCTTCTTCGGTGAAACCGCCTACACCACCATTTCCGTCAATACCATCGAGCTTATGATAAAGCCATGATGCCGATTTACCGAAATAGGTATGTGCTATCTCGCGCCATGATACCGTCATCTGGATATCCTGTATGCGCTGCTTTACTGTGCTGTCCTTAGCCTGCTTCATTGTTACTTCCATAATCTTATGCTTTTTAATGCCCTCCCCGAAGGGAAGGCCGTTGTTAATACTTGGTGTAATACTCTGGTGGCTCAATCATCTCATCAAACAGCTGCTGAGCGTACCATAATAACTGTGGGTTACCTCTAGGGTATGACTTCCGGAAGTTTCTGATAGCTTCTATCAGTTCTTCCTCTTTTTCTGTTACTAAAATCTTCTTCATATCGTTTTATTTTAAGACGATGCAAAGATACTACTATTTTTCGTAGTAGCCAAATGTTTTATACGAAAAATCGTAGTATTAATTATATTTAAGCTTTCTGTATGTGAAAAGGTAGAAAATGAGCGGGAAAAAGTGTATCTTTGCAGAAAAGAAATGTTTCACCTATTAATATATATAAGGTATGGAAAAGATAATAACCGGCAAGGTTCGCAAGAACCTGAGCGAGCACACAGCCCGCATCATCCTGGAGCGCTCAGACAGAATGGCAAACAGCACGCTGGAGCAGCTCCGCAAGTCAACCGACCGCGCCTACACCATGACCGGGTTCCTGCTCACGGTGTTCATCGCCCTCACGGCATTCGTATTCTCCAGCCCATCTTTATGGCAGCTCTCTACTGCTGCTGTTCTATGGGCAGGCATCTTTATTGCGCTATACATCATGGTAAACCAGATTCTGTGGGTTCACCCTTTCAGACATACAGGCAACGAGCCCAGGAATATGATACAGGAGGAGAACATCGACAGGCTTCTGAAGAATGGACATAACCAGGAAGAGATGAACGCCATATACTCCGTCAACACCCTGCTCGATGCCATCAGCTATAACCAGGAAATCATCGACCGCAACAGGAGTATTCTTGCCAACCGCTGCGACCATATAGAAAAAGCGATGACGGTGATCAAGTGTACTGTTATTGTCGCCACCATCATCACCGTCATCTCGTTTCTAGCCTCTGCTCTTGGGATGTATCACGGTTCCGCCATTTGAGCGGTCGTCTCCACCTCCACGCTGAGGAATCCAGTCGTCATCGTCTGTTGGTTTCATAATCATAAAAAAGGGCTCGTGCATCCGGAGAGCAGTCCTTCAGCACGAGCCACACAGCTGTATTTCTTTTCACTTGTTATGTACAAACTCTGCTCAATCTGCACACAACCTTAGTTCAATGTCATCATTACGCCTGCAAAGATAGCACTTTTCTCTGGAACCATCAAACATTTTGCTGATTATTTTCAGAAAACAGCAAGAAAAAGCCCCGATGCATCTCGCACCGGGGCTTTTTGATAATTTTGATAAACTTGAAATACCGTACTCTACAACAAGAACGATAGATTTCCATATGAGAATTAGAACACACGCTTGTGCAATGTTAGAAGATCATACTACTATAACTAATAATCATGAGTATAAAAAAGATACATCTAATATAAAATTCAGCCTAACTAAAATCGATAAACACTTAAACTTATTTCTTAAACATGATAATTCTGGGATAAGAGAGCCGGGAGTGCGGGTTCTGTCCCACCACCTCCATGCGAACACCCTTGGTCCCATAGCGGAAGAAGAGAAACTTCTTCGGTACACGATGAACAATCATCTGGAGGGTATCGCGACTCTCGATATGCACCTGCATGCTGTCGCCCTCGATTTCGCCCCGCAGGGTTATCCATGGATCGCTCCAGGAAACCGTCTGCGAGACGTCGGGCGGTCGGTAGGAACCGGAAAGAAGCCGACTGCATGTATCGTGAGGAACCGGCCGGATGGCTGCCTTCACGTCTACCTGGGTGGTGGTAGAGGTTGTAGCTGCTGCCATGATCCGGCTGTTCTTTATCTTGAGTTCCTTCCTGTTAACGGCAAGGAGAGAGTCGGGGTTACGCTTTAGGTCAGACGTCTTCAACGTGATCGCCTGCACGGAAGCTCTTGGCCTGCCTGACTGCGTCCGTCCTATCTCTACCCTGCCGTTGTGAAGGAGGATATCCTGATTCTCTTTCGTGCGCTCCGACTTGCCCCGGAGTTCGTGACACTCCTTGAATGCCATAACCAGGGCGAGCGGAATCAGCACTAGAAAAATAACCTTAATAAAACCTATAAACCTATTCACACTAACAACAAATAACAACAAAAATACTTAAAATTTATACACACTTCCGCTGGATCGTCTTGATAATCGAGGTGATAGTGGTGAGATACGTAGGATCTGTAGCGTACTTGCACCCTACCCCGTCGCATATCTTCTGGGCAAACTTGAACGGGTCCTTACGGTATGGCCAGGCATCCTTATAGCCTGACTTCTGGAAGAGACGTTCATGTTCCTTCAGGCAGTCGCCTACGGAATCGAAATCCTTGAAGGCACGCATCACGGTATAATACCAGAGATTTTTGCCGGCAACCTTGCACACGGAGACGATGTGGTCTGGCGCCTTGAACTTCTGTTTAGGAGTCTTGAAATATTCATGAGTCTTCACCATGACGATATCTCCGTCCCATTGGCTGCCCTTGGTTATACCGAAGAGGTTAGCCTTACCGATAACCCTTGAACCCCATCCTGTCTCAAGCATCGCCTGGGCAGTAACGAAGGCAGGATCTATTTCTGTTTTTGCCTCCACGGCCGCAGCATACACCTGACGGGCGAAGGCTAATTGAGCTTTATTTGCCATACCTTTATATATATTATAATAATGTATACCTATGATGCATCATCGGGCGCATCTTTTTCTGAAAAACCGATAGGCCCGCCGCCGATGTAATCTCCCTTGTCGTTGAAGTCCTTCATGCGCTTTACGAAGTTCTTCGGTAATATCGGATATATAGCCTGTATGTTCTCGATAATGGAGAATATCTCGCGCACCATCATGAACACGCAGATATAGGTTCCTATCCATTGCATCGGGCCAACGGTAGAGCCTTCTACGGTGGCATGACTTGCAAAATTACTCAGGATCATCAGGAAGACGTAGATTACAATCTTCTTCGTGAACCTGGAGAAGAAGGATTCGCTAGACGCATCCTTGTGAATAAGATGTTTCCATACACCCAGGAAGGTATCGATAGAGATGGCTATCGCTATCCACTTGGCAAACTCCCAGTCCTGATACACATACTGGAACCCTTCCGACACAGCCGTCAGAGGGAGCGAGGTGATTGCTATCATCGGTATATTTCGTTTATATTGTTTCATAACATTTCGGCCTTATGTTTTTTAGACATTGCAAAATTATACAAATATTCCGGAACCGCAAAGGACGCTAGCGCATCATCTGGCGCGACAGCCGGTGAACATCCAGGATATCTGCACCTGTGGCAGATAGCATGAGAGTCCAGCCGTAGCTCTGGAGTTCTGCAGATACGAACGGAATAATCTCGCAGGTAGTAATACTCTCCCGGTCCATCCAGTAGAGTCCTTCTGTCTCCACATCTGCCATGATACGGGCATGAACCTTCGAAAGCATCTGAAGGGTGCGGTCGTTGGCTATGACTCGTTCGAGCATATCGGCATGGGCAGATAACTTCATCGCTACAGTCACGGCTATACGCTGGGTACATTGGAAACTCCGGCGCCCATCGCTCTGCATATCCACTTCTCCGTAATCTACGAACAGGAAGGAACCGGTAAGCTTATCGATGCGCTGCTTCAGTTCGTCGAACGACTGGCCGTAAACGTAGTTTTCTATCTCCGGAACCAGTTCTTTCTCGGGCATCTCCTTGATTGCCTTGAGCACGGTAGCATATTCTTCCATACTGCTCTCGCCCTTGTTGGCAATACCCTTCGTAACTCCTGCAGTAGCAGGAAACTTGGCGAAATATTCGAATAAATCCAATAACATAGGCTTTTATAATTTTGTCGCAGAGAGTGTTTCCCTGCCTTTGTTATATAATCTTTTTAACTATCTCCAGGGGTAACCCTACCTCGTCTGCTATCTTGGCCAACTCCATACCGGTAGCCTTCAGACTCTTTACTCCCTCGATGGTCTTCTTCCTGAGAATGCGGAGATAGGTAAGCACGTTCAGCTGTTCTACCTGGCGGGCATTACCCAGTCCGTCCTTGGAGAGATCGTAGAGCGCATCGGTTGCATCGGTAGTAATACTGCTGCCCTCCTTCGGTATGAACTTGGTAAGCAGGGAGAATTCAGTCTTTGAGAAGAGGAAATTATTTACTGCAGTAAAGTTCAAAGCTATCGCCCGGAGCGTGTTGACAGGCAGTTTCTTGAACTTCAGAGCGAGTTTCTGCGCCTCTTCCGAGGAATATACTCCCTTGTCGAAGTAGAGTATCGCAGCCAATAGAGGAAGACTTTCCTCGCCCATATCGAGCAGCTGGCGCGCCTCGATATACTGCAGGGCCGTGAGCGAACAGGTGAGCGACTTGAAATCTGTATTGACCTCGTAGCCGTAATAGGCTTTCTTGTCGATAAAGATAACCGGCAACTGCTGTCGGCAGAAACAGAGATCGAGCACGAACTTATCATCTTTTTCTTGAAAGATGAACGAGAGCTGACTGGCTATAGACATGAAGTTCTCCAGGGTTCGCTCATCGCGCTTAATCTTGTTCAGGTTCCATCCCTTCATGTAGCAGAGGAACAGACATTTCACAGCACCTGGGGAAAACTGCCCACTCTCCATGAGAGAAAGCAGCTCCACCAGCTTCAGATATTGATCAGAAGTGAGTAGTTCCCACGAGTTCGGAATTTCATACTCTATTCCGTTTGCCCTTACTGTTATCGTCTTTTTCATAAGCTTATGGCATTAAATACATATTGTCGTCCGGACGGTTCTCGGCAGAGAAGGAAAGAAAATCGTTCCCTTCCTGAGCATCGAGGAGCATATCCACATTATGCAGCAGATCTTCCACTTCCCCGTCTAGCTGCGTGGCGAGCTGCAGCGCACGGCTTGCCTCGTCGCTGCCTGAGCGGGTGGCGGTATTGTCATCGAAGAGGTTGCGGATAGTGGCAGGGAACTCCAGGATATCGAAACGCCTGAGAGCCTTCGCCACGGTCTTCTTTACCAGGGCACGCTTGAGCATAGGCAGCGCCTTTTGGGCAAACTCAGCAAACGTCTGGTCTTCTCCTCCCTGTTCAAGGCGGTCAAAGTAGGCGCCTATGCTTTCATCGAGCACTTCCTTCTGAAGAGGAACACAGCGGAAAAAGAAGAGATACGAGAGGTCGATAGGATAAATTTCATCGAATTCATCGGCAGTATCTACCTTCAGCTTACTGAGCATCTTGTAGTAATTGGTCTTGCGCCAGTCTTCCATGGCAAGACGGATATCGGCAGGATCATCGGCACTTATCTCTTCAGTAAGTTCGGAAATCAACGAATCCATCGCATTAAAGTAGTTCTCCATATAGGAGCGCTTCATACCTTCCATCTCGTACTTGTAGAGATTGATATCGTTCTTCCTTCGGTTCACGGCATCGAAGATAATCTGAGTAGCTAGCGTAAGGTTCGCCATGGCAGCGCGGAGAAAATCCTTGATGCCACTCTCTTCTTCCTCGATGCTCACAATATCAGAGAACGTATTGTTGCCGATGATGGCAACAATACGTTTGCGCGCAGCTACGGCAGAGCCCTGGAGACTGTCGAAGTCGGCGCTTGTATCTGCACCAGGTGCGCAGTTGCAGAACTGCGCATAACTGGCGAAGAGTTGATTGAGTTGAAATTTCTTATTCATGCCTGTTGCTGGTTAAGTCGTTGCTCTGGTGTTATATCTTCCTGCCGTTGTGGAACCTCGCGGTAGAACCCTAGCCTGCAGCCCTGCTTGTAGAGTTCCGGGAAGTTCATGCGCAACGCCCAGTTGAGCGGTTCTGCGCAGACTTCGTCCTCTGAGGTGAGCGACATGATGTAGATGAGATAATTATAATAGGTATCACTTCCACTCTTCGAGATGACGCCATCCTTATCTACTGCAGATATGGCTGCATCGAGACCTACGGAAGAAAGGAGGGCTTGTTCAGTACGCTTGTCGTAGGAGATGAGCGCCTCGATATATTCCTTGTACTTGAGGTCAATGGTCTCCACCTTCCACGCCTGCTCGTGTCCCTGAGCATCCATGAAGGAGATGGAAGAGAAACCTTTGCCCTGGTTGTCTGCACCTGACAGATAGGAGCTGAACTTGCGTACCTCGTCACGAACATACCGGACCATGCACGACTCCTTGAAGTCTGTACCGATATCAATACCGTTATACTTCAGTAACTCCATACCCTTCGACTTGCGTCGCTTATTCTCCTCGCAGAGCTTGGTCATCTGGGTGCGCTTGCTCTGGATCCAGGCATTAGGAATAATGACATGTACCTTTGCAGCCAGCGAGTTTTTCAGAAAACTGTTAATGTATCGGGCTGTCTTGTTACTACCTTGGATGTACGGGCGAGCTCCCTGATGCGTCTCGTTGGCGCCATAGAATTCGTCTACTGATTTCTCTCTGTGATGAGAGATCGCAGCATATTTATAGTTGCCAACTTCGTTAAAGCTGAACTTTGGATAAACCGAGTAACTCGATAAGCCATAGGAGAATCGCCCTACCACAACCTGTTTGAAGTCTCCGTACGAAATCAATTCTGAAGCAACATCCCGGCGGGTAGTTGCCAGCCTGCAGTAGCGGTTCTCCATCGCCTCAAGCGCAGCCACCGGCTTGCCCATACCTATTATCTTGCCTCGGGTGAAGCGCCACTTCACGAAGAAGTCGCCAAAGTAATAGAAGTTCTTGATGCAGGTCTTACAGAACTCCTCGACTGAAGGGATGCCGCGGGAACTCCAGGAGTCGAGCCATTCCATTACTTCAGGCTGTTCCTCGTACTTGCGTACCAGCTTGCCGTTCTCAATAGCCTGCTTATATACTACGAGTCCGTGGCCATAGAGCATCTTGATCTCCTTGGAATAGAGACGAGGGAGCAGTCGGTTCTCCTTAATCTCCTTGGTCACTTCGTCGCATTGCTGGTTGTTGTAGCCACGCATCAACACCTGATATCCCTGTATGCCCAGATAGTGATGCTGCTGCATCCAGAACGTACCACCGAATGGAGACTCCAGGAGTGGTGACTGGAAGAGCTGGTCTGCACCAAAGATGGAGTCGCCTTCACCTAGCTGGAAGGTGAAGGTATTGCCATCGGCAAGGTAGATGCCGGCGTTGCCATACATATCAATTTCGTATTCTTTCATAACCAATTATAACCAATTTATTTTGTGAAGTTTAAATCCGTCTTGAGGAAAGCCCATGTACCTGATGAGGATGCGATAGCACATCTTCGGATCTCCATCTTCGTCTGTATAGAGAAGGTAGTTCTCTCCATCGATGGCGAACCGCTCCTTCGGCAACTGGGTTCGATACTTGCAATGCCGGCGCACCTGAAGCTTTGCGCTCGCCTCACCTCTCGCCCTGGAGTAAGGAAAGAAAACCAGAGTAAACTCCCCATCGGGAAGCTTACTGATTTCTCTGGCCCACTGGAGTGCCGTGATGCCATCCATGATGATGTTCTTACTTGTCTTGCTCATAATGATGCGAAGATAGTGAAAAATTATTGCCCTGCAAAAGACCGGCTGCACCTGTTCCCCGTCATATTTCCGAGAAACGTAAGGCCTGCACCTCTCTTTCCTTTCCCAGCGGTGCGTGCACGTTTGGGTGAGGTGTTTTTGGGAGTTTTTCTCCCAGCCGGTCCGCTTGGGCTGATTATCAGCATTTTAGCATTTATACCCTTTCATTTTCCGTTAATTATTGATATGCTCGTGAAAATTATTACTGCAGAAATGCAGCATTATTCTGCGTTTATATCTCGAAATTGTCCGGTAAATCGGTAGGATATGTACTTAATTCCGCCTTCACGGCATCAGAATAAAGGCCGTAAAGTAGGTAAATCATCGCAGAAGGCAGCTGCGTGGTGAGCCCTGCCTGATTCTTCAGTTGCTGTTTCTTCTCCGAACTCTTATCAAGTTCTATCTTCCCGTCCGTTTTCTTCAGAGGGGATATCATGATGGCAGAGCAGAGGTTCTTGCACTCATTTTCATCGATACGGATGATAGGCAGGAGCGGACTGCGTTCACCGAAGAGCATCTGACAGAGCTTGAACTGCTGCCAATGGTATATCGTTGGCGCATCTTCGTTATAGAGTATCACCATGAAGCCATACGACTCCAGGGCAGCCTTCAGATTGAGTGAGTCGGTAGTTATCTGTTCCCGTTCCTCCCTGCGCTTGTTGCCGGCGCGGTCAGGATAGAGATAGATGGTCTTATTTACGGCCGCAGATCCGAAGAACTGGTGCACCTCTGCCACGAGGTCGTTGTAATCCTTGGGCAGGAAGGCAAAGAACTCCTTGATGATGTCGAGACGCCTACCGTAATCTTTCTTCTGGGCAACGATGAGCGACTGGAAGTTGCCAGGGTCATATCCCATGTAGAGCGGTTCATTGGGGTCGTAATGTAGAAGATACTCTGCCGTAAGGATAAACCTATCCTTCAGATTCAGGCGAAGGATGGATTCATACTTATAGCTATCCTTGAACTGATGCTTTACGTGGTCGTAGTTGATAAAAAACTTATTGGTTACCTCCTTGTGGCGGATGGCGCAGATAGCCGTGAGGAACTCATCCGTATCAAGAGTGTCCAACTGAGTTTTGAAGAACTTCGGTCCCAGGATATCCTTATTACAGAAAGAGGATGCGCGGATATAGTAGATGGCATTACGCCTCATATCTGCCAGACGAGGTTTCCATCTCGCCACGAAGGCATTGAGCTTAACAGACTCAAGGCGCATCTTCTCCAGGAGAACAGGGTCTTTTGAGTCTCGTTCCTGCTGCTTGAGCACGAACAGACGGTAGAGACTTCTGTTAACTTCCAGGGCGACGGTTGCAATCTCCTCGATAAGTTTCGGGTTCACCTTCTTCTCGTAATCCTCAAACCAGTCATCTTCGCCGAGGTCGACGCGAGCCGTATCACTCACACCCGTAACACCCTCATAATAAGCAGAACAGCGCACATTGGCTGGACCTCCACGTAAAGACGGGAACAGGCGGGTTTTGAGTTTTTCTCCACTATTATGCTTCATCTCCTCGACGAAAGCGTGCACGGCATTTCTACCGGCAACGGACTCCGGCTGGTCGCTCGATACCAGCTGAAGGTGGGCGCCATTTCGGAATATCACGCTATGCTTAGCATAGGCTATCGGATATCGGGGTTTCCGGAAGTGGGAAGGCAGCGTGCTCTCTCCTACTACGTAATCAATACCATATTCCAGCATGGATCTCTGCTGCCCGTTCACTACTACCTGACGCGAGAAGTATGCCTGGATGTTAGGCCAGACGTTGGTCATCAGCGCCACATAGGTCTTGTGAACCAGGAAAGAAAGCTCTCCCGGCATATCGTTGGCAACTCGTATCAGGCGAGGACCAGTCACACCTTCGGTCTTACCTCCGGCACGGGCAACCTCGGCAAAAAGCATGTTGGGGTCGATGATATTTGCAAGCAGCTGCATGTTGTTCATGTAGTAATGCTCGAATTCACCGAGGGTATTATCATTCAAAATCAGTTGGCTCATCGCTTAGATCCTCCACTATTTCCGCTTCCTGAATATCAGCATCACGAAGCAATCGTTTCTTTTCTGAACTCTCGATAGGTAAACCATCGATGAGAGATATATAAAAACCGCGGTTGTACTTGCCGGCAATTTCCTTGAGGTTCTTTTTCTGAAAACCTAGCTCTTCTGGGGTAACCTCTGGAGTAATGAGGAACACAACTCCGAGATCTCTATCTGCTTCCGCCTGTTCGGACGCACGTCTGCGGCATTCCAGGGCTTGATCCATACAGGCTTTCTGCATTTTATAGTCGCGCTTGGCAGAACAGAGCTTGGCAAGGTCCTCGTACTTGTTGGCAAAATCATTCTCCCAGACTTTTATGGCCACATTACAATCTACATTAAAGTAAGATATTGCCTGATTGATACGAGTCATACAGGTGCGCACATCGATGGTTATCTTTTGCAGCGAAGCAATGCGCTGCTTGAGCTGCCTGGCGCCACGGGTAATATTACGTTCATACTCGTATATTTCGGCTGCCCATTGCAGCTGCTTCAGAAAGGTCTGCACATCCTCTGGAATGCCTTTACCCTCACCTGTAGTCAGGAAGGTGGTAATGAGGTCTGGATGAACGCTCTCCAGCTTTTCTATCTCGCTTTTCATACGCCAAACAACTTCTTTCTAAGTTTCAATTCTTCGCGATCCTGCATCCGCTCATTCAGTAGTTTGATGGCATCGAGGTCGCCGTTTGCTGCCAACTCGGCTATCTTCTCATCTGCCTTGAGCTGAGCCTGCTCTAGCACACCTCCGTTCTTCACCATCGAGACGCAGGTTTCCGCTATTTTCTGTAATTCCGTCTTATCCATCTTATCTATCTGATTTGTCTGATTTGTCACTATACTGCTCCATCACCATCTTGAACATACGTTCACGTTCCTGATGACGCTGGAGATTCTCGCGGTCGCTGGCACGTTTGTCCTTGCGGTCGGCCCTTTTAATATAACTCTTGTAGCGCTTAATATTGTCGAGGACGTTTTTATGCTTATGAAGAAACTCGGCGGGATCCTTCTTAAAGAGCTTCACGAGTTCATCGAATTCAGACTTACCCTTCAGTAATGGATGCTTGTATAGAAACTTGCCGGTATCGTTGTAAGCCTTCAGTTCATCGAATGCCTGGAGGTTGCGGATGCGGAGTTCTGCCATGGCAGACACATCGTTCGCCTTTGGTTTCTTGTCCAGGAGTTCGTCGAGTTTCTTCATCTTGCGCCAGGTATTGATGCGGTCGTTATAGATGACGGTTGCCATCTGCACGTCCTCATTATAGAGGTTATCCCAGTCGATGTTAGGATATTCCTCTTCTTTTTGAACTACTTTTTTTTTGAGTCCTCGCCAGGGTCGGCAGTATCAGGCTGTTCTGATTCCTGCTGACTTTCACCTTCAGGAGTCTCTTCTTCGGTTGAAGTATTACTTGAACCATCTGCAGGTATCTGCTCTTCTTCAGCTGAAGTGTTACTTGAACCGCCTTCCGGTCCCTGCTCTTCTTCAGCTGAAGTATCACTCGAACCATCTACAGGTCCCTGTTCTCCCCCAGTTGAAGTATCACTCGAACCATCTACAGGTTCCTGTTCTTCCCCTGTTGAAGCATCACTCGAACCATCTATAGGTCCCTGTTCTTCCCCTGTTGAAGTATCGTTTAATTTCTCGAAATAGATTCGATGATCTACGATATCTCCTTCATCGCACTCATCCAAAAGGGCGTAGAGTATTTCGTCTGCATAACGTTTCGGGTCACGGGCGAAACGAGTAAGTTTAGGATGTCGAGGGTTGACATCCTCCAGGAGAGCAAGGTCGGCTTCAGCGTGTCCGGCTCCTCTAAGCTTATTGAATAATTGCAATTTTTCTCTTCTACTAATCATACCTTATATATATTATAAAAGGTGCGCCACCTTTTTGTGGCGACACACCTTTAAAATTAATCAATAATTAAATAAAATGAAAACATTAAGAAACTGCAGTCTTACTTACCGGTTGAAGAACCTGAAGTAGTAGCCGGTTTTGCGCCAGCAGATGTATCTGAATGAGCGGCAGCCTCGGCAGCTGTCACACCAAGAGGATCCTCAGCATACAGGCAAGGAAGGTCTACAGATGTACGCTTAAAGGTGAAGGTGGTGTATCGGCCGTCCTTATCATCCTTAGTCTCTGTATTATTGAGAATCATAGGGCGCTCAGGTTCGCCGACGATATACCATTGTGTCTCCTTTACATGCTTATAAAGAATAATAAACTTACCACCAGCGTACTGCTCGATGAAGTTATAGAGAGCCACACGAGTACCACCCATAATGATTACCAGGTTATTCTCGCCAGATGTCGTGATATCTCCCTTCTCTGTCGTTGCCGTGAACGTAGGAATATCGTGCGCATCGAAGAGGTATGCCTTCAGGGTGTCGGCGGCAGCCGTTTTAAACGGAATAGCCTTCACCATACGGTCTTTATCCGGCTGCGGGAATGCCTTCGTTATATCGACCAGAGATGTAGGAACCAGCACCACCTGATAAGCAATGGCAGAACCATGGGTATCTCGGTCTGTCACATCTTCGATAGATGTCAGCGCAACGAACGAAGCCATAGAGACTCCTGTGCCACCTACACCGAAGGTAGATGTAGGATCAACAAACATCTGCAAAAGTGAAACGATGCCGAGCAGCATAATGAGCGTCATGAAGAGAAGACGGCCCTTATGCTGGGCATAATGATAACCCTTGTTAGGGTTATAAGTACGAGAACGTACTGGAATATTGTTTTTCTTCATAATTTTTTCTGAAAATGTAGGCGAGGTACGCCGTACCTCACCTACGAGTTAACAATATATATATAATAAGGACTAACGGCCACCAGGAACATTAGGCTGAACAGCCTTGTTAATGGTTCGCTTGCCACCTACACGACGTTCGAGCTCACGGAACTTCTCGTCCTTACCGAGAATAACCATGATGTAGTCGCCAGTCTGGCTAGGAGTCCATTCTGCGGTAATGTTTGCAAACTTGCCACTCTTGGCGATGGTAAGCTGATGCTTGGCATCATCCTCACCAATCTCGATACAGTAAGCTACGCCAGCCTTCGCATTCGTGATATCCTCGATAGCGGTAGCGGTAGTAGCATCATCTGTAATCTGCCAGAAGCCGTTTGCGCCGTTAATTTCTGCGCCGATGACGGTAGCCGGAAGATTTGTGAAGATCTGCTGGAACTCGTAATCGTTGGCATCCATGGCAGCCTTATTGTCGAACTTGCGACCGGTAAAGGCTGCGCCACAACCTTCTTTCCATGTGCTCCAGGCACGAACCATCTCCATCTGCTCCTCCATCTTTACGGCAAACATCTCGCCAGGGAGGTTCTCTACGAACTGAATATTGCCAGGAACGTCCATGAACATCCAGCAAGACTTGCCCTCGTATGGGAGCCACTTAATCTGAATGGTAGAGTCTGGAACACGGTTCTTGTAGCCGTTAGGACCGGTAAAGTCCTGATCCTTACCATAAGTCTCGCGGCAGTTAGCAAGCCACCAGTCAATATGATTCTCGTTGAGGTAGAGAACATGGTTATCGATGGTCATACCCTCAGAGAGGTGAGTCTTAACGTCGGTAATAAATTCCTTAACCGCATCCAGCATATTAGCTGAAGTATAAGTATTGTAGTTCTTATTGGCAAATGGCTTAATGCTGTAATCGTGGATATAGCGTAGCAATGTGTACCAAATACCTGTACCTGCATTGAGGTAGCTTGATGCCTGGCCAGTCTCAGGCTTTACATAAATACCACGCATACGACGCTGGTTCTGTTCGTCCTGAGCCTTCTTCAGAAGGTTGAGAAGACAGAATTCAACCATAGACCACTTGATAGGATCAGAGCCTTCCTTATTGAGATAAGCGATATACTTGCGCTCAAGTTCCTTCATTGGGCCGAACTTAACCTTAATCATGGCGTCATCAACATATCCCATCTCGTTTTCGAGCTGCATGCCACCCTTGTAAATCTCACCTTCCTGATAGCCCTGAGATACCTCATCGAAGAATGCGTTGAAGAGTATATCGCGATCCTGGACACCATAACGAACAGGGAAGAACTCTGTAAGATTACGAAGTTCGAGAATGCGAGCAATAAGCGCATCCTGGCGAAGGATGACGAACTGGTCGCCTAATCCGGCATTATCCACGCCTGAGTAATTAGTAGCGAACTGGCCGGAAGCGAGAGCTTTGACGTTACCGAGCTCGTTGCGTACCTGGTGATACTTGTAACGTTCCTGGAGTGATCTCGCGAACGCCATCGCTTCGGAACGGAATGCCTTACCGTCTGTCTCCTCGTTTGGCGTAGATGCTAAAGCTATCTCAGGATTAGCGACAATACGGTTCCAGCGCTTTTTCATATCGAACATAGAATGCTCGATACCGAAGAGGTAGTTGGCGTTAGTTTCAAAACCGTTGATAGGAATAGAAGGAGCAGTAACATGAGCAGCAGGCTTGTCGTCTGCTGTACTATTAGCCATCTTTACCATGTTCTCAGCAAGTGTATTGACTGCTGCTGAGAGTCTCTCGAAGCTGACGTTCTGCTGGCTGTTCTCGTTTTTCTTTCCGTCGCCATCATCATCGCCTTCGCCACCTCCATCGCCGTCGGGATCATCATCCTTTGACTTGTTAGCTTTAGAGACGATGGCATAGAGCTCATTGATCTGCTTCTGATGTTCCGCCTGCTCGGCTGCACTATTTTCCGCAGCGAGGTCATCCATGAGTGTACTCTGGTACTCTTTCTGGTATTCCTCGCAAAGAGTCTTGTACTCTTCCGCAGTAAGACTCTTGTTCTCGAATTTCTTGACGAAACCAAGCTTCTCGAGAACTTTGTTAAGCTTTGCTTTGAAATTCATAAATCAATCATTTAAATATTAAAACAATCAAACAAAAATAATATATTAGCTAAATCCGTAAAGGCTTTGCGTCCCCATATAGGCCTCTCCCAGTTGCGCCACCTCCGCTATCGCCTCCAGTAAGGTGCGCTTACCATCAATGAGACCGACCTCTTCGGCTGGAGCGGTATACAGGCTCTCGCCCTGAAGTACCGGAGCATCATCATCCAGTTCTGCCAGTTTGGAACGCTGAGATCTCACTTCTCCCAGGAACTGTTCATTCATCGGATCAAGAACATTCTTAACATAGTCTTCAGACTTACCGTCCTTCAGGTCCTCAAAAATCTTATTCTTCCGACTGGAATTGGTAGCCTTCGCGACAATTTTCTTCAGTCCCAACTTCTCGAAGTATGGTTCGAAGTTCCAGAATGAACACATGGTTCCAATGCATCCTACGAAGTCATGGTTGGTGGTAGCGTAGAGTTTCTGCCCGTGACAGCCGATATAATAGGCTGCGGATGCACAGTACTCTTCGTAGATGGCAAGAATCGGTTTCTTCGCATTACGGAGAGTCTCGCTCAAACGGTCCATGTACCACGCCTCTCCTCCTGGAGAATTAATATGAAGGAGATGTGCGGATATCTGCGTATTATTCTCCGCAGCAATGATGTCCTGCTCCAGCTGTTTGGATGAGAAGTGCCAATAGCTGTTTGCAGTCACGACTCCGAACACACGATGGTATGCGATTGTGCCATCATCCAGAGATGGCGAATCATATTCATCCGTGAGCTGAACATCCTTCGTCTCTTCTCTCTGTGATGCCTTACTGGATATCGCCTGCAGCGCTTCGTGGGTTTCGTACTGATAATATGTATGAGTCTTGAGATATTCCCGAATCTCAGGAATACTCATCGCCTGTTCGGCTTTTTTCTGTTCGAAGCTTACCACCGTGCCATTCAATGGGAATGCAGCTACCATCAGCTGACGGTAGGCATCCTCAGTAATCCATAGAGGTAGAGTGGAAAGCAGAAGGGTCTGTATTTCGTCCATCTTGATTAAGTTTTCCACAAAGGTACATATATATAATAGGTATATAAAAGACCTTAAAGCAATGGATTCGTAAGCATTTTGCACTTAACAATAAGCTTCGCCTTATTCAGATGCCTGACGAGCTGAACCTTCGCCGGTATTGTTTTCGTGCCTATTGCATACGTACGTGCGCCAGAAAGTCCAACACTTGCGAGCGTGACGATAGCACTACGAGGAACCTTTAGTTCGTTAAAAATGCTCTCGTCCGCTATATCGACAATAAATGTCTTACTACAATCCCAGTACACACCTCCATTTTCTTCAGCCATCGAAGGTTCGAATGTGAACGGATCGGTGCTGAGGACGATGCTTCTTTCTGTGCCTCCGAGAATGGAAATCATTAAAAGACAGGAAAACTCTTTCATAATGTTAATTTTAGAGTGATTATTGCTAATTTTTGAGTGACAAAGATTTGTACTCAGTATGTATTAAAAATAATTAAACACCCCGTTTTTTTTGGTATTTCCGGGGAGTTTTTGGAAAAAGTCGCTGCCGGTAGCGATAAAAGTTCTTCAGGAGCGCATCAGGGGAAATCGACTTCAGAGCGTATCTCCGGATGAAATTATCTACCACATCCTGGTTCCGCATCGGTCTGCCCAGCTCTTCATTCTCGATCATGATCCGATGAAACTCGAAGTTGAAGAGAAGCCGAATATGCTCTTCTATCCTTTTCGCCGAAGCGCTAGATAAATAGTTGAAGTAAGCAGGATCCTTACCAGGATGTCCATCCATATTAGAGCGCCTGGAAGGCAGATATATCTTGAGATTACAATCCTGCATGACGTCATGGTGAGGGTCTGGCTTGGCCATACAATTCCACACCACATAATACAGATCTGTGGTGTATGGTATTTTTACTCCGCCTGTTTCTGGCTCAATTTCTAGCTTTTTCTGAATGTACTCTGCCAGATAGGGCTCTATTCTGACAGACGCTGTTCGTTTCAAGAGACGTTTTTTCTTTTCCATATCGTTTATGCTTATTTTTGCTTCCTACCGTCCTACAATCCTACAAATTATAGGCTTACGAATGCAAAGATACTAAATTTCAGCGAGTTACGCAAATATTATCAAACATATTTTAGTCCTACACACTCATTTTTTAGTCTCCTACACGTCCTACAATCCTACAAAATGGGGTATTCTGTAGGATGAAATCTCCTAAAGCGCCAAAATGTAAAAATTTCCTATTTCCTACAACGTCCTACAATCCTACAGCATTTCCTACAAAACAACAAAATCACAAAAACACACATAACATACTGATAATAAGATAAATAGATAATAATAATAGTTTGAAAAGAAATACATTTGTAGGATTGTAGGATTGTAGGAAGGCATTTTTCTGAAAATCATTTTCAAAACTTCGTTTTCTCGGTTATTTTTGAAATTTTAGGGGGTACGGGGGATTTTTCGCATCTGAGACACACGTATATGTAAAGAAATACCCACGCTCACCCTCCCGGGTTTACGTGGGTAAAAATATGCAAAATTCAACTCAATTTTATGCGGAAAATCTTTGGTTTTCTCGATTATTTTTTTGTATCTTTGCATCGTTAAATTGGGGTATTGTATACCTAATATAAGGCATTATCTCGACTCTTATCAGAACGGCAAATCACCATTCTTACCCGCGTCTGTCTCGTCGAACGGAAGGGAACCTGGTCTGGATTGCTTAACATCCGTATCAGCTCCTTTTTGGGGGGCTGCTGCACTCTGTGCCGCCTTGTCAGATGATGAGCCATCTCGCCTGAAGTCGATATTGTACATCTCCATAAACTTGTCGTAATCGATGATGATAGCACTTGTAGATGTAGAACGCTCCATGCGCACTCTTACCATCGTTTCCTGGTCGTCCTGTTTGGCAACCTCGACTGTCTCCTCCCAGGTAAACCTCCTTGAAGGAACGGTTCCAATATATGATGGATGAGAGCGTAAGTTTTGTTCGAGCGTAGATAACGTTGTGTTCTCGCTATTATATCCGCTTCTGTCGTAGATGGAATATACGCTGCTCAGGCGCAGAAAGAGGATATGAGTGCCAGGATCGAAACCAAACGTCTTCTTGTCGCCATGCGAATCCTTACCGGTAACGCTCTTAGGCTGTTCGATGAGCATCTCTCGGCCAATGAGTACCTGTTTGGTATCTATCATGTTGTTTACAGCGTTGAAGAACATAGCAAGTTTGTCCGTGCTTCTGATTAGAGATAATTGGAACTTAATCTTCTCCTGCACTAATGCAAAAAACTCGCCGTAGGTAAACGGCAGTTTAAGTTTGGAATATTGCTCTACGAGTTTCACCATGCCGAGGAAGAGAGAAGCGGTCTTCATGAGTCGGTCCATCTCTCCGGAATTGATTACATCACTCTTGAGCTCGCTGTATGCCTCCTGCTTGAGAGCACGGAAATGATCCATGACTGCAGGCCTGAGTGATAATACTTCCAACAATACGTTTGATAACCCTATATTCTTCTCTATATTCTTGAGTTCCTCAAACAGCTTGGTCTCCTCTGGGGTTCTATTCTTAGGCTTAGGAACCTCGCAGATAATGACACGACTCATCAGAGCGTTATCATCTCGCTGAGGGGTCTCCTGGCCACAGATAACCACAGGCGCAAATACCTTATCGTTCTCGATATCCCTTCCCGAGGTTCCACGGCGTTTCTGTTTACCGTCTCCATCGTACACGATACCCTTCAGGGCCTGAAACTTTGTATCTGAAATATCCTTATTATTATACTCATCGAGTACGACAGGAACATCACGGAATGTGCCCATGATGGTGCTCATAGCCGCATCAGTACCTGTATTGAGGTTAAATATCGGGATAGTCGGGCTTATAAACAGAGAACGGATTGATATTGCAATCTGAGTCTTACCTGAGGACATCGGACCCATGAAGAACGGAGCCGTAAAAAGTCTGTCCAGGCAGTGGATATTACTTCTGAAGGCGCACATCAGCGCGAAAACGATTGCCCATTTCCCGTTGTCATTAATCTTATATACCTTATCCATCAGCGAAGCCCATTGCTCGAACGTGACTTGCTTGTTAACAGGTATGTCTTCGTACACGAGCTGAGATATCAATTCGTACTTGTCAGATTGCCTTCCGGATCCGGCGTATATGGTAGAGAAGGCAGGGAGGTAGTAATTCATGTGATTATGAGTCACTACGCCTAGTTCGTTGACCTTCTCGAACACATATTTACCGTTTTCGTCTTCATGCGCTATACCATTGGCGAAGGCGAAGAACTGCTCATCTGTCTTTCGGCTCATTCCTTCAGACTGCTGATTGCCATAAGTCTGTATCTCGCGGCATTGTACGAAGTGACGACTCATATACTCCTTTATTCGCCTCCATTGCCACTCTTCACCATCCGTAAAGTTCACGCCTTCGTAGTTGATAAGAACATCCTCGATGGTACTCATCTTCTTCAGGGAACTAGAAAGAACCTCGATATATAATGGCTTGTCGAAATATCTACGATTAACCTTCAGCACTCGCTTATTCTGCTCAAAGTCTTCATTGAAGATATGGAGGAGAGGAACCATGTAGAAGTCGGCCACCTGCGAGAAGCCTCGCCCGTTCTTGTTCTGGAACATGTAGCATACCGGTATACCTTGCTTGTTCAGTCGAGGATAATACTTGCACTCGCGAAACATCTGGGCATACTCGCCTTCCCTCGCATAGCTAGGAACCTCATCTCCGTCGAAGTCGTCATCATACAGATCGTCTTTCAGGGCATTCGCTTTCATGACGTTCTTCCGTTTGTTGACGAACGGCTTACGGATCTCATCGAACTGGCCCTTGGATAGCCCTAATTTACTGCAGTAATGATTCTTGTTGACAGTTATCACGGTTTCCTCAGCATAGCTGGTCAGTTCGATACATCTGGTAATGATCGGGACCTTGTCGCCCAGGAAACCAGACAGTAAATCTCCATGTATACGTATATAGAAGTCTATGAAGGATTCTACTTTATCCTCGTGCATGACTCTTATCTGCGAGATTCCTGCCTTGAACATCTCGACCAGGGCGGAGAGATAGCTGCTATCATCGCCCGTTGTCGTATCTATGCTGCAGCCTTCTTCAGTTGTGGCCAGATAGCAGCAGATCCGGCGGAGGTTCTGGATATCGGTAGCCGACGGAACGCCTGCTACGTACACAATCGGATTATCTCCGTAAGACTCCATGAACGTATCGATAGAAGATGTCACGATAGCAGGCTCGTTATTTCTCAGATTATCCTTCAGCTCATCAAGTCCAAAAATACCCTGTTGCATATCCTCTTTCTTGAGACCCTCGGCATTACGTCGGATATCCCGAACTTTATCTTCCAGAATAGTCATCTTCGTATCGAAATCCTTAGTCATGCTCTTCATATATTCAAGACGCAGTCCGGCGTCCTGCACGCATGCTACTAGGTTAGCGATAGTATTCATGGCCGAAGCGATTGTAGCCTCGTCCTTGCATCCGCGAGGAACCAGCATTCTTTTCATCGCCTTCGGAAATGTTTCGGTTGCATCGATTAATTTCTGTTTTACGCCATCCTTGCAGAGCTGGCCGTAGCTGTCTGGATCATATCCCTTCGGCAAGCGAACGCACCTGACGCTCGCTCCTGCCGTCAATAACAGTTCACTATTCTTGACGGCAGCCTTAATCCCTGCGCTGTCCGCATCGTAGATCATTACAACAGACTGAGTGAAGCGCATAATGAGTTTTACCTGATCATCGGTAAATGCTGTTCCCGATCCGCCGATGACGTTCTCGACTCCGTACCTATGTAGAGTAATAACATCGAACTGCCCCTCTACGAGATAAGCGAAACCCTCTTTCGCTATCGCCCTTTTCGCTTGAAATAATCCAAAAATATGTCGACCTTTTCTGAAAATGGGCGTTTCCCCGGTATTAACATACTTACCAATTTTATCATTCGGAGTGACAATTCTTCCGGAAAACGCAACGACTCTTCCAGACACGTCGTAAAACGGGAACATTACGCGGTCTCTGAAGAAGTCATAGTTTCTCCCGTCTTGAGACTTGCCTACGACTCCAACATCTTCCAATATCTGCAGACTGTACCCATTCTCCACGAGATACTTCATCGCTACATTACCATTCGGAGCATAGCCCACTCCATATTCTGCAAGCACCTTATCTGTATAATCGTAACCACGTTTTTTAAGGAAGCTCTCCGCTTGCGAGATATTGCCCTGGTAGAACTTTGCTGCAGCAGCAATGGCTATACGGCGAGATTCAAGCAATTTATACGCAGCGTTTTCTTCCGGAGTAGATTCTTGTTCCGGAAACTCAACATCAGCGAGCTTGCAAGCTATTCGCAATGCCTCGTTAAAAGTTATCTGGTTGTATTTCTGCAGAAAGTCCAGAACGTCTCCATGCTCACCACACACGAAACAATGGTACGTCTGTCTAGCCTTATTAACCATCATAGAAGGATGACTATCATTATGGAACGGACAGATACCCTTGTAGTTAATGCCCGCCTTCTGAAGATTAATATAGGCGCCTATCACATCAACAATATCAAGTTTACTCTTGACATCGCTAATGAAGTCTGAGTTGATTTTCATATTTCTTATTTTGTTTAGTCGAACAGATTGAGCTGTAGAGAATCGAATGCTTCAGATATCGTAATATTGAAGTATGCTGCTACAGCTTTGTATTCCTCCGGTTTTATAGCCTTACGACCGAAGAAAATATCCCAGTATCTTACCTGGTTAATTCCGGTCTCCCGGAAGAAGAACTTGCTCGGATGAAAATCCTCAAGGTGACGAAAGCGATACTCAAGCAACTTCTTCAGGCGATTCTCCTTAACAACCTGATGTTTGTCGTCCAACCTATGGCGAAGCGCATATAATCGAACGGCCATTACGGAACGATTGAGTTGTCGGGCTATGTCCTCAAGGCTCATTCTTCCGTAATTTTCCACCAGGTATGCAATTTCGTTTTTGTCCCATTTTCTGTTACTCATAATCACATATTGGTCTATTAATATACTCGACGTATCTCTTTAACTTGAGACAGAACCGGCCATTAATGCAAGTTCTGCCTTCTTTGCAAATAACGCATTTCTCAGGCATAAGCTATTTTGTTTTTATATGCTCCAGGTAATATGCTGCCACCTGTGTTAATGATCTTAGCTGGAGCTTAGCCTTAATATTCTCCCTATGCCGTTGCACGGTTTTGACAGATATATAAAGACGGTCTGCGATCTCCTGGGCGCGTAAACCTTTAGATATAAGTTCTACTATATCTAACTCGCGATCAGTAAGCTTAGAGTCTAGCTTAGGCTTACAGATGACACCCTCCATTCTGCATTCGCCACGCAATGGGCACTTGACCTCCTCGAAATGAAAGAAGCCGTCTGCATCGATATCAGGAGTATGTGCATCATATTCACCGAAATTGCATCTGCAGAACCTAGACACAATGTTGAATTCGTACACCTTGCGATTTAGTTCGCTAGCCGTATATAGGTTACACAGAGCCTTAAAGGCTTGAGGATATCTAGTTTTGATTAGATCTAGCAGCTCCTCGATGACTTCACGGCTGTCGGCTGTAAGTTCCCGAACCGGTTTGCCCAGTTGCTTGTACATAACGTCACCCTCTGGGGTATTGTAAAATTCTACCGATTCCATAATTAACCCTCCGAAAAAAGTTCGCTCTCCTGCATACCTAGATACTCAGCGACAATTCCTCTGCATAGAGCGTTCGGCTTGGATTTGCCCTGAATCCATCTGTAGACGGAATTATTAGATACCTTGCATTTCTCTGCAATCGCTTCCACTACCTTACAACGAGGGTATGGAAGGCTTTTCATGTACTCACTAAAACCCATATTTTTTAAAATTTTTGTTTGAAATCATCATTATGTGCGATATTTTTTGTATATTTGCATCGTGAGAATTATTAACACGCTGCAAATATATAACATTTCGGTGATATTACCAAACATTTCGCTGATTATTTTTATATTTTTCAGCATTTTGTTTGAAATTTACATATTATGAGTACAGAAAAAGAAAAAGAAGTAACAGAAACTATCAATGAACGCGTAAACAGCATCATTGAAAAAGAGGGTCACACCATTGCTACATTCGCAAAGAAGATTGGTGTACCATGGACCACGATCAAAAATATCGTATCTGGCAGAAATGCCCCTAGTTACGACATTATCGTGAAGATCATTAACGCCGTCGATTGGGTAGATGCTAATTACCTAATCATGGGAGAGAAACTCACGAAAGGCAACCAGGGAAACCTGTTAACTATCGTTGAGAGACAGAATAAGACTATTGAGAGCCAGCAGAAGACTATCGATAGGCTTACCAAAAAGATGTTAGAAAACTAAGATTTTTATTGCACCGTTTTGCGAAAAATGAGTCATTTTGTCAAACATTTGTTTTATAACAACAACACAACTGTTTGAGTATCTGTAACTTGTTTGATACGCAACTCGGTGCATTTTCGGTGTTATATATGTAAAAATCAGAAAAGTCCTAGTTGATTATCAGGCAGTTATAACGTATCATGCCGACATATAAAATCGGTTATTTTTTTCACTGCAAGATGATAGGAAGCTTTCAGAGCGCCTTCGCTTGTTGACAGCACCTTGCTCATCTCTGAATATTTCATATTATCATAATACTTTAGAGTGAAAACTGTGCGCTGTACATCGGGCAGTTGGGCTACAGCCTCTTGCAATTCTGCCTGAATCTGGTCTCCATCAAAATAATCGTCTGCCAGAAGACGAGAAGCTAAGCTCGGTTCGTCCTCGGTACTGACATTAATCATTTGTTTCTTGCGTCTCAAGAAATCAAGCGCTTCGTTAACGGCTATACGATAAAGCCATGTTGAAAGCGAAGACTTCCCCTGAAACGAATCCAGATTGGTCCAAGCCTTGACAAAGGCATTCTGCAACACATCATCAGCATCATCATGATCTATAACGATATGGCGAACCTTCCAATACAACGACTCGCTATACTGACTGACCATTACAGCAAAGCCTTCGCGTTGGGTCTTAGGATCCTTAAGCATCGCCAAAAGTTCTTTATCCTTCATCATTGCTTTTATAAATGTGTTGTTTATAGATATTTCCTCAACATATCGAATATTACCGCATCAAATCCATACACATCAGAATATTCAGCTATTCTGCCTCCCGCAAACGGATAGAGCGTATAATAGGTTATGAAGAGAGGTACTTGTGGATTCACTTTAACGTTGCTCACAACAAGTTTTTTATTGGCAAGCGAATCTGCAGTCATCGAATAGTATATTTTTTCCTTCAGTTTCTTATTTTTATCAGCCAATAGGAAGACTGCGAAATCGTAAGGTTTTTCTATTCTGACGCATCCGTGTGAAACGCCTCTATCTTCTCGTCCGAACACTCCCTTGCTGTTAGTATCGTGCAGGAAGACCGAGAAATTATTATCAAAACGGAAGATGATTCTTCCCAAAGCATTACCCTTTCCTCCCCGCTGTGCAATACCATAAGTTCCAGAAAGAAGCATGGAACGAGTCACCCTGTTAAGATCAACTTCCTTACCAGTTGCCACTTCCCTCACATAGTAGTTGCGCGAATGAAAGTAAGCATGATTACCCACACGATGCATCATATCATGGATAACGATGCTACGGGGTACAAACCACTGGGGATTCAGCTCCATACGTTTGATATGACTGTTCAAAATCGGCGTCTTAGTCTTATTAGCTCCACATCCTATACGCATCGAGAGCGTATCCTGATGATCGATAGCCATCAGATGAAAGGATGGAATATTCACGACTACGTATTTTTCGTGTTGCCAAGGATTATCATATTGTCTCCAGCGGCATCGTTCCATATTGCAGAGAATTTTATTTCTCATGGCTTTGTTCAAGCCACCAGCCTTCAATTTCTCCATCAGCTGATAATAGAAAGGATTCTTTGGCTGCACTTCCTTCAAGAAGGAAGCCACCGAGTCACATCTAATCATTTGCATAGCCTTAAGAAAAAATGCATCATCAGCATGTGCCATTTTCACATCAAACAGACCTCTGAACCGTACAGGTCGCTTGGTACTATCATAAGGATTGGGAGCAAGAGTATCTAAACGGTTGAAAACAAAACTAGGATTCATAAATCCAAAATTCTGCCCCATCGTATATCTGAAGTAAGCCTTGGTCAAGCGATACTCCAATCGGGCTATCACTTGATTAATCTGATTATCAGCTGAATCTAGATTTAAATCTCGTAACCTGTCAATATCTCGGGCAATAGCATCCACATAGAACCGACGTTTATCAAATCCCATATCCGCTACGGAACGCAGGCAAGTCACCAGGGAGTCAGCCTGACTATTTACCCCATGACGTGTAATCCAAAGCAGACTACCTTTATTCTGGTAATATCGACGGGTATGCAAATCGGCAGCATGACGATCTTTGTCGTTTCGCATGATACTATCCAACAGATTTCTTATAACCTTTGAATTAATAGCATAAGCCGAAGAACGAGAGTTTTTGAATTCATCTAACGATAAATGAAAATTGCTGTTTGGTACTTTGTTGTGGCAAGAACAGAACATCAAACAGCAAAAAATGATAAGTAACGAAGTATGAAAGAGCTTCACTTTCTGATTAAAGTTTAACGGCATTCTATGGCCTCTTCAATATCATTAATGCTTCACGCAAATTTTGCGCGTAAAGCTATTCCCCACCTTTACAATATAGATGCCATCAGCCAGCGGCACGTTTACTCTCTTGTCATTACCTTCTATTCGGAAAGTCTTAATTGTAACACCTGCCACATTATATATTCTCACCACCTGTCCGCTAGCGCCTGTGATATGCATCACACCACCAGCATAGTTCAAGTTGATGTCTGCCACATCTAAGTCTGCCCATTCTATATTTCCCTCGTTAGCCATAGCAACAGAAGGTATAGAAAGTGCAAACATTGCAATTGCTAATATCGAAAGTAAAGTTCGTCTCATATATTTCCAAGTTTCGTTATAACCTATTGTTCTTTCTGCAAAGATATATAAAAAAAAGGAAACTTACCATCTTCCCGACGATAAGTTTCCTAAAAATTAGCTTTTTTAACCTTTCATTAGGAAAAAAGAACCTAATTCACATTATTTTCTAAAACAACCACCACTTTACATGATGCCATCAGCGCGAAGTTTCTGCTGCCATTTCCATGCAGAAGCCAACACGTCCTCAAGCTTAGCCTCAGCCTTCCAGCCGAGCACCTTGTTCGCCTTGGTGCAATCGCCCCAAATCTTCTCGATATCGCCCTCTCTTCGTGGACCATACTTCCAATTCAGTTTTACACCAGTAGCCTTTTCAAAAGTCTCAACAATCTCGAGTGTTGAGTTTCCATTACCTGTACCGATATTGAAATATTCAATAGGCTCTGTTTCCTTATCAAGAACACGTGCCATTGCTGCAACGTGAGCCTTTGCCAAGTCTACAACATAAATGTAGTCGCGGATACAGGTCCCATCAGGAGTATCATAATCATTACCAAAGATAGTGAGTTCCTTGCGGATACCCATAGCTGTCTGAGTAACATATGGAATCAAATTGTTTGGCACACCATTTGGCAGCTCACCAATTTCTGCAGAAGGATGTGCACCGATAGGGTTGAAATATCTCAACACAATGCTCTTGATGGCTGCACCACTATGGATATAATCTGCAATAATTTGCTCATTGATTTCCTTTGTATTGCCATAAGGTGAGGTAGCCTTCTGATGAGGAGCCTCTTCTGTTACAGGCAAATTCTCTGGCTTCGGTTGACCATAAACGGTACAAGAAGAAGAGAAGATGATACCCTTCACCTGATACTTTGGCATAAGTTCCAGGAGATTGATAAGCGATACGATATTGTTGCGATAATACAACAATGGTTTCTGTACGCTCTCGCCTACCGCCTTGCTGGCAGCAAAATGAATAATACCCTCAATATCAGGATACTTCTGGAATACAGCCTCGGTAGCAGCCTTGTCGCGCAAGTCAACCTGCTCAAAAGCAGGACGAATGCCTGTAATCTTCTCAATGCCATCGAGTACTTCAATCTTTGAGTTTGAGAGGTCATCTACAATAACAACATTGTAGCCAGCCTGCTGCAACTCTACAGTAGTATGGCTACCAATGAAGCCTGTACCACCTGTAACAAGAATAGTTTGTTTCATAATCAAATATAGTTAGTTTGAAGAATTATTTTATTTCTTCTGCAAAAGTACTGCAAAAATCTGAAAAACAGAAAGATTTTTCAAAAAAAACACTTTTTTCCTTTGTTTTATCTATAATTTATACTATCTTTGCAGAAGATAAATAGTAAAAAGGCTCTAAGAAAATGGAAAAAAACATGAAACATTATAATATAGAACAAAACATGAGATATTTGCAGTTGCTCTCTCAGTCGTTCCCAACAATAGCAGAGGCGAGTACTGAGATTATCAACCTGCAAGCCATCCTCAATTTGCCAAAGGGTACCGAGCATTTCCTTGCCGACATCCATGGTGAGTATGAGGCCTTCCTGCATGTTCTGAAAAATGCATCAGGAAATATCAAGCGTAAGGTAAACGAACTCTTCGGCAATACCCTTCGCGAACAGGAGAAGCGAGAGCTCTGTACTCTTATTTATTATCCTGAACAGAAACTGGAACTCATCAAGCAGAATGAACCAGATATCGATGACTGGTACCACATCTCCTTACACCAGCTGGTGGCAGTATGCCGTGATGTTTCCAGCAAATATACCCGAAGCAAGGTACGCAAGTCACTACCATGCGATTTCTCTTACATTATCCAGGAACTTTTGCACGAGCATACTGAAGATCATGACAAGGCTGCCTATGTCAATGTCATTGTTGATACGATTATCAGCACAGGCAGAGCTGATGATTTCATTATCGCTATAGCCAACGTCATCCAGCGCCTGGCTATCGACCAGCTCCATATTCTGGGCGATATCTACGATAGAGGTCCAGGAGCCCACATCATCTTGGACAAGATGCGCCGCTACCACAGTTGGGACATCCAGTGGGGTAATCACGATGTACTATGGATGGGAGCAGCTGCCGGCAATGATGCCTGCATCTGTAATGTGATCCGTCTCTCCCTGCGATACGCCAACCTCTCGACATTGGAAGAAGGCTATGGCATCAACCTCGTGCCGCTCGCTACTTTTGCGATGGAAACCTACAAGGATGATGAATGCAAAGAATTTCTGCCTAAACTCAGCGGAGGTGCAGCTGCAATGGATGAAAAGACCCAACGACTCACCTCTCAGATGCACAAGGCTATAGCTGTCATCCAGTTTAAATTAGAGAGCCAGCTCTTTAAGAAGCACCCGGAATGGAAGATGAAAGGACGCTGTCTCTTTGACCATATCGATTACAAGAAGGGCAAGGTAGAGATTGACGGAAAAGAGTATGACATGACCTCATGCCACTTCCCTACCATCGATCCGGACAATCCAGACAAACTATCTGAAGAAGAGGAAATTCTGATTCATAAACTGCATCATTCGTTTATGGTCTGCGAGAAGCTGCACAAGCATATCAAGGTTATGCTGCAGCATGGTTGCATGTACGCTATTTTCAACAACAACCTGCTTTTCCATGCTTCCTGTCCGCTCAACGAAGACGGTTCATTAAAAGAGGTAGAAATCTATCCAGGCAAGAAATTCAGCGGCAGAGCCTTGATGCACCATACAGGCATGCAGATACGTACGGCTTTCCAATCAGATTCTGATCCGAACGAAAAGGAATATGCCATCGATTATTTCATCTACCTATGGTGCGGTCCCGACAGTCCGCTCTTCGACAAGAGTAAGATGGCCACCTTCGAGCGCTATTTCATTACCGATAAGGAGACTCATAAAGAAGAGAAGGGATACTACTTCCTGTTGCGCGATAACGAACAGGTTATCGACCATATTATGGATGAGTTTGGGGTAACCGGTCCTAACCGCCATATCATCAATGGGCACGTGCCCGTTCGCACAACCAAGGGCGAGAACCCTATCAAGGCAAACGGCAAGCTGATGGTTATCGATGGAGGTTTCTCTAAAGCCTACCACAACGAGACTGGCATTGCCGGCTACACCTTAGTATATCACTCCCGCGGATTCCAGCTGGTCCAGCACGAACCATTTACGAGTATGGAAGATGCTATCAAGCGAGGTACCGACATCAAGAGTATTACACAGATTGTAGAAATGTCGAACCGCCGAATGCTGGTAGCCGACACAGATATAGGTTGCGAACTCCGTAAGCAGATAGAAGACCTGAAGGAGCTTCTCTATGCTTACCGACATGGTTTCATCAAGGAATCAGAAAGAAAGAAGTAAAAGCCCCGCTAAAGAAAAAGCCCCCGATGCATGTTGCATCGGGGGCTTTTTTCAGAATTTTCTGAACCGTAATCTCAGAGTTTTACTCTTCAGTTGCATCTTGCTTCCTGTCATTATCTCCTTGGCAAAATGTTCATTCAGATGATTGATGCCACAGGCACGCAAAGAATCATTCATTTGGGTTAGAGGTACATCGCCTCCATAATCTTCATGCCATTTATTACGATAAACAGATGTAATCAGCAAGCTGTCAGAGGTTTGCTCAAAACGAAGATAAAATCCTCTACCATCACTAAAATAATCATAATCAGAAACCTGAATCAGCTTATACTGGCAGCCCCAGAACACGCGCTTATCTGCAAAACTGCACGTACCACCTGTAGCTAGAGTATCTACCTGCTCCAGATGCCAGAAGCCATCCAAATCGCCATTCTGGCTTGTTTCTACCTCGCATGAACAGAGAGTGAACATCATCATGGCAAGGAAAAATATTCCTATTATCTTTTTCATATTTCCTACTCTATCCTATTATTATTTATTTTTCGTCAGCAATCCACGTTTACTGATGGTTATCTGCATACCGGCATTATGTCCCAGCATCTTTTCGCTTCCGAAATCCATCGCATAGCCTGCCTTCAACTGCCATTGATGTGGAAAATCGTAATGACCCTCTACCAGAAAACTTACATTATGATGCTTTTTTGTAAACGGGTTGCTATATGTACCCCAACCTTTCTGATAGGTACCTAATATACGATAGCCCAACCGCTGAGCAGGCTGACCATCGAAGCCCAGATGATAAGCTATGAAACGGTTGTTTCTGATATCAATACATCCGTCATTATTATAAATAGGCGAACGATAGAGTGGATTTCCTATCACCTGTCCCCAATGCTGCCATCCAGGATAGATGCTGTGGTTATAATAATCATCAGTACCCGCTATATGGTCTGAAATACCCGATGTACGGTCGTGATTATAAGGACCACTCTGGTATTTAGTATAGAGATACTCTAATACTACGTTTTTCAGCCAGCGCGAATACTTCAGATTCAGTTCGAAGCCCAGCATGATATCCTTCAACGAATACATGAAGAAACGGCTTTTCGTTTTTTTATTCCAATTTACGCCCTCCCCATATCCATTATAGTCGAGAAGAAACATCTGACTATGATCTTCGAAATAATGATCGGCATAGATGGCAGCCTTCCATCTGTCAGCATCATAATTGATACGCACCAGCCAACTGCCCAACTGGTTGCCGGCAACATTGGCATAAGCCCCTTCACCTGCATCAGAGCCCGTTGCTGTGAGCGCATGCCAGAAGCCTGCAAGATTACGCTCTGTAGGAATTCGCACCATATTGCCATTTATTAAATGATACGCATTGCCGCCAAACTGAGCAACCATCTCCAAGCCCATTTCTATGCTGAGCGGACAGAAAGCGTTCTCATTGCCGATACGCAAGAAACCAGCCTTGCTATGATAGAGAATGTGGTCGCAATATTTAGTCTGCCGTTTCGTGAAATCGTGCTGCCAGCCATCATCTGTAGTCACACCATAAGCTAAATGACCTTTCAGCTGCAACCAGCCATTACCAAACGGAAGCGTCCAATATTCAGGAAGCGCCAGACGAACCTGAGGTATCGGGCGGGCATTAATACCCAAACACTGGCTTCCACTGGAAAGCGACTGATTTTTCATCTCCATCGGATATTCCTTAGCACCCGCTGTCAGCACACCATAAAGCCACCGAGCCTCTACATAAGCCTGCTGTACTACAATATCGCTTGTATAGTTTACCGGAATAGCCACATCCACTCCATAGCCAACTGCCCAGCGACGAGCAGAATCAACAGAGAGTGGACGAACCAAACTTCCCCTAAGATAACCGTTATTCTTCTCTAAAGAACTTAATCCATGTTTATTTGCGTTAAGCCACAGAGGCGTTTTACCATTCGAAAACGAACCTTGCATCTCAACACCATACTCTATACCTTTCCCAAGATCTGTTTTCTCTGAGTCATTACCCTCTTGCCACATATATTGAGCCATAGCAGGAATACTCCAAATACAGAGTGCGAAACATTGTACAATCCTTGTTTTGCTCATAATTAAATTGATTCTTTAAAGATAATAACGTAAATCTCTTCAAAATATTGCATCTCTTTCGGAAAATAAAAAGAGCAACACTTGCCTCTCTTTTTGGAAAACAAGCATTGCTCTTTGATTTTATTATCGTTTTATCCGAAGTTATCGTACATTATTTTGCTGCAATTTATCTGTTCCCTTATGATAAGTCAGTTACACGATTATGTATTGTTTTCGAGTGACAGAAATGTGCCAAGCTACGCATTTTGGCATTATTTCGGTGTTCCTCTCACTCTGTTTTCTGTTTAAAGATATACTTCATTTCTCTCCTTCCTGCTGTATCTTTGCCGAAAATTCAAGAGATTATGATCAAGAAACTATATCGGCATATTGCCATGAGATACAAGTACTGGCGTTACCGTCGGCTCCTGAGGAAGCTCTTCTGGCTTTACGCCAAAAAGACAAATTATGCTTCTCAGGCAATAGAAGAGACAAGCGAGGCGTTCGCTTGGTTCACAGGTGAATGTCCTGAAAAAGGCTTCAACAACATATGGTATTGCTCTTACCTCGAATCTGAGGCTTCTCGAGCGTGTCCGTTATAAATTCTTTAAGTTCCATACACAATTAAATTTTCAAGTTATGAACAATACAAACGACAACAAGAAAGAGAAGTTCTACATCGGTGGCTTCGGCTTCGTCTCTATAGAAGAGGCTAAGTTGCTCCTTCAGCGCATTGTTCCACTTGCACGCATCTACCAGAACACGTACAAGATTAAGAAGTGTTTTATGCCCAAAGAAGCAGAAGAAGCCAGAATGTACATGGATGGACTCCTGGAAAAGCAAGCAGAGAGCATCGTTGTGCAACTTCTAACTTTCGGAGGAGACAACCCTAACGATGTCAACCCGGATTGTGAAAACCATGGTTGATGGGCATGCGTACGGATGGTCTTTTGCTTCCATTCCGTTGCACTTCATCGTTCCGCTCCTTGTTGTTTCTCCATGAGCAACCATCTGTGAAACGATGGAGTACAAATCAAAACCACGTCCTGTACATTCATCGTTGACGCAATCAAACTGAAATTCAGGCAGGAAATCTGGCTTATATACAGCAGTTCCCTGCTTAACAAGTACTTCACTCATCACGCTACAAGGATAAGAAATCTTGTAATCTATTTCTATCCTTTTGACCGTTGGCCACAAGTTTGATATTCTATATTCCATACACAATTACCTTTATTCGACTAAGACTAGGGAGGAAATAGTAGGGCAAATTTGGTTAATCATAATTACCCTTACGTTTCAGAAGAAGATCGTTTAAACACTTCAATCTTCTTGTTTTCTACCTCTGTTTCTGTTGTCAATAGCCGCAAGTATAATCACAATAACAAAGGATGGCAAGAGAGATATAACGAATGACCATTTGGAAGGATCCATAGATGCGCCATAAGCAGATGCCCCTATCAATGCTACCATAAAAACAAATGGTGATATTGCATTTTTGTTCTTTTGTAGTATCATGGCACCACCCATTATTGTAATAAACCAAAGTACGCTAATTATCAGATATAAATTATCTATCGATTTCTCAACGCACTTACCTATGTCCCCTGCTCTATAAATCAGCAAACACTTGTCGTAAGTGCAGTTATGACGTATGCTTAATGTTGTGTAAGGCAAAAATAAAGATAAAAAACATGATATTCCTAAAGCTTTTATCAGTTGTTCTCTCTTCATTTTCTATTCTCCATTAAAACGTTAATCAAGCGCTCTTTCTCTGCTACGATTGATTCTAAAGCCTTTACTCGTTCTTTTAAAACATCTTCTGCAGAAGAAGATATATTGCTATTAATTGCCGCAACAGATTTGCTTCCATTCGCAACAGCATTTTGAGAAGAACTGTCATTATAGAAATAACTTAATGGCACATTAAGTGCTTTTGACAAGTCTTCTATAAGCCCTGTCTTTACATCCTTGACGCTGAGTGCCTGACTAAGGCTTTGGCGTGACATTCCTAACAAAGAGGCGATTTCTGTAATTGAAACACCTGCTTTTTTCAGTTTTAACTTTACTTCTTCACCTTTCATGCGAAACCCTTTCTTTTCTTTAAAGTGTTAAATTCGTGTTAAAAAGCAATGTTTTTATTGCTATTGTCAATAATTTCATTTATCTTTGCACCGTAAATCAGATGAAATTGCGCTGCAATTCATTAATATTAATCCGCAAAGATAAGGGTAATTATGGTAAAAAACAAAGATTTAGACGTAAAAAAGGTTAAAGTCATAAAGAAAGTTGACTTGATCGAAACCATAAGGCAGATACCGCATGGCGAGACTGTTCAGTTCGCACGCCAGGAGCTTGGACCAGAAGGTTCTGTAAGATCTGCCGTCTGGAGATTGAACGACAGGCTGAAGAAGCTCACAGGGAGACAGGAACCCGAATACTCCCTTGAACTTGTTGATATGGGTCTGTTCTACAACATCACAAGAGCATAACGAAAAAGGTGGATGCGCCAAGCAAATCTAATTTTTTATTTGGCGATTTAAAATTTCATAACTCAACGGTGCGTCCACCTCCACTTTAAATATTAAACTTATGGCAACAGAAAGTAAAATACGCTCTCGTTCCGCAAAATGGTTCGAGTGTTCCGTCAGATACCAGAAGACCATGGAGGACGGATCGGAGAAAATGGTCACAGAGCATTACGTTGTTGATGCCATGTCGTTCACCGAGGCTGAATCTGCCATCATCGAGCACATGCAGCCTTACATATCAGGCGACTTCAAGGTTACCGGCATTCGCCCAGCTGCATACGGTGAAGTGTTCTTCAGCGAGGAAGGAAATGCAGACAGATGGTACAAGGTTCGCATTGCATTCATCACAATCGACGAAAAGACCGAGAAGGAAAAGAAGTCATTCGTTTACTATCTCGTCAACGCTTCATGTCTCAATGGAGCCTTGAAGAATCTAGACCAGGCTTTCGCAAAATCCATGCTGGACTATCAGTCGGTCAATATCTCAGAGTCAAACCTTCTCGATGTATTCGAGCATAAGACTGAGGAGAAGACAGACGAGAAGAAGGAAAAGGAGTAATAAACAATTAACAATACACAATTATGAGCGTAGAAGAATTAAAACAAGTAGTAGAAAAGTGGAAAAACGAGGATGGAACAGAAAGAGCTGTCCTCCTTGTTACCGCAGAAGGTTGCGACAATGGCGAAAGCCAATGCACAGATATGACAATGAGAGGAGATAGAGAGAGATTGATTACTGCTCTACAGGCTATTTTCAACGTCGAGGATGCTCCTTTGCGTGCCATGGTTTGCCTAGCATTAAGCAACTGCACCAAAATGAACACCCAGGTTATTTCACAAACAAACATTCAAGAAAATGGAGAAGGTCATTAAGTTCATCTTTGTTGTAGCCATCATCCTGGCTACATTCAAGTTCGCAGGCGATATGGATCGCACGGAACATGCCATCATGCTCATGTCTGATACAGAGTATGAGGAGATAAAGGATAGTTTGTCTAACATTCACAACTCTGAGCCATCTGAAAAACAGATTGCAAACGAGTGGTATAGCAGAAAGGGTAATTAGTATGAAGGTAATTTTGTTATTCGATGGGGGTTCTAAGGTTGTCGGTGAACTCCTTCCCGCCCCCCCACGTAAGCAACGTGAAACACAGGAAGAGTATGAACAGCGCTTCTGCGCTGACTTCAATAAGTCACAACCCAACGCAGTGCATAAGGTTGTTGGCTGCCACATATTAAGAAATTAAAGTAATATGGAACCAGGAATTAAGAAATTAACTGAGGCTGTAAAACGTGATTGCCGAGAGGGGCAGGGTTGCTTTAACCCTAATGGTTGCGACCACGAGTTTATTCGTCATGTGCCAGAGACTGACCCTTCAATGATTAGATTAGGTCAGAAAACCAAGTGTATTAAAGTATCAAAATGCGCACACAAGTATTGCGATAAGTACAAGTGGATTCTGGATAGAGCAGAAGAATATGCCGAAGCATTAGGTGTAACACGTGATGATGTATTGAATGGCTGGGAGAAACATAGAAACTATTGGTATATGAATTACTATCAAGGCTCCAAGCAGCCATCCCTGAAAGGCGACCAGAAGGTTATCAAGTTTGCCGACTGGCTGAAAGAACTGAGATCTCGCTTTGGCGAGGATGATGAAGACTGGAAGTTCGTCTGTCCGTCTTGTGGTCATGTTCAGTCTGTAGCCGACTTCAATGCTATTGGAGTAGATGGCAACAAGGCTTACTATGAGTGCATCAGCCGATATAAGAATATTGATGGCAAAACCAATAAGAAGGCATGCAAATACACTCTCTGCGGTCTCTTCGTTCTAGACCACGATACGGTTATCAACAACGAGTTCCTCCCAGTCAATGTATTTAAAATGGCAGATGTGCCTGGTGAAAGCAAACATACAGATTGATACACAATGCAAAAGTATGTATTGAAACTTGTCGTCAAAAAGAAGTGGTTCGATATGATAGTGTCTGGAGAAAAGACAGAGGAGTATCGAGAGATTAAGCCATATTGGATTGACAAGTTAGTCAACCAGGATGCGGATAGCGGTTTTATCGGGTATGCCAATGAAGATTTGAACATCAATAGCGAAGATTTCCCTTTCACTGTCGTGGGTTCCGATGAATCCCTTTTGCTTGGGGCTACCCATTTTGGAGAATGGGTTTATCCTAATGGAGAAAAGCCCCAGCCTAAGATTTTCGGAGAGATAGAGTACATCCCATTCACTCACGTTCTCTTCTTTCATGGCTACTCGAAGAATCGCAAGAGCATCGAAAAAGAGATTGACAGCATCACCATCGGTAAGCCACAAAAGGGTATGTGCCCAGACGAATGGTTAGACACAGATGTTTTCATTATAAGGTTTAAGTAGATGTAACACAATGGAAATGATATTAACCCCCATCGTGCTTGCTATATCCATCATGGTGATGCGGTACGTGGATAATAAATAAGGAATTATGAGCAACGAAGAATTTCTCGCACAGTTGCAGGATATACGAAACGCTACCCTGCTCCAAAATAAAGAGATCTACAATACCGAAGAAGCCTGTCTCTTCCTCGGTATCAAGAAGAACTCGCTCTACGATCTTGTGAAAAAGAGAAAGATTAAGTTCTTCAAGTCGAAAGGCGGAAAACTAACTTACTTCAAGCGCAAAGACCTGGAGAAATGGATGACTGCCATCAGCTTTCCAACGAAAGAAGAGGAAAGAGTGATTTTCGACTCGTTGCTCTACAGAGAGAAATAAACTCTAATTTGTTCGATTATAAATGGTTATTTAAGTTTAGCAATCTAGTTTGTCATTAAGTTTTAGATAAGGTAATAAAGATTGTTGATATTCCGCCATGTCTCGGCCGTGAGGCTCATAGGCATGGCAACCCGGTGGGAACGGTTTGCTTCTTCCCATGTAAAGCATGCGAAGCCCTGGGTTCGATTCCCGGTCCCACCACAAAGGCAAGGCTACTTGCTGCTCATGATTGAGGGAGTGGATGCTTCTCTACCATGTGCATCCGCTCCCGATTTCAGAACGAGCAGGGAGCATTGACAGAGATATAGAGTTTCCGAGGCATCCTTGGATGCATAGTTAATAACCAGGCAAAGGTGACACACCGGCAGAACACAGGCAACATAAGTTAAACAACAGGGTTGTATGGAAACCTGCTAAGTATTATTAATCTGACCCCACGGAAAGACGTGAGTCGGTGCCAACCCGAAGCCACAAAACAGAAAGGTAGGTGTAAATGATTACATAACATAAGTTTTTAGATTATAGAAATAGATATATTCGAACTTCATTCTCGTTCGCTGGAGTGACCAAACATCACTCCAGCGATTCAGACGAAATCATTAACATTTTAAACATTACACAATTATGAGCAACTTAACGAACATGGTTGAAACCATTAACAAGCTGAAGTTCCTTACGGATGTTGTAAGCAACGACCTGGTACGTCAGCAATTCATCAACGTTTACAATGCCGTCTGGAAACAGGGCGGTGAGCAGGTCTATGAGCGTGAGGCCAACTATTTCAACAAGATTCTACGTGAGAACGCCAACCTGAACGGATGCACAAGTCTTTCCGTATTCTTCGCATTCATCGACCTGGCAGTACAGGGTATCTCGGTGGAGCCAGGTGTCCGTGCCATGGCCTACCTTCTTCCTCGCAACTACAAGATTGGAACCGACCAGCAGGGAAAGAGTGTGTATGAGAAACGATGCAACCTTACTATTTCCGGCTACGGTGAGCTTTACCTCCGTGCCAGAGCTGGCCAGATCTACCATGCCGACAACCCGGTTGTTGTGTATGAGGGCGACGATTTCGAGTATGGCGAGCGTGACGGACGCAAGTATGTCAACTATTCTATGCACATACCTCGCACAAGTAGCCACATCATCGCCTGCTTCCTCAAAATCACACGCACAGATGGCACCATCGACTACTCGGTGATGCTCGAACAGGACTGGACACGACTTGCAGGCTATTCAGCCAAGAACAACAAATACTGGGATAGTAACACAAGACAGTGGGTTGAGAAAGCAAACGAACTCTACACCTCTGGTGATGGCGGCATCGACCCTGCCTTCCTCTGTTCAAAGTGTATCAAGCATGCCTTCGGAACCTACCCAAAGCTCAACATCGGCAAGGGTACACAGCTCGAAACCACGGTCAATGATATGCCTTCATCTGACTTCGATCCATACGGAGGCATCGACAGCGACAGCGCAGCAGGCTGTAACCAGCAGGCACAGGCACCGAACGATTCCTTTGCTCCACCTGCTGATACATCGAATGGCGTGAGAATAGACCCGGCTGCCAATACACAGCAGAGTCAGGGAGGAACGGCAAATGAAGCAGCCGACGACACCTTCTAATCATCCATGCCATGGATGCAGTACCGTCCGCAACTGTCTCAACGGACGGTATTGCCCCAAGCTTGGAAGATACGTGGAGCACAGCGAAACAAAGCCTTGCGCCCCACTAGACAACAGTTACGAAAAAGCATTATCAATTTTAACACATATACAATCATGACAACAGAAGTAGCAATTATCAAGAAAGAGAACCTCCAGCAGATTATCTCCGGAGCACCACAGTCATACAATGACAACAAGGCATCACACGACAACTGCATCGCCCGTGGCCAGCAGTTACTACAGGCAGTGCAGCAGCAGGGAGGATTGAACAACGACGAACTGGATGAGCAGATAGCATTGTTCATCGACAAGACACGCAAGACCCTGAAGAAGATGAACGACAGACGCAGCCCGTTCACCAAGCTCTTTGACCAGGTGCGTACACAGTTCACGCAGATTGAGAACGAGATTGACCCAAACAAGCAGGGCACCGTCCCTTACCAGTTGCAGGTATATCGCAACCAGTATGCAGCCGAGAAGCTGAAGGCACAGCAGGAAGCCCAGCGCAAGGCAATGCTCGAGAAGCAGCACAAGGATGCACTCGACCGCATCTTCGAGAGCATGAAGAACGACTTTGAAAAGATGTTCCAGGACTTCCTCACTGGTTCCATCAACATGATGCAGAAGCTTAACGAAGCCATCACTCTAGAGAACTACGATGCTTCCATGGAGCAGATCAAGAAGGTGCCAACAGTTTTGCCAGATGCTTTCGTGCCCGGCATGAAGTTCACCCAGAGTCTCTCCTACTACCCGGGTGTCACACCTGCCGAAGCTGCCCAGAAGGAGACCGAGGCAAAGAACGCCCTTGCCAACACCTTTGCCGAGCAGTACAGATACGAGATTGAGACCAACCGTGACTACATCCTCGACCGTCTGCCTTCCAAGAAGAAGGAGTTGGAGAAGATTGCCACTGCCAATGCCGAGGAAGCAGAACGCCTGAAAAAAGAAAAGGAAGAGCGTGAGAAAGAGGAAAAGGAACGACTGGAGGCTGAGAAGCAGAAGAAGCTGGCAGAAGCAGAAGAAGCTAAGAAGTTGGAACAGAAGCAGAAGGAAATGGCAGGTCTCTTCGAGGGTCAGGCGATTGCAGCTGCCGGACCATCCACCAAGGCTAAGGTTACCAAGAAGATTCATCTTCTGGATCCCGAAGGCATCCTTCCGGTTATCTCCATGTGGTGGAGCCATGAGGGCAAGAACATGACAGCAGAAGAACTGATGAAGAAATTCAAGAGTCAGATTACCTTCTGCGAGAAACTTGCCAACAAGGATGGCGTTACCATCAAGAGTGAGTTTGTTGAGTATGTGGAAGAAGTAAAGGTTAAATAAGATGGATAAGAATCAATTATCACTGGCTACTGCCGATATTGGCAGAGCAGCCATAGAAGCAAATGGCAACCTCGTTGTCGTATTTGACCACAAGAAACTCTTCTGGCCATTCGAGGGACTTGTCCAGCTTACCCAGCAGACACAGGCTGCATTAACCCTTGCCGACTTCTGCGCATGTGTAGCCAAGGCTGGCGAACCATGCAAAAGCAGAAAGACGGGTAACTCGTTCCGTTTTGTGGCGAGAAACATATCAAGAGAAGAAGCTTTGCAGGATTTATAATACTCTCCGATTATGATACACAATATGAATCCCGACGAGTATTACAACCGAAAGGAAGTAAGCAACTCCGACCTTACCGAGCTGAAGAACCTGCTTCACCCCCGGGTGCAGTTCGGCAACAAGGAAATGGCTTTCCACTTCGGCAACCTCGTCGATGCAATGATAACGGAACCCGACCGTGTGGACTACTATCACTACAAGGTGAATGACGAACAATATACGGAAGAGGAGTTCCTTCACGCCCAGGACATGCACAATGCCCTGCGCCATGAGGCTAGGCGTGACCCTTTCCTGGCAAAGGTGCTGGAGTTGTCAGATACACAGCGCTTCATGGTCAACAAGGCTCAGCCTTTCGAGTACTGCGAATTCCCGTTTGCCCTGGATACCCGCTGCAAATGGGACTGGTGGCTTGACTTCGCTGGCTTCGGTGGCGACTTGAAGACAACCTTTGCCGAGACACAGAAACAGTTTGACGAGGCGGTAGATTTCTTCGACTGGGACCGTTCGCGTGCCTGGTACATGGACATCGCACATTCACCTCGTGATTTCATTTACGGCATCAGCAAGAAGAACAACCGCATCTTCAAGAAGTTCATCAGCAGGGATGATGAAATCTACAGACGTGGTCGTGAGAAGTACGAGGAACTCGCCTTCCAGTACTGGTGCCTTAACCCAATAGCAGTTTAGATTATGCCAAGAGATTTTCATCAGGTAGGAATATATTTCTACGCACCTAGAAGAAGCAGCTTCTACATCTATCACCAGGATACTGAGACAACCGCAAGCCATACCGGTGAGGTGTTCTACAGCAGACAGGCTGCCCGAAAGAGAGTGTACGAATTGAACGGTTGGTATTTAAAGCCAAAGAGAAAATGACAAACCAAGTTCTGAACCATCACCTCAAGGTGCAGCCATACCCTTACCAGGTTGACGGCATTGTGTATGGATTGCAGCATCACCGGCTTATCATAGGTGATGAGCCGGGACTGGGCAAGACCCTGCAGAGCATCGGCATCGTTGATACCGCACCTGCCTACCCTTGCCTGGTAATCTGTCCGTCCTCGCTGAAGATAAACTGGCAACGTGAGTTCGAGAAGTTCACCGACAAGAAGGCTGTTGTACTCGACAATGCCACACGTACCACATGGCCATACCTGCTGCGCATGGGCATGTATCATGTAGCCATCGTAAACTACGAGTCGCTGCGCAAGTACTTCGTGTGGGACATCGTAAGTGGAAGCAAGGAGTTCCGGCTGAAGGATGTTGTCTTCTCCGAGAACATCAGGCTGTTCAAGTCGGTTATCATCGACGAGTCGCACAGAGTCAAAGACCCGGCAGCCCAGCAGTCCATCTTCACCAAGGGGCTTACCTTCGGAAAGGAATGGGTAATACTGCTATCAGGTACGCCTGTAGTCAACCGACCTGACGACCTGGTAGCGCAGCTGTCCATCATGGGCAGGCTGCCAGAGTTCGGTGGAGCAACAAGATTCCGTGCCAACTATTGCACTGATCCGAAAGACAGGAATGCCAAACCAGCCGTTCCGCTCTCAGTGCTCAGTGAGCAGCTCTACTCCACCTGCATGATACGCAGGGAAAAGGCAAAGGTTCTGCCCGACCTTCCCGACAAGACACGTGTCGATCTCTACGTTGACATCAGCAACAGAAACGAATACGACCTGGCCGCAAACGACCTAGCAGAATACCTTCGCCAATACAAGGAGTGCAGTGATGGTGAGATACGTCGCAAGATGCGAATGGAAGCACTTGTCAAGTTCATGACGCTTCGCTCTCTGGCCACACACGGAAAGATAGCGCAAGCCATCGACTTCATCAACACCTTCCTCGAAAGCGGCAAGAAGCTCATCGTATTCTGTTCGCTCCACGATGTTGTTGACCAGCTCACCAGGGTGTTTCCGCATTCCGTTACGGTCACCGGACGTGACAGTGCCATCAACAAGCAGGCAGCCGTTGACAGCTTTCAGAACAACGAAAGCTGCAACCTCATCATCTGTTCCATCAAGGCGGCTGGCGTGGGACTCACACTCACGGCATCAAGCAACGTGGCGTTCATCGAGCTGGCGTGGACGTATGCCGACTGCTGCCAGTGTGAAGACCGTGCCCACCGCATCGGACAGAAGGACAACGTAACGTGCTATTATCTCCTGGGGCGTGGCACCATCGACCACACCATCTACTCGCTCATCCACAAGAAGAAGTCCATCGCTGCAGAAATCATGAACAGCGACGACGAGATTCCACAGGATGCCATGTACTTTGACCAGCTCGTTCAATCATTCCTAGACGGAGGACAACAGGATGGAGATATGCAAGACCGACCTGACACGCATCATCAAGTACCTTGACGATGCTTCGGTATTATATAAAGCCCAACCCCAGCAACGCTACAAGAGCCGGGCATGGGCATTAAGTAACATCAGTCGTAAACTTAAAAAGAAATTAGCAAAATGATTACAAAAGCAGATATTGTTGATGATATATTCATCATGCAGGAAAATGGGCAGAAAGGTTCATTGACAAAGAAAGAGATTGCATCCGTCGTAGATGGCATGTTGCAGGCTATCAGACATCAGGTAGCTATCGGCAACGCAGTCCAGTTCCGTGAATACTTCACTATTAGCCCGGTATTGAAGAAGGCGAAGACGGCTTACGATTTCAAGAATGGCACAACCATCACCATGCCAAGACGTCCGGGCGTGAAGATTAAGGCAAGCAAGGATTTTGAGGACTACGTTAAGCACATCTACGAGTCAGACATCTAGGATGGACATAAAGACCTTCGACGAACTGTTTGCGGAAGCACAGGCAAGGCAACCTCAACGCAAGCCACGTTCCGAACCAGAACACAACTTGCAGGTTGACTGCGTTCAGTGGTTCTCACTACAGTACCCTTCCCTCCGTGGGCGATTGTTTGCCGTTCCCAACGGTGGACATCGCTCCAAGACGGAGGCAGCAAGACTAAAGGCCGAGGGAGTCGTAGCTGGAGTATCCGACCTCATTCTCCTGAAGAGCAATCACCAGTACGGTGCGCTCCTCATAGAAATGAAGACCACGGCAAGGAACTCCAGGCAGAGCGACAAACAGAAGCGGTGGCAGGAAACCATCACTTCCCTTGGCGAATACAAGTACGTCGTATGCCGTACTCTTGATGATTTTATGCGCGAGGTACGCTGTTACCTTCAAAATATATTATAACACTCTTAAATAACATGAACGATATGGGACGCAAAGCTAAGATGCGACTTGACTATTTCCCAATGGATGTTGACATCTTCCAGGATCTCAAGATACGCAAGCTAATCAAGCGGCAAGGTGGAAAAGCCATAACAGTATATACACTCCTGCTCTGTTATATCTACAAGAATGGGTATTACATGAAGTGGGATTCAGACCTGCCTTTCATCTGTTCGGAGCAAACGGGCTTTGAAGAGGCTTATGTACGTGAGGTGATTAACGTCTGCCTGCAACTCGGGTTGTTCAGCAAGTCTTTGTACGACAAGGACGGCATCCTTACGTCTCGTGGCATACAGGAGCGTTATCAACGTATCTGCCAGCTTACCAGGCGCACATCTACAGTAAGCGAATACTCGCTCATCGACGATGATGATGCAGAGGATATTCCGCAAGAGCCTACGACAACCAAGCGTGAAAACGTGCCTACACCTCAGCCCCCGTTCCAGGCGATTGCATCGCCTGTCCCAACGGAGAAGCCCACAAGGAAGACACGCAAGTCAACCAAGAAGGAAGAGCCGGCCGCACCCGTCAAGCAACCTGCGGCAAGCAGCCCATCCTCCACACTTGATGAATATATAGATGAGTTGGATAAGGACGACATCTGGCTAGAGCAGATTCAGTTCCTCCACGGAATGAACAAAGACAGTCTCAGAAACGAACTGAAGAAGTTCCGGAGTGAGTGCATAGCCAACGGCAAGACACAGCACGAAAGCGTGAACGACGTGAAGCAGCACTTCAACTCATGGTTAAGAATAATCATAAATAAGAAGAACAATGAAAGTATTAAACCCGCTAACGATAAACGAAAAGGACATCTTCTCTCTGCTGATGGAAAGAAAGAGAAAGACTACGGTGGAACGTTTTAGTTTCTCACCCTACACCAGGGAGCAGATTTTTCAGATGCTGATTGCATCATGCCAGGCAGAAGTAAGATGCAGAGGCAGAAAGTTTGAATACACCCAGGAATACAAGCATCACGTAGAGGAGATTTCAAGCTGGCTTGCCACAAAAGACCGCTCGTCATTCGGCCTGTTCCTTTGCGGCAACCGTGGAAACGGAAAGAGTACCATGGTCAATGCCATGAAGTCACTCTATCAGTTCCTCGATGATGCCCCGGCTGCAGAACCGGGATTGAAGTTTCCACGCCCTGGCTTTGAGATAGTCTCAGCCAAGGAACTCGTCAGACTTACAAAGGCATACCTTAACCCTGGCAAGGATAACCACGAAGATGTTTACACATACAAGTGGTTACGAGATAAGGAGATCCTTTGCATCGACGACCTGGGCACAGAGCCGAGAGAGTCCATGAACTATGGCGACTACGTGACGGCAGTGATGGACATGATAAACTACCGCTACGACAACCAGCTTGCCACCATCGCAACCAGCAATCTCACTCCAGGCGAGATTAAAGACTACTACGATGAGCGCTTTGCCGACCGCTTCCGTGAAATGATGACAGTCATTAACTTCGGTAATGAGAAATCTTTCCGCATGAGCCTATGAAAGATTACGAGAAGCGTGAGTGTGTATCCATCAAATGGAGCCACCCCGAAGACAGTAGCCGCTATTTCAGCGTAGGAGTCTCCAAGTACGATCGAGGCTTCGGCTGGTCCGCAAGGGCATCCGATGGTGAAAATTACTTTTGGAAACGTGGTCACTACTACGATACCGACAAGCGGGCAGCCTACTTCGCCCTTACCTCAGTCCTCGACTTTATAGGCAAGCCTACAGACAGGCTCGGCAAGTGCATGCGACTGGCCGTCTGGTCAAGCAGAGAAAAGTATAACATCAGACAACTGGAGTTGTTTGAGCAAACATAAAAAGCATAACAATCATGAGCAAGAAAGCATTATTCTACACCATCAATGGCAGCCTGCGCTGCCTGAGCGCACCTCCACCGCTCCCTTCGCCCCCGTTCCAGGCGATTCTATCGCCTGTTCCACCCACCAGGCAAAGACCAAGAAGAAGATATAACCATCCTATCATCGGAAATCAATAAATTTGCAGGAGTATGAAATCAAAGGAATTTTTCGACTTAGCCGTCAAGATGAGGTATGTACAGAAGCATTACTATTTAAGTACGGATAAGGAAACCAGAAAAGCCTGGCGTAGAGCCTGCAAGGCTTACGAGAAGAAAATGGATGATGAGATAGACAGGGTTACTGCCATCATCCGTGAAAAAGCTACTCAGTTTTATGTTCTCGAAGATGTGGACGAAACTATCAAAAGAGTAGGCGAAGAATGGTTTTACGAGCATATTATAGAGTCTTTGACCAGTTACTTCCTGGAAGTGCAAGACAGAGGTATAGAGGATAGCACCTTTGAAAATGGCTTTGACTATTGTCAAAGCGTCCCCTACATTTGTCATAAACGATATGGGAGACTTGAGTGAAGACGATATGCTTGAGTTTAATATCATAGCTTCTTCAGACGGAAAAGTCCATCTGATATACGAGCAAAGATTAAAAGGTTAATTTAAAGTAAGGAAAATATGAGTACACAATTAATGGTAGTTATAGTTACATTCATCGTGTGTGTAACTGTTTTGTTGTCCACTTGGCAAAAGCATCTATCATCAAAAGCTAGATGGCAAGCCGGTGTTATCCGTAGCCAGCGTGAGGAATTAATTAAGCTAAGAAAGGATTATGATGATGCTCTCACAGAATGGGTAAAGACTTTCCAGGAAGAAAACAGAAAGTTCGAAGAACTCTTTGATCGTTGCGTTGATATTATGCAAAAATTAAATATTGAAGTATGAAAAAGATTAAATACCCTTAATTCCGCAACACTATAATTTAACTTTATTTATAAGTTCCTGAGCAACAAAAAGTTGCCCAGGAACTTATAAATAAAGTTAAATTATAGTGTTGCGGAATTAAGGTTTCATCAAACGAGGAGCGCTTTAAGTGGATATATGATGCACCACTCCGAGAATGGAAAGACCGTCTCTGGTGTCTCAACAACAATGAGCTGTATAATAGTCCGGATCTCCTTCTGAAATTATATTTATACCAATAATAAATTCTTAACATTATTATTATGAAAAAGTACTTAGGAACAAAGCTTGTCACAGCTAAGCCTATGACAAGAGCAGAGGCCGAGGTTATCCTTGGCAAGTCTATCAAGCCTGCAAAGCAGGAGTATTCAGGCGAGGGCTACCTCGTGCGTTACGAAGACGGTTATCAGTCATGGTCACCAAAGGAGGTTTTCATCAAGGCATACAAGCCTGCCGACAACTTCCTAGACCGTCTTATCATCGAGCGTGATGAGGTTCAGCAGCGCCTTTCATCCCTCACATCAGCATTGATGCAGGAAGACTTCCGGGAGAAGGTGGGCAGCAAGCAGTACTACTGGATGCTGGAGCAGCGCAACGCAATGGAAATCTACGTTGAGGTGCTCAATAAGCGAATTACGCACGCCATCAACAACAAGTAGCCCATGCAAAGTATCTTGAAATCAAACCGTCGAGCCGACATTTCTTTCTCCCAGTCTGGTCAGATAAACCTATCGGCACACTTAGTGAAAGCCTTAGACCTGCACCCTGGCGATGCCATTGACGTGAAGACCGACGGCCATGAATACTACTTATACGTACGCTCGCCTGCCAGTCCAGGCGTGCGATACGAGGCACAGTGCTTCCCCTCCAACAAGAAGGGGAAGCACTTTCGTGCATATAGCCGTCGTCTGTGCAAGGCCATCCTTGCTGCCTGCAACTGTGTAGGAAAGGCCGACCTTCCCACTGGCGAAGTAATCACAGAAGGCGGCACAAAGTATATAGCAATCATAACAAAACTCATTCTCAACCATGATTAAGGAAACAAAACTCAATGGCTTCTCTGCCATCCCTCTTGAATACGAGGTGGTAGATGGAGATCTCTCTACGGCTCTCGGTGTCGTTTCTGAGGATGGCTCGTTGAAGCCCATGCTGGAACCAAAGGTGATAATGACTTTCTTAAAACCATCACAGAAAGTTGTATATATCCATGAGGCAACAGCATTCCATTACTACATTGTACACGACACCGAAACAGGATGTGTGTATTACGTTGAAAAGGATCAGCCAGGAAAACAAGTATTGAACCTGATACACAGTTTTGGTAAGACAAAATTATATGCCTTTTCTGCTATCGGTAACATTCTGATGGTTGTCACAGAACAAGGTGTGTATCATTATCTTTGGAAGAGCAAGGCGGATGGTTACCTGGCTCTCGGTACACATCTGCCTGAATGCCCTATCTCCTTCGGACTGCAAGCTGAGGTTGTGCGAACAGACGAGTTCAGTATTTCGTTTGATGCAATCTCCCCATCAGATATATTCAAGGAGTTCACCGATGAAAACAAAACAAAGGTAACAGATCAGGTATTGGCAAAAGTGAACAAGTTTATTGCAGAAGAGGCAACCAGCAAGGGGCGCTTTATCTTCCCTTTCCTGGTGCGTTATGCCTATCGTCTGTATGATGGCTCACTAACCATGCACTCTGCACCAGTGCTCATGATAGCATCGTCCGACCTCGCACCGCAGGTCTTCTATGAGCACATCACAGGACGCAAGAATTACACTGACGCAAAGCTCAGAATCATGGCTGCTTTATCCAGGCTCGACTATGCGGTTATTGCGCAGAAGTATATTGATGGCCTGGCCAACTGGAAAGACATCATCCGTTCGGTGGATATATTCATTTCCAAGCCAATCTACACATACGATCAGAACGGAAAGTGTACAGGGTTCAAGGAATCTACTGATATAGATTCCTATTGTGTATGCAAGCATATCAACCAGAATGTTGACCCGCTTGGCACAACATATCCACTACGCTATCAGAAGCAAAACTTCAATCATCTTTATGCCTTCACGTTTGGAGATCCTTTCAAGAGTTCATCGGAATGGACGTACCCAGCAGGCCGATTGATGATACCTCGTCGCTCCGTTGATTGCGTGCGTGAGGATATTCGCACAACATCCCAGTTCTTCCTGCTTGAGAGTATCAAGGTAGAGTCGCTGACAACTACCCGTACCCTCATCGACGTGGAGGAAGACTATTTGCAGTCACTTCTCAACCGCGAAGTAATGACGGATGATTATGACTCCCACGATACGCTCATACCTCGCTATGCCTTCTCCTACAACTCCAGGGTAAACGTAGCCAACATCAGCAAGCAGCTTTTCAACGGCTACAATGCAGGTTCCATGTTCTGTTATACCGATGGATATGTGTACAATTTCTCAGACGCAGAACCAACGGTTTTTGATGGCAAGGCGACATACTATGTGTATTTCGTAATCAAGCAGGACGGAAAGGATATTATTGTAAAGGGAGATGCGTACAGCTTCGCTAGAGCCTACATGCCAACACTGTTCCTCTACTATCCAAACATCAACGCATATAAGGCATACGTAGTGAAGTACGATGTTCTCCCAACTGTGTATGAGGTTCCGCTTCAATCACACGATTTCCTGAATGGTTCCTTCTTCTTTGGAGGATGGGATGATCTGGAAGAAAAAGGAAGCCAGCCTAATGTATCATCGCTGGCAGAACGTACCGTCGAGATACCAAACAAGATATACACCTCGCAGGTCAACAACCCTTTCTTCTTCCCTACCACAGGTATCAACACCATTGGCACAGGAAAGATTCTTGGAATATGCGCTGCCGTCAAGGCTTTGTCACAGGGTCAGTTCGGCCAGTTCCCACTCTATGCCTTCTCTACCGATGGTGTCTGGGCGCTGGAAGTCTCCTCTACAGGAAGCTATTCTGCAAAGCAGCCGGTCACACGTGAGGTATGCGTCAACTCCGAAAGCATCACGCAGATGGATTCAGCAGTACTCTTCGCCACAAACCGTGGTATCATGCTGCTGTCAGGTTCCCAGGCTATGTGCATCAGCGATTCCATCAACAACTCTGTTCCGCTATCATTCATACCGAGCCTGCCTAGGATAAACTATGCGAAGGAGGTCTATATCAGCGAACTCCAGAAGATGCAGGTCAAACTGCCGGATTCCCTCGATATTGTTCCTTTCGTGGAGTACCTGTCGTCTTGCCGTATGCTCTTCGACTATACACACCAGCGCATCATCGTGTATAACCCGGAGCAGGCTTATGCCTATGTGTATTCGCTTAAAACCCAGCAATGGGGAATGATGCTCAGCAACATTTCATCTACGGTCAACTCCTACCCGGAATCACTGGCCATGGATGCAGATGCCAACCTGGTGAACTTCTCTGCTACGGAAGCAACTAGAAGTGCCATATTGCTCATCACACGTGCATTCAAGCTGGATGATCCGAACGTATTGAAGACCATCGACGCGCTCATCATACGAGGAACATTCCAGAGAGGACACGTCGGAACCGTATTATATGGCAGTGAAAACCTCTTCTACTGGCACCCGATTTACGGCTCATGGGATCATCACGTGCGTGGCTTCGGAACACCCTACCGGTATTTCCGTCTCGTCTTGTTCGGCCATCTGGAAAATGGAGAAAGCATCAGTTCTTTCTCTACACAATACATACCTCGCTATACCAACCGACTGAGATAATGACAAAAAAGAGGGGTATCATCACTGACACCCCTCTTCCCCAAAACTAACTACTAAAACTTACGATATAAAATCGATAAAAACATTTCACCTAATATAAAACAAACAAATCAACTAACAAATCAAAACGGTTTGAGCTTCCGTCGTATGGTAAGCTTCCTGGAAAGCAATGCGGTCTTCATCTTGCTTTTCAGTTGAATCATCTTCTTCTCCCAGTTTGGCGCACTGTTAGGGAAGGTAATACTTAACCAGTCCTGCAGCACACGGCAAACCATATACTCATGAATCAGCGTCCTCTCCAGTTTCAAGGTGCTCTTGGCAAAGCCCTCGGGCAGCTTCAATACGATGGTGTATTCTTCAGGAGCCACAAGGGTATCATCAAGACGTTCGCCATCCTCCACCTCTTCATTCGTGTAAGGGTAGAGCTGCTCAACGCATTCATCATGGGCGAGGTTCAGCACCCGGTTCACCCGGTCCACATTACCTTCCTCTGCTATGTCCTTCACCTGGTGCCGTGCGTGTTCCGCATCCTCACCCATGATGTCGCCCTCAACGAAGGCGTAGTTGCTGATGTCATAGAGTAACTGCTCTCGTCTGAACACAAGGGTCACTGTCTTCGCCTTGTATTCTTTGCTGTCGTATAACTCCATAACCCACGGTTCTTTTATTTGCCGCCTTCCTGGTTAGTGCCAGGATCCGGAGTTGTGTATGTAGGACGTGTAGGACGGCTGCGCTTGTAGAGAGCACGCTTCACTACCTCCAGGCTTGCCGCACTATGATCTACATAGTCCTTGGCGTCTTCCTTGTTGGTGATGATAAACCACTCGCTCAGGGCTACATCTACCAGATAAGCATGGATGTTGTTACCCATTGCGTCAGACGATGCACTGTTGTAGTTGCTTGGCAACTTAAACTCCAACTTCAACTCACCATCGCTATCAATCTCATTCTGAATGATATTGTTGGTTGTCGTTTTGTCCTCGTCCAGGTATTCGCCTAAGATGCTCTTCAAGCCGCTGAATGCGTTGGCCAGCGATCTGCGAAGCTGGTAACTGTTCTCGTCGTCCTCGCTCGCCTGCATGTTGCTGGCTTCCTCGTAGCCCTTGCCGCCTGCCTCGCGTGCCTGTCCGGTAAGGTAAGCCTTGTTCATGATGTCGAACATCAGTTCCTGTACCTTCAGCTTTACCGTGAGATTCTTCTTGCTTTCTGCCATAATTCTTGTATTTTAAATGATTACTAACTATAAGTAGGCCGTGTTGGCTTCTTCTTGAACAGCACCTTCTTGTGAATACCAACAAGCAGATGGGATGCCGAGCCTTCATATTCTCCTGCCTCCTTCTTGTTGGTGAACACATACCACTTGGCTACGATGCCGGTAACGAAGAAGCTGAACAGTTCCTTCTTGATGCTCTTGATCAAGGTGTCGTCAAACGATTCAGACAGTCCAAGTTTCAGATTCCAGCCCTCATCGGTAGTCTCTTCCTGCTGAAGGAACTTCTTCAAGGTCTCGCATACAGACACCTGGCATTCCGTCCAGAAGCGTTCAAGCATCTCCCGGTCCGACTTGGTTGTGAAGATACGTTCATACGCACCTTCCTCTCCAGTCATCTTGGCACCAGAGTATGCTGTGGTCTTGGCAACTTCGTTGAGTACATCGCCCTTGTTCACTGTTATATCTACGACTTTCATAATTCCTTATTATTTGATTACCGCAAAGTTAAGCCTTTCCCGTTAAACAGAAGGTTTATCTTGTTACGTCTAGAAGTGGTAGCCTATGCCCACGCCCACGTATGGCTGCATGCCCTTTGGTGTCATGCCGTACCCGGCTTGCAGGCCGAATCTGAAACGTCTCTCAGGGAGGCTCGCTCTCTTCGGTGATAATCTTTGTTACATACCGGGTTGTCGAGAATACCTTGATACTGTCAAGGCTGGGTCGGTAACCGCTCACCCAGGCAATGTAGCTTGAGTCACGATACACATTCTGTGTCACCGGGATGTTACCTACTATCACCACGCTATCGCCTGTGGCTGAGTCATAGGCAGTCTTCACATCTGCCAATGGCACCTTGCGTGTATCGTAACGCAAGACTACAGAGTCCTTTGGTACCGGTACGAGGTACGGGATGGTATCCACATATACGGTGGAGTCAACCTTCACTTTCGTGCCATCGCCTTTATTCTTGTGGCCACTGTCTTCAAAAGTCAACATGCAGTTCAATACTATCAGTATTACTGCAACTGCCAATGGCCAGTATTTCTTTAGATATTTTTTCATTTCACTTGCTTTATATAGTTCACGATACCATTCACATGAAGCTGCACGATAGCTTCCCTGCCCTCATTGGAAAGCAGGAAATCAACGTCCTGCTTGTTGTCCTGGAAGAAATTCTCCGTAAGAACTGCGGCACATCTGGTATGCTTCAGTATATAGAAACCGGCCTCGATGTCCGGATCTCCGTCCGAATAGTCCGTGCGCATCTTCTTACCTGGTAATGCTTCCTTGGCCGCATCATACAGGCAGTCAGCAAGCTTGTCGGCAGAAGTCTGTCCCCTGCTTGTGTATGCGCTCCATCCGGTTGCGTTCATCCACTCACCATTGCCGGCAGCATTCACATGCACACTTACCAGGATAACGTTCTTGCTCCCCTTCAGCTCGCACCAGTTGTTCACTCGCTTGCAGCGGTCCTGTAGGGAAACATCCCTGTCCTCTTCCACTATCAAGCCTGCATCATAGCCCAGTTCTTTCAGCCTGGCAACTACAGAAGCGGCAATCTCCCTTGCGTACTTGTACTCACGCAACCGCCCATCCGGGCTGCGCTTTCCCGGTGTTTCCACACCATGGCCGTTATCAACTAAAACTTTAATCATTGTGTATCAAATTACTTTAATGCTTGAACTTATCAAGATTCACATCAAGGTGACGCTCCGTCTTGTCAACCATTATCTGCTGCATCAGCTTCCAAAACCTACTCTCAGATTCCGGTCTGCAGCTGCTCTCGTTCTCCAGGATCGACCAGAACTGCTCGAAGCAGATTGCACCTGTAACAACATACGACAAGGGGATAGTAACATGGATAAACACCCAGTGCTCTGCCAGGAATGCAAGAATGATGAGCATAAGGCGTTTCGGAATCGTCTGCTTCACCACCTTTCCGAAGGCGAACGATGTGAACTTAGCCTGCTTTCGCTGAGTCTTGTCAGGGTAGGCCGTATGCACTCGCTTATCCAGCTTGTAAGCTGTCCATGCGTCATACAGGATAAACACGATGGCCACGACGGCCAGAGGAAAAGCAGGCTTGAACTCTCCTATCATCCATCCCACCAACCCACCGCAAGCCATTGCGGTAATCTTCCAAATCTTAAATACCATTTCCATTTCGTTTACATTTTAATCATTCATCTATCGTACCATCAAAATAATAACCTCGCTTATTGCGTATCACGGTATGCTGAGGAAGTCCCTGTCCGAGCGGAAGCTTCTTCAATTCCCTGGCAGGTGGCAAGGTCTTCAGGAAATCGGCCAGAAACTGATAGCCGCCACCGATAAATCTCTTCCTGCCCTCAAAGCGGATTTGCAGCTTCACGTAGTCAGTACCAGCCTTCTTCTCGCTAGGGCGTACCTCGAAGTCAAGCAGCTCTATCGGTCTATCTACTACCTGGTCTATCTTGATGTTGTCACCCTCAAATGGGCGCTCTATCTTTCTACCTAGGTCAGAAAACGCCATATTGTTTCCTTCCGTTAATTTCCGTATCAAGTTTTTGCCATCACAGTGCTCAACTATTCCTACGTAGCTAGGCACACTCAGCCTGCATCTGCGCTTTCTCGCAAAGCTCTGCTTAATGCGCTTCCTTACCAGCGTAAAGCCCCTGCGGTAAACATAGCCTGCAAAGTCAATACCTCGCTCCGCCCTGCTCTCGCCTATCGGATAAACTTGCCTCTTGCCGTTTATCTCCTGATGAAGCACATAGAACACAAAGTTCATGATTCGCCATTTCCATTCATGCAGCTTATGCTTGTCGTCACTTATCAACACCATATCATCCATATAGCGGAAGTAATCATCCGCCTTCAATACCTCCTTGATGTATCTGTCAAGAAGGGTAAGCACGATGTTGATCCAGAGCTGGCTCAGGAAATTGCCTATCGGCAAACCCTTGCTTCCCTCGTTGAAGTTCAGCATATCGAGCAGCGCAAGCATCTTCTCGTCCTTGCAGTACTTCCTGTTTATCTCGGCCAGCAGCTTGTTATCCACGGTCGGGTAGCATTTCCGTATGTCCATCTGTAGGGCATACAGCCGCACACCGGGAGGATAGCTTTCTATGGCTCGCTTCAACTTATGGTTCAGGTTATACCTCTTCTGCTTGCAGTTGATGCCTCTACCCACAAGGCAGGCATAGCTGTCAGAAGTGAAACTCTTCGTCCATCTGTCCCTAAGCACAAGCGATATGCAGTGCTGTACCACACGGTCGGGAAAGAAAGGGAGCTTGAAAATCTCCCTCTCTTTTCCATATTCCGTCTTCATGATGTCGCAGGTATAGGGCGAAGGAGAAAACATTTCATTCACCAGCAATTTGTGTAGCTGCTCGGCATAATCATCAATATTGGCCAGCACCTTCCTCACCTTGCGGTATTTCCTCTTGCCCTTTGCGGCATTCCTGATGGCAGTCTTAATCAAATCTACGCTGCAAAAGTCATCCCAGACGTTACCTATTCTTTTCATAGCTCCCTGCACGCCTTTTCGTGCATAAGCCCGCGTGAGCCTTTTCGCCAGCTTCCGAACGTGCCTACAAATGCACGCCTACTAACAGGCGGACAACCTCGCTTTTTCATGTTGCCTTGTCTGTCATTTTTCACCATTCGGGTGTGGTCTCCGTGAACCTGGTCTAACCAAGTTGATTATTAAATATCATGCCTATCACACGTAAGCTGGAACCGATGTTCGTGTTCGAATTCGACGGCTCGTTGTTCACATTCGCATAACGAAGAACGCAGATGCTCTCATTCGCATTGCCGCCAAAGTGAGACCCGCATTCACGGACAACCATTCATGATGTCTAGACTGCTCTCACAGCTCGACTTTAAACTCAATACTTTTTGTTAAACATTCTCTTTACTCACTCTTGTTGTCCTCGGTGGCATAAACGTAGCCAGCAGCCAGGGCTGCCTGGGTCACCTCTGCCACGAAAGCCTTATACTTCTCCACCTCGGCATCACCCTGCTTGGCAAATTTCAGCATGATGCGCTTCTGTGCATCCTCGCCAAACTCCTCATTCGTGGCTGCAAGCACGATGTTGTCAACGGTCAAAGGCTCATCAACCTTCTTAACCAGGTCGGCACGATAGCCTGTTTTCTTCTTGCCGTCCTCAATATATGGCTCCTCGTTGATGTTCAGAGGAACATTTTTTTTCTTGCCCCAGTCCATTGGCTGTGGCTTCTCTGCAAAGAAAATCTGTCTTTCCATATTTTTTACTTTTCTTGTTCAATGTTTATATTATTTTGAAAGCCCCTCCTCCAAAAACGCCCGAGTGCGATTGCGATTTCGACAGGAGATTTCGGTTTTCGGCCTGTCCTTCCAGGACAGGAGAGAGGCTTTCGGTTTTCGATTTCGTCAAGCGGCAGCCGTGTTAATCGTCAAGCTGCACACGGAAGCCGGAACCGACGCTCGCGCTCGAAATCGACGGCCCGACGCTCACACCCGCATAACGAAGAACGCAGACGCTCTCAACCGCAGTGCCGCCAAAGCGAGACCCGCGGCGAATATACTGACCAGCAGTTGCACTGTTGAATCCGTATGATGTAGCATTCTCAAATGTACCAATGTTGCCGCCACCCTCAGCCATGATGGCAGTGGTGATGTTTCTGAGCGAAAGCATCTTCTTAGCCCAGCCGAAGCCTACACCGCCAGCAGTCTTGGTCGCAGGCATCTCACCAACATACTCGTAAGACTTCTCAAATGCAAAGCCACCCTCAGCAGTCTTGTATGTCACATCAACGTCTGTAGTAAGCGCAGCCACGCTAGGAGCACGATATACCTTGTAGTGATAGGTATCACCCACCAGGTAGTGAAGAAGTTCGTAGCCGCTAATCCACTGTGAACAGTTACCCCAGAGTCTAACCTTACCACGCCAGATAGGAACACGAAGAACGGCATCCACATTGTAGGTCTTGGCCTCTCCGCCCTGGGTAAGTGATGCGTTGAGCTGGAATGAGAATCGCTTGGTCCAGACACCAGTCATTACACCATCGCTCATGCCCTGCACGGCATTGCCGTCTGCATCCTTCACTGACTCCAGGGTCTGACCATTTGAAGCGGCAAGCTGACCCTCGAACACCTTCAATACCGGGCTACTCTGGTTCAATACAGTGAACATGTTGGTAGGAGTCTGAGAGCCTGGCAAATATACATTGCTACCGAAGGTGAGGTAAGTGTAGGTATTGCCACCGTCATTAGTCAGACGGAAGCCAGTCACCTTGCCCCATGTATCAGCAGTAGGAGCTGCAATACTGGAGATACCATGTCCGAGCAAACTGTTCAGGTTCTTTGTTCTGAACTCGATGAACATGAACGCCATTTCCAACTCCAGGTCGAAGTTACAGATGTTGGTATAAGGAAGGTTGCTTGATGGGTCACTGTTCTTGGCACGTGCATACTGCTCAAACTGGAATCGGGTCAGCTGGGTTTTCGGATAGCCCTTAGCGTCCGCTGTACCATAGTCGCTGTCTGTATGTGCTGTACCATTACCAGCGAAGTGTGTACCATCCACCTTGTCGTTGCGGATAGAGCGCATCATGCCGTCAAGAAGCACGGCATAGTCAGGAGTATCACCGCCAGCAGGGAACTCGATAGCCTCATCACCATCATAGCTGAAAGGATGATCACTCACGATATATCGCTCGTATGTGGCATTACTACCACCGATAATGGCATATACCGACTTCTTATGCACCTGCATGATGTCTGAGCCGTCCGAACCGTCAAGTACGCTGGTACCACCGTCCTTGGTCTTGTTCCAGTTGGTCTGGTTCAGTTCAGCAGTGATGGCTGCATCCTTCACGTTCACGATGGCCATCTGGTTGTGGAAGCGCATTTCCTTCAGCAGGGTTGCGTCACCAATCATCTTGTGATAGCCATTGTTGCCACCCTGGTTGCTCTCACCTCGGGTGAACTCAATACCGTAGTAGTGCTCTACCTTGGTCATGTTAGGGTCGGTCACGCTGCCCTCACATGTTAAAATTACACATTGGTTTCCCATAATTTTCTTATGATTTCTTATTAAACAATATATTTAACTGTCTTTTCTATTGTACCGAATATTCAAGGAGTTTATCCATATACTCGATGCGTTTCTTTAACCAGTTCTCTACACGATACACACTATCAAAGTGTCCCAGATCCTTAGGATATAACTTGTAGAAACCAGTAAGAGGAGCCTGTCCAACACATGCAGCCTTGCACTTGAATCCGTAAAGGTTGGAGCTTCCGTAGTAGCACACGTCATTTACGGCATACTGCTTCTCTGCATTGTATGTAATGTCCTCCCATTTCGTACCATTGTCCTCGACAGGGTCATTGCCCACGTTTCCGGTGATAAGGCTCTTATATGCCTTTCCGTTTCGGCTAGCTATGCTTCCCTTTCCGTAGGTGGATGTTGCTGCCCAGCCCACTATGTAGCCTGTGCTGCGTGCCCAGTACTCATCGTTGATAAGGCTAGGTCGGTTGCAAGGACTCTCGTCCCATTTCTTGTATTCAGCCTCCCAGTTGTCAAAGCCTATACGGTCACACCAGTCGTAGAGAATACCGGCTATGTGCTTCGCCTCAAAGATGCCTGCCTTTCTCAGCTGCGCCCATCTTGCCTTCAACTCCGGCAAATAGTACTTGATGATCCAGCCAGAAGGAATGGTTGTAGTGTTACCCAGCCAGCCACTGCCCGGAGCACTCACATAGTTGCCAATATGGTAGGCACCGAAAATGCCGTCATGGTCGTAAGGATTGGCAGTCCACTGCACGCCATCATACGTTGTCCACTGCCAGTTCTTGTTATATCCGTCACCATCACTCACCAGGTTGGTCTCAAGGATATAGTCCACCATGAACGAAACCTTGAAGTATTTTTCGATGAGTGCCTTGATTTCGTCAGAACTCTTGCCGTCCGTCTCAGCCTGTTTCAGCTCAGCCATTCGTCCGCTCAGTGCGATGATGTGCTTCTTTACGGCTGCACAACGCTTCATGTTCTTGTTTCCGGAATCATACTCCTCGGCATCCTCGTCCATGATCTCCCTCGGATAGTCACCGTTGTATTCCAGCGTTTCCTCGCCTCTGATACTCTGTCGCTCCTGCATGTACAGGCTCTTAGGATTTCTCACCTCAAACTGGTCCCACTTGATGTTACCGCCAAAGATGCTGTCTGCTCCCAGCGTACCGTCAAGGTGAACGTGCTCTGCGGTCTTCTTGTCCATGTGCATGTTGTCACGATGCTTTTTCAACTGCCAGGAATACACACCATAGAACTCTCCGTTCTGATACACGATTACCGGGAATCCCTGAGGAAAACACTTGGCCCCGGTATCGAAGTTTCTGTCAAGCGACTCCTCGGAGCCGATACCTGCGTCCGAAGTTCCGTATTTCGTAGTAAACTCACTCTTATATGGTCGGTCGTCGCCCAGGTCTCTTGTCTTGACCATCTCCTCGTAGAGCATATAGCTTACAGCACCTACACCACGGAAGGTGTCTGTATAGTATGCTTTCAGATGGAAGCTGTCCTGCGATACCCAGTCACCGAACTTCACTACGAAGCTCTCTTTTCTCGCTGCATCACAGAACAGGTCGATGGCAAGGTTCTTCTTTGCAAAGCCCATCGAACTGTTGCCCTGCGCACTCAGAAGGATAGGAATCTTGAAATAGTTTCCCTGCATATCCCAGAACTCGGCAAGGCAAGGAATGTCACAGTTCACGCCACTCGTACCCATTCCGCTCTTGGCAGTCGGCATGGTAGAAGTAAGCAGGTTCAACATGGCACATCGTGGAATAGGAACCTGCATCTTTCCGGTCTCACTCCAGTCGCCTGTACCGCCACGGAAGTTGGCAAGTCTCTCCTCCAGCGAAGCGATGCGCTTCTCGAACTTCACGTTCTTGGCTACCTGCTCCAGCGGAATACCCTTAGGCATGTAGCTGGTACCATCCCATCTTACACCAAACACAATCACGCCATTCACGTCCTGCAAGCGGAAAAGGAATTCCATATCCCCGTCCTCCGTATGCAGATACTTACTCTTCATGGCCTGCTCCAGCTGCTTGATGATGGAAGCCGGAAGCTCGAACTTCGAGCAGGCGAAGGTTCCGTCATGGCGGATACCGAACAGAAGATTGTCTGCGCTATCCTTTACGGCAAAGATGAACTGCTTGTTCTCTACCTTCTCTATCACTACCACACCTTTCAGCGCATTCACGAACGATGCACCGTTCTTGTCAATGCCGAACAGAAGATTGCCCAGGGCATCAGCGATGGCGAACACATAGTTCGGGTTGTCTATCAGATGCAGACGTGCCTCCTGCTTGTCGATGCGCTTGTTAATCTCCTCGATGAGCTTCTTCACCATTTCCGGCACACCCTTAGGGTCGTAGGTGCTTCCGTCCTTTCTGATACCCCAAAGCAGATTGCCGAGCAAGTCACTGATGGCATAGAGGAACTGGTCATTGATTACCTTCTTGAAGTTGCTGCCAAACACACCGGTCACCTCCCTGGCAGTCTCAGCCTGCTTGTTGGCCTCAGCCGCGGCATTCCGTGCTTCCTCAGCCTGCACACCAGCTTCGGCTCCGTTGGTCTCTGCAAGTGAAGCTGCGTTCTCGGCTCTCTGGGCAATCTCTTCCACGCCAGTGGCATCAGCAAGCAACTCCACCTTGTCGGCCGTCTCCTCAAAAGTCTCACCAGACGTGAAGTCTTCCAGTACATAGTAAGTCGAACGGCCATGCTTAAACATATCGTCCATCCGGTAGAAAGTATTAGGCTTGAACTCACCTCGCTTTCTGAATCCGATGGATCCTAATGATTTTCCCATTGTTATTTAAATTAAAAGTTTAACACTCCTATTAGTTCCTAACGAAAAGCATTCCATCCACATTCTCGAACAGCGGTCCTTCATATCCGGTAGGATATTCCACCATAAGCATCATTTCGTCATGATCTATGTATATGCGTGGCATCACGGTCATGTGGCCGTTATACATAAGGATGTTGTCTTCCTTCGAGAAGAAATGCTCCTCACTGTTTCTGATGGGTTGTCCGTTAAGGCAAAGGTCAACGATACGTCCGCCCTTGCCCTTGATGGCATAGAGCACGTCATTCTCTATCTCGGTCTCCTCATACTCCTTCTCGGTCACCACCTCGATGAAGCCATGTGGCACCACAAGTCGGCCATTACCCCTTCGTATGCCAAGCAGAAGATTCTGTTTCTTGTCGGTCACAAGGAAGACAAACTGCTCGTTTCTCTTCACCTGCCAGCCTCTCAGCTCATCCAGGCGTTCTCTCACTTCCCGGCTCATGCCCTTGTCGCATTCCATCTCACCATTACGGTTGATACCGAACAGAAGGTTGTTTGCGCTGTCCGTAATCAGGAACATATACTGCTCGTTCTCGGTTATCTTCCATCCGCTAAGCTCTTTCAGACGGTTGGCTATCTCCTCAAACTTCCTGCGAACCTCGTCACTCATGCCCTTCTTGTACCATACCTCCCCATCACGGTTTACGCTGAGCAGCATGTTTCCGTTGCAGTCCTCGATGGCATACACCCACATGTCGCTCTTCACGATGCGAAGCGGCTGCTTTCTCACGTTGCCGTCATCGTCCTTCACCGATGAAAGCTCGTTCACCTTCCCCTGCATCAGTCCTATTTCCTTGTCGTATATCTGCTGCGCAAGGGCGAGGATTCCGTCAAGGGTCTTGGCTTCAAGCATTCCGAAGATGTCTATCGTATTCTTTGTGTCCATAAGCGTTTATGATATTGTGTATGTATATTCACCTGCCACGATGGCGTTGCTTGAACGGTAGCACTTGTAGCCTCCCAGCTCGGTCTGTCCGGTCTGTACCTCTCTCATAGGAACGGTAAAGCCGCTGGATGTAACCTTGTTTATTGTCATAGTGTCAGGCACGCAAAGCCACAGATAAATGCCATCCGCATTGTTCTTGATCTTGTATGTACCGGCAGGTGATGCAAGAGGAGCATACTTTGAAAGTTCGGTAATAGCAAGCCCTGCTGCATCAGAAGCACCAGCAAAGCCCATATATACAGGCAGCACCATTGTCAGTTTCTTGCTTGTACTACCCTTCATTCCGTCAGCCGTCACAACAATCTCGAATACCGTATCACCAAGCTTGTTCACCTTGGCATTAATGCTTCCGCTCGCTGTCAACCCAGCCGCTAGTGCCACCCCATTCTGCTTGAATGTAAGTTCCGTAGGCGTAACCCCTACTCCCTTGCGCATAATCTTCCAAGCCACGGTAGTATCTTTCTCACTTCCGGTGAACTCAATCAAAATCGGATTGATGGAAAGCTCCAGCGACAAAGGCCATTCGCTCTGCTCCAGTGCAAGAAGCCTGCTCTCATGCTCCGTGTCAGCTCCTTTAAGCTCCTTCACGTTCTCGTTCATGGCAGTCTGCAAAGCCGTGTCAGCATTGCTTCGTGCCGTAGCCTCAGCAGAAATAGCAGTATCTCTAGCCTGTGCTTCCGCTTCAATGGCAGCAGTCCTGGCCTTAGTCTCAGCCACATCGGCATCCTCTCTAGCCTTAGCTTCGGCAGCTATAGCCTTCGTTCGTGCAGCAGCTTCCGCCTCAATAGCTTCATTGATGGCAGTTGTCCTGGCAAGAACCTCATCGGCAATAGCCTTCTCACGGTCTGCAATCTCCTTCGTCAGGGCGTCGCTGAGTTCCTTGTCACCATTGGCACGTGCGGTAACCTCTGCATCAATAGCATTCTTCAAAGCTTCATCAGCAGCAACACGAGCGGAAACCTCATTCTCCAGAGACTCACTCAGCTCAGTCAGCTTGGCAAGTTCAAGAACCGGTTCACCACCTTTCTGCCCTGTAGCTACCCATTCTCCGCCCCATGCCCGGTATATGTCAGCAGGCAGGGTATCGCCAACCAAGGCAAACCAGCCATTCTCCGGATTAGGGTAAGCGCTGTTCAGTTTGTCAACAGTCTCATACAGACCCTTGCCGGATCCACGGATGTTCCGTGCGTTAAGCCAGCCGCTGATATAAACATCACGGTTGAAGGTTGCATTGCCCCTTACGGTGGAACGGCCACCTACGGTAACGTCTCGCCCTACGGCTACGCTTCCACCTACGGAATGGTTCTCTATGTTGTTTGTCTCTTCTGTCATAACAATAAACTATTTGATAATTCCAGGAATAACTTTGTCGCGTCTGTATTGCCAAAGGTCTGCTCTGTCATTGCGGCTATGTGATACACAATAGAGGAATAGCATTTCTCACAGATGTGTATGCCCCCGTCCTCTATCCTTGGCTGCGAAAGATAGACGGCCTGCTGTATCGTCGCATCCTTCGAGTCACAGCTGAAGAACTCCAGCACCCTGCCTTCTGCCCTGAGCGTGATGGCGCATACCGGCTTCTGCGGATTGCCACGTATGCCCTTGAATGGGGATGATTGCAAGGCATAGGCTTCGCTACCCTCATCCACCGTGTCATACACACTGCGCTCCCAGTCGCTCATGCGGAATACCAACATGCGCATGAAATCATCCGGGAGGATGATCCAGCCGCTCAGGTTGGCATTCCAATACACACCGCTATCTCCAAAGTTCTCGCCACTATCAAGCAGGCGTGCAGGAGCTTCCATCTCCACCTTCCTGACAGAATCAGCTATCTTGCTCTTGATGATTTCATCAAGGGTCAAGGTCTCCGTATCGCCTTCCGCAAACAGAGCCTTGGAAGTGGCGTTCTCGTCAATGGCTATTCTAACATCACGAACGATGTCTTCTATCTGCTTGATCATGGTTGAATCCTTTATTAATTACTACTTCTCGAAGAGAATACCGTTAGCCTTGCCTACTTCCAGGATAGTAGCCCAGTTTGTCAGTTTTCTGGCAGAACAGTTGAAGTTGTCAACAAGGTAGTTCTTGGCATCCTCGTTGCAGGTCACCGGTACTACTGTGTATTCACCCTTATCAGAAGCCATATCTACACCGCCAATGGTCTCTCCTTCTACATCGTAAACAGAACCATCAACGGCATTCTCTTCTGCTTCCTCGTTCTCCTCACCCTCTTCTGTCTCGTTCTCCAGCTCAGCCTCAGCATCATCAGTAGCCCCCTCACTAGCCGCATTACTAGCCACCGTTCCAGGCGATTCTATCGCCTGTCCCTGAGCATTACCAGCCTGCGCATCAGCCTCAGCCTTCTTCTTGGCAGCCTCCTCAGCCTTTTTCTTGGCAATCTCCTCGGCCTTGCGCTTCTGTGCTGCAATCTCCATTGGCGACAATCCAAGGTCTTTCACGTCAAGCAGCTTAATCTTGCCGCTGGCAAAATAATAAGAGCGCTCAATGACAGTCTGCACAATAGGATCAGTCGTCATAAACGTAGCAGGATGAATACCGTACTTATTCTCAAATCCACCCTTGAACTCCACATGAACAGTAGCCTTGCCGACTGGCAGGTTAAGCTGCCACTCCATCACGCCAATGGCACCATATTTCTTTAATTTCATAACTGTGTATTTAAAAGTAAAATGAAGGGGCGTATCATCGGTGATACCAAAGATACACCCCAAAAAATCAAAAATTATGAATCAACTACTCGTCCTGCGCAAACAGATCACCGTTGAACTCATCCCAAGATGTTGTAGCCTTGGTGTACTTCCACATCTGGCCACTCATAGCATTCTTTGAAATGCCTGGGCAGTCGCAAAGCAGGTAATATACCTGGCCGTCGATAAGGTCGTCACCAGTTGGAGCAGCCTCGCTGTCCCACATAGTGAAGCCGGTAGCACCAAGTGTGGCAGGTGTACCCTCACCGTCAATCCAGATATGGCAGGTTCCCTTCAAGCCGAGGCCGTCCCATACGAGAACACCGCTGCGCTTTGCCTCCTCACCCTCAACATCATCGTCAAAGCTGTGTTCGTTGCGGTAAACATAGTGAACAAGGCGGTCTTCACCAATCAGAGCACCACTGTTGCTCCACTTCAAGTAGTCAAGTGTAGGCTCACGCTTGATGTCAATATCACCAAATACAGTGTGAATGCGTGTTACCTCCCATCCAAGAGAATTGGTTGTTACGGTGATGGTCACCTCCGGATGCTTGGAGAAGTCAATACACTGAATGTTCTCAAGCAGATTCTTACCTGCAAGAAGCAAGGCTGTCTTAGGAACATCCTCACCAGTATAGAACATCTTGGCAAGTGCAATGAACTGCTCGTAAGTCCACTTGCCGGTCTTCTGCAGCAGACGCTTGAACTGCCAGCGGACACCCTCTGTATAATAGATGGTCTGAGGACCAATCTTTGTCTTTGTCGTCACCTTACCTTTTCGACCTGACCACAAGGTACGGTTACCCTTCACCTTGAAGTTGGTGATAGCCTGCTCAGCAATGAGCGCCTTTGAGAATGGAATCTGCTTCTTCTGTGCATCGAAGTAGTCAGATACAATCTGGTTCATGCCACGCTTCTGCAAATACAAGAGGATAGGCTTTGGCACGATGGTATCAGGATCAACCTCCTTCTGCGTCTCATAGAGAGCATTCGAGAGGATAATGCAGGTTGTACCAGCAGGAATCTCCGGCACGGTACAGTACTCATCCGTTCTGTTGGTCTTCGGACCATTAACGGCAATAATCACAGGATTATTGGTAACCGGATCTGTACCTGTGACAGCAATCATCAAGTCCTTGCCTGGAGTCCTGGTCTGGCCGTCCTCTGTATATCCATCTACGCCCTTCACAAGCAGGGTTCCATACTCAGCAGGAATACTCTGATCCTCAACTTCAAGCGGAAGAACTGCGGAACGGGCTGTTGTTGCTTCCAGCTTGGCCGATGTCACCACCTCACTTCGCGGCTCGTCAATCATGTAATGTTGTACCTCAGGAGAATCTACGTTCACCGTCTTGGCTCTCAGCATCAGCTGCATCAACGGGGTATCATCCTTATGGAACTCGAAGAGATCCTTGTCCACAGCAGTGGCAATGAAATTGCCTGCGTCAATACCACCGGTAGCTCTTGCGCTCTCGCTCACGGTAGTACTTCTGCCAGGCATCTGTGTCTGGGCACCAGCAGTACCAGTGGTAGGTGTCTGCGTGCCAGATACTGTTTGAACATTTTCACCTGCAATAGGTGTGTTTACTGTTTCTGCCATTTTCTTGAATATTAAAATGTGAATATTAAAATGTGAATATTAAATTACTTACTTTTTCGCTTGTCAATGTCAGCCACGGCAAAGCCTTCCAGTGCCATCCGGCTAACGGTGGTCGGGGAACCATGTATCCAGCACCCCCTGCGTGGCTTCACGCAATCTTTTCTTTCAACCAGTTCCATAGGCTAGGTAGCTTCCTTGGCAATGTCGAAGATACTTTCAGGCTTCTTCTTGGCAGGCTTGCTGTTCTTGCCACCGAGCTGAGGAAGCCCGTCACCACGTCTGCCCTGGCGGAGCTGCTCCTGGATCTTGGCGTTTCTGCCACGAACTTCACCTTCGCGTGAAGCATCGTCCACATCATCGTCGTGATTGATGGCTTTCAGTGCCATCATGATACTCTCTGCGCTGAATTTGCCGAGGATACCATCCTTCATGATGTTAATCAGAAACTCCATGACTGCATCAATCTCATCATCGGTCAAGCCTTCCTCCTGCTGCAATTTCTCAACAGTCGAGCGGGTCTCCTCGATGTTCTTGTCATACTGCTCCTGGTATTTCTTTTCCTTGGCAACACGCTCGGCATAAGCCTTGCTTGCAGCCGCTACCTCCTCACGCTTGGCCGGGTCTTTCATGTCCTCCACGAAGTCCTCGCCATACATATCAACCAAAGCAATCGCAGGGTCCTTGCCGTTACGCCAGTCTGTGAGGAATTTCGCAGAGCGAGGGTCACTCGTAAAGAGGTTGCTCATGGCTTCCTCTCGCCCCTGGTATTCGCCCAGACGCTTGTCGTAATCGTCGTAATCATCATTAATCTGACCGAAAAGAGCCTCGTCATCGTCGAACTGCTTGTCAGGGTATTTCCCCTTCATGCGGTCCGAGAACAAATCACGCTTGCTTTTAACTTCTTTATTATCAGCCATAAATTTAATTATTATTTATAAGTGAAAAAACTTTGCGCAAATATAGGCACATTCTCGCACAAAGCAAGTTTATCTTTTTACACACATTATTGTTAACTTTGAAGTGCCTTTAATAAGGTGTGTCAATGCAATTTTAACCCCTTCAAACTACGAGCAGATGAAACATATTGGTGCAAACATGGAGTTCTCCGAGGAAAGACTGGAGAACCTGATGAGAGTGTATGACGACTATATCACGAGTTGCGAATACATAAAGATGCCTGAGGTGTACAAGCATATAGCCAACGCACCGGCAGACAGGTTCTATGTATCCGATGTTCGTGCATCTGTTGTCGTGTCCGATATGTTGCAGGGAAAACCGCTGCCAAGTATGCGTCCACTGAAACGTGAGATGTTCGAGGAAATAAGCAGGCGTGTCGTGAAGCTCAGAGAGCAGCATCCCACGTGGACGCTGCGAAAGCTATGCACCGTCGTGGTAGAACAGCCTGCACCCAAGTTCTACATCACGCCAGGTAGCGCAAAGATTATGGTATGCAAGGCTCGGAGACAATGGATAAGAAAGAAAATGCAGAGACTGGCACACTTCCCCATGCTACAACTACGATGAACTGCGAATTTAATACAAGGAAGGAAGTATGGACGCAATTAAGGCAGAAGAAATAGTAAAGGGACTGCTCAAGGAAAACGACCGGAGAAATGCCATCATCTATGCCAAGTTCGACCCGGTCACCGGAGAAGGTTCTATCGGAAGACGTGTCAAGGTACACATCTCCGACCATCCCCTGCCCGACCAATGGTTGCCTGTAAGGATGATGCGAATACCGCTGGTCAAGCAGATAGTAGAAGCAGGGTCTATAGAAAGGTTCCTCCTCGACTATATGGAGGTGGAGGAAGTCACGGAGGAAGATTTTCAGAAAGTGCTGGAGCAATTTACCAGGATGCGAATGCGGTACGACTTCGCCTTCTGGGCAGCCTGCTTTGTGTATATCAAACGTAAAGGTGGAGGAACGGACTGCCTTTTCAGACTCACAAGACCGCAACGCAGGTTCGTCAAGAAACTCGAAAAATACCGAAGCCGCAACAAACCTATCCGTATCATCCTGCTGAAGGCACGCCAGTGGGGAGGCTCAACTACATCGCAGCTGTACATGGCATGGTTGCAGCTTGTACACCGTGTCGGTCTCAACTCTCTCATCATCGCACACCAGGGTACAGGTTCCGACGAGATCAAGGATATGTTCGACCGCATGATAGCCGAATATCCTATTGAGTTCCTGTACAAGCTGGGTGAGGAATACAACGAGAACGAACCTAAGCTCGTGGGTGTCGGAAAGTCCGGTGCCATCCACCGTGTACCTCAGCGCAACTGTAAGATAAAGATAGGTACTGCAGAGCGTCCGGATTCATGCCGTGGCGGTGACTACAACCTCGTCCACCTGTCCGAGGTGGGTATATGGAAGGCCACGGACGGAAAGAAGCCGGAAGACATCGTGCGCTCTGCTACGTCAGGTATCCTGCTGAAGCCATACACAATGATTGTGTACGAGTCAACGGCAAACGGAACCGGAAACTTCTTCCATCGCGAGTACGAGGCTGCAAAGAAGGGGCAGTCCCAGTTTGAAAACATGTTCGTATCATGGTTCGACATCGAGCAATACACACTTGCCTTCGACAGCGAGAAGAAGAAAAAGAAGTTTGCAGAATGGCTTTGGAAGAACCGCAACAACGACAATATCCCGTCCGACCGTGAGGAGCCAGGCAAATATCTGTGGTGGCTCTGGAACAAGGGCGCAACGCTCGAAGCCATCAACTGGTATGTGGAGGAACGAAAGAAGTACAACGACCATGGACAGATGGCAGCCGAGTTCCCATCCGACGATGTGGAGGCGTTTGTCCACTCCGGACAGCGTGTCTTCGACAAATACAAGGTCGAGGTTCTCGAGAAGTCAGTCCGCCCACCTCGCTATGTGGGTGATGTGTATGGCAAGGGGTATAAGGGCAAGGAATCCCTGATGGATTTGAAGTTCACCCAGGATGCGCAAGGTCAGCTGTGGGTCTGGAGTCTCCCCGAGATATGGGAAGACGAAAAGGTCACGAACAGGTATCTTACGGTTGTCGATGTAGGCGGACGTTCCAACAAGGCAGACTGGTCCGTCATTGTCGTGTTCGATAGATACTGGATGATGGAAGGCGACAAACCTTGCGTCGTTGCCCAGTGGTACGGTCATATAGACATTGACCTCCTGGCATGGAAAGCTGCACAGATAGCCAAGTTCTACGACAACTCCCTGCTTGTCATTGAGTCAAACACGCTTGAGACACACGACAAGGAGCGAGACACCGAGGGAGACCAGTCCGGATTTATCCTCAACCAGATAAGGGGTGTATACAAGCACCTGTACGCACGCAAGCAGAGTGCTGAGGATATAAAGAAGAAGGCTCCTAAGAAATACGGATTCCATACAAACGTATCTACAAAGCCGATGATCATAACAACCCTAATAGAGGTTATCCGTGAGAACATGTACATCGAGAGAGATCAGCGTTGCCTTGACGAGTACATCAACTACGAGAAGAAGCCTAATGGTGCGTATGGTGCCATCGTAGGTGCGCACGACGACTTGCTCATGACAAGAGCCATCGGTCTTCACATCTGCTTCTTCGAGATGCCGGTACCGAAAATAGTGATGAGGGTAAGCGAGTTTGCCCCAGCAAAGAAGAAAGTGGTATCAGCTGCCACCATATAAATAAAAGGCCGGGTAGAAACAACTACCCGGCCTTTTCCGTTCAAGCCACATTCCGGCCACCGTTCCAGGCGATTCCATCGCCTGTCCCCATTACGCTGCCTGCTGCTGAGGCTGCATATATCTCTGCAACAACTGTGCTGCACGTGGGTCTGCATGTACCTGCTGCTGAACCTTCTGTATAAGCTCCGGAGAAACACCCTGCAACTGCTCGCCACGCTCCATGGCCTCCTTGTTGCTTCTGATGCTCTGCAAGAGATCGTCTGCAAATGGGAAGTCGCCATTTTCCAAAAGCTGCTCCACGCTGATAGCCTGAGCCTGCCAGAGCTGCATGAGAATATCATTGCTCAGCTGGCGATATACAGGAGTTGTCGTGCTCTCGGTAACGTTAAGGTCAAACTCAACGTCTCTAATCTTCTGAGGGTCACGCTTGATTTCAGCTGCGTTCTTACCGGCAATGTTTGCCATGGTAATATCATCATAGAACTGCTGTATGTTCTTAACGTCCTTGATGGCTCCGTTACGGATGAACTCGCTGAACACTTCGAGAATATCAAGAAGTGAAGTCGTTGCGTTCTGCGTCTGCTGGCTGTAGAGTGCTGCACTAGTGCCGCTATAGCCAGGCTTACCCTGCAAGGCTCCATTCACGCCAGAAATGTCCTCGAAGAACTTCAGCTGCATACTGAGCAAATCTCCGATTCCTATGTTCACCGAGCTTGCAGCAACCTGCTGCGGAATCTGCCCGCTCTCGCTAGGCTCATACACAATCACTCCGTTAACCTCTGTCCAGCGTTCAGCAATATCCTCAATGGATACGCCTTCCGGCAAGCAGTCCTTCGGAACGAGAAGCACACCCTTGGCGGTTGCTCTGATTACCCAGTCGTAAAGGGTGATGAGGCGGTTCACATAGCGCTGCTGGTCTATCACGTCAGCTACGAAACTGTGTATCTCTCCGTCAATGAAAGGATATGCCATGAACACATAAGGATGACTCTTGTGCTCGTATGGAGTCTCGCCCTCCTCCAGGATGTCACCAAACGGACTGATATAATAGTAATACCAGTAGTTGTCGGTGAACCACTCTTTCTGAATCAAAGGAATCTCCTCTTCAGGAAGACCATCCTCCAAACCCTGCTGCAAGCGCCTTTCGTTCTCGTCAAAAACAAGTTCCTTGTAATCCTCCAGGTCTATCTTGAATCGGCTTCCGTTCTGCGGATCATAACATCTGTAACGGTCTCTCTGCTCCTTCTTCCATACCTCTATCACACGGCATCGGCTAGGGTCAGTCGTTACGAAGAAGTTCCAGTTCTTCTGTGCTGGATAGCCGAACTGGTCTGCATACATTGAAACGCATGCCTTATCTGCTGCATGACGGTAAATCTCCTTCAATCGCTTGTAATCATCTGGCGACTTGGCAAACTGGCCGCAAAGGTCACCAAACGAAATGTCATGTATCTCTCCAAGCATCGTGCAGTCCCATCCTCGTGGGTCTCTCATGTTGGAGTCTATGAAGAAGTTGTTCGGCTGAACGTAGTCTGTCCAGCAGTCAAAGCGGTCATTCTTCCAGCATGCGTACTTGCGGTGAACGCAAAAGCCGGAGATAAGGAACTCCTCCATCGTGCGTGCCAGCAATCCATTCATGCGGTTAAGCTGCATATTGTACTGCAGAATGGTGCTCATGGTCTCGCCAAGCTTCTGCTCGTCTCGATCTCTTGCCATACATGTCGGCTCCTTCGACTGGGAACGGTACACACCTATCACGTTGCGCACCAATCTTCTGATAAGATTGTTCTTCAGCGGAATATTTCCCTGGCTCTTGATATACTCCTCCTCCGTCATGCGTTTATTGTCAACCTCGATGATGTCGTCCCACTGCTTGCCATAACAATATCTCTTGTTTCGCTGGCGGTCCCTGCGGTAATCATCCATATTGCTGTAGTACAGGCTGGCTTCCATGAGAATGTCAAAACCTCGTCTGCGGTCGTCGGAATTCTTTGCTCTTCTCACACTATCTATAACGCTTTCGTCCGGTGCCGTGGTCTTCGGCATGATGTTACTCAAACGGTATAGCTTAGCTCTTTTCTTTGTTGCTACTGCCATAATAATAATGTATTAATGTGTATGGCGGCAAATATATGAATAAATGCCGCCATACTAAGTTTAACTATTTACGGCCGTTCGCCTTTAGCTCTGTCTGAATGAGCATGAGCAAGTAACCGATGTCACTCTTCTCCTGCAAGTCCGTAGCCTTTGAAAGCTTCTCCTGCAACTTTGAGCGTTCCTTCATGAGGTCGTCAACGTCCATTCTCGTAAAGCTGTCCGCATAGACGAGCTGCTTCTTCAGGGCGTTCAGTTCGTCTGTAACCTGCTTGCGTTCCCTGTCGTTCAGTGGCTCCTTCAACTCCTTGTTGCATGCGTCGATGTAGCCCGAATAGCTTTCATAGATATTCATGCGTCGATACTCCGGTGAGTTGTAGAGCCAGTTGATTTTGTCTGCATAGTCCATGACTCCATTGTCGGTATCATCTTCATAATGCTTCAGTCGTGACTTGATCTTGTCATGCTCTTCCTTCATGCGGAAGTATTCGTTGTTGATGGCACGGTACTCTGTACGCTCGTCACCATTCTTCAACACACGGTTGAGGACAAGCCAGTTTCTAGGGTCATACTCGCGGTCTCCGAACATGGTATCAAACATCTTGGATGTCTTGTCGATGGTGTTGCTGACACCACCAAAGTAACCATTAAGCAGATATTCAACTTTTGCCGGGTTGATGTCGATGGAACCCTTTGTGTACTGGTCGCCTCCGCTCACATCGTTCATGACAGCAGCCAGGTTTATAAGATACTTGTTGCCGCTCTTGTAAGACTTTGTCCACTCTGGCATATCCTTGTTCCAAGGAGTATCCTTGTAGAGAGGCATACCCGTCCACGACTTGTTTGCTATCACCTCTGCGAAAGGCTTGACAGAAGAAGGAACAAAGGCGTTCCAGCCTCCGCCACCTTCAAGGAAGTCTATTGGCATAAGCTGACTGAACTGGCCAGCAATCTGGTTTGCCAGCTCCTCGCCTGTGTAATGTTCCTTTCCGCTTACAGCACTCATGGCAAGCTCACCCATTCCGTACATGGCTCTGTACTCAACAGGGAGAGGGATACTTATCCACTGCTCATCCATGCCAGGAAGACGGAACACGATGTTTGAACGTCTCACGTACTCAGGAAGGTTGTAATATGCGTTCTTGTCGCCATCATCCCCATCGTCACCGCTACCGATCGCAGCCATCAGCAAACCGAGCATGAACATGGCACCTACACCTGTAAGCGCCTTTCCAGGATGCCGTTCAAGCTGTCTTCCGAAGTTTGTAGTTCCTTGCACTGCTGCATTCCAGAAGACGTAGAAGCTTCTTCCGAGTCCTGACACGAAGGCAGCCGTGTTGCCCCCGAAGGTCTGGCCGTTTGCGCCCATGAACTTTGCACCGCTACCCTTCTTGTTGAAGTTCACGCTAATCTCCTTGGCATCATAGATGCTTCGGTCGATAGAGCGCTTCATCTGACGGGATGTCATGAAGGCAGCAAAGCGGGCACAGTTCTCAACCGCGCGGTTGTATTCATCAAGGCGTTCACCAAGCAGGCTCCATGCCTTACCGATGGAAATTCTTCCGGCACGTCTCAACTCTCGCTTGATGTCATTCTTGTGCTTCTCGATGTCCCTTACGGTAGAATAGCCGGTCTCACCTCCGTTATCCATGAACAGCTTGAACATCTTTTCCGTTTCGTTGTTCATGTCAAGCGTACCATTGCGGAGCTTGGAGAAAAGCATCTTCATGATGGCAGGATTCACCTTCATGAAGTTCTTGTTGTATCTCACCGCATAGTTAGGGCTTTCCTTCACCCACACCATGGTATTACCATACAGGGCATCACGAATGAAGTTTGACACAACGAAATCAGGGTTTCGTGTCGTGTAGAATGCACTGAGCTGGCGATTGAGGGCTTCACCTGCACGGAGAATGGCACCAATAGCACCGGCATTGTCATTGTCCGGGTTGGTCTGTCCGTTCAACGCCTGTGCCGCACGTGGGTTGCCATTGATGGTTACCACATACTCAACTCCGTTTCTCTTCACGAGAACCTGGTGCTGCTTCAGGTCGCGACTTTCAACAACGCGATATGGAATGTCCGGATGTTCCTTCTGGCTTCTATACTTGTCCGGCTCATTCTTGCACAACTCCTGCATGCGGTCGTTGAAGTTCTTAACCTTTTGCTCGATTTCGGCAGGGCTGTCATTCTCGCTGAGGTTGTCCGCAAACACTGGCTTCCACTCATCTGTCACATCATCATGCTCCAACCATACGTTGCTGACGCTCACAAGGTCGCTAGGATGATTAAGGGCGAAGTTCAGGAACTTCTGCTTGACAAGAGTATTACGGTTGCCCTGCATGATGGCACTCTCGGCCATGCTCTCCATGTTAGCAAACGGATCATCAGCCTTGCTCTTACGTCCCTTGGCTGTCTTCAAAGGTGCATTGAATGCACTGTTCTTGTCTGACAAGTAAGCGTAAGTATCCTCTCCTGTTTTCTCATCAAAGCCACGAAGAGGTATGTAGTACTCATACATGGAGTTGATGTCGTCAAAGGTTTCCTTGCTCATCAAGCCGCTTTCGTAAGCCTTCTGCAAGGTTGCACCTGTCACGGCATTGACCTGTTTCCAAAGCTTATCCGTAGCATTCAACGTCTCATACGTGCTAACCATGAATGATGCTTTCAGCTCGGCCTCAGCAATATCTTCCTTTCCAGTCAAGGCAGTGAGACCTGCATAGTCTCTGCCTCTGTTTTCAAAGTACAATTCCTCTTCACGGTCATGCTTCTTCTGCTTCACGTCTTCAAGGCGGTCTATGGCATCCTGGTCGAGTGGGTCTTTTGCTACAGCTCGCTGGGCTTTGACCAACTCCTTACCGAACTCCTCGTTTGCCTTTTTCTCTGCATCTTTACGAGCCATGACAACATTACGCTCCAGTCCATGTTTGGCCATCATGTAATCAGTAAGCATCGCACGCTCCTCTGCATCCTCTGCCAGACGGCTCACCTCATTCAACAAAGGCTTGAACAAAGTTTGCGCAAATGCCTTGCACTCTGCCTGGTTCACGGATGAAAGACGGTTCTCACCCAGGTATGGATTCTCGAATCCTGCCACATCCTCGATGTGTACCTTGCTCTTCCCCTCTGCCTTCAATACGGCATTCATGGCTTCCTTCAAGCTGAGCATTGAGTCCTGCATCGCCTCTTGCATCTGGAACATTCCACGCTTAACACGCTGGTCGTAGATGTTTCTAGCATGTGCCTTCTCATACTCAGCAGCATCGCCATCACGGAAAAGTTCATCATCTTCTGAAAGATTTTGCCCATTATCCTTGTTTGTTTCAAATAAATATGGTATCTTTGCAGCAGAAAGGGATTCGCCAGAGTACGTTACGGACGTAGGGAGTAGGGTTTGTTTAATTTCCATAACTCGCTGGTCGATACCTTTCCTTCTTGATTTAAAGAAACTCTTCGCAGTAAGATTACCCTTTTTGGTACTGCATACCTCTGTAAGGTTATACAACCCATTTCCAGCATCTTTCAAAAAGAAGAACAGCTTACGGCCATCTCGCTTATCCACACCATACAGAATTGCGTCCGGTTGGTTCAATACATCTACCATATTCTGAATATCTTCATCATTCAATGGTACATTATTGCCATTGTCCTTCTCGTTTTCTCCATAATGGTCAGAACGGATATGATTCAAGTCTGAAGGATTGAGAACAAAGTCCACATATTCCTTGAACGTTAAACCAGACAAATTCTCCAAGTATGCCTTACCTTCTGAACTTATCCTACCTATACTTTTAGGCTTGCCCGTAAATTCCCCACTCTGTGCCTGTTCAAACAAGTCGGCAACCTTCCGCTTTATTTGCAATATGTCTGTACTCTCTTCCGCCACCATGGTACCACCGGAGGTTGAAGGTTTGGCATAATTGCCAACCCCCAACTCCATTTGCTTGGTAATATCAGCAGCCTCGCCCATGATGCTGCGATAACGCCCAGGCTCTGCCAGGTTCTCGTAGCTTCTCCACAGAATGTAGCGAAGTTCGTTGTCTGTAAGAGTCTCGCCCTGATAACCCTTCAAACCGATGGAATGAAGCATATTCAGGAACACACGCTTGATGGTCTGCCACCATCCACTCTCCATGGCACGCTCAAAGTTGGTGCGCTCCGCAAGCCCGGCAAGATATTCCTCTGTAGCAGTGCGGAAGTCCCAGGAGTGCTTCTTGGCAAGATTCACGATTTCCCTGCGGATACCTTCCTCGGCATACTTAAACACGTTGTCCAGGAAATCATCGAAGTGTGTACCGAAGAGTTGACGCAAGCCGTAATGGGCTACAGCCTCATGCAACACAGTCTGCTCAATATCTTCAATGTCACGATGATTCTCAACCACGATGGTAATCTTGCCAGTATGTCTGTTATAGAAACCCTTCGCCTTCTTGCGCTTACCGGTCAGCGTTGAAGCATCAGTCACCACCTCTATATTATTAAGGTGTAACTTCTCTGCAAGCTCATCCACATGTCGTGCCATGCGCTCACGCTCCATTGCTGCAAACTTCTCCTGCTGCTCAGGTGTGAAACGGCTCTCGCCCATCATCCTGCTCATAGGGTCATTCAGAAGAGAAATATCAGCATCGCTGATGATGCCATCACCCTCACGGTTAACGTCATTCACTACAGACAATCCCTTCTCTATAGCTTCTTTTATCTGCTCACTCTTCTTAACTCCCTTTGGCTCACCAATCTTAACACCACGCTTTTCAAGTTCAACTTTAACCTGCGGAGTAACAACATTCTCAGGAATCACAACATCATACCCCCTTACGTATGAAGCTATGCGGTCGGCAACTTCCGCATTTGACAATACACGTACAGGCTTGTCGTAACGGGAAAGGATAACCTTTCGTGGCTCATGTCCTTGGTCAACCAGCTGCTTGGTTACCGGACCGGCATGCCAGTCTGTTTCACCTACAGGGTCTTTCGAGAACTTCGCACGATAGCCGCTGGATAATTCAGACACCGGAACCTCCACCTCAACGGTAACAATGTTCGGTCTGATCCATGCAGAAGAGAACTGGTCGTTCAATGGTGAGCGTGATGTATGCCAATAAGGATTGTAAGCCACATCGCGAGTCACCGTAGCCTTCTTGCCGGTAGCATCCTTGCTTCCCTTGTCAAGGTCAACGTAGCCAACCACATCACCATTCTTGTTCGTCTTGGTAAACTTGATGATGTCCTCACGCTCATCTGCAACCTCCCATGTGCCAAGTTCACGTGGCACGACAAGCTTACCCTTAACGGCTGCCATCATCGGTGGATACAACTTTCCGTCAATCACCTGCATGGCACGGTAAACCTTCACGGTCTCCTGGGAATCCAGCCATGCCGATTCGTCCTCTGTAGCGTCACGATACAGGTTATCATCTTCCTCCTCCTCATCACCAGGCGAAGAGAAAGCATCCTCATCGAGATCCTCAACCTCCTTGTCAAGCTTGGCATACTTGGCCTCCTTCTTTTCCATTTCCTCCTTCATCTTCTCGGAGTACTCTTCAAAGAGTTCCTTTGCTCTAACCAGCTTGTCTTCTTCGGCAAACGACTTGCCCTCTCGCTTATCCAGCTCCTGGATGTCTGCCTTATCCTTGGTAATCTCAGCCTCTTGTCGGGAGATAGACTCCTCAAAGCGTTTTCCACTCACTACATTATCTATAATGTCGTTGATGGCATTCTTCAAGTAGCCCTGTCTTACCTGCTCGTCCTTGATGCCCAGCTCATCGCAAGAGTAGGTCATGGTGCGAGATACGCTGCCCAAGTAATTGAGAATCTCCGTATGTGCGACAAAATTATAACCGTCAATGTTAATGGCAAGGTCCATGTTTATCAACCCCTCTGGCGAATCCTCGTCACGTATCTTTTCCTGATTCTCAATCACCTTCTTGTTGTAGTTCTTGAAGTAATCTTCCATGTCGGCAACGCTGGCAAAGCTATGCTTTCCAATGCTTATCTTCTTGAACTTACCATCAGGGAACGTCTTCTTGATTCCGTCAAGGCGAGTCTTCTGTCTGTCGGCAAATGCCTGAACCTTCTTGATACGCTCCTCCAGCAGCGGCTTTCTGCTGTGTATGTAAATCTGGTCAAACTCCCATTGCTTCTTGCGACCTTCCAGTCTGCGCAACTCTCGTTCTGCCTCGTTCTTCTTCAAGGCATACTCGCTACCCGACAACTGGGCTACGGTATCACCGAAGATGTCACTCTCCTCTTCAAGCACACGGTTACTCATGCTGTTGGCAATCATATCCTTGCTGTGCATGATGCTGTCAGCAATGGCTCCCTTGGTCTCCAAACGCTGGTAAGCAGTAACATCAAGGCTATCTTCCACACCCATGCGAAGCACACGTACAGGGATGCCCCATTTCTTCAACAAGTTACCCTGTCGGATAACACGTCCATTGCGCTGCGTATAGTCCATCGGGCGGTTAGGTGCGTCCACATGGATGAGGGTATGTAATCTTTCCTGAATGTTCACACCGGTACCAAGGGTAAATGTACTACCCATGATAACACGTATCTCGCCACGGTTCACCTTGTCGAAGATGTCGAGCTTCTTCTTGACGGTCATTCCCGACTTGATAACAACAACCTGCTCGGCAGGAACACCAGCCTTGATAAGCTTGTTGCGAATATCCTCATAAAGGTTGAAGCCGGTTGAGGCATTCTGGTAATGGTCAGCAAAGATGGCCACGGTACCATGATATTTCTCCGAATCCTTCAGTGATCTCAAAGTCTGTCTCACAGTCTCGTTGGTCTTGCTGTACTGCTCGTCCGCTGCATCTTTGAGCACGAGTCGAGGGTCAACGGCTGCTGCTGCAGCTATGCCATACATGGTAAGAGGGATGGCAGAATTCTCCTTCTTCTCCTTTCCACTCATGTTCTCAAATTCCTCAAGTCTCTTGCGGACAAACTTCATCACCCTACGCAAAGCCTTGGTCTGAGGCAGGTAGATGTCTGTTGCCTTGTCTCCGTTCTCCATCTTTGGAAGCTTTGACTTCAAGTCCTCTACTTCCTTGGAAAGGACAATATCAGAAACACCCGACCAGATACGTGCAAGCTCAGGAAGGTTCATGTAACCTGCAAATCGGTTCACCTCCTTGAACTTTCCGCTGGTGGTAAACTCTGCCATCGTCTTCAAGTTACCGAAGTTACGGACGAAATCATCAAAGTAGTAGATGCCATACTGCTTCATGGTGTCAGCAGGCATGAGATAGCGCATGAACGTCCAAACCTCAGCGGCAGTATTGCTGATAGGAGTACCTGTAGCAAACACCACATTGCGGCCATTGTTCTTCTCGAGCACGGCCTGCGTCTTCAAATACACACCTTGCGACTTCTTGGAGTAAGAAGGGTCGATACCCTTCACGCCACGCTGCATGGCTGTTGCAAAGCCGAGATGCTTGTATTCGTGAGCCTCATCAACAAGAAGTGCATCAATGCCCATATCGTCGAAGTTCTCCACATCGTCGGTACGTCTGTCAAGCATCTCCTTGGCCTCTACCTCGGCATTCTGCTTGGTTACCTCCTTCTTCTTCAGCTGGGCTGCGGTATCCTTGCGCTTGGTAGTCATGTTGCCGGTGATGTCTGCAAGCTGCTGCTGCAGGTCCTCGATTTCTTTCTCGGCCTGTCGGGTTATCATGCTGTTGCCACTCTTGTCTGCATCCTTCATCTGCTCTAGGACAAGAAGCTTCTCCTCGATCTTATCGTTGATGAAGCGTATCTGTCGCTCCTCGCTGTCCGGAATAAACTCAAAGGTTGACTGAGGAACAACAATCATATCCCAGTCGTTGTACTTAATCTTGGCATAGAAGTTCTTTCGTCCCTCTGCATTTCTGTCTGCATCCTCCAGGGTAAGAATCTTAGCCTTTGGATAGAGCGACTTGGCTGATGCCACAAACTGGCCTACGGTTGCGTTCTGCACGACAATCATAGGTTTCTTGGCTGTACCCAGTCTTCTCATCTCCATGGCAGTAGTGATAAGGGTGAAGGTCTTTCCGGTTCCCACCTCGTGTGCCAGCATGGTTGGCTGAGTCACACACTTCACCACAGCCTTTGCCTGGTATGAGTAAAGATTGAAGTCCCTGTCGCTTCCATCCAGTCTTGGAGCCATGCCAGGATAACGCGAAGGTGCGAAATCATCCGGGATAGAGAGCGGAACGTAGTTGTTGAACTGCTCGTTGTAGTCTGCCTCAATCTTTGCAGACAACTGCTCGTCCTGCTGCATCTTACCTCTTGCCCAGTCCTGGAAGTCCTGTCGTATCTCGTCAATCTTGTTGCTGCAAGCCTGTGTCGCATCACGGTCGGTCTCCCTTACATCCTTGCCGTTCTCCTTGTAGGTTCTGGAAACGATGATGGATTTATTCTGAATGGCAGCCTCGATAAGCTGGTGTCCCGGAATAATCTTGTTGAACAACAAACTCTTCACGCCAAAGGAATTGTCCTTTTCCTCGTTGATGTAATCAGGAGCATCCATAAACCAGGTACCACCGGCAGAAGTAAACTTCACATTCACGTTGGTTCTTTCCTTCACATAGTCCTCGTACAACTTCGGATCAATCCATGAAGAACCGAACGTGAAGTTAATCAGGTGTGCAGGAATGTTCATAGGGATAACACTCTCCAGAGCCTTGATGTTGGCATTGTAGCGTCCGCCCTCGTTGTTGTCCAAAGCCTGGCGGAGCTTCTCACGCACATTTCCACTCTTGTACTGGTAGGAAACCTCAATCTGACGGGTGATAGGATTCTCGAAGCCAAGACCGCTATTGATAATCTCGTCCTTCACTTCGTCTTCCGACTTGCCCAAAGCATTGGCAATATACTCCACGTCAACACGTCCGTTCTGGTACATACTGGTAATGATGGCATCCTTCACGTTATGAGGCTTAGGCTCCTTGGCCTTCTCAACCACACGCTTGCTGAAGATGTCACTCTTGCCGAAATGCTCGGTATGGCCGCCTTCCTTGTCACTCACGTCCTCGTATGTTTCAAGCGAGAACACATTAGGATAGTCAACATCTTTGCGGAGGAATGCCAACTGTGTATTCTTGTTGAAGTGGCCGTAGGTAGCTACAAAGTCATCGTATGCCTTGTTGAGCTTATCAAGCAGAGGTTTCAATCCCTTGTCGCTCTCATTCTCCGTCTGGTATGCAAGCACATCATTAAGCGCTGACTTGATGGCAGAGTAAGCGTTGAAGCACTCAACCTTAGTATGGCCTTTCACCTTCTTAGACTGGAAACGGGTAATCAAATCGCTATCGCTAGCCTTCTCACCCTTCTTTGCAGCAGACATAAGAGGTACGGCCTTACCCCATTGAGCAAGGCAAATGTTGCCATTCTTGTCAACGACCATGCTGCCTTCCTTTACATCAGGACCCAGTTTCTCATACACAATTCGGTTGTTCTCCTCCTCGGTATTCTCAACTGGAGCGTTGTCCTCCTTCATGCTGGCGAAAGAGTTGACGAAATCAGTCAGCATATTCTTCTGGTTCAATCCCCTTGCAGGGAAAAGACCCATACTTGTAGGACGGTAGGTGTCACCTTCCTCGAAGCCGAACTTCATCTTTCCTGCCATCATTTCCGGATGATCCTGGAAATATTTGTTGTAATCAAGCGATAAAGATTTGATTACAGGCTTCTCCTTACCGTCAACCTTGCGAGTCTCACCAGTGTCATAGCTGACAACACGCTCACCGCTGGTGGAACCTACATCAATGGCATTGGCCGATTTCTGTCCGTTCACACGTCTGCGGACAACAAGGATGTCACTAGTTACGGATGTGCCACCAAAGGTATTGTTGTTCAAGCGGAATGCACCGATGAAATCAGAATCACCCTGGTTGATTACCCAGTCACGAAGTTTCTGCGACTTGTCGAGCGTACCACTAGATGTGATGAAGATACCGATACCACCAGGTTTTAACTTGCGAACGTTCTTGGCGATGCAGAAGTCATGAATGTTTCCGAACTTAGAAGACAAGTCCTTGTCACCGCTCTCATCCTTCACCTTCAAGCCAGTGACGAATGGAACGTTGGTAATGGCAAGGTCAACGCTTCCGTTTTCTATCTTGGTCTGCTCGAAGCCCTGGATGTCAACCTGGGCATCAGGATAAAGCAGAGAAAGAATGCCACCTGCCGTGTTATCAATCTCTACTGCATGAATATCACTGCGGTCGCTGATTTCAGCCGGCATCTGGGCAAGGATGTTTCCGATACCTGCCGAGCCTTCCAGGATGTTTCCACCCTTGAATCCCAACTGTGTAGCAATATCCCAAAGAGAATCAATAATATGTGTAGGTGTGTAGAACGAACTGTTTGCACTCATCACCGCCTGCTGGTAAGCTTCATTGCCCAACAGCTTGCGTAACTTCTTAGGAGGTGTATCATCACCAAAGCCCCATGAACTTTGGGTGAATGCCTTACCCAGGCCACCCCAACCGCTGAACTTGCGAAGAGCAGCCATCTGTCTAGGTGTGGCTTGCTCACCACTTCTCAGTAGCTTCTGAGCTAGCTCAATAGCCTCGATGTTGGCAGTAATACGTGCATCTACAGACTTTGGAGCATACTCCATACCACGCTTGCCATGGTTGTTATGGGTATTCTTGCGCTCCTCCGGCTCTAGTCCCTGTAAGCGTCCAGCGGATCGTTCAGTGCGTCCGAGTACTTCTCCCTCTCCTGACGATACGCCTTGATCTCCTCGTCCGTCATTCCGGCCTTCTTGTAGATTTCCGTCCACGCGTGTGTTGACAGCATGCTCCCGCTCAGCAGGTTCTTTCGGCAATACTCCGTCTGAGCCTTGTCGATTCTCTCCTCGAGTTCTCTCCTCGCTATCTCCTTCTCGCTGCACCCTATCTCCTTGAGATACTTCTTTTCCTGTTCTGTCATTGTCGTTACTATTTAAAGTTTCACTTTCTGTTTCCTGTCCGTTATCGAACAGGTCTGCAATATGCACCTGCGAAGATACTGCTTTTTTACGAGACTTCTTCTCCTTAACCGGATTATTTTTCTTTGGAGTCTCTTTTTTCTCCTTTGCAGGCTTGTTACTAACCACATGGGTTATATGGTTGTAGTCAAACAAGAAAGGCTCTGTCACATCGTGCTCGACTCTGTTGGTATGTTCATCAACCGGAACTACTCGGTCGCCAACCACCTGGCCTAAGCTCTTTCTTGCACCATACTCCAGATTGAACACATAAATTCTGCCATTGGAATCAAGCAGTTCAAAACCAAGCCCCTTAGCCTCATCAGAAAGTTTCTTCAAAGATTCCAAGAGAGTCAACATCTCGTGAGGTTTCTTATCAAACCAATCTTTTTTCAACTCCATGACAATATTCTTGTAGTCAGACTTGATTTGTTCCTTGGTACGCTTGCCGTTACTGTTCGCCTTGCTATCCTCCTTTGCAGGCTCAGCCTTCTTAGACTCAGCCTTCTTAGGCTCAGTGGAGAAATTATCAAGTGCTTCGCTGAACGCCTCACGTTCACCCAAGCACTTCAGTAAGGTAGCTTCCAGGTCAACGTTCTTTGTGCCGGCAAATGTGCCTTTCTTCTCGCCAGCTTTCACACGGTCGCCCAACTCATCAATAAACTTCTCACGCTGCGCCAACTGCTCTTCAAGCATCTTCTTGCTGAGCTGCTCCTTCACCTGCTCCAGCTTCTTAGCCATGGAATCCTTTGCTTCCTTTACAGCCTTGTCAACATCGGAAGAAGGAACGGTGTGGTCGCTCAGTTTGGTCTTGCCGTTGGTATGCAAGGCATTGAACAAGCTTTCCACATTAACCTCATTAACAACAGTCTCCTTCTTCTTCTCGTCTTTAGCCTGAGTATCCTCAACCTGGAGGTCTTCGAGCTTTGCGTCTTTGCCATTGGTCAAATAGACTCTGTCAATATATGACTCACCGAACTGCGCTGCACCTACCTGCTCGCCCTTACGGACAACCGTCATGACGTGTGTAGGCTTACCTTCATAGTAAACCATACCGTTGCCTTCCACATCAGCTTCCGTAGCAGGACGGAAAGACTTTTTGTCCATGGTACGACGTGCGTTGCGCTCATCGACGAGTTTCTTGTTAGCCACCTCTGCCTGCTTCTCAACCTCAGTCTCAGCTGCGATTTGTGCTGCCTGCTCCATAATATCCTTGGATGGCTTATCAAAGTTCGCCACGTCAATGCTTGCAACCTCTTCATAAGAGGACATATCCCTGTCAAGCTCAACCTTTATTGCCTCAGGAAGGTCACGGACACCATTATAGAACGACTTCAGGTATGGACGAATATCATCACCCATATCATCTATCATAGCCTTGGCATACTCAGTAAACTTACGTGCGCCCCTCTCAATATGATACACAGCCATCGAGATACCAATCTCTAGAATCTCAGGATCAATACCCATATTCAGCTGACCACGCAACTTCATGCGCATTCTCTTCTTTAAAGTCTCGTACTCATCATCAGTAACAAGTACGTTGCCACTAGGGTTCTTCTTGACCTCCTCCTTCTTGGCGATACGTGCAGCCTTGTCAACCAATGGTTCATCCGGTCTGAACTCATCACTCATAATATATGGTAGAAGAACGTTGTCCAACCAAGCATTAGCCTCATGAACATCTTTGAAATCACGCATTCTACGAACACTATCACCAATAGATTGATACCATTTACGAGCAGTCTTCAAGTCGCCTTTCCTTACATTCTTGGCATAATTCTTAGCCCACATGATAGCATTGCCTTGAAGCACCTCTTTTATAAGTTTGGTATTATTCAAAGATGATTTGCTTTTCTTAGCAACATCATGTGCCGCCTCAACTTCCTGGGCAGTTGCGCTTGTACCATCTGTAAAAGAATAGCTCTGAATGAAGCTACGGCCATCTGGCATTTGCATGTGATGAGCCATAAGGATAGTCTTATTCTCACCATGAGGAATACTCCAAACCGTATCACCACCATGGAACTCATCATCTGGGAATACCGAATCCTTCATATCCTGAAGAGAAAGAGGTTTTGCGTCCTCCAAAGCTTCGCTATCTTCACCCAATACCGCATCAGTAAGTTTCTTGGCATCCTCGATGCTACGCATCATGAATCCACCCTGCTTCTTGTCGTACCAGCCTTTAAGAGACTTAGCCAGGGAAACGGCCGCACTTTGCTTTTCACCCAGTTCGTCTGCAAACTTGACAAGCTGCATATCAAGCACCTTGCCACGCTTGGTTGTGTACTTGGCAGGCTCAACTGTATAGTCGTTTGTCTGTGTTTCATCAGCCACGGTGTCAGCAGCCTTATCAGAATCAGCCTTTTCCTTTCCGTCGAAGTCGTGATACTTGATAACTGATACAGACATCAAGTGTCCTTGTGCATCCTTATGGGCAACAAGTTCATAACAGCATTCGTTCCTTCCATCGGTAGCGGAAACAAAATTTCCCTTGACAAGATGGAACCATTCCTTTTCTGATTGATACAGCTTATCGGCAGGAACCTCTACACTTGTTACCTTGGCTTTGTATGATGGATAATCATCTGTTTGTGAATCATACATGCCAAACATCTTCTCAGCGAACTTGATGATAGCTGACGGGGTTACACCATTAGGCACGACATCATTACCAGAGTCTTCTACGAATTGGCCAAACGGAGATTTATCATACAAATTTTCATCAATCCACTTTTGCAGATGCTCTTTTACCAATGAATACTCGGCAATAGGCTTGGTCTTGCGATTACTGCTTTCTATCCACTTTTTGAATATATCCATAGGAACAGTAGAGGTAATGATCTTTCTCTTGCTCGTTCTCCAGCTACTGTCATAGTTAGAGAAATAGGCATCTGTAGCTTCATCCCTATCGTTGAAACCGAGCATTACCTTGTGCTCGTCAAACGTTCCATCAAGGTTGTACTGGTCAACTACATAAACATTCTGCTGGTCCCATGAGTCAATATCATTGCTAAGGAATACATCCAGGTGGTCGCCATCAACACCCACGTTATCGGTCATGTAGCCATAAGTATTATTCATGGTCACACTCCATTTCTTTCCGTTGGCATCAGTGCCGGAGCGCACACTTCCCCTAGGCTGCTCGATGGAAATATTGAATCCAGCAACCTTAACGTGTCCCTTCTTGTAGTTACCAGCTTCCTTCTGTCCGTCTGTAGGATTGGTGTCTGTCTCAGCCTCAGCCGCTTCGACGGATGATTGAAGACTATTACGGAACATGACTTTGAAGTGTTCCTCTATGGTATCCAGAGGAACGTCCTCAAAAGTTTCTCCATCTTCTGTAGTGAACGAAGCCGAATTGCCCTGAACCTTGTCAATGGTTATCTGACCACTTTCGCCTTCATTCTCTACTACAACAACATCACCCTTCTGAACATTATCAAAGCTGTTAAAGACCTTGATTCCTCTCGAAGAAAGTTCGTCTTCTACAAGAGATTTAATAGCCTTATCAAATTCACTCAGCTTCTTAGGTGCATCAGACAAAGCTATACGGAGAATATCTTCATCAACAGATTTCAGATTTTCACGTACTTCCTCCTTTGCCTTTTCGATGGAAGTCTTGTCGCCTGACTCGATTGCAGAAGCCAGCATATCCGATGGATCCTTAGCATCATCTTCGGCATTCTCAACATCATCAGCTGCATTTTCTACAGGAATGATGCTGGAGTTGTTGAACACAATGACTTCTCCACTACCAATATTGCTATTCTCTACACTCCATACATTATTATAATGTATAATGCCGTCGTAACCCTGCTCCTTCAGCAGAGACATGAACTTCTTAGCTTCTGTTTCATCGAAGCCAGGGTTACCCAAAAGATAGAACGGATTGTTCAATCTTACATGTGCCTCGAATATCTGGCCGTTGTGTCCGTAATCCTCTGCAACGTCTCTGGAAGGAGAGAAATACACACCATCACCTGAGAAGGTAGCCTTCTCCCCATCTGCCCGGCTGTGTCCTGGCTCCAGGTCGGAAAGCTTCAAGTCTTTATCAAGTGTACCATGATACAGAAGAACTGGCTTGCCGTCAGCATCAGCAACGATACCATCATCGGTAAGGTTGCGTCTCTCCTGGCTTATAGGTGTGGCGCCACCCTTTTCAAGGAGTTCGTTGATTACATTTTTCTCTCCAGGTCCTCCATCAGCGTTGGCAGGTTCAGTTTCTCCCTCGCCTGGTCCTCCTGTTTCAGCAGCTTCACTGCCTTCTTGCTGCCCTTCTTGGCCTGCTGGATGATTGCCACCCAGTACATTGCTGTCTTGTTGTCCATCATTATTAATGTTTAATGCCTCGTTGATGGCATCAGCCAACGAGCGAGGAGTGTTGTCAATACTATCTTTGTTGAATAAGTCAACCGCCTGGGAGCCTTGAACAAGGTCAAACAGTTGGTTGAACGTCTGCTGGATGAAGCCCTGCGTTTCACCCTTATACATAGCCACAAGATGAAGGGCGAAGTCCGAGAACTTACCATCAGGAAGTACAGCTTCTCCGGTCACATCATCAAACTGATAAGAGCGTTTCCAGTCCTCAATAGCCACACGTGCATCCTTGAAATTAGTAGCCGAAGCAAAGGCCTTGTCACCCATCAGCTCATTGAAAGCCACGATAGACTCCTGAATATCCTTCAGCATGCGGTTCTCCTTAGGGCTATTGAAGTCGCGATATGCAGTTGCAAGGATGGCACGCTGCGCCTTTGCAGGCATTCTGTTAAACATCTCCTCCAGGCGTTCACTGCCACCTTGGAAGATGCTGCCATACATGATACCCTTCAAGTCGTTAGCAGCCTCAGCAGTAAGATTACCATCGCTATCAAGCGCACTTGTGTACTGTGTATCTGAAATGAAGCTCTTGGTATTCATCCACTTCAACACTTTGTTGCCGTTCTTGTCAACGAGCTGGGAGAAGCTAGCCTCATCATCGGAACTCTCGAGCAGTTTCTTGGCGAAAGACTTCATATCATCACCCATCTTCTGGATGGTGTTCTTCACCTTGATACGCTCAACGCCACCACTCTCTGTGTCCTGGGCGATATGCTGACCAAGTTCAATGGCCTTATTGTCGTCAACGTCAACCATATTCACAAGGACAGGGTTCTTCATCTTCGCAATATCCTCTGCCTTCAAGCCGAACTCATCGGCATGATCCATAAGATACTGCTTATATATGCCGGCTTGGTCGGCATGGCTGCTCCACATCAACTTCAACGCTGCACTACGATTGTTGCCCTGGATGGTCTCTCCACGAGAATTGACAGTAGGCGCACCTGTATATGCTGTAACGCTTGATGTAATCTCGGCAGGGTTGATGTTGGCCGCAATCTTCTCAGAAGATATGGTACTGGCTTTGTCCGTACGCTTCTTTGGCTGCGCTTCTGGGATGAAGTGAGTCACGTTAGGCTGACCATTTATGTGACTTGGCTGCAACTGTTCGGCCTCAATAAGCGCAAGATGTCCAGGTTGTGAAACCTTGTCTGTAAACTTGATAGAAGTCTCCTTACCCTTTGTATGAGTAATATTCTCCTGTCTTGCATACTGATGGCCATTTGAACGACGATAGCCCCTCGCACGTGCATCATGCGGAGTATCATTCACCCAATCAGGTACACCGTCAACAGCTTCACGCTCCTTACGTTCCTGCTCTTCCTTGGCTGCGGCCTGTGCCTTAGCTTCCTCAGCGGCAGCCTTAGCCTTCTCGTCAGCAGCCTTCTGCTCGTCAAGCATGACCTTACTCTTACGCTGCTGCTGGATGCCAGCGATTTTCTGCCAATGCTCCAGGTTTGCCTTTGCCTGGTCCACTGCTTCCTGGTGTTCCTTCTCAGCTGCAATCTTCTGCGTGATGGTTCCACCAGACTTTGGTTTCCACTTGTTGAGCTTATCAAGAGACGCCTTCATATCAGAAACCATGGATTCAGCAACAGTCTTGGCCATATCCTCGTTGCCGCCAGTCTGCTCTACGATGGCATCGTATGCAGTATCAGGGTCGGTCTGCTCATAGATAGGCTCACCCTTATCATCCTTAGGAATACGATCCAGGGCAGACTGTGTAGGAGCTTCCTCCTCACTGGCTTCCTGTTGCTGAGGTTCGTTTCCGGTCTCATCAGCTGCCACCTCATCAGTATCAACAAGGGGATTCACCTCGGTATTCTCCTCATCAACCGGAATATTTTCCTCATCAACCGGAGTATTCTCCTCCGTCTCATCAACAGAAGGAGCATCAACCTCGCGACTCCACACCGACTCACCGTCGGCATCTGTCACACTCTCGATCATGTTGTCGAGCTGCTCAGGTGAAACAACCTGCACATGCCAGCCGTTGAGTGGTTCCTCGGTGTGAATCTCGATACCATCCTCATCTATGCTTTGAATGGAACCACGGATAGGCTCACCATTCTCGTCACGGATAACGATATTATCAAAAAGGCTGTAAGTAGGCATAGTTGGACCCTCCTCCTGCTCGCCTTCCGCAGGGGTTTCCTGTTGCTCTTCCTGCTGCTGGGCTGCAACCTGGGCACGTCTTGTCTCGTCTGCCATCTGCTGAATACCAGACTTTGGCATCTGAATGATACCGGAAGTTACAGGAGCTTCTCCTTCCTGATACACAGTTTGCGTCACCACGTTCACGGTTCCATCGCCATTGTCAACCACACCCTGCTCGTTAGGAGTGAGCACAACAGTAACAGGGCTGCCATCATCACCAGTCGCCTGGTATGTGTCACCCTCATTCCATTGCTTTACGGTTCCATCTATGTTGTCAGCCGCTTCCTGGGCGTGCTGGTTACGGATATTCTCCGCAGCCTCATTCTTCTCCAGGTCGGGATTTATCAGTTCCTGAGCACTGTGTATTGCGCTAGGGGAAACCATCTGCAGCTTTCCAGACTCAGCATCCATGATAACGATGCTATTGTCCGACTGCTCATCGTTAACGGATGAATCATCGTTGAGAACAAGGTTGCCGCTAATGACATAGGCAGTCTGGTCATTGTTATCCTCGTCCTTCAGCTTCAAGGTAACAGGATGAATCATGCCATCAGTACGGTTGGTATGGCTGTCAACGAGTGCGTTGCTTTCCTCTATCTGGCTGTCAATATCATCACGTACACGCTGCACCATGCCGTCATAGGCAGACTTGGCGTTGGCGTAGTCGAGAACAGGCTGCAATCCTTCGGTGTTGCCCATGTGCTTCTGCTCCTCTAGGTAGCGGATAGGGTCCCCGATGGTATCATCAAGCTCGTTCATATCGTCGATGCCCATAGACTGTGCCAGGTTCTGACGTGCAACGTCCAGTTTTGCCTTGGCGTTGCTCATCTCTTCCGGATCAGTAGTATCGTAGCCATCACTATATGAAGTATTCAAGTTCTCAATATCCTCATCCTTATCGCTATCATCAGCATTATTGGCCTGCGCAAGGTTATAGCCACGCATCTTTGAAAGATTGCGGACGTAATCAAGAGCTGCCTTCTTCTCCTGAACAGGCATATCCTGGGAACCAAGGATGTTGTTTGTAACGAAATCAGCCATGTGCTCATTGTCTGTTGCATCAATCTGTTCACGCAAAGGCTCCCATTTCTCTGGAGTCATACGGAAAGACGCAACCTTGTCAGCAGTATCCGTCTTGTGCTTGTATCGGTAATACTGGGATGTATGGAAACCCTGTATTGTCATTGGTACGGCACCAAGCAAAGCGCCCATGGTAGCACAACCAAGCCAAATATCCACATGGTTCTGTGTATTGGTAAGGTCGTTGTAGGCATCATCGGCATGACCTGTAAGCGCATCGAAGAGAGAACCTTCATACTCTTCCAGTGCCTCGCCAGGTAAGCCCTGGTAACCACCAGCACGAAGCATCTTGTTGTACGCTTGGTACCAATCCTTCTTGCCAACCTGGGTAAGCGCATTTGAAATCTTGGAGAGTCCCATCTTGTTATATACGGCAGCACCAGCCTTTTCAGCTGCATTCAAGGCACTTTCAGGAATAATCTTACCTGCAAGTTCGCCAGCACTCTTGCCAAGAACCTTGCCAATACCAGGAATGAAAGCACCAAACATTTCAGAACCGTTCTCACGTGCCTGCTGCCTCTCGGCCTCTACAAAAGCACCGAGAACACTATCCTGGTTCTCGATTTTGTAATTTCCGTCCTCGTCCTTTGTGACATCACCGGCAGCAAGCTGTCCAAACGTACCAGCAGTATGACCGATACCGGTTGTATTGCTTACCATGGCTCCAGTCAGATGTGAACCCACCAATACGCCCGTAGCTTTCAATGTGCCACGTGCCAGCTTCTTTGCAATAGCCTTTCCGGCAGCGTCCCCGGTAGCCTTTGCCAACTGCTTTGCACCGATATTAGCAACCTTCTTGTAAATACCCTTGGCCATTCCTTCTGCTCCAGGGTTCAACGCAAGATTCTTCATGAAGTCAAGGGAGTTCGCCATCATGCCACCAGCACGAGACCATGCACCATACTGGCCGCCATATTGTCCCTGGATAGCATTATTTACTGCCATGTTATCAAGAACAGCCTTGGAAGCCTTCTCTTCCTTAGTAAGTTCCTCTCCCTTGGCCAGCTTCTTGTTGATGCTGTCAAGATGCTTCATCGCTTGTGTCTGGGCAGTGACATCCTTCATCTCGCCCATGCCGTCATTGAATGTGTATCCATTGGCCGCAGTAGTTGCAAGCGTATGCCAGAAGCTATTTATCTTGCCACTCTTCTTGTCTTCCAGTGTTGTTATGGCAGACTTGTTGTGGCGAAGAGCTGCCATCAACTGGGTATATATAGGGTCGTTGGTATATTTGGCATCAACGGCATCATACTCGCCAGCTGGTCCGGCTCCTGGTGTTGAAGCAGCAGCAGACATGCGCATGAAGTCAGCAAAACCCTGATTAGGCTTGTTGTCAATCTCCTCCATACGCTTGCGCACCTCTTCATTCAATCGCTCACGCTCCGCATAAGCATCCTGCAACTGTCCATCGACAGTTAAGCTACGCTTGTAATCATCAACGGCATTCTGCTCCACGTCTGCAAATGCTCTGTTATCGAACTCATTTCCACTTTCAGTGATATAAGAGGACTGCATCTTACCAGTTTCCGGATTGAAACGTGGCTTGCGCTTAACGACATGACGGTTCGCTCCAAGCTTTACAGGCTTCACCTGCAAGCCGGAGTTTGCCTTCTGATATTCCATCTGGTTGTTGAAACGCTGTGTAGAAGCATCAGCCTGAGCAAGGATGTTGCCAACATTGGATGCGTACCTGCGCTTGTCAGCCTCAGTCAAAGGTGTGCCCTTCGGCTGGGCTACAGGCTTGGCTGGCTGATGCGCAACCGACTTGTGAACCTGGCCACGTCTAGGCTGAACCTGTGGAGCCTGTGTAGCTGGCTTGTGAACCTTCTGGTTTGGGTTCCATTGGGCTTCACCTGCTCCACGTGCCCTTGACGTTGTACCGTTCACTGGCACAAACAACTTCGTATAGAAGCCGCTGTATGAGTCGGGAACATCAAAGCCCTGGCTTTTCAGGGCATTGTAGAGCTTGTGACGACGACTTGCACCATCATCACCCTTACGTGTAAGCTTCTCCTCGAACTCATCGTATGAATTAGGCACATCATAGTTCTGTGCCTTCAAAGCATTATATAACTTCGCTAATCTCTTTTCTTCCATTGTGTATTGTTTGATGGTTAATCAAATGCACCTCCAGTGCTTTTCTTCTTACCTCCACCGCCAGCATGCTTAGGCTTGACAGGGGGCTTCACTGAATGGC
>OLIS01000022.1_pt1 | contig 98845 bp, 98 predicted proteins | sample 1601351 | NCBI WGS metagenome assembly OLIS01 (sample SAMEA2452122, study PRJEB22498) | human gut metagenome | biome: human feces; feature: human gut; material: feces | place: Australia | collected 2012
GCGGGAAAATTGGCGGCTTATTTTCAGGAACGCCACCACTTTGCGCCGCTTTCCAATACCATTTATCAAGCCCCGGCCCAACAAGAGGCCGCTCCTGCGGTGGGGGAAGTGCGGGAAAATAAAACCGCTGTACGCAAACGCTATTCCAGTTGGTTAAGCAAGGCCTGCTCGGTGGTGGGGAATATTTTTCTGCCGTTGATTCCGGCCTATATCGGCTGCGGTTTGTTATTGGGAATTAGCAATATTTTGGCTAAAACGCTGCTGGCAGACAGCCCCAATGCGGCGGGTTTGCTGGCGGTGTTCGGGCAGGGAATTTTCTTCTATTTAAATGCGGTGGTGGGATATAACGCCAATAAAGAATTTGGCGGGACTCCTGCTTTGGGCGTGGCTTTTGCGGGAATTTTAAATATGCCTGCACTCGCTAAAATTACGCTTTTTGGCGCGCCGTTAATGCCGGGAAAGGGCGGCGTGATTGCCGTGCTTCTGGTGTGTTTGGCGGGCAGTTGGTTTGAAAAGCGCTTGCGTTCTTTTATTACCGGCACTTGGGAAATGTTTATCACGCCGACGCTTACTATTTTGGTGGTGGGCTTTTTCTCCTTGGTGCTGATTCAGCCGGTGGCGGGGGAACTTTCGGACCTGTTGGCTTTGTGTACGCAGAACGCCTTGTCCCGCGGCGGTTGGCTGACGGGCGCGCTTTTGGGCGGAACCTTTTTGCCGCTTGTCATGATGGGGGTGCACCAAAGTTTGGTGCCGATTCACCAGCAACTGGTGGATATGTTGGGGATGAACCCGCTGTTCCCTATTTTGTGTATGGCCGGAGCCGGACAGGTAGGGGCTGCGGTGGCGGTTTTCTTTAAGACTCAAAATACGCGTTTGAAAACGATTGTAAAAACGGCCTTGCCGGTTGGCTTGCTGGGTATCGGGGAGCCGCTTATTTACGGCGTAACTTTACCGCTTTTTAAACCTTTTATCGGCGCGTGTTTAGGCGCGGCCGTGGGCGGTGCGGTGGTGGCGGCCTTCCACGTTACTTCGGCTATTCCGTTTGGGGTGTCCGGGCTGGTTTTGTTTCTGGCTTTATCCAATTTGCATAGTGCAATATTTTACGGATTAGGCTTTTTGACGGCACTGGCGGCCGGGTTTGCGATTACCTGGAAACTGGGCTTTGATGACCCGCCCAACGAGTAAGTTTTATGCACAAAGCCCCCATTAGTTGGGGGCTTTTTTGCGGGCTATTCGCCGGAATAAGAGGCAAAAGAGCCAAAGTAAATATCTGCCCGCAGATTTTGCTCGTGGCAATATTGGGTAATTTCTTTGGCGAGTTTCGTCCAATAAGACGTATCTTGCTTTATATAAATATCTCCCATCAGCGGTAAAGCGTCGGGGTAGTGTCCCTCTACGAAATCTAATACCTTGCTCTGAAATGCCGGGCGCATATTTAAACTGTCAAACCCATAACGGTTTGTATAAGGTTTTGTAAAATTTATAATTTGCTTCCAGTCTGTAATGCCGGGAAATAACGGCGCCACCATTACGGCGGTGGAAATGCCGGCCTCGTGCAACATTTTTAAGGCATTTATTTTGTCCTGTACGGACGAGGCTCTTGGTTCGGCGGCTTGACGGAAGGAGTCGTCTGCCGAAGAAAAGGAAAATGCCACTTCACATTGGTACATTTGCTTAAATAAATCAATGTCCCGCACCGCCAGGGCCGATTTGGTAAGGATATGCACCTTGGCTTGGCAATAGACGAGTTGCTTTAACAATTTGCGCGTTAGTTCATAATCCTTTTCATAGGCATTATATGGGTCCGTTACCGAACTTAACATTACGTTGGTGCGAAAGAGTTTTGCAGGCTTTAAGGGCGTCTCACATTGTTTGACGTCCAGAAATTCACCCCACTCCTCGCTGTGCCCGCTGAATTTGCGCATATATTCCGCATAACAATAAATACATTTGTGCGGGCAGCCGACATATGGGTTTATAACATAATCAAAGCCGGCAATTTTAGATTTGGAAAGGAGCGTTTTAACAGGTGTCGTATCAAGGCGTATCATAGCGTGTTCTCCCTGGCGAAATATTTTTATATAGTGTACAATATCTACAAGGAGAACGAAATGCTACCGGCTACTTTGCATACTTGGTGGAATAAGATAAAGCATTTTTTTGACTTTGCCGCGCGCCGCCGTGCCTTGTACGAACAATGGGACAGGCTTGCTTCCAACGGCGACGAAGAAGCCCGCTACCGCCTGTTGATGCTCTACCAGGAGGAAGGTCGCGAATATTATCCCTTGGCCTTTAAATGGACGGTGGTAATGGCTAACAAAGGCGAGGACTGCGGGGTAATGTTACAAGCGGCAGAAATGTACCAGGCCGGCGATGGTGTGCCCAAGGACGATTCTAAGGCCCTTTTGTGGTTTGAGCGCGCGCTCTCTATGCACATTGTGCAGGGCAAAAATTCTCCGCTGTCTGTGGATGCGTCCAACTATATCCAAGAACGTATCCAAACGCTGCGCCGCAATCTGGAACACTAAGGTTTGCCCAACTCCCTGTTTTTTATTTATGATATACATATGCAGTACAAAAGGCTTTTGATACCCTTTTTAATGACGGCAGGGCTTTTGATTGTGCCTGCCGGGCCGCTGTGTGCCTTTTTCCCGTTTTCGTTTGGCAAAGAGGAAATCAAAACCGATTATTCCCAAACGGTATGGGACCGTATGATGTTGGAACAATCGGCGGCGGATATGCGGCGCGGTATGGACGAAATGAGCCGGGTGCGGTATAAGGAAGCCACAGACAGTTTTGCGCGTGCGGTCATCAAAAATGCCAAATCGCCTTTGCCGTATTTACTATTGGGGGCTTCTCTTTATTGGAGCGGAAAGGTGGAGGAAGCCGTCAGCGAATATAAGGAAGCACAGCGGTTAGACCCTAAAAATCCCCTGTCTTACCAGTTGCTTGGCATTGCCGCCGGGTGGAAAGGGGATGTAAAACAAGCACAGGAATATTTTTTGCAGGCCAATTCGCTAGATGAAAATAAAGCCGATACGCATATGAATTTAGGCTCTACCTATGCGGTGGAGCGGAACTGGGAAAAGGCATTGGAACATTTCCGCCGGGCGGTGGAACTGGCCCCGCAAGAACCGCTGTACCATTACCAGTTGGGTACGCTTTACGAAAGTATGGGCCGGGACGAACAGGCCGAAGAATCCTTTAAAAAAGCCTTGCGCTTATTTCCATCATATGAGGACGCGCAGTTAAGTTTAGGGGCCTTGGAAGAAAAATTAAACCGTCCGCAAGAAGCCTTAAAATATTACAAAAAGGCCGTGCATACAAAACCCGGTGATTATGTGGCGCGGTTGCGCTATGCGTTTTTATTGGCTAAGCAAGGGAATAAAAAAAAGGCGCGCGAGGTGCTGGCAGAGGCTTTTTCCATTACCCGTTTTAAGCCGGAGGGCCTTGCGCTAAATGCGGTGTACCGTGCAAGTGGCCGCTCGGCAGAGGACTTTAAAAAGCAAATTGATCATTTTAAAACAGGGCTTGAAAAGGTTTCTGCTTCCAAGGCGGTAAACATAGAGGTCTCTTTGGAGTATAACCCTGTTTCTTCCGCCCACAAAAATACAACCCGCCGCGGGCAAACTTTTGAACAGGCTTATCAAACTCTGCGCCCGGAAAATGCCGCGCAGGACGGCCTTGCGCCCCGCGCTTTTAAGCGTATGTTTACACTGCCGGAAACTACCGCGGAGGAACGCCAGCAGCAAATAGATAATTTAATTTCAGGGTTGGAGCAGGCTGTTTTAGCGGGGAGCGGAAAGTATAATGTTAATTTGTCTATGCAAGGAAGGACGGTGGATTTTGCTTCGCCCTTGGCATTGACGCAAAATAATTTAACCGCACCCAAGGCTGTGTATGACCCGCGCATTGTGGGCAACGATATGGGCTTGTGGGTGATGGGGCGGACGTGGATTTTTTTTGTAGAGGACGCGGCGGCGGAATTGCAGGACTCCTTGTCCGTGTGTGCGCCGGATAACCTATGCGAACTGCTAATGGGTGTGGCCGCCTTGGCGCGCGGAAACAGCGGCGAGGCCGCGCAAGCCTTTTTGGCGGCGCAAAACAAAAACCCGCAAGATGTGCTTTCGTGGCTGGGGTTAGGTACGGCTGCCGTGGTGGCCGGGCAGGATGATGAAGCCCGTACCCACTACGAACGCGCTTTGCGTTTGGAGCCTAAGAATAAAATAGCCGTGAGGAATTTAAAGGTATTGGCGGAGTGATATGCAAAAATACGGACAACATTTTTTAATTAACGAGAACGTAATCAACCAAATTATAGATGCGGCCCTCCTGTTAAAAAGCGAAAATCTGGTGGAAATCGGCCCGGGCAAAGGGGCGCTTACCGCACGCTTAATTGACCGGGGATGCAGAAATTTTACCGTAGTGGAAATTGACCCGGAAATGGAAAAGTATTTGCGGAAAAATTTACCAGAATCTGCGGGCGTAAAAATTTTGAGACAGGATTTTTTACAGGCAGATTTAGAAAAACTGGCTCCGCGCCCTACGCTGTTTGTTAGCAATTTGCCCTATATTGATGCGGCAGATATTTTGGATAAAGTGCTGTCCTGTCCGCATTTTCAATCGGCGGTGTTTATGTTCCAAAAAGAACAAGCCCAGCGTATCCGTGCCCGCGCGGGCGAGACGGGATACGGCCCATTGTCTGTTTTCAGCCAGTTGCGTGCGCAGATTAGTCCTATTTGCAAGGCGGGCCGCGGCTGCTTTAATCCGCCGCCGAAGGTGGAAAGTATGGTGCTCGCGTTTATGCGCTTGAACAATAGCCCGGTGCCAAGTGAAAAATGGACGTCTTTTAACAAATTAGTTACCGCCGCTTTTTTGCACAAGCGCAAAACCTTGTTTAATTCCTGGTCGTTGGCGGGGTATGATAAACAAAAGATAACAATGGTGTTAGCCGATTGCAAGGTAAAACCCACGGCCCGGCCCGAGGAAATTTCGCCCGGTAAATATGTGGAGTTGTGGCAAAAACTTTGCTGCTTGTAAAAAATATCCCGCTGTCAGCGGGATATTTTTTCGTCCGCCAATCGGTATTCTAAAATTTTTTCACGGGGGGAAAACGGGCGGATATAATTTAAGCCTAGTCGGGTAATGGCTGTTTGAACGAGCGTATATTCTTCTGTTTGTATGGGCGCGTAAAAGCGGCCTGCCCGCAACAAGGCTTCCAACGGCGCAAGTCCAATAAGTTCACTCCCCGTTACGGAGAATCCCAGTTTTCCGGCTTCTTGTCTGCACGCTTCAAAGACCTCAGCCATACCTGTTTTGTAAAAGTCGGTTAAGTTAAAGGATACCTGTGCCGCTTGGTAGCCGGGCATCAGCCAGCCGATGGCTTTTACGGCTTTCAGCCCGCCGTTTTTCTCGCGCAGAAGCGAGGCGATTTGTTTGGCGGGGGCTATATCGGAAGTATTTAAAGAAATATTGTACGCAAGCAAAAAATTGCGCGCACCAATGACACACGCTCCTGTTTTTGCGATGCTTTCCGTGTAAGTTTGCGGACCTAAATCGGGGGGAAGTTCTTGCAGTTTTTTAGGCAGACTTTCATATTCTCCCCGGCGTAAAAAAGCCAGATTTTGGCGTTCAGGTGTGGGAGCATTTTCCTCATAAAAGTAAACGGGAATATTTAATTTTGCCACCTGCTGCCCAAGTTGGCGGGCTTCGGCGGCGGATTCGGCCAGGGTCATATCGGCAATCGGCACAAACGGGCATACGTCCACCGCCCCCAAGCGCGGGTGCGCGCCGTGGTGGGTGCGCATATCCAACAGTTCGCGAGTGGCTTTAAAAAGTTCCAGCGCACTTTTTCGCACCTCTTGCGCTTCGCCCGCTAACGTCAGTACGGTGCGGTTTGCGTCCGCGTTGGAATCTACGTTTAGCACCTTGGCTCGCGAAACATCAGCCACCCTCCGGACGATAGTGTTTATCACGTCCGGCCGGCGACCTTCGGAAAAATTTGGAACGGCCTCCATTAATTTCATAAAATAAATTATACCCTTTTGGAAAGACGTTACCCAAAAAAATTTAATAATATTTGCACCATTTTTCCTAATTTATAGTATAATAATTGTAGGTACTTATTAAGTTTAAGTACCCGTAAATTATAAAAGGAAGTAACAAGTAAAATGCCTAAAGGAAAAGTTAAATGGTTTAACGACCAGAAAGGTTACGGCTTCGTAACCCCCGAAGATGGTTCTAAAGATCTCTTTGTACACTATCAGGAAATTCAGGGCGACGGTTTCAAAACCTTGGCCGAAGGTCAAGAAGTTGAATTCGAAGTCGTGGAATCCGAAAAAGGCCCGAAAGCCGTTAAAGTCGTCAAACTGTAATTTTTTGAAAGACTTTATAAACCCCGTGGCCGTAAGGTTGCGGGGTTTTTTATGTCCTTACGGCAGTATTTTGGAGTGTGTTGTAAAATGAAAAAGATGTATAAACAAGCCTCGCTGGGTGAGTTGTGGCATTTGTCCTACCCTCTTATCGTAACGATGGCCGCGCAGGTAATTATGCAGTTTGCGGACAGGATGTTTTTATCCTGGGACTCGCACGAGGCTTTGGCCGCCTGTGTGCCCGCCGGCGTGTTGGCGATGACGTTTGCCTCTATGTTTATGGGGCTAGCCAGTTATACGAGCGTTTTTATTTCGCAATATTATGCCAAAAAGAAATATGCTTCTGTTACGATATCCTTGTGGCAGGGCATTTTGCTGGCGGTGCTGTCCTCTGTGTTGCTGGCGGCTCTTACCCCGCTGGGTATAGGCCTGATTAATTCCTTCGGGCACGATATGTCCGTGCGCGGGTTGGAAATAAAATATTTTAGTTTATTAAACTTGTTTAGCGGCCTGACGGTGATTAACAGCGCGCTGGCCAGTTTTTTTAGCGGGCGCGGGCAAACCAAAGTGCCGATGTGGGCCTCTCTGGCCGGTAACGTCGTAAATATTGTGCTGGATTATATTATGATTTTCGGCAAGTTGGGGTTCCCCGAAATGGGCATTGTCGGTGCGGCGTGGGCGACGATTATCGGCTGCGGTGCTATGATGATTATTTATGCCACGCTTATTTGTGCGGGGCGCGTGCGGCGCGAGTTTAAAATCCGCCGTTTGGCTGGGTTTTATAAGCCTGTTTTTGCGCGGTTGGTACGCTTTGGCCTGCCCAACGGCTTTGGCTTTTTAATGGATATTTTGTCCTTTACGCTTTTTACGTTTATGGTTGGCAGTATTGACGTCTTGTCGCTAGAAGCGAGCAATATTGTAATGTCTATGCAGCCGGTGGTATTTATGGTAATTTTGGGGCTTGGGATGGGTATCCAAATTTTGGCGAGCAAATACCAGGGATTAAAACGCCCGGATTTGACGTTGAAAGTGCTTAAAAACGCGTGCAAATTAGGCTACCTGTATGCAGGCACGGTGGGAATTGTTTTCTTCTTTTTTGCACCTGTTTTTATCGGGTTATTTGTGCCGGCGGGTTCACCCAATGCGGCGGAGATTACCGCCAAAACTTATCCGCTGATGAAACTGATGAGTTGCTTTGTGCTTTTTGATGCCACTTATCTTATTTTTGGCGAAACTTTGCGCGGCGCGGGCGATACCAAGTTTTATATGTTGGTAATGCTCTTTTGCGCGTGGGGGCTGCTTATTCCCGGAACGTGGCTGATTGTGTATAAGTGGCAGTTGTCTGTCTTCTGGGTATGGAGTTGGCTGACATTTTATGCCGCGCTGACGGCTGTGCTGATGGTGTGGCGCGTGTGGCAAGGCAAATGGAAAACCATTAGTGTAACCGGAAATTAGAAGGAAACTCTTTTTGCGGAAAAACTAAAAATTGCCGTCCTTGCTCTGTTGTAAAAGGCGCAGGGACGGCAATTTTTATAAGTAAAATAGTTATGTTGGCGGGTTGTAGTGCTTATGGGAAACCAGAACAATCATTAGTTTCAAAAAGGGCGATTGTTTTTAGTTTGCTCCGGCAGTGCGAGTAAATGCTTAATAATATCCTCGTGAATACGAAAAAGGGCTTCGTCCTTGGAGGCCAAATTGTTGGCCATTAATGCAAAAGCAATGATACGGCCGTCTTTATCGTGCGTATAACCCGCCAAGGCTTTTACTCCGTCAATCGTGCCGCCTTTTACGCGCACTTCCTGCACCTTTTTTTTCGGTTTTAAAAAACGGCGCAAAAGAAGCAAATCCCCGCGGTCGTCCGGCGTGGCTAATGAATTATAATAATAGGGAAAATTGGGGCTTTTTGCCATAAATAAAAGCGTGTTTACCAGCGTTTTCGGCGTGAGCATATTATCGCGCGACAGGCCGCTCCCGTCATACAAAACGGCTGTTTTTTCGTCCGCTAAATGATTCTTTTTGAGAAACGCATACAGTTCGTTTAATCCGTTTTGCACGCTGCCTTTTTTTCCGGCGTGTAAGGCTAAATTTCGCAAAAGCATTTCGGCATACAGGTTAAAACTCCGCTTGTTTACAATAACCACAATGTCTTTCAATTCGGGCGATTCGTAGGTGTCCAGCAGTTGCATTTGGGTATAATCGGGGGCGGTTTGCGTGGCAGACGGCCGTCCGCCAACGGCTATACCTTCGGCGCGCAAGGCATTGTGTAAGGCTTCGGCCGCAAACTGCGCCGGATTGGGTAAGGCCGCTTTAATGGAAAATCCCATAAAATTAGTGGGAATTGTGCCGTAGAGTTCCATTTCGTACTGGTTGGGGGCGCCGTAAGCATAGGCATTGTCTTTTTTGGTTTTGCCGTCGGTAGTTACAAAACTTTTTAGGGTGAGGCCCGGCACTTGCGGAACCGTTTTTTGCACTTCGGCGGGTTTATCCGCGCGGGGCTGTGGTTTAAAGTGAATTTCAAAAGAATTGTCGTTAAAGCACAGCGGACTGGCGGGTGCGGCATAATAATTGCCGATATTTTCCCAGTTGACTTTGTTGGGAATAGACGGCCCTTCAAAGGCGGATTCGTCAGCGATAATACCGCCTTCCACGCGCGTGATACCTGCCCGTTTGACGGCGCGCGCCCAACGGGCGGCCACATCTTGCCACGTTTCTCCGCCGGTTACGCGGGTGGAGCCCAGGGTGGGGTCAGCGCCGCCTTGCAGATAAAGGTTTCCGTTCAGCACGCCGCGCTCATCAGGCCTATGTTGTGCATATAATTTTGTTTGAAAGCGGTGGTGCGGCCCCAGTATTTCCAAGGCGGCGGCGGTAGTTAAAAGTTTTAAGGTAGAGGCCGGAGTAAAGCGGGCATCTGCCTGAACGGAAAAAATTTCCGCATTGTCATAGGCGGCGTAACCACCCCACCAAGCCCCGTTCAAAACAGGGTGTTGCAACCGCGCTTGCACATAAGTTTGCAAATTTTGCGCGCCGGAGAAAAGGGGGAAAAAGAGAAAAATGAGTAAGTAAAAATATTTCATATCTTAATATAGGATATCAAAATTAGCCCGTCTGCGCAGGGTTGAAAAATTGCTACAATAAAAAAATGAAAAATAAAATAATCCTTTTGTTTGCTGTGTTTTTATTTGGCGTGAGCGCTTGGGCGGATGAGCGGATTACGCGCTTTAACTCTACGGCTTGGGTAAATAACAATGCCACCGTGCGGATAGAGGAAGAAATTTCCGTCGTGGCGGAACACCGCCAAATCCGCCGCGGCATCTACCGCGAGTTGCCTTCTTCACGCAAAAATCCCGTACAAATAGAATCTTTGACAATGGACGGAGTACCGCACCCGTATTTTACCGAGCGCGCGGATAAAAACCTGCGCATAAATTTTGGTGATGATAATTATATTGCGCCCGGCCCGCATACCTACCGCTTGGTTTATTCTATGGCTAATGTGATTCGCTTTTTTGACGGGTATGACGAATTTTATTGGAACATAACCGGAAACGAGTGGAACTTTCCCATAGAGACGGCGGCGTTTTCGCTCCACTTACCCCCAGGCGCACAGGTGGACGAGGGCCGCATTTCCCTATATACGGGTGCTTATGGCAGCCGGGAAAATGAGGCAACGGGGAACTTTGAAAACCTTTCCTTTTGGACGACCCGCCCTTTGCAGCCTTATAATGGTTTTACCGTGGCGGTGCCGTTTGCCAAAGGGCTTATTATGCCTCCCGTCAAAACGTGGAAGGATGTTTTACTGGATCCGTATGGCTGGGGCGCAGTGGGCTTGCTGTTGGTTTTGCTTTGGGTGTATTATTTATGGGCGTGGAACCGCGTAGGCAGGGACCCGCAGTCGCGCGTGCTGCGGCAGTTTGAGCCGCCCGAAGGGCTTTCCCCGGCGCAGGTGGGGTATGTGTACCGCTATGGGAAAATGGACAATTTGTTCCCGGTGGTACTGGTCAGTCTGGCGGTGAAAGGTGTAATAAAAATACAGGAAAAAAAGGACTTTTTTGCGCGTGAATATACACTGAAACGTTTGGTATTTTCGCAGGAAGAAATGCCTGTTTTGGCAGAAGAAGAAACGGCTGTTTTCAAGACATTGTTCCCCGGCAAACAAAAATCTGTGCCCATCAGCCAGGACTTTCAGAGAACCTTTGTAAAAGCAGGAAAGGAACTGCAAGAAAAATTAAAAGCGGTAAAGGCACAGTATTTTTCCGAAAATCTGCTGTGGACGATTCCTACTTATCTGGTTTTGGGATATTTTGCGTACTTGTTGCTTGACCTGGGCGGGATGGATTTGCTGCTTCCGATTGCGTTTTTTATGATGTTGGCTATATGGGTGCCGCTGTCTGCTTTAAAAAACTGGTTTATGATGCTTTATGCCGGTATTTTTGTCTTGTTTGTTGCGCCTATGTTTTTTTCTGCTTTGCGGGAAATGGAGGCTTTCCCTGTGCTTGTAGGTGTGGTGGTTGTGGGTGTTTCTGGCTCTTTTTTTGCTTGGTGGATTAAAGCCTATACGCGTGTGGGGCGGCAAAAAATGGACCAAATAGAGGGCTTTAAAGAATATCTAAAAATCGGTGAAGGGGGAAGAGTGGCCGCCTCCAATCCGACTGATGCGGAAAAAATATTTTGCGATTATTTACCCTATGCCTATGCACTGGGCGTGGAAAAGAAATGGATTTCCTATTTTGAACGCACCTTATCTGCCGAAATGGTTGAAAAGACCGTCCGCTCGCGTGGGCTGTATCTGCACGATATGGGCGGATTGGGGGCGTTGTCGTCCTCTCTGGGAGGGGCTATGTCTTCGTCCGGCAGCGGCTCTGGCGGAGGCGGATTTTCCGGCGGCGGTTGTGGTGGCGGTGGCGGAGGCGGACGGTAATAACTTGGGCATTTGTGGTTTATGAACAGGTATGGGAAATTTCTAAAAAACCCCGCAGTAAGCGGGGTTTTTTACGTTGCTAAAATCAGTTAAACCACGGATACCATTTATCGCGGTCGCGGATGTTTATCAGCAGGGAAACCGCTAATAAATCACGCGCGTTAATGGCTTGCGGTTTATCTATATTGCAAACAAAACTGTCAAACGGGGCGTGTGTATTTTGCAGGGAACCTTGCGCATCCATCGCGCCGTTTATCACATAATCTGCACGCAAGACGCCCCACAAATGCCCGAACAGTTTGCGTAAAAGGGCTCTAACCAAACTAGGCTCCGCCAAGTGTGCCAATGCCGCCCCTTCGCGCGTAAACAACCGCCAATCCCGGCGGAAAGAAAAGCGCTTGCGGGTAACGACCAGTACATCTTTGGAGCGGGCAAAATAAATCTCGTACCGCTCGTTTTTCAGCCCGAAACCTTTTTGCAAAATAATGGCGGCTTTTTGGCCCTTGCGGTCAAAAAGTGTAATTTCGCGCAGGACCAACTGGGACCATACCAACCCGCAAAAAAACACAATCCCGCCCAACGGAATAACGAGTGAGCAGGCCGAGTAAACCGTGTTATACACAAAGTTGGAAACAGGGAGCAAGTTCGTTTGTTCGCACAGCCCGGCAACAGCCAGCACCGCAAAGGATAGCACAATTAAGGCCAACCCGGAGAATAAAAATAAACTATCCCACCGCGAGGACAGCGAAATAAGCGTGTTCCCTTGGTTGTCTTTGGCACGGAAAATGAGCGAAGGCGTACCATACAGGCGTTTGAACCAAATGGGGTAAAGAGAGTTGGGGTTGGCGGGGGGCAAATGAACCCCTTTACGCAGAAACGGACGTACGCAGCCGCTGCCAATAAGAAGTAAAATAAATAAAATTCCCAATACCGCTAATACGTCAAAACCGTGGCCCAACTGGCGCACATACGGCGGCATATTTTTAGATAACAGCGTTTTGCCTTTTAAAGAGATTAATACCTTTTTGAGTTTGGCAGTGAAAGAGATCTCCGGCTTTTTGGCCTTAACGGGGGCAGTCTCTTGCGGGGCCGTTTCCTCCACCGGGGCGACGAAAGTTTCTTCTAATGTTTCCTCGTGTACGGCGGGCAAGGCGGTAATGTCGTAGGCGCGGGGGTCCTTTATATCTATTTCCAAGGGCTTTGCCACAGACTTTTCAGCAGGGGAAATAAACGAAAACACCAGGTCCGTTTCCGCATAAGTAAGTTCTTTGGCTAAAATGGAATAGGCCTTGGAGTCAATCAAAAAATAGCCTGCGCTAAAATCATTTTTGGGTGTAAAAAAACTGATGTAAAAAAACGGGTCACCGGTGGAAAATTCAATGCGTTTAATTTCTTCCCCGGTGTAGGAATTTTCTACTACTTTCATTTTTTTGCTTTTTACATCGGCCAAATCCGCGTTTATTTTTTGTTCAATGCAGGTTTCTGTGGTGCAGGGAACGCTTTTAATATCCAAACGGGAAGAGCCTTTTTGCAAGGAAAGAACCGTGGCGGCGGGCGTGTTTTGCACCTGTTTCCAACCCGCAGGCATATCCAGTGTAAACGCACCGTCCTTAGACGTAAACACCTCCGCCTGCAACGCAAACGGAACGCACGCTAAAAGTGCGCCCAGCAGAAATTTTTTTAAAAACGCATATTGTGGCATACTTCCATTATTATATTATATTCTGGCGCGGTTTTACCGCAATATTCTCCTACGCGCGCGAAAACTAATAATTGTGAACGCGCTGTAAAATTGTTATGATATCTGTATAGAGGTTTTGGAGGGATGTATAATGGCTGAAAGTATTGTAACGGCGGACCGCTTTTCCGCACTTAAAAAATTAATGCAAGAGAACAACTTGGACGGCCTGGTTGTTACCAACAATTTAGACCAATTTTATTTGAGCAAGTTCTTCTTTTACCCAAATGAATCTGTTTTTTTAATTCATCCAAAAGGCATTGTGTGTTTTACGCGCGAACTGTATGTAGAGCCGTTTGGCAAGTTTGCCCCGTATATGGAAGTTATCGGCGGGGAAAACCGTGTGGCCGCTACGGTTGCGAAAGTAAAAGAATTGGGACTTAAAAATGTAGGTTTTGATGCGGAAAAGGAATCGTTTTTAAACGGTGAGTTAATGTTAAAAAGCGGGTTGGTGCAACAACCCAGTTTTATTACCGAACTGCGCAAAACCAAGGACGAAGCAGAGTTGAAAGTAATGCGCGAATCCAACCGTATTGCTTACTTGGCGTATGAATACATTTTGCCGCGCGTAAAAACGGGTATGACCGAGTGCGAAGTGGCTGCGGAAATGGAAAAATTTATGCGTGAACACGGTGCTACCTCCACTTCGTTTAATACAATTGTGGCCTTTGGCGCAAACTCCGCCAACCCGCACCACGAAACCGGCGATACAAAACTCAAAGAAGAAGACGCTGTTTTGGTTGATTTCGGTTGTTTGTATAAGGGCTATTGCTCGGATATGACGCGCAGTTGGTGGCACGGCAACAATGAGCCTGCCGAATACAAGAAAATTTGGGAAATCACTGATACCGCCCGCAAAACGGGTATCCAAAAAGTAGGCATCGGTATAGCGTGCAAGGCTGTGGACGGAGCCTCCCGCGCGGTAATTGAAGCCGCCGGATACGGCCCGTATTTTACGCACGGCACGGGGCATGGCGTGGGGTTGGAAATCCACGAGGAACCGTACAACGCGCAACACTCTGACGCTATTTTAAAAGAAGGAAATATTGTAACCGTGGAACCGGGTATTTATTTGCCGGGCAAATATGGTGTGCGTTTGGAAGACACTGTGGCAGTAACCAAAACCGGCGCTGAAATTTTAACGAAGAAATAATATGGCAGCCAAAGATTTTTCCCAAGAGCGGATGTGCGATTTCCGCCGCGTGCTCAAACAGGCGGGATTAGACGGGTATTTAACCGCTGACCCGTTGGAGCAACGCTATTTGTCCGGCATTGAACTTTCCGCCGGGGAAGCCGTCTTTTTGGTTACACCCTCCAAGGCTTGGTGCGTAACCAAACAGTTAATTGCCAGCAAAATGCTTCCCGCCGCCAAATTTTTAAAAACGGTTATCGTTCCTTTTGGCGGAATGTTGGACGGAGCATTAGCCGAAATCAAAAAGCGCGGGTTAAATACCGTAGCCTTTGATCCGGCCTTGGTGGACTTGGCGACAGGGCAGAAACTTTTGGACAGCGGCCTTTGCCGTGCCGAGGGGCTGATTGGCGAAATGCGCCTTAAAAAGTATGATGACGAAGTCGCCCGCATAAAGAAAGCCTGCAAAATAGCCGCCCAAGCGTTTGACGAAGTTTTTCCGCAGATTAAAACCGGTATGACCGAAGATGAGGTGCGGATTTTAATGGCGGTGGCGATGATTAGCCTCGGGGCGGATTCTGTTCCCTTTAACATTGTATGTTTTGGCGAAAATACGGCTGATGCCCACCATACCGCCAGTAAAACGCGCAAGTTGAAGGCGGAGGAACCCGTGTTAATGGACTTCGGCTGTTTTTACGAAGGGTACTGCTCGGATATGACGCGCAGTTGGTGGCACGGCAAGAAAGAGCCGGTCGAATACAAAAAGATTTGGAACATTGTGGACAAAGCCCGTACGGCAGGTGTAAAAGCCTTGCGCCCCGGGGTGACCGCGGGAGATATTGACCGCGCCGCCCGCAGCGTAATAGAAGCCGCCGGGTATGGAAAGGAATTTTTCCACACTACGGGCCACGCGATTGGCCTGGTAGTGCACGACCGTCCGATTTTGCGCTCCGGCGCGCCGGATGAGTTGGAGGAAAACTTTGTAGTAACCGTGGAGCCCGGCATTTATTTTGACGGGCGCTGGGGTATCCGCTTGGAAGACAGTTATCTGCTTACCAAAGACGGTTCCAAAAAATTGACGCACAAATAGATTCTTGGGCTTTGGCCCGAAAAGAGGTAATAAAAATGCTTAGTACGACAGAATTTCGTGAAGGTCTTATTTTTGAAGACGAAAACGGTCAGTTGGTAGAAATTATTGAATTTCAGCACCACCGCAAAAGCCAGGCCCGTGCCGTCGTTCGTGTGAAATTGCGCAATATTCACACCGGGTCCGTAATTGAAACAGCCTACCGCCCCGAAGACAAATTCAAAGAAGTGGAAGTTGAAAAACGCCCCTTCCAATATTTGTACACCAATGGCGATATGGCTACCTTTATGAACGCGGAAACCTACGACCAAATTGAAGTGCCCCTTAAAAAATTGGGCGATTTGAGCAAATATTTAAAAGATAATATGGATGCTATCGGCATTTATATTAACAACCAACTTTTTAATGTGGAACTTCCGATTAAAGTACCGCTTAAAATTGCTTCCACCGTTCCGGGTGTAAAGGGCGACACCGTCGCTAACACCACCAAGGAAGCCACCTTGGAAACCGGCGCTGTAATCAAAGTGCCGCTGTTTATCAACGAAGGCGATACCGTGTTGGTAGATACCCGCACCGGCAACTACGTTGAACGCGTGGCGGCCTAATGTTTTATAAGCGCATAGTCCTGTTGGGGCTGTGTTTATGGGCCTCGTCGGGGCTATGCGCTTTTACCTTGCAGTACGGTTCTTTGTTTAAGGTGGCAGATATTACGCTTAGCCAAGAGGGTAAACCTGTTCTGCCGCTTGCCCGCGGAAAATATGCCAATATCCGCGTGCTTACCAAAGATACTTTTGAGATGTTAAAAAAGTGTCCGGCCTCTTGCCGCCAAACGGCAGATAAAGGCGAAATTTCCATACACGGGTTCCGCCCGGCCAAAACTCGCCCCGGTATGTGGATTGCCGAGGTGGCATATGATGAAAAATGGCTGGTTACTTTTTTAATATTTCAAAATAAAGAAGGCTTTGGCGTAGTTGCGCCGGAGCATTTTGTATTTTTGGATAAAACATTACGAGCGCGTACCGAACAGTTGTTATCGGCCCGCGCAAAGGAAGAAAAATGAAGTGCGTATTAAAACGCACCGGCGAAACGCTGGCGCAAGAAATAGAAATGGCAAATTCGTATTGGACCCGCTTAAAAGGTTTGATGTTCCGGCGCGGGCTTGCGTTAGGAAAAGGGCTTTTGCTGGACCCTTGTCCGCAGATACACACTTGCTTTATGCGCTTTGCGATAGATGCCGTATTTTTTGATAAAAACGGTCGCGTGTTGTATGTGGCGGAGCAAATGAAGCCGTGGCGTTTTAGCCGTTTTGTGCGCGGCTCGCGCTATACGTTGGAACTGGCGGGCGGCACACTTGCCGGGCGGGTAAAATCCGGCGACGAAGTGGCGCTTATCAAATAACGATTTTAATTTTTATATAGAGGTTACAAATGAAAGTAAAGCAACTGGTTTTGGTTTTGACGGCGTTGTTTCTGTGCGCTCCGGGCGCGTTTGCCCGCAATATTTGGGACGATTTCGGCGCGAACGTAACCCAGCAAAACGTCCGTGCTTTTACGAAGGACTTGGGCGGCATTATCGGCTCGGGCACTTATACTACGGGCCGTATTTTGGGATGGGGGGGATTTCAAATCGGCCCCCGTGCCAGTATGGTTTTTAAAATGAGTAAAGGTAACGGTGAGGACCGTGCCACCCAACAGCATACCGCCTTGGGTGACCGCGACGAAGTGGGAGCGGTGGAATACCCGTGGTTGCAGGCAGATATCGGGATGCCGTTTCGTATTGACGGGTTTATCCGCGCGAGCAGTTACCAAGGTTTGACGATTGCCGGCGGCGGTCTGCGCTGGGGGATTACCCGCCCGAACGAAATGTTAGGCTCCTTTCAACCTATGTTGGTGGTAGCGGCCCATAGCGCGAGCGCGCGTGATTTTTCTGCCGCGCATTATAATGCCAGTTTGGTGCTGTCTATGAAGTTTAAATATTTTGTGCCGTATGTGGGCGGCGGGGTAGATTATACCACGCTTAATATTAACCAGGCTATGCTGGCCCCCGAACTTATTGGCACGCACGAACACGCCGCCACGGCGCGCGCTACGGCGGGTTTTAACTTTAAATTGCCGTCGTACTTGGATTTAAGTTTAGCCGCTAACTATGCCTATTACGGTTTAGGCGCGGAAGCGTCCTTGTCCTTGCGGTTTTAGTTTTAACCAAAAAATATTTTTTTATAAATAGGGTGGCGAGAGCCGCCTTTTTTAATCCTTTTTTGTAGTCAACAAAAATTATTTTTTCTTGTAATATATTCACAAGGGGGGAACTTTTATGAAGAATATTCCTGTGGCTTCGGCCATAGAACTTAAAGACCAAGTATCGTACCAGCCCGGGCAGATTGTCAGCAAAACCTTGGTGCAAAACGGCGCGGTAAGCATTACGCTGTTTGCCTTTGATAAGGGCGAAGAAATCAGTACGCACGAATCGGGCGGGGATGCCTTGGTGCTGTGTTTGGACGGCAAAGGCGAGGTAACCATAGACGGCGTAAAGCACGAACTGTCGGCAGGGGAAGCCATTTTAATGCCGGCTCGCCACCCGCACGCGGTGTATGGCAAAGAACAGTTTAAAATGATGTTAACCGTTGTTTTTTAAGATATAAAAAACCCCGCTTTTAAGCGGGGTTTTTCTCTGGCAAGTTATAATTACTTGTAGTAAATTTCCTTTTTGGTTTTGTTGGCGGTTTCTTGCCCGGCGACGGCTTCTAACACCGCAAAGGCAAAGTCTATCGTGGCGGCCGCGCTCTTGCCCGTAACAATATTGCCGTCCGTTACGGCATAGTCATCGTGATAAATGCCGCCAAAGTCCTCGTTCATAGAGGTAAAGCAAGTATAATTTTTGCCTTTTAAATACCCTGCGTGGCCCAGTAAGGTGGGGCCTGCACAAATGGCGGCTACTACTTTGCCTGCTTCTATAAAAGTTTTAATAAGAGCCTGTACGGCGGGGCTTGCTTCCAAGGTTTTATATTCCGGCCCGCCGGGAATAACCAGGGCCGCATAGTCAGCCGCATTTAGTTGGGAAAACGGATTCAATTTTGTACAGGTAAGGCCAAAGCGTCCGGTGGCATCTTGGTCAAGCAAGGAATAAATATCCACACTCAGCCCGCCCCGGCGCAAAATAGCGTAAGTGCCTACGGCTTCTATTTCTTCAAATCCGTCTGTTAAAATCATACAAACTTTTTTCATTTATTCTTCCTCCGTGCGCGGGGCATATGGTTCAAAAACCCCGTCAAAAAGCATTTCTTCGGCCAGTCTGGCCGCATCGGCAATACACCCTTGGCAACTGCGCAAAACCTTGCCCGTTTCTATCCCTTTTAATTCGCGGCAGACGGTTGAGCCGTTCCACTCCTTAAAGCGGGTCATAAGTTGTTGGCCTAGTTTTATGGTGCTTCCGCGGCCCGAACGGTCGTTTGGGTTTCCGTTGCTGTTTTTTAGTCCAGCCAGCATTAAGAGCCCGCACACGGCTCCGCAGGTGGCCCCGCTGGCCGCAATTCCGGCGCCAAAGGCTTCCAACGCGCGCAGGGCGTCGGTCTCGCTCATATTTAGCAGGCCGCAATAAGTGCAAGCCACCGCTTGTGCGCAATTATAGCCGCGCTTGTGGAGAGCGGTGGCTTCTTGTACGCGAGATTTTAACATTGTAAAAATTCCTCCTGATAAAACAGCCCCGTTTGCACGGGGCTTTAAATTAGTTTGCCGCTTTTTGAAGGGCACTTACTTTATCCGTCTTTTCCCACGGCAATTCTTTGCGGCCAAAGTGTCCGAAAGATGCCGTTTGCAGGTAAATAGGATTGCGCAGTTTGAAATATTCAATAATGCCGCGCGGGGTCATCGGGAAAATCTTGCGCGCAATTTGCGCCAGTTTTTCGTCGGGCAGAACGCCTGTGCCGTCCGTATCTACATAAAAGCCGACGGGTTCGTCGCGTCCGATAGCGTACGCGATTTGTACCGTGCATTCTTTGGCAAGTTTAGCGGCTACAATATTTTTGGCAATGTAGCGCGCCATATATGCCGCGGAACGGTCCACCTTGGTTGGGTCCTTGCCGGAGAAGGCTCCTCCTCCGTGCGGACAGCGGCCGCCGTAGGTATCCACGATAATTTTGCGCCCGGTAAGCCCGGTGTCGGACTGCGGGCCGCCGATAACAAATTTTCCTGTCGGGTTGATATAGATTTTAGTATCTTTATCAATCCATTTTTTGACAGCCGGAATAATGGCCGCGGCTTCAATTTCTTTTTTAGATTTTTCGGTAATTTTACTGCCTGTTCTATCCAAAATATCTTCGGTATGTTGGGTGGAAACCACTACTGTATCCACGCGCACGGGCTTGCCGTCCACATATTCCACCGTTACCTGGCTTTTTGCATCCGGGCCTAAATAGGGGAGCATTTTCGTTCGGCGTGCTTTTTCCAAATTCTTTAAGATTTCGTGCGAAAGCACCAAAGACAATGGCATATATTCCATCGTTTCGTCCACGGCATAACCCACCATTAAGCCCTGGTCTCCCGCACCGCCCACGTCAACCCCTTGGCTGATGTCGGGCGATTGCTTGCCGATGACGTTAATTACGGCGCAGGTTTTGTAGTTAAAACCGTATTTGGCGTCGTCGTAACCGATATTTTTTATTACGTCGCGCGCAATTTGTTCTACATCTACCCAAGTGCGTGTGGTAATTTCGCCGCCTACAATCACAAGTCCCCTCGTAATATATGTTTCGCACGCGACGCGGGCAGTTTTATCTTTCTTTAAAATTTCATCTAAAATCGCATCAGAAATTTGGTCGCAGACCTTGTCCGGATGTCCTTTGGAAACAGATTCGGACGTAAAATAACATTTGCCTTGTTTAATCATACTACGGCTCCTAGATACAAATTTGAGGGGTATTAAATATATTATAGCACTTTGGAAAATCTGCGTGGAGATAAGCCTGTTTCCTATGGCTTTTTTGGGGAAAACATTTTGTTGTCCCAGTGCGTTTTGGTAGCCCGCTAGGACCCGGCGCGGAGAGTTACAAAATCTAATCCTTGTTTTATAACAACAGATCCTGGACTACAACTTTCCAGGATGACGGCACCGGCGAACAACGGATTCCCGACTACGACATTCGGGAATGACATCAAAAGGAAGCCCCGAAGGGTTTTGGCGGCCCACGAGGACCTGGCGCGGAGCGTTCCAGAATCTAATCCTAGTTTTATAACAACAGATCCTGGACTACGACTTTCCAGGATGACGGCAACGACAAACAGCGGATTCCCGAGCACTATCGTTATTACACTTCTTTCGTTTGAAATTACCATAAAAAAAGCCCGGCAATCAAAATGCCGGACTTTGGGTTTTGTAGGGAACCTCTGTAAATTCTACGGAATAGAATCCATAATTTTACGCAACTCTTCTTCGCTTTTGTCGCGCACTTCTACGGTTTTTTCCTTTCCTTTGGCGCCTTTTACAATAATAATGCTTTCTTCTGCCACGTTAAAGAAATCAGCCAGGAAGGTTTTCATAATGGCATTGGCGGCATCATCATCTACCTTTTTATTTTTAATCTTTACACGCAGTACGCTTCCAATGCGGCTAATTACCTCATTGCGTCCGGCGGTTGGGATTAAACGGACCTTTATAATCATAAACCCTCCAATGTTGTGGCAAATAAACGGCTGCCAATTCGCGGCAAGGTAGAGCCTTCCTCTACCGCCACCCTAAAATCTTCGCTCATTCCGAGAGACAAATACCGCTCGCCCCCGGGAAAATCTTGGTCAAAGGCTGTTTTGACCTGTTTAAAAATTTGGTGCAATTCCTCTTCGGATGCGCCTTGCGGAGCAATACCCATATACCCGCAAACTTTAATGTGTTCTAATTCCGCCAGTTTTTTGACTAATTTCCGCGCTTCTTCAAGCGGTAAGCCGGACTGGGTGTCTTTTTGCGTCAGTTTTATTTGTATAAGCGCACGGATGATTTTTCCTTCCGGTGCGGTACGGTTTAAAGCCAAGGCGGTTTCTTCGCTATCCAAGGAGTCTATAAAATCAAACAACCGCGCGGCCTTTGCCGCTTTATTTTTTTGTAAATGACCGATAAAATGTTTAACGGTTTTATACTTTGCAAAAACGGAACTTGTCCAACGTTTTTCAGCCTGTTGGACCCGGGATTCGCCGATATGCCGGATAAGACCGCTATCCAAGAGCGTTAAAACATCTTTGTCTTGTGCGTACTTGGTTACCGCCATTAGGGATACATCCTGCGGGTTCCGGCCCGCCTTTTGGCACGCGGCGCACAGGGCAGACTCTACAAATTGCACATTTTTTATGAGTTCTTCTTCCCTGGTCATAAAAATCCCTTGACATATTATATCAAAATTTACTTTAATTGGGAAATTTTTTCTATTTGTATCCGTCGGGCACTCAACGGGGACGCGGTTAATTTTATACAATATATATTATGCAACGGGAAACAAAACGCAGTATGATTCTTATTTCCGCAGCCAACGGCCTTTTGCTCTTTGGCTATGGGCTTTCTTTACCGTTTTTTACCATTTATTTAATTACCCAACGGCATTTAACCCCCTCTTTGGCCGGCCTGGTGATAGCATTAGCCGGGTTGTCTCGCTGTGTATCCAGTGCTATCAGCGGCGAATTGGCTGATGCGTTTGGGCGAAAAAACGTAATGATGTGGGGATTGTTTTCCCAAATTGTAGCAATGTTTGCGCTGGGGCTGTGTATTGAACTAAAAGTAAATGTGGGCTGGATGCTTATTTGGTACTTTTTAACCACCTTTTTGGGTGCTTTTTTCCGTCCGGCCTCTAATGCGTGGGTAACGGATAATACCACGCCAAAAGACCGCGTGGAAGCCTTTGGCATTATCCGCATCGGGCTTAATATCGGTTGGGCATTAGGCCCGGCTATGGGTGGATTTTTGGTGCGCTATTCGTATAGTATGGCCTTTTATTTTACGGCTATTTTATATGCTGTTACTATTTTGTATTTGGGCCGCTTGGTGCAGGATAACCATATTCCGTGCAAATCCCGCAAACCCAGTTTTGTTTCCACTTTGCTTGCTTTGAAAGATACGCGGCTTGCCAAGATGTGTTTGTATGTACTGCTGATTACGGCGGTAAACTCCCAGTTGGTGGTGGGGCTTTCGGTGCATTGTAAGCAGTATTTGCATATGCCGGAATATTATATTGGGTGGCTGTTTACCGTAAATGGTCTGGTGGTGGTTTTTTTGCAATATTGGGGGACGGTGCTAATGAGCAAAATCCGCCTTTCTACGGCAATGCTGCTAGGTTGTCTGGCTTATGCGGTGGGGTTCGGTTCGGTGGGCTTTTTTAACAGTTTTCTTTTAATTGCTTTCGGTGTATTTTTAGCCGGGGTGGGGGAATTGCTTGTATCGCCCGGAGAACAAACCTTGGTGTCCAATATCGCTTCGCGCGAAACCCGCGGGCGGTATTTGGGGATGTTAATGGTATTTTATAATTTAGGTTCAGCGGTCGGTTTTTTTATAGCGGGTCTGTTGGGCGATTATGTGGCCCCTCATTATTTGCCGGGTCCGTGGCTGATTGTGGGCGCGGTAGCCGTGTTGGCGGGTATCGGTTTTTGGCGTATGCGTTACAGCCTTACGGACAGCGAGGACGGCAAGACAAACGTCCCTGTGCCGATTAAAAAAGATACAATTACTTTAAACTAATTAAGGAGAGTCGTATGAGAGGAATTGTTTTTGCGTTGCTGACGTTAGTCTTGGGGGCCTTGATTGGCCTGGGCCTGGAAAAACTGGCCGCCTATCTGCCCCAACAGTTAGACCACGCCTTAACGCGCGTTTACACGGTGGGGATTCACCCTTTGGCCCTGTGCGTGAGTATTTGCGGAATTATCGGCTTGGTGTTGGGCTATTTGATTATTGCCAAATTTGTGCGTAAATAATATGAACTTAATTTTAGCCTCCAAATCCCCGCGCCGCATTGCGCTGTTAAAGGAATTAGGGTTTACTTTTGATATTATTCCGTCCCAAAACCCCGAAACAAGCACCAAAAAGCGCCCCGCGGCCCGCGTAAGCGAACTGGCGGAACAAAAAGCCTTTGATGTTGCCCAAAAATATCCGGGTGCGGTGGTAATCGGCGCAGATACGTTAGTATTTTGCAAGGGGGAAATTATCGGCAAACCCAAGGATAAAAAGGATGCCTTGCGTATTTTAAACAAATTAAACGGCTCCTGGCAGTCCGTTTATACCGGGGTGTGCATTATGTGCCTAAACGAGCATAAAATGCTCTATGGGTACGATGTTTCAAAATGCAAGGCGCGAACTTTGTCGCCAGAACAACTGGACCACTTAGCCGGGAAACATATGGATAAAGCCGGTGCCTATGCCGTACAGGACGAAGAAGACCCGTTTATAGAGCGTATCGTCGGCAGCCGCAGTAATGTGGTGGGCTTTCCGGTGGAATATTTCCAAAAATTATACAAGGAGTTTTTATCATTATGAGAGAAGTGGATTTGCTTATTATCGGTGCCGGACCTGCCGGGTGCAGTGCGGCTATTTATGCGGTGCGGGCGGGGGTAAAACCCGTGATTGCCGGCGGTGCGGTTCCGGGCGGACAATTACTGACTACGCCGGATATTGAAAACTACGCCGGGTTTGTTAATCCCGTAGGCGGGTTTGAATTAATGGACAATATGCACAAACAATGCAAACGCCTGGGCGTGGAATTTACAGCAGAAGAAATTGCCAAAGTGGAGGGGGAAAAATCGCCCTTTACGCTAACAACGACCGACGGCAAACAATATTTAGCGAAAAGTGTTATTGTTGCCGCGGGAGCCAAGGCCCGGTGGCTGGGGTTGCCCGGTGAGGAAAAATTTATCGGCCGAGGCCTTTCCGCTTGTGCCACTTGCGACGGATTTTTTATGCGCGGTAAGACCGTGTGTGTAGTGGGCGGGGGAAATACGGCTTTTGAAGATGCACTCTTTTTATCGCAATTTTGTCCCGAAGTGAATTTAATTCACCGCCGTGATGCTTTCCGCGCCGACCAAGTAACGGTTGAAAAGGTAAAAGCCAACCCTAAAATTAAACTGGTGCTTAACAGTGTGCCTGTGGAACTGTTGGGCGGCGAAGCGTTGGAAGGTGTAAAGGTAAAAAATGTACAAACAGGAGAAATCAGCCAAATTGCCTGCTCCGGCGTATTCGTAGCCATTGGCGCCGAACCGCAGACAGCCTTTTTAAAGGATTCTTTGGTGGCACTTGCCGATAACGGCCTTGTGCTTGCGGACGAGCGCACGCATACCACCATTGAAGGCATTTTTGCCGCGGGTGATTGTGCCGATAAACACTACCGGCAGGCAATTATCGCCGCCGGAAACGGAGCCAAAGCGGGTATTGAAGCCGCCGCCTTTGTGAATTTGCACCGTTAGCCTTGGTTATAATAAAAAACCCCGTACGTTTTTTCGTGCGGGTTTTTTATATATGCCTTTCCCGCGTGGATAGTCCAAATTTAGTAAAATATATATTCTATGATAGACATTAAAGACCTTTCCTTCCATTTTGGCTTGCGCACTTTGTTTGAAGATACTTCCGTAATGATTCAGGACGGACAAAAAGTGGGGCTCGTCGGCCCGAACGGGTGCGGTAAAAGTACGCTTTTTAAACTGATTGAAGGAAAGTTCTCCCCCGACGGAGGCAAAATAGACATCTCCCGCGGTACGCAAATTGCATCCGTGGCGCAGGAAATCACGGATCCGTCGGTACCGCTGCTAGATTATGTTTTGTCTGCGGATAAGGAATTGTCCGCTTTGCAAAAAGAATTGGAAAATCCCGCCATTTCTGGCGAACGTATGGCAGAAGTGTTTGATAAATTAGAGTTTTTGGGGGCGCACAGTGCCCAGGCGCGTGCAAGTGCTATTTTAAGTGGGCTTGGTTTTTTAAATACCGATTTCCGCCGCCCGTTAAAAGAATTTTCCGGCGGTTGGCAAGTGCGTGCTAATGTGGCGGCTTGCTTGTATGCGCCGTCTAACTGTTTGCTATTGGACGAACCCACCAATCACTTGGATTTGGAAACCGCAATGTGGCTGGAAAATTACCTTGTCCGTTTGGACAAAACCGTTTTTATCATCAGCCACGACCGCCATATTTTAAACCGCCTGTGCGATAAAATTATCCACGTGGAGGACGGACAGTTAAAACTCTACAACGGCAATTATGATACTTACGAGCGCACCCGCGCGGCCGCCATTGAGGGCTTGCGTTTGGCGGCTGCCAAGCACGAGCGTGTGGTAGCGCATTTGCAATCGTTTGTGGACCGGTTCCGTTACAAGGCGACCAAGGCCAAACAGGCACAGAGCCGTATTAAAATGATTGAAAAGTTGGGGGCCGCTCCGCAAATACCCAAAGACCCTGAATCCCATTTTGAATTTCCGTCTCCGGCGCGTTTGCAAAATTCCTTAATCACTATTGAAAACGGCGTAGCAGGGTATGACGATAAACCTGTTTTGAGCGGTTTAAATTTGCGCATAGAACCGGATGACCGCATTGCGCTGTTGGGTGCAAACGGAAACGGAAAATCTACCTTGGCTAAAATTTTGTCCCACCGCTTGCTTTTGATGAGCGGCAAAATGACTGTTGCCAAAAAAATGAAGATTGCGTATTTTTCCCAGCACCAGACCGAAGAGTTGGACGTGGAAAAAACGCCGTATGAGCAACTTTCCGCCGTAATGCCCTTGGCTACGGAAACGCAGGTCCGCGCGCAGTTGGGCGCGTTTGGCTTGAACAAGGCCAAGAGTGATACGGAAATTGGCAAACTCTCTGGGGGCGAAAAATCCCGCCTGCTCTTGGCGCTTATTACCAAAGATGCCCCGCACTTGCTTATTTTGGACGAACCTACGAACCATTTGGATATCCAATCCCGCCAAGCGCTCTTGGAAGCATTAAATGAGTACCAAGGGGCGGTGGTGCTGATTACGCACGATTTGCACGTTATTGAACTCACTTGCGATACCTTGTGGATTGTCCGCCACGGTACTTGCCAGACTTTTACGGGTGATTTGGACGATTATAAAGCCCAACTCTTAAAAAATAACGACCGCAACGACCTGGCAAGCGACAAAATGACTTCCAAAGAGGCCCAGCGTAAGGCCGCCGCCGAGCGGCGCGCGCGCGTTGCTCCGCTTAAAAAAGAAATCCGCGCGTTAGATGAAAAAATAGAAAAACTATCCGCCCGGAAAAAGACGTTGGAGGAACAACTGGTTTCCCAATATTCGGCGGATGGGAGCATTGAACTGGCACTTTTAAATGACCAGTTAAAAAATGCCGAAGAAGAATGGCTGCGCTTAAACGAAGAATGCGAAGCCGCCTTGGTGGAGGATAAGTAATGAACGCTTTTGAATTATTGCCCGGATTTTTGCAAAATGCCCTAAAACGCTTGGATATTACGGAGCCAACCCCGGTGCAGGAGGGGGCGATTGCTCCTGCCTTGCGCGGTCAGGACGTGTTGGCAACCGCCCAGACGGGAACAGGTAAAACCTTTGCTTTTTTGCTTCCGTTGGCGGCCCGGCTGACGGATAACCCGCAGGAAAATGCGCTTATTTTGTCGCCTACGCGGGAACTGGCCCAGCAAACCTATGCGGAACTTAACAAACTGACAGATGAAGAACATCCTCTGTCCTCTGCTTTAATTATCGGCGGAGATAATATACATAAACAATATGCCGATTTGCGTCGCCGCCCGCGTGTGATTATTGCCACGCCGGGCCGTTTGCTGGACCATATGGCCCGCAAGAGTGTGGATGTTAAGCAGGTGCGCTATTGGGTGCTGGACGAAACGGACCGTATGCTGGATATGGGGTTTATTGATGATATGCGTAAAATTGCCGCTGCCTTACCAACTCCGCGCCAAACGCTCCTTTTTTCGGCTACGCTCCCTAATGAAATTGTAGGGCTTGCCAATGAATTTTTGCACCGGCCTGCCCGCGTAAAAATCGGCTCCGTAACGTCGCCTGCCGATTTGGTGGTACAGGAAATTGTGCAGGTGTCCGTGCGCGAAAAATTACCGCAGTTACTTCACGAATTAAACACGCGGCCCGGCTCTATTTTGGTATTTACGCGCACCAAACACGGAGCGGAACGCTTGGCGAAGCAACTTAAACTGTATGGACAAAAGGCCAATGCCTTACACGGAGATTTGCGCCAAAACCGCCGCCGCCAAGTGTTGGAATTTTTTAGGAGCGGTGCGGTGCGCGTATTGGTGGCTACCGACGTGGCCGCCCGCGGAATTGACGTGCCCAATTTATCTTGTGTAATTAATTACGATTTGCCCCAGTGCCCCGAAGATTATATCCACCGTATCGGCCGTACGGGCCGCGCGGGAGCGGTGGGTGCGGCGGTATCGCTCATTTCCAACGATATGGATAAGTGGAGCGATATTTGCAAGGTTACTAAATTTTCAATACCGGTCAAAAAAATCCAAAAGACGATTGAGCCTTTACCCGCGCCTAAATTTGTAGCGCAGGAAGAAGGCGCCGCGCACGCTAAAAACCGCCGCAAACGCGAGGTCCGCCTGTCCAAGGCAACCGAAGTCGCCAAGCGGTTATTGGCCGAGGGCGAAGTGTACTTGCCCCAAACCCCGCGTGTGGAAGCCCTGGTTAAACCGATTCCGCTTAAAAAGCCTAAAACTTTCCGCAAAGCCGCCGACACCGCGCGGATATTGGGTGAAACCGAACCGCCGAAAAACCCCTTTGCCGTGCGTGTGGGCGCGAGTAAAAAGAAATTAAAGCAGTTGCAAACCAAAAAAGCCTTTGCTCCCCAAGGAAATAAACGCTTTTCCAAGTTCTTCAAACACAAGAAAAACGGCAGGTAAGCAAATTGGATGTGAAAGGATTGTTTCTGCCTGTCATTCCCGGGGAGTGGAGGCCCGCAGGTTCGGATACCTGTTGTTTTTGTACTAACGACAGATTTCCAACACGACAAGGAATATCTAATTTTAGTGTAAAAAAGCCCCGGGTTTTATTGCCCGGGGCCATTTTGTTTAGGCAAATTATCGAATCAAATACCCGCCGGCAGAATCCTTAACGGCGTTGCCGCTTGCATCCGTGGCGCCCATAGCAGGGCAAATCCACTCGTATTTTACGTTGCTGCTGGGGGTGCAAGTAAGCGCACTTTTGCCGTAGGTCCCGTGGTTGTAGTACATTTTAAAGCAAAAAGTATCGTTATAAGTATTGGACCCGCTTAACCGGCAGGCACTGATACCGTCATTTGCGAAAATATATTCAAACTTGCCGATACCGAAATTGGCTTCGGTGGTGCTTGTGGCGTCAAAGAAAGACACGTCCAAGCCGTTTAATTTCATTGGCGTTTCCGAATTAGCGGAACGGTAGCGCTTGGCGGAGTCAAAAATCGTGCGCAGGTTGACTAACGCTTCCATAGACTCCGCGCGTTGGATAGAGCGGCGGTATTGCGGCAAAGCGATAGCCGTCAAAATACCGATAATCAGTACCACGGCCAGTAACTCAATAAGGGTAAAACCTTTGTTAAATCTCTTCATATAAAAATCTCCTTTACCTTGTTAGTATATCGGTTTTTGGGGGGATTTTCAATATTAACCCTTGTGAACGGCTCAAAAAAGGTTATAATAATTAGTAGCATTTTTATTTTTAAGAGGTTTTATGAAACTTACAAAACACGGTTTTACACTTACCGAACTAATGGCAGTAGTGATTATTATCGGCATTTTGGCCGGTATCGGGTTTGGCTCGTACCAAAAAGCGATTGAGCGCAGCCGGTTTTCCGAAGGCCTGGCTGCCGGCGCGGCGGTGCAGGAGGCCGTAAACCGCTATTATTACGAAAATACGGATTTAGCGTCAAGCGCGCGCAAATATCCCAAAATAGCATATTTAGATATTTCCCTGGCCAATGCCAAGGAGTGTGCCACCAAGAGCGATTATTGTGTGCGTACGAAGTATTTTGAGGTTATAGTTAGTAATTCTGGGAGTGTCTATGCGTATCATATGAAAGGGACTACTCGCCAATTATATTATTTGCTTTGGCTTCCCAGTTTTGGTTCCGACCGGAAAAGCGAAGCCTGTGCCCCTTTTGGCAGTAACGCTACCGAGGGTGCAGATTTTTGTAAGAGTATGGGTTATACTTCTGCGGACGGTTCATTATATTACAAGCCGTAAAATTATTTACCTAATAAAAAACCCCGCCAAGTGCGGGGTTTTTTAAAATGGAAATCTGATTTAGCCGTTTTGGACAGGCGGAAGAATTTTCTTCCCCTGTCCGCCAGCGAACAACTTGGCTGGCTTCAAACTGCTTTATGGGGTACTTTTACCCCAGCGCGCTTGCCTTATTTCTTGGCAATCATATAATGCGCGCCGCTGACGTTTTCGCCCACTTTTACGAGGGCATCCGCCATTTTTTCAAGCAACTTATTCATTACTTTCTCCCTTAAAAATATTACGATAAGGAGAATCCTTCTTATCTTTACTACACTAAAATTATACAAATTTTTTCAACGGTTGTAAAATTAGGGTATATATATTAACAAATATAAAAATATTATGCAAGTTTTTATAGGCAAATTTACCCTTCACTATTATATAATATATATATGAAAACACTTTCTACCGATTGTTTGGTTATCGGCGCCGGTATTGCCGGGTGCGTTTATGCGCACGAGGCCGCCAAAAAAGGCCTTAAAACTACGCTGCTTTGCTGCGGGGAAATGCCCCAGGCCAACAGCGATTTAGCACAGGGGGGCATTGTATATGAGCCCCATTTGAATATGGATGACCTCTTAGCCGACGTAAAAATGGCCACCGCCGGTATGTGCAACGAGCAAGCGGTAAAGGAACTCTCCGCCGCGGGTTGCAAAGCCATAGAAGAAGTCTTTTTAACAGATTTATCCGTTCCCTTTGACCGTGATTTCCAACATCACTTACGTTTTACGCGTGAGGGTGCACACCGCAAAAACCGTATTATTTACTCCAAAGACACCACAGGCCACGCCCTCTTGGCCGCTATTCAGGCATCTGTGCGCCAAAACCCGCTTATTACGGTGAAGGAGTTTACTTCTGCGATTGATTTATTAACGCTCTCACACAGTTCGCCTGACCCGATGGACCGCTATTACCCGCTGACCGTTTTCGGTGCGTATGTGTTGGATAACAAGACGGGCGAAGTGTATGCTATTACCGCTAAAAAAACCGTGTTGGCTACGGGCGGGGTGGGGCAGGTGTATTTGCACACCACCAATGCCGAACACGCCTACGGCCACGGTATTGCAATGGCCTACCGCGTGGGTGCGCGTGTGATGAATATGGAGTTTTTGCAATTTCACCCCACGGTGTTTGCCAAGGGTAAAAGTTTTCTTTTGTCCGAAGCGTTGCGCGGGGAAGGGGCTGTTTTGCGCAACTGTAAGGGCGAAGCCTTTATGCCGAAATATCACCCGCTGAAAGATTTGGCTCCGCGCGATATTGTGGCCCGCGCTATTGAAGAGGAGCGGTTGGAAACCTCGCACGATTGCGTGTATTTGGATATTACCGCCAATCCGGCGGAGGAAACCAAAGAACGCTTCCCGGCTATTTACAAAAAATGTTTGGAAGGCGGCTACGATATGACCAAGGTTCCTGTGCCGGTGGTTCCTGCGGCGCACTATTTCTGCGGCGGCGTATATGCTACACCCGCAGGGAGAACAAATATCGCCAACTTAAATGCAATCGGCGAAACGGCTTGTACGGGTTACCACGGTGCCAACCGCTTGGCAAGCACCTCTTTATTGGAAGCCGTGGCAATGGGATATTTGTGCGCGCACGCGGACGCGGAGGACATCAAAACGCAGCCTTTCCATATTCCAGTGCCAAAGGACTGGGTTGTTCCTGCGGAAAAACCGGACCTGAACTTAGTAAAGCAGGATTTGGCCACGCTTCGCAATACAATGTGGAACTATGTGGGGCTTATCCGCAGCCGCAAACACTTGGGCCGGGCTGAAAAGATTTTGCGCCATTTGCATAACGAAATTGATTCCTTTTACAAGGGCAATGCCTTGTGCCAGGAACTGTTGGACTTGCGCAACGGCACGCAGACGGCTCTGCTGATTACCTATGCTGCCTTAAAAAACCGCCACTCGGCGGGGTGTCATTATTTGTCGGACGAAAAAAAGTAAGTCTATTCTGTTATCCAAACAACCGGGCCAAGGAGAGACTCCTTGGCCCGGTTGTTATGTCTAAAAGGTGCGTGCAATAGATAAGTTTTTAATGGTACAATACAAAGATAGTAAGGAGGATTATTTTCTATGAAGAATCGTTTTATTTTGCGCGCGCTTTTGGTAGGTGCGCTAGTTGTGCAAACTCTTTTGCCCGCTTTTGCGGCGGCCCCGGCCTTAAAAATTTTGTCTGCCAGCCCCAAAGGAAAACTGTATGCAGGGGGGCGTTATCCTGTTTCGGTATCGTTTAACCAACCTGTTGCCGCGCTGGGGGAAAAAACGGAGTTCTCTTCGGCTGATTGTCCAATTATTATTTCTCCCAAAATTAAGGGTTCCTGCCGTTACAGCGGCACACAAACGGTGCTTTTTGAACCGGCTGAAAACTGGCCCGAAGCCACCGCTTACAGCGTAACGGTTCCGGCGGGTTTTAAATCGGCTGTTAGCGGCAAGAGTCTGGCGCAAAATTATATCTTCCGCTTTACTACACCGGTGCCCGAAGTAAACTTTGTCCAACCCCGCAACAATGAACATTGGATTAGTTTAAATCCTACTCTATATGTAGTGTTTACCCGCCCGGTGAAAATGGAAGAACTTTCCAACTATGTCCAACTTTCTTATACGGCCCCGGCCGAGGCTACTTTCAGCCAGCGTTTGGGTTTATCCTCCGCCAAACGTCCCGACGTTACCAAAACCGTCCCGCTGATTGTCCGCCCGATTAGCCAGTTGGAATACGATAAAGATTTTTCTTACTATAACAAACAAAATATTGCGGTTATCAGCCCGTTGTCCTCCTTGGAAAAGGGAACGCATTATACCCTTACGTTAAAGGCGGGCCTGCCCGCGCCCACGGGTACGCAGGGGATGGAAAAAGATTATAACACTTCTTTTTATACCTATCCTAATTTAACGGTTTTAAACCAAGTTAATGACGGCTGTCTGCCCTATATGCCGACGGTGGATTTTTCCACCCCGGTCCGCTTGAAAGAAATGGCTGCTGCCGCCACCGTGGAGCCTGCCTCTGCCGTGCGCAAACTTTCCGAGCAGGAGGGCGATGCGTTGGGGTATGATGTGGTGGATAGCAAAACGGGACAAGCGTATTTCCGCACTCCGTTTATGTTTTTAAACTTAACCCCCGGACAAACCGTTACCGTAACTTTGAGTAAAAATCTGCGCGATATTTATGGCAATACCTTAGGGGAAGATAAAATCTTTCAAATCACAAATTCCGGCTATTGCCCGGCGACGGATTTTTCGGGCGGGCTTGGGGTGCTGGAAAGTTATTTAAGCCCGCGCTTGCCCATTGATTTGATGAATACGCCTTCTTTGCCTGTGCGCGGGGCGCGCTTTAACAAAGAAAATTTTATTCCGTTTGATACGGCTTCTGCGGGTTACTGTGCCAAAAAGCCGCTTACGTCAGCCACTTTTGACGGCACTTATACCTTTAAAGACGTAAAGGACCGCACCGTTAAAACCTTTATTGATTTAAATAAATTTAACCCAACGGCCAAGGACAGTATTGTTTTCAGCCAAGTAAAAGTGCAAGACAAAAACCGTAAGGACGGCTGTTGGGTATCATCTACCGATAACATTACGGATGTGGGCGTAACCTTAAAGACCTCGCCTGAAAATATTTTGCTTTGGGCTACCTCGCTCCAAACGGGCGAGCCGATGCCCAATTTGGCGGTGGAGTTGCGCGGCAAAGACAATAAAATATTGTGGACGGGCAGTACCGACCAGGACGGCCTTGTCCGCGCTCCCGGTTGGAAGAATTTGGACGTTACTGCCGAGTGGGGGCAACCTGTGGTCTATGCGTTTGTGTCCAGTGCCGGCGGTGATGCGGTTGTCAGCAGTGCCTGGAACGACGGATTGGAGCCGTGGCGCTTTAATTTAAATTACGATTATAATCCCCAGCGGGATGAATTACGCTCGGTCTTGTTTACAGACCGCGGTATTTATCGCCCCGGAGAAAGCGTATATTTAAAAGGGGTGGTCCGCCAGTTAAAGGGCGGCGCGTGGAGCCTTTCGCCCGCAGTGCGCGGCAAGGTACGCATTAGTGATGCGCGCGGAGAGGAAGTATTAAATAAAGATGTTACTATTTCTTCCCAAATGGGAACTTTTGACCTGAAATTTGATATTCCCAAAACGGCTTATACAGGTTCTTGGGATATTTCTTTTACTCCGCAGATAAAGGGGCAAACGGATGTTGCCGGTGCGTATTATAATTTTCAGGTGGAGGCCGTCAAACAGGCTGATTTTAAAGTAAATCTCCGCCCGGAACGGGAGGATTATTTCTCGGGTGATACGGCCCATTTTGCGGCTTCTGCCCAATATAATTTTGGCTCTCCGTTGGCGGGAGCCAAGGCCAACTGGAATTTGCGCCGGATGCGCGCCTGGTTTGAGCCGAAGGGCTTTGACGGTTACACGTTCACCCCGTATTTTCTGCGCGAAGACGAATACAAAGAGGACGGCAAACTCTTATTAGACTCCGGCAGCCAATTAGACGATAAAGGGGCCTTATCCTTTTCCGCACGGTTGCCAAAGGTGGATTTCCCGGTAACCGTATATGCTGAACTGGACGTGCAGTCGCCCGCGCGGCAAAATCTATTTGCCCGTACGGATGTTTTGGTACATCCGGCCGCTTTTTACTTGGGGGCCAAACTGGTAACAGACCGCGTGGAACTGGGCGATACGGTGCAGGCTGATTTGGTGGCGGTAACGCCTAATGGTGTGCGGACGTCGGCGATTGTTACGGCGGATATCCGCAAGGAACAATGGTTCAGCGTGCGCAAGGCCGGGCTGGCGGGCCGCTTGGAGTGGGTAAGCGAAAAGCGGGTAACCAATTTGCCCAGCCAAACCGTTCAGGTTGCTGCGGACGGCGGGCGATTGTCTTTTAAACCGACAGAAGCCGGAAACTATTTTGTAACGCTTACGAGCAAGGACTCCTCTGGCCGCACCGTATTGGGCGGATTTAACATAATGGTCTACGGGCAGGGGCAGGCCTACTGGAAAAAAACAGATGATGACCTGTTAGTTTTAAAACAAGATAAAAATTCTTATAAACCGGGTAAAACGGCCCGTATTGCGGTGGAATCTCCGTATGACAATGCGTTGGCATTAGTAACGGTGGAGCGAGAGGGAATTTTGGATGCGTGGATTACGCCGGTTAAGGGCGGGGCGGATTATGTGGAAGTGCCGGTAAAGCCTTCCTATCTGCCTAACGTATATGTCGGTATAACTTTGGTTCGCGGGCGCAGTGCGGACCCTGTAAACGGCAAAGGCCTTGATTTGGGAAAACCGCAAGGTAAAGTGGGATATGTTAATTTGACGGTTCTGCCGGATTCCAAAAAAATTACACCTGTTATAAAAACTAACAAAACCCGCTACCAGCCGGGCGAAGAAGTAACGCTCAAACTGACCGCCAAACCGCACCGGAAAAATACTCCGGCGGAAATAGCCGTTATGGTGGTTGACGAAGGCGTTTTGGCCCTGACGAATTACCAAACGCCGGATTTGTTTGGTAAGTATTATGGTTCCCGCCCGATATCTGTATTTACAATGGATAACCGCGTGTATGTGGTGGGCCAGCGTAATTTTGGCGAAAAAGGCGAAAACCGCGGAGGCGGCGGTGCGGGTTATGCCGCCAGTAAATTAGGCGGGGTAGATTTGCGCACAAACTTTGTGTTTACGCCCTATTTTAAGGCGGTTGTAAACACCGATAAAAAGGGCCGCGCAGAAGTGAAATTTAAACTGCCTGACAACTTAACCAAATTCCGCATAATGGCGGTAGCCCTGACGGCGGACGAGTTTGGCTCGGCAGAAACATCTATCCAAGTATCTAAACCCGTTATGGTAACGTCCAACTTGCCGCGTTTTGCGCGCAAAGGGGATAAATTTTCGTGCGGGGTGGTGGTATATAATTACGAAAATAAAAAAGGCGAATTGTCCGTAACCGCCCGCGCCGAAGGGGCTGTAACTTTGTCCGGCCCGGAAACCAAAACCGTAGAGGTCCCCTTGGGTAAAGCGCAAGAGGTAACTTGGGCGTGCGAAGCCACGGAAAACGGCGAAGCGCGGGTAGCGTTTAGCGTAAAGGGAGGAAGAGCGCAGGATGGTGTGCTTTCTAAATTGACGGTGTCCCCGGTGGAAAAAATGCAGACTCTTTCCGTCTATGCGGCCACGAAAGATGCACAAGAGGAACTGCTAGATAAGCCTGGAAACTTAAATGAAGCGGCAAAGAACCAAATCACCCTTTCACTTGCTTCTACGGCACTTTTAAACTTAAAAGGTTCTATGGTCTATTTGCTTACTTATCCGTATGATTGCTTGGAGCAAAAAATGTCCAAGGCGCTGCCTGTTATTTCGGGGGCGAAATTGGTGGAAGATTTTAAACTGGGCGATACCGCGCAATATAAAAAGCAGGTGCAGGAAATTTTGGATTTACTGCCCGAATACCAATATGCTTCCGGCGGCTTTGGCTACTGGAAAAATACTTCTTTGCCAGACCCATATGTAACGGCTTATACGTTGGAAGTAGCCTATTTGGCCAAACAGGCCGGCTATCGGGTACCGGGCAAAACCTTAAATAAGGCTGCCGCGTGGTTGGAAAGTGCCTTTAACGGCAAGACGGCCCGTGCGTATAAGTATTCTGCTTTGGAAACCGACACCGCCCGCGCCTATGCTGCATATGTGTTGTCGTTGTATGGTAAAAACGTACAAAGTGCTTTTAATACACTCTATGCCAAGGCGGACTCTCTGCCGCTTCCCGCGCAGGCTTATTTGTTAAAAGCCGCGCAAGCCTCCGGCCGTTCCCAAGCCATTAAAAACGCCATAGCCCAGCGTTTGTTAAACCGCGTGGTCTTTACGCCGGAATCGGCCTATTTTGATGTGCCGCAGGAAATGCCGTGGCTGCATATGAACAATGCAAAAGGAACGGCTCTTGCGTTGGATGCGCTGTTATACGCGCAATATCCGTTTGAGCAAGCGTTCCAAACGGCGCATTGGCTGATTACGCAGTTAAATGCCGAGGGCCATTGGAATAACACAAGCGTAAATGCCGCGGTGTTTAGTGCGTTAAATACCTATTACCAAACCCAAGAGGGCGCGGAACCTGATTTTTTGGCTTCTGTCAAAGTGCCTGGAAAAACTTTGTTGCAGAACGCCTTTAAGGGCCGCAGTATGGAAAGTAAAACGGCGGCGGTTCCGTTTGCCGGAGTTTATGGCAATAAGGGCGAGGCCCGTTTGACCTTTACCAAAACTGGAAACGGAACCCTGTATTATACGCTGGGCCAAGTATATGAGCCGCGCCGCTATGATAAACCTGTGGACGGCGGCTTTGCGGTTTCCCGCGCGATTACTACCTTGGATGGAAAGCCCGTGAGTGAAATTGTGGCGGGTGAACGCTACAAAATTACTTTGACGGTTAAAAATGCTACTGCACGCAACTTTGTGGTAGTGGAGGATTTTATCCCGGCCGGGTTTGAAATTGTAAACACTTCGCTGGCGACCGAATCCGCCACGCAGGGTGCTGTATTAGCCGAGGACAACGGCGACTATTATAACGGCTTTACGCGGAGCGAAAAATATGATGACCGTTTGGCCGCCTTTGCCGATTACTTGCCCGCCGGCACGCACACTTATTCTTATTTGGTGTCCGCTTCCGTTCCGGGTACGTTTGCCTATCCTTGCTTGTGGGCCAGCCAAATGTATGAGCCGGCTGTTTTTGGCCGAAACGCAACCGGAACGCTTATTATTAAATAATGAAAAAGCGTTGGACGCTTCTTTTAAGTTTATTGCTTCTTCCTTGCCTGGCGGGCGGGGAAGAAGCCTTTTTGTTGCCGTCTAAACAAATTTACGACCGTTATGGCACTCCTGTACGGGGCTTTTTATCTAAAAATAACACTTATTATTTGCCTGTTTCGTTAAACGAGGTTTCTCCTTGGCTGATAGCCGCCGCCGTGGCCGCTGAGGATAAGCGGTTTTTTACGCACGCCGGAGTGGATATCCGGGCTGTTTTGCGTGCCGCGTGGCAAAACACCAAAGAGGGCGAAATCGTTTCCGGAGCGTCCACCATTACCCAACAACTGGCGCGTGCGGTGGAGCCGTATCCCAAAACCTTGTGGGGCAAAACGCGCGAAGCATTTAGTGCGCTGAAAATAGAGCGCAAAATGACAAAAGAGGAAATTTTAGAGGAATATTTTAACCTCTTGGAATTGGGCAATTTAACACAAGGGGTGGAAGCCGCCAGCCGCTTTTATTTTAATACACAAGCGGCCGATTTATCCTTATCACAGGCGGCTTTTTTGGCGGGGCTTGCCAAGTCGCCCACTTATTATAATCCGCTTAAACATTTTGCCCGCGCGCTCAAACGGCGTGATTGGGTGCTGAAAAAAATGTTGGATAACGGGTTTATTGATGAAGAAATGTATGCGCTGGCCGTAAGTGAAAAACTAGAACTTCGCTCTGCCGCCCGTCCGTTTGATGCCCCGCACTTTACACAGTTGTTGCAGCCTTTGCTGCCGCAAGAATCAAAAGATATTTTCTCAACCTTGGACCGCGACTTGCAGTTGTACGCCGAACAGGTAGTGAAAAATTATATCGTGCGTTTGACGGAGCAAAATGTAACAAACGGAGCGGTAGTGGTGTTGGAAAATGCTACCGGGGCCGTGCTGGCATATGTGGGGTCTGCTGATTTTTACAACACCCAAAACAGCGGTCAGGTGGACGGCGCGCGTGCGTTTCGCCAACCGGGCTCGGCCTTAAAACCATTTGTGTATGGGTTGGCTTTGGAGCGCGGAAACCTTACCCCGGCTAGTTTACTGGCTGATGAGGACACTTTTTTTGAGGGGGGATTTAGACCCCGCAATTATGACGAAAATTATCACGGTCTTGTTTCCGTGCGCCGCGCGCTGGCGTGTTCGTACAATATTCCTGCGGTTAAGGCGGCGGAAATCTCCGGCACATCTAATTTACTGGCTCTTTTGCGCCGGGCGGGGTTTGAATCTTTAACCAAGACCGCCGATTTTTACGGCTTGGGTTTATCGCTTGGAAATGGCGAGGTTCGCCTGCTGGATTTGACAAATGCCTATGCTTCGCTTGCGCGCGGCGGCGTGTATAAGCCTGTTTTATTTGCCGCCAACCCGATTATCCGCGCTCCGGGCAGAGAAGCGCGTTTGTTTACCCCGCAGACGGCTTATTTGCTTACGGATATCTTGGCGGATAACAATGCCCGCGCGCCTGCTTTTGGGCTTAATTCTCCCCTGTTTTTGCCTTTCCCGTTTGCGGCAAAAACCGGTACTTCCAAAGATTATAAAGATAATTTTGCCGTTGGTTATACGGCCCGTTGGACGGTCGGCGTTTGGGTGGGTAATTTTAATGCTACTTCTATGCAGAAGGTTTCCGGCATTACCGGGGCCGGTCCGATTTTGCACGATTTGGCTGTTTATTTGCAAGAAAAATATCCGGCGGAACCGTTCCCAGTACCCGATGGAATTGTGCGCGCCCCGACGTGTTTGGATAGCGGGTTATTAGCCGGAGAAAATTGCCCCCATACGCAAGAAGGGGTATTTGATGCGGCTCATTTGCCGGGTGTTTGTTCGGGTAAACATAAAGTTGTTTTGCAAACTCTTAAAATCACCTCTCCCGCAGATAAGGATATTTTTAAAATAGACCCGTCCGTTCCGCTTGCATCCCAAGCGATTAAGTGGCAGGCGCTTTGCTCGGCGGACAACTGCACCTGGAAGTTGGACGGACATATTCAGGCGGGTTCGGCCTGCCAAAACTGGTGGCCCTTGCAAGCCGGAAAACACGCTCTTTCGGTTTCCTGTCTTGGCGAAACGGACAGCCTTACCTTTGAAGTTCTGCCATAAGATGAGTGTTCTTTTTCTTGCAGAAATATTGTTATTGACCGGATTTTTTGTTTTTGATAAACTAACTAAGAGTACAAAAAAGGAGATATAAATGAAAGGTTTTACTTTAATTGAATTATTGGTAGTGGTACTTATTATTGGTATTTTATCGGCAGTCGCGTTGCCGCAATATACTCGGAGCGTACAGAAAGCCAGGATGACACAACTGCAGACTATGACTGCTTCTGTGTATCAGGCAGAAGAAATATATTATTTGGCAAATAGTACATATACCAGTAATTTTTCTGACTTGGATTTGACAATTCCCGGAGAAAGTTTTAGTGGAAATATAGGGGGTATTTCGGGAGCATCGTCTGCTTCGCATATCAAAAATGGTAATTATTATTATATTGTTTACTCTTATGAGGCTGGCAATTTTTTTACATATGGGGCTTATATCCCGGCTTCGGGATCTAAGACTAAACCTGATTTTGGTTTTATTCGGTACAGTAAAAATTATAGTATGGGTCTAGCGGGGGTAACCGCCTGCGTGGCATATAGTACAGATGCGGAAAATCTGTGTCGTTCAATGAACGGCAGTTTAATAAGTGGTACGGTTTTAGGTGTAGGTGGAAAGTTATACCGCTTAAATTAAATGCCTAAATATTAGAATTCTTGCCATAGTATTTTGAAAGGCCCTGGCTTTTATATGCCAAGGCCTTTCTTCTGCCGTTATTTGTTTTTATTTTCTTTGTTTTTTAAACTGGCTTTAATAAGCCCGTCAAACAGCGGATGCGGGCGCAAGGGGCGGGAGCCAAATTCCGGGTGGAACTGCCCCGCGATAAAATACGGGTGGTCTTGGCGTTCCACAATTTCGGGTAACACCCCTTCGTGCCAACCGGACACGGTTAAACCCGCATCAGCCAACTGCTTTACATAAACGGGATTAAATTCATAGCGGTGGCGGTGGCGTTCCACAATGCGGTCTTTGCCGTATAAACGGCGGGCCAGAGAGCCTTCTTTCAAGTCCGCGGTGTAATTACCCAAACGCATTGTTCCGCCCTTGTAAACCACATTTTTTTGTTGCGGGGTTAAATCTACCACCGGGTCCTGTGTGGTGGGGTCAAATTCGGTGGAATTGGCGTCGTGCAGGCCGCAAAGGTTGCGCGCGGCTTCTATCACCACGCATTGCATCCCCAGACAAATTCCCAACAACGGTATTTTGTGTTCGCGCGCATATTTGACAGTGGCTATTTTGCCCTCAATGCCGCGGCCGCCAAACCCGCCCGGAATCAAGATACCGTCCACGGTTTTTAATTTTTCTTCCAGGTTGTCTTTTTCGGTATTGATGTAAGTAACTTCCACTTTGGCGTCGTTGTTCATTCCGGCGTGTTTTAAGGCCTCGTGTACGGACTTGTATGCCTCTTGGAACTCGGCATATTTGCCCGCAATAGCGATTTTGACAGACTTGCTGGGATTAAGTGCCTTATCAAAAAACTCAAACCATTTGGGGTCAATTTCTTGGGTGGGTTTTAAGCCCAACAGCGAAATAATTTGCTTATCCACGGCCTGCTTGTAGAACATTTCCGGCACGTGGTAAATAGATTTTGCATCGGCGCATTCAATAACCGCCTGCGCGGGAACACTGCAAAAAAGGGATAATTTTTCTTTTAAATGTTGGCTTAACGGCTTTTCCGTGCGGCAAATGAGCATACTGGGTTCAATGCCCACCTCGCGCAGTTTATTGACGGAGTGCTGCGTGGGTTTGGTTTTGAGTTCCTGCGCTACGGCAATATACGGGATAAGCGTAACGTGTACACAAATCACGTTTTGCGGCCCCTTTTCCAAGCGCAGTTGGCGGGCGGCTTCCAAGAACGGCAACGATTCAATATCACCCACGGTGCCGCCGATTTCAATAATGGATACGTCGCACTCGTTTTCAAACGCGGTAAAGCGTCGTTTGATTTCGTTGGTAATGTGCGGGATAACCTGTACGGTGGCGCCCAAATATTCGCCGCGGCGTTCCTTATCAATAACGGTTTGGTAAATACTGCCTGCGGTGTTGGTGTTGGCACGGGTCATATTTACGTCCAAAAAGCGTTCGTAGTGGCCTAAATCCAGGTCCGCTTCCGCCCCGTCCGTAGTTACAAAAACTTCGCCGTGTTGATAGGGGCTCATCGTGCCCGGGTCCACGTTAATATACGGGTCGCACTTAATCATATTGACGGTGAGGCCGTTTAACTGCAAAAGTTTGCCAATGCTTGCGCCGGAAATTCCTTTGCCCAGCGAACTAACCACACCGCCGGTGATAATAATAAATTTAGACATAATAAAACGACTCCTTGAATAAAAATAAAAAGGCTGCTATTTACAGAAAAACTCCCGCCGGGAGGCGGGAGTCCTGTTATTTATGTTCTTTAAAATACTTTTCGGCATCTTCCAGGTCTTGCGCCGTGTCAATGGCCGGGCCGGCGGAGCCGATAACCGCGCACTTAATGGTCATACCCTCTTCCAAGGCGCGCAGTTGTTCCAATCTTTCCAACTGTTCCAGCGGGCTCATCGGCAGTTCCACAAAGCGTTTTAAGGCTTCGCGGCGGTAGCCGTAAATGCCGCAATGCTGCCAATAGGGAGCCTTTTTGTTTTCTTCGGTCAGTTCCCGCTTGTACGGCACGCGTGAGCGCGAAAAATACAACGCGCGGCCGTCCTTGGCGATGACGGCTTTCACGCAGTTGGGGTTATTGATTTTATCTTCGTCTAATGTAGCCGTAACGGCGGTGGAAATATCGCAGGCCGGGTCCGTTTTTAACAGTTCCGCTACTGCAAAAACCGTTTCGGCCTTGATAAAGGGTTCGTCGCCTTGTACGTTAATAATAAATTTTTCGGGTCGGTTTTGGGCGGCCTCATAAATGCGGTCGGTGCCGCTTTGGCATTGGTCGCTGGTTAAAACGGCCTTTGCGCCGAATTTGGCTACGGCTTCCACCACCAGAGGCGATTCCGTGGCGATAATTACGTCGCCCACGTTGGCTTTTACGCACGCTTCGTAAACGTGCTGGATAACCGGCTTGCCGGCTAATAATTTAAGCATTTTGCCCGGCAGACGGGACGAACCGTAACGCGCCGGAATAGCGATTAATACATCACTCATTTTAAAACTCCTTCAATTTCCTCACGCGTAGCGGTGGCTGTGCCGGATTTTTCCACCACAATTCCCGCCGCGTAGTTGGCCAATACCGCCGCTTCGGACAGTTTTGCCCCGGCGGCTAATGCCAATGTAAAAACAGAAATAACCGTATCGCCCGCACCTGTAACATCGTACACTTCGCGCGCGGTGGCTTTAATAGTAATGGGTTTTTCATTACCCTTTTCAAACAAACTCATACCGTCTGCACTGCGGGTGATTAAAATAGAATCGGCGTCCAACATCTTTAATATTTTGTTGCCCAGTTTTACAATGGCTTCCTCGCCTTGTTTGGGGGAGTCGCCTGCACCTTCCCAGGCTTCCTTGGTGTTGGGGGTCATACAGGTAATATTTTTATACTTTTTAAAATTATCAATTTTAGGGTCCACGCACACCGGAATTTTATGTTTGCGGCACATATCCACAATAGTTTGGATATTATGGTCCGACAGCATTCCTTTGCCATAGTCGGACAAGATAACCCCTTTGGCCGTTTTAATAGCCAGTTCAAAACTTTTCATACATTGGGCGGATACGGAGGGGGAAATAGTCTTTTTGCTTTCGCGGTCAAAGCGGACGATTTGCTGCTGCTCTGCCATTACGCGGATTTTTTGCGTGGTCGGGCGGTCGGGGTCCTCGGTTACGCCGTAAATGTTTACTTTTTTATCGCGTAAAAAGCCCTTTAACATTTCACCGCCCAGGTCCTGCCCCACGACGGATACCAGTACGGGCTTCGCCCCCAAGGCCGCCAAGTTGACGGCTACGTTGCCCGCACCGCCGGCTACAAAAAATTCCTTTTTTACATCTACTACCGGCACCGGTGCTTCCGGCGAAATGCGGCTGACGGTGCCCTTGATAAAGTGGTCCAGCATAATATCGCCTACCACGATGATTTCTTGTCCTTCAAAATGATTTAAAATTTCTTTTAAGCGTTTGGTTTGTACAGTTGTCATTAGACGCTCCTTTGTATTTATCCATTATATCTTTAATTGCGTTTGTATTCCAGTAGTTCGGCGGATACGCTGCCGATAAAGACTTCCGTTTTCATTTTAACGGGCATTTTATATTCGTCATCCGTCAGCCAGACCTTTAAACTTTTGCCCTTGCTGACAAAGATCCCTTCGCCCCTAAATTGCGGTTCTACTACAATACAGTCAAATTTGCCTGCCGCGGTCTTTACCGTTTCCTTTCCTAATACTTTTACGATAAGGGGGTATTGTTTTTCGCGGTTGATGATGTCAAAAATGATGTCTTGCCCTTTTGTCAGTTTTTGTGCGCGGACGAAATAGAGAGAGGACAACATATCCAACACCCGCTCGGAAAGCGGGCCGGAAAGTACGCGCGGGGCTTCTTTTTTTTGCACTTCACCATAATAAACTTTACTATCGTAGTCAAAGGTCAGCCACTCGTCGCGTTTGTAGTTGCCTTCGCGCACGCTTTGCGTGTAACCGAGCGAATAAAAATTCTCGGCATCTATCCAGGAATAATTTACGTCGCGCACTTTAAAAAACGCATCTATAACAGAGGCGGAAAAGGCGGTCGTTTGGATGAGGTATGCCTTGCGTCCGTTGGCAGTAGTAACGCCACGGTTTTTGATATAGGCGGTGCCGGCCTTGATAAACGAATAGTAAAGACCGTATTTTAATTCTTCCCCGCTCCAAGCGGCAGCGGTTTTTTCGGGCGAAACAGCATTGTAGGCAAGCGGGCTTAGCCGCCGGCCCGCCAAGGAAATTAACTCCTCGTCCTCAAAGGATATTTTATCCGGTGTAGGTGCGGAGAGCATTTGGGCCTTGCGCGCCTGTTCCACGCGGTTTTCGGGTGTGATTTCAGGCGCCTTTTCGGTTTGCGGAGCGGGCGGTTGTTGCGGCAGTTTTTCCGCAGATAAAGTGTTTTTCTTTTGTTTGGCGGGAGCGGAGATGATTTTTGGGGAATTTTCGGTGGTTTTGTGCTCCTCAATCAAGGGGGTGGAAATAACCTTTTGTGCGGTGGACTCCGCCTGCTTATGCGCGCAAGCACACAGCAAAAGAGCGGCCGAAAATAGGGCACACAGGCATTTATTTGCCATTAGCCGCTCCGTCGTCCGCCACAATAAAACGGGCGGCATTTAAAAGATTGGAGGCTATTTTTTGGGGTTTTAGATCGGGATATTTTTTTAAGTGGTTTTTGCCGTTTGCCGTAGTAACCAGAACAGACTTTACCCCAATGTTGTGCCCAAATTCCACATCAGCCTTTTTGTCGCCAATCATATAAGAACGGGCCGTATCAATGTTATATTTTTTTATAAGGTAAAGGCCCAATTGGGGCTTGGGTTTGCGGCAATCGCACGTTTCGGTCGGGGCGTGCGGGCAGAAAACGATTTCCTCTATTTTAGCAGGCTTTAACAGGTCTAAAAGCCGTGCGTGAACTTTGTTTACTTCTTTTTCGGTAAAGTATCCGCGCCCGATACCCGATTGGTTAGAAACGATAAAAAGTTTAAAACCGTGTTCTTTTAAAAGGGCAAGTGCCGGAGCCGTACTTTTGTAGGGGCGGACTTTTGCGGGGTCGCTTAAATAGGTGCCGGGTTTTTCGTGGATGAGTGTTCCGTCCCTATCCATAAAAACGGCTTTAATTTTTCCACTCATACACGTTCCTCCGGGTGTGCTTTCAAATACGCTTCTCCCTCGGCTTCGCGTTTCCAGCGGTTATGCGCCCACAGCCAAGAGCCGGGGTTATCTTTCAGCCAATCTTCGTAATAGCCAACCAGAATTTTTGTAAATTTGCGGACATTTTCCATACTAAATTCTTTGGGGGGATAAACGGCATCCATTACTTCGGACACAATAGTCCCGTCTTTTTCTCTCCACACGCGCACCGGAAAAACAGGCACCTGCATTTTAATAGCCAGCAAGGCGGTAATTGGCGAAAACGCCGCTATGCGCCCCATAAAGGGCACCCATACTTCACTTGACCCCGCATTTTGGTCAATTAAAATGCCGAGCATTTTCTTCTTTTTCAGCCACCGCATACAGGCAAAGAAGGGTTTATCCTCGTTGTTGCTGTAAAAAGTGCGGCCCGTAAAGATATTGCGCAGACGGTTGGTTTCCTCATCTACATAGGGGTTATCCACGCGCTGGGCCAAAACGGCCTTGTCCACCCCATAGACGGCCCCGGCGAGGCCAAAGGCTTCCCAGTTGGTAAAGTGCCCAATGTGGATAATGCCGCCCGTTACGTTTTGGGCATTGAGCATTTTTTCTGCCCCGATAATGCGGCTATGCTTTTTAAACTCTTCCGGGGTCATTTGGGTCAGTTTAATAAATTCAGCCAAAATTCCGCCCATATTGCGCCAAGATTCCAGCGCGGTGGCACGGGCCTCTTCTTCCGTCATTTTAGGGAACGCACGTCTTATATCATAGACGGAGCGGTTAAAGCGTTTTTTCATTACAAAGCGCACCGCGCCCGTGGCCTTTCTGCCCAGCCAAACGGCGGTTTTGTAAGGTAACAGCCCAAACAGTACGCAAAACCATTTGAGCGCGAGGTATTGGATATAATGCAGCGGAGTCTTTTGAAAACGGGTATTTGCCATATATACACATTATACTAATTTTGGCTCCTTTTCCCGCCCGGTTTTGTAAGTGCTTGATAAATGCTAAAATATCTAAAAGTTTGTTTTTTAGGGGAGTTTATGAATTTAGAAGAATTAAAAGAAAATTTGCAGGATAATGCCTTGGGGCGTGGATTGTTGTGGAGTGCCTCCAAATTATACGGTATGGGTGCGTGGTTCCACCGCACAATGTATGAAAGCGGTTGGAAAACGGCTCAATCGGTCAATTCCCGCGTGGTGTGCATTGGCAATATTACCGCGGGCGGAACAGGTAAAACGACGGCTGTTTTGCTGGCGGCTACGGCCCTTGCCAAAGAGGGGGTTCGCGTGGCGATAGTGTCGCGTGGCTATAAACGCCAACAAAAGGCCGAAGGTCCCCTGGTGCTGTTTGACAACCCGGACGCCGATTGGCGTATGGCGGGAGATGAACCCTTTATGATGAGCCGCGTATTGGCACAGTACAAGGTGCCGATTGTCATTTGTCCCGACCGGGCCGAGGGTGCCAAAGAGGCCCTGCGCCGCTTTAAAAGCCAAATCATTCTGTTAGACGACGGACTGCAACATCACCGCTTGGAACGCGATGCAAATATTATTTTGGTGGATGCCAAAAATCCTTTTGGAAACAAGCAACTGTTACCCTATGGTGTTTTGCGCGAGCCTTTAACTGCGCTCAAACGGGCCAATTTGATAGTGCTCACGCATTGTGATTTGGTTTCCCCGCGCCAGTTGGAGGACGTAAAGGACGAAATCCGCCTGTATAACGATACAGTGGAAATTTTGGAAAGTGTCCACTCTCCAGAATATTATTTTGACATTTGCCAAAGCAAAAAAGTGGATTTAAATACTATTAAGGGCCCTGCGGCTTGTTTTTGCGCGCTCGGGCATCCGGAAAGTTTTGAAAATACGCTTGAAAAATTGGGATTGGAACTCCAACAAAAGTGGCGTTTCCCAGACCACCAATTTTACACCGAGGAAAATTTGCGGACTTTTGAGGAAACGCGCGGCAATTTGCCGCTGGTTACTACATTTAAAGATTTTGTTAAATTTCCCGATAATTGGCGCGAAATTTTAACCAAGGATGTTTATGTGCTGTCGGTTAATTTGAAAATCCGCGGCGGACAAGGCGAAATGGATAAATTTACGGATATGCTTTATCCTAACTTCTCGCAATTACAGAACCGCCGTTAATTTCAGCCTGTTTGGGCACGATAAGGACAGGGCTTTATACCGGGCGCTGTCCTTTTTTATTTTCTAATGGAGAGGTATTTTGGGCATTTTGTGAATGTAAATTTCTTTGTTCTGTATGAGATGGGAGTTCTCTGCCTCACTAATGTTGCAAGCCTGTTTTGCTACTGCTTTTAAGTAACCGGTTATCTGCGGGTAAACAAATTCCAATATGTTTTCCAAGGGGCCTTTTTGGGGAAAAATACATTAAATGTAGCCTTTTCCGTTAGAGAATTGGCGGCTGGGGTATCTACAAAAACAGGCAAGTTTTTGGGGGCAATTTCCGATATGTTTCCTATTTTTTTCCGGAAAGGGTAAAAAGCAAAAGCATCGGTCTTTAATCCCAGTTGCGTATGCAGGCGGTAGGTGCTTTCCTGTGCCAGATAAGCGGCCTCGTCAGCGGGCAAAACAGATAAATCCTCCCCGTTTAATGCAAGAGCGCCAAAGGAAATAAGCCCGCTTTTAGCAAGCATTTTTAAATCTTTTTCCGTCAGTAAATTTTGCCAAGGTTCCTGGTGCGGGTTTTGCCATTTGTTATAGGTGCCGGTGGCATTTGTAGGCAAAAATAATGTGGCCGGTGTTTTGGAGTCTTGCAATAAGGAGAAAATATCGGTTAGAAAAGATTTGTACCCGCCCATAAATACCAATAAAACAGGTTTGGGGGGCCTGGCGGCTGATGAGTTCAATCTTCCTGCGTTTATTGGGGTAAACCCGTGCGCGCGGAGCCATAAAAGCGTTTTTTTAAATTGATTGACGGTCGTCCACTCTTTTTTTAAGGGGGAATTTTTAGGCGCGGTGCCAATTTTTTCGTAGGCCAAAACGAGCAATGCCTCCGGCTTGTGGCGGCAGATCAAAGCAATTAAAATTCCCGACAAAAGGACAACACCGAGCGCGAGGTAAAGCATAGATTATAAGCGGCTTTCCCCGCGGGTGATTTGCAAGTAAAAATCAAACATTGTTTCGCCTCCGCGCGGGAAGGCCCGGCGCAAGGTGGTTTTTTTGCGCCACGGCCAGGGATTTATGCCCTTTTTGGTGCTGAAATCAAACAAATATCCGGCCTTAAACACCTGCGGGCGGACCCGCTTGTCAAAACCGCCAGCCCCGTACGGATAACATAAAGCCGTAACCGGGCGACCCAGTTTTTCTTCTAAAATTTGTTTGCTTTGTGTGAGTTCCTGCCAAATTTCCTCGTTAGGCAAACTGCGCAGGCGGCGGTGCGAACAAGTATGGGAACCAAAGGTTACAAGTCCGCTTTTTTGCATTTCATCAATTTGTGCCCACGTCAAATAGCCGGGGCGTTTTTCAATATAATCGGTAATTAAAAAAATCAGTGCGGGCACATTGTATTTTTTTAAGAGTGGGAAAAGCGTGGTGTAATTGTCTTCGTAACCGTCATCAAATGTAAACATAACAGGTTTTTCAATAAGAGATTTTCCCGCTTGATAGGCCGTTTGTACATCCTCTAACGATACTAATGTATATCCGCGCGACTTTAAGAACAAAATCTGCCGCTCCAACATTTCCGGGCGCATTGTAAACGGGTATTGCTCCTCCGCCGGGTCGTCAAGTACACCGACGTGATGATACATTAGGGCCACAAAGCCCTTTCGGGGGGGCAGATACCACGTTTTACGCAGCAGCGGGAAACGCCAAAACAAAAACACTATTAAAACCAGTAAAGCCAGCAAACATACGGTCATTTTTCTTTTTGCTCCTGTAATTGCCAAAGTTTGGCATTTTTTACCAGTACATAAAAAGTGGAAAAGGCGGCCCAAAGCAACCCGCGTATGCCGTCCAATATACCTAATTTTAAGATGTAGCGCTTGAAAAATTCAAACGGCAATGTAAACGCTACCTTGATAAGCGAAAAGCGTTTTCCGTTTTTGTACATTTGTTCCGCCGCCAGCGTGGTGTAGCGGTTGAATTTGCGGAAATAGGTTTCAATAGTATCGTAGGAGTAGTGGTTGATAGAGTGCTTCAAACGGCCGATTTTACCCTTTACGTCCAGCCCTTCGTGGACCAATCCGCCCACATATTTGGCCCGTTTGGTTTTAACCAGCCGCAGGTGTTTTTCTTTATTTAGGCCGCTAAACCTCATTTTCTTGCCTAGAAAATAGTTGCAAAAGGGAATATCATATCCCGAAAAGGCCGGATTTTTGACGGCCTGGGCGATTTCCTCTTTTAATTCGGGCGAAAGAGTTTCGTCCGCATCCAGGTTTAAGGCCCAGTCGCCCGTTACCTTGGAAAGCGCATAATTTTTTTGCGAGGTAAATCCGTCAAACGCGCGGTTGTAAACCTGTGCGCCCAATTCTCGGCAGACGAGGGCGGTTTTATCCTTGGAAAAGGAGTTAACGACAATCACTTCGCTCACCAGACCGCGTGTGCTTAAAATGCATTTTGCAATTTTTGATTCTTCGTTTTTAGCAATAATAAAAAGGGAAATTCTAGACTTTTTCATATTCTTATTATACCATTTGCCTTATATAAAAAGGGGAACCGCAGTAGCAGGGTTTGGGACTACTGCGGTTTGGATGAAAAGTAAATTGGTTGTTATATTAATAGATTACAATTTCAGGCAGAATTAAAAAAAGGGTCTTTGAACCTATTTTTTTAAAAATAAGTACCTAGAAAAAAATAGGTCCAATGTGCTATAATTTTGAAAATACAGGAGGCTTATATGAAAAAAATGGTTTGTCTGCTCCCGTTTCTGTTGGCTGCTTGCACCACGCTGCCCACGTCTAGCGAATACTTGCTCCGCGGAGACGGATACTTTAAAGACGGGCACGCGGGTAAGGCTGTCCAATCTTATACCAAAGCCCTTAAATTAAACCCGGATAACTTGGAGGGATATGCTTCGCGCGGGGCGGTATATTTCTTTTTAGGTGAATACGATTTGGCAGAGGCCGATTTCCTGCGTGTGTTGCAAGATAACCCTTATCAGGTGGATGCTTATACCGCATATGCTAGCACTTTGGCGGCCAAAGGCGATTTTGAAAATGCTTTAAGCGTGCTGAATTTGGCTTCCAGTTTAAAGCCGGACAAGGTGGAAATATTTTTTAGCCGCGGCGGGGTAAACTTTATGTTGGACCGCTACGAAGATGCGGTGCGGGATTATACCTCTGTAATCAATTTACACCCGGCGGCGGAAGTATATAATGCGCGCGGGGCTGTGTATATGAAAATGGGCAAAACGGACCTGGCGGAAAAAGATTTTAACACCGCCAAAACAGCCAAAATTCCCGAAAAGTTGAATATTTATTCAATGGTTGATTAAATATTTCTCCGACGGGAAAATGAAAAAGTTTGCGCAAACGGTGTTTGTTTTGTTATAATAAATATACGAGATTTACGTCACCGTAGCTCAGTTGGTTAGAGCGAGCGTTTCATAAGCGCTAGGTCGGTGGTTCGAACCCACCCGGTGACATTTTTTACGCCCTTTGCATTAGCAGAGGGCGTTTTTTGTGGGTGTTATGTTTGCAGGGGTGTATCTGCCCGATTTTCGTGCAAAATGCCCCAAAATGTACTATCATAAAAGTACGGAGATAAATATGAAGAAAACCTTCGCTTCTTTTTTTGTGCTTTTTAGCGCCGCTTTGCCGGCGGTTTGCGCCTCTACTTGTGAAACCCGCGTGGACGCGCACCAAGACGCTTCCACCCGACAGCGCGTGGAATATTGCTTAACGCCCGAAAAGGCCGCGCCTGTCGCCCCCGGGCCGGAAGTGGTATATTATGGTGTTTCCTCTGCCGCCCCGACAAATGAGGCCGCCGCTGATGAAAAACAGCGCAAGCAGGTTTATTTTGATAAGGACGGCGTGGCTGTCTCGCAGAATTATGTAGATACATCCAAATTCCCTTCTTTTACAAACGATACATTAAGCGAGCAGGAAAAAATCGCGCTGGAAGAAGCGCAGAAAAAACAGGCGCTTTTGCAAGCGGAACAAAAAGCCAAATCCGCACAGGAAAAACCGGCCAGAACAATGAGTGCGGAGCAAAAAGTAACCTTGGCAAACGAAACCAAGGCCGGCCTTTTGGCGCGCCAAACCAAGGCTAAACGCTATATGAAAGAAGTTGTGCAGCAGCCGGAGCCGGACGAGTTGGCGCAGGCTTACCAGCAGGGGAATAATGCGCCGGAAGCGTATAATCCTAATTATGAGCCGGAAACGTATTCCACGCAAACGGCTACCGCTCCCGCTAACGATTTTGAGGCGGATCTTAATGCCGCCACGCCCGCATACAGTGCAGACGGTGCCGCCCCCGCCGGGTTTACGGATCCGTCGTTAGCCTCGGACCAAGGCTTTGGCTATAACGCAACCGACCCGGCCATGCAGCAATAACTTGACAATTTGATAAAGGGAGAATAAAATAGTCTTATGCAAGCGATTATTTCTTATTTAAAAAAACCGTATGCCGAAAAGGGTTTTATTATCGGCACATTTGATTCGTTGTTAAAACTCCTGGCCTTGTGCGTGTGGGGGTATTTGGCGGTGATTTTGGGCTCTTTGTTGTGGGAGTCTTTGCTTACGGATTACAACCCGCTTAATAAGTTGTGGTGGTTTTCGTATTGCTTTTTTATTTTCTTCGGGGCTACCTGGTTGGCTTACATTGTTTTGTTTGTACGCAATTACAACGAAGAAGATGCCGAATAAAGTTAAATGCTTTTAGTTAAATATAAAAAACCCCGCCAAGCGCGGGGTTTTTTAATGGAGTGATTTACACCAAAAAGCCTTGTAACTTCTGTCGTGCTTCTTCGCGGTCCTGCTTTAATTGGCGGACCAAAGCCTCTAACCCGTTGAACTTGGTTTCCTCGCGCAGTTTGTCTGCAAACCAAATGGTAATTTTCCGCCCGTAAATACTTTGGCGGAAATCAAAAATATTTACCTCTACCAGCGGCAAAACAGTATGCAGGGTGTTTACGGTCGGACGGAAGCCGATATTGCAAAAGCCATCGTAGATTTTTCGTCCTACGCGCACTTTTACGGCAAAAACCCCTAATGGTAGAATTTTGTAAATTCCCGTATCCAAATTGGCGGTGGGAAAACCCAATTTGCGGCCCAATTTGTGCCCTTTTACTACGGTGCCGGAAAGTTCATACGGGCGGCCCAAAAGCGTATTGGCCAGCGTAATATTGCCTTGTGCCAAGACTTTGCGGATAAGTGAGGAAGATATTTTCTCTCCGCCTGCGCGGTAAAAATCTGCCACCGAAAAAGGAATTTTATATTTGGCGCACTCCGCACGCAAGAACTCAACCCCGCCTTGACGGTTTTTCCCAAAGGCAAAATCCGGCCCGACAAGCAGCCCGCCCATTTGGTACTTTTCAAGTAATGTTTGTTGAAAAAAATCTTGCGCGGGCGTTTCCCGGCAGTTTTCAAAATCAAGTGGTTTTGCAGGTAATCCTATATTTTTTAGCAACTGTTTTTTTTCTTGCGGAAGTGTCAAAACGCTCATCTCCGGGTGTGCGGAAAGCAATGTTTTGGGAGGGAGCGGAAAATATAAAGCCAATGGCTTTAATAGTGCTCCGGCCGCCAAAGTTTCCAACCGGGCAAACAAGTGGCGGTGTCCTGTGTGGACGCCGTCAAAGGTGCCGATAGTGATAAAATTTTTGCGTTTCATACGTTTACGGACTCCACACGCGCATAGAGAGTGGCCAATTCGCACTCCTTTAACAAGTTGCCGTCAAAGGCATTTTGAACGCTGTACGGGCCGATTTCAAGCCTTCTTAACGCGGTTAAATGCCCGGTCGTGCCCAATGTTTGCGCAAGTAAAAAACCCAACGAACGTACATAAGTGCCGCACGAACAATGCACGGTAAATTCAATTTCATCCGGTTTTGTAAGTTGTATTTTGCGCCACTCTACGGTAACTTCGTTATAACGCCGCTCCATTTCTTTGCCTTTTCGGGCAAGGTCGTACATATGCTCTCCGCCAATTTTTTTGGCACTAAAAAACGGAATCGGCTGGCGGATAAGGCCGGACAAGTTTTGCGCGGCTTGTTCCACCTGCGCTTGGGTAACCGGCGGAACGGGCATTTGATTTACCGCGCTTCCGTGTGCATCCCAAGTATCGGTTTCCAGGCCCAGTTTTAAGACGGTGCTGTACGTTTTGGAAAGGGTCAAAAAGGCCGTTTGCCGTTTGGTGGCCTCCCGGCCGATAAGTAAAATCAAAAGACCCGTCGCCATCGGGTCCAGCGTACCGCTATGGCCTATTTTTTTTGTTTTTAAAATCCGGCGGGATATAGCAATAATATCGTGCGAAGAAAAATCCGCCGGTTTATCTATTAAAAGGAGTCCGCTTTTTTGCGGTTCAGGCAAGTTTTTTAACGACATCTAATACCACTTCGGCCAGGTCATCGGCTACTTGCGCTACACTCTTGCCCGTAACTTTAAAGCCTGAGGCGCGCGCGTGGCCGCCTCCGCCAAAAGTTTGGGCAATACGGCTTACATCTACACTCCCGCGGGAGCGCAAATTAACAGACACTTTATCCGGCTCCTCTTTAATCAGTGCCGATACCTCTACACCGGGAATCATTGTCGGTTGGCTGACAATCCCCTGCGTTTGGGCGGGCGTGGCCCCAAAGGCTTCAAAATCGTGGTGCGTTAGAATAATTTGGCTGTATTTATTATCAAAACGCATTTCCATTTTTTCCAGTGCGCGGCCCAAAAGTTTTAACTCAATGTAAGATTTGGTAAAGTAAATTACCTGGTTAATTTGGTTTACATCCGCCCCCAAGGCCACCAAGGCAGACCCCACACGCAGGGCTTCTGCCGTAGTGTTGGAGTGGACAAACCGCCCCGTGTCGGTAACCAGGCCCGTATAGAGACAGGTGGCTTCGTCGGGGGTGGGAAGTAAATTTTCTTCTCCGGAGGCTTCAAAAAATTGAAAAATAATTTCGGCAGTGGAGGAGGCCACGGAATCAATATGGTTGAGGTCGCCGTAATCGTCGCTCACCAAATGGTGGTCAATGTTAATTAGCGTTTTGGCTTGGCTGAGTACACTTTCCAAATCGCCGCCGCGCTTGCGGTCCGAACATTCTAGCAAAATGACGGTGTCAAAGTCGGGCTGGTCCGGCAGAACGCCGACGTGAATTTTATTTAAGCCCGGCAGAAATTTTAAATCGTTGCCGATAGCAGGCGCGCAGTAGGCATACACCTCTTTGCCTAATCGTTCCAAAAGCGAGGTCATTGTAAGCGTGCTGCCCAAAGAATCTCCATCTGGGTTTAAATGCCCGGCGATAAAAAATTTCTTTCCGTTGCGCACGGCTTGCCAAATTTGCTCTAAACTCGCTTCTCTATTTTCCATTTTCTTTTTCCTTTTCAATTACCTGAAAAATGGCTTCCACGCGGGATGCTTTTTCCGGTGTGTCGTCATATTCAAACGTAAAGGAAGGAATACGTTTTAAATGCAGGCGTCCGCGCAAATCGGCGCCGATTTCCTTACGGAGCAGAGAAAGCGCGTCTTGTGTTTTTCTTCTGTCCTCGGGGCTGCCAAAGACGGAAAAATAAACCTTGGCGTTCGCCAAATCTTTGGATAGGCGCACCGCCGTAATGGTTACAAAGCCACCAAAATCGCCGTTGGCGGCCATTTTGGTAATGAGAGTGTTAATCTCTTCTAAAAAAAGGGTTTCCAAGCGTTTAATTCTGTCTATCATATATTCTATTATAGCATTTTGCTTTTCAGGGAAAGAAAATACTTGAAATTGTGTTAAAATATATCTAAACTATTTAAGTAGCGCGTTTGGGCGCACAAAAAACAATAGGAGAATATTATGAATAAAGGTTTCACGTTAATTGAACTTTTGGTAGTAGTGTTGATTATTGGGATTCTGTCCGCTGTGGCGTTGCCGCAATACACCAAAGCGGTGGAAAAATCCCGCGCGACGGAAGCCATTACCCTCTTGGGTAGTTTGGCTAACGCCGAAGAAATTTATAAAATGAGCACGGGCAGTTATACGGGCGATTTGAGCCTGTTGGATATTCAGTTGCCGGGGGTAACTTCTACCTCTGTCAATACGATTAACACGAAGAACTTTAAATTGACGATTACCGATCCGTCCACGGTTGCGGGTACTTCTTCCACTTTTTCTGCGGTGGCGGAACGCGCCAACAATGGCACGTTGACCTCTGGCGATAACCAATATGCCATTACTTTGAGCATTACGGCAGCCGGCGTTATTAGCCGCAAATGTACTTCTGCCAAAGGCGCTACTACGGTAAACGCCATTTGCAAATCTATTTCTAACGGTTCTGCAACTGGCGAAATCAAATAGTTTTGCTAGCAACTTGAAAAAACGCCCCGGTACAATTCAGTATCGGGGCGTTTTTTGTGGGTAAAGTGGCGGTTGCCTAATGGGCTGTTTGTTGTCATCCCGGAGTGTTTCTCCCCGGGAACTGCCGTTTTTTTAGTTTGCAATCTTACAAAAACAGTGTGGCTCCATTAATCAAAAGGGCGCGGAGAAGTGGCGACGCGCAGCACGCCGTCCGCAGTCCTATTGGGCCTTGGTGCCGTGCTTTTTAAATAAAACCTCAATGTCTTGCACCAACATTAAGCACCCCTTGGGTTGGCTGTTTAATACCGGCTCAATAGTCTTGGCAAACTTGTCAATTTTGCCAGGCTCGTCCACCATTTCAATAAGCACCGGGTATTTTTCCACCAGTTCCAAAAAATGCGCCGAGCGCAGTTTGGTGCTTGGCCCAAACCCGAGCATTGCGCGGTGCGCGGTGGCTCCTTCCAGTCCAAATTCTTGCGCTTTTTTGGCAATAATTTCGTAGAGCGGAACGTGATTAATCGTGTCCGTACTGCTGACGTAAATTTTAAGTAATTTTGCTTTTTGCATAGTACGCTCCCCCGGGAAAGTATCCCTTTTGGGTATCGTAGCACTTGCAGGGGCGGTTTGTAAAGGCAAATTATTTGCCGCGGATTCGGCGGATATGGGCGCGGTGCTCATCAAACGTGCGGGAAAAAACGTGCCGCCCGCCGTGGTCTGCCACAAAGTAGAGCGCTTCAAAGCCGGCTTGCGGGTTAAGTACCCCCAGTACGGATTCTTTGCTTGGATTACAAATCGGCCCCGGGGGCAACCCCGCGTTGCGATAAGTATTGTACGGGGACTTTGTTTTCAGGTCCGAATAGGTCAGGCCTTTTTTCCAATAACGGTTTTCTCTTAAATTAAAGCCCAGCGCATATTGCACGGTTGGGTCGGCTTCCAATCGTTTGCCGATGCGGAAACGGTTTAAGTACACCGCCGCAATTTTGGGGCGTTCGTCGTGTACAATGGCTTCCCTCTCCACAATGGAGGCTACCGTCAACACTTGTTTTTCGGTTAAGTCCGTTTTGTATTGTTTAAAAAGCGGAGAAATGTGGTTGCGGTACTGTTGTAACATTTCGTCCACCACCTTTTGGGCCGGGGTATTTTCGGCGAATAAATAAGTGGAGGGGAATAAATAGCCTTCTAAATCTTTTTGGCGCACGATATCCAAAAAGGCGTGCGGGTCCGTAATGTTGCGTTCGGCTAATGCTTCTGCGATTTCTTCGCTTCGCCACCCTTCCAAAACAGTTATTTTTTCGTAGTGGGTGCATTTGCCGCTTTTAATGCAGTTGATAACTTCAAAGGACGAGGTGTTTTCCCGCAAATCAAAGCGCCCGGCCTTTAAGTCGCGCGCAGAAGAAGTCAGGCGCAAAATTAATTTAAAGAAGAATTGGCTTTTGATAATGCCTTTTTCTTTAAGTGTACGCGCTACGGAAGAACCGCTTGCGCCCGGTTCAATGGTTACTACAACTAATTTCCCCTTGCTTAAAAAACAAGTTTTTACTGCCCAGCAACCACCGATTACCAGGCAGAAAAACAAGATTAAAAGCAAGAGGAATTTTTTCATTATTTAACCAATTTAAAGAAATGACGCTTGCCCACTTGCAATACATCACCGGTTTCAAAATGCAGCGGCCCGTCCTGCGGAACTTTTTCGCCCTTTAAACGTACTGCACCTTGTTCAATGAGTCCGCGTGCTTTGTTTTTGCTTTGCGCCGCGCCCGCCGCAAAAATAATGGCGGAAAGAAGTGCGCCGTCCTCGGCTTTAAATTCGGGCATATCCGTAGGAAGTTCCTTTTTGGAGAATACCTTTTCAAAGTTTTCCAAAGCGGCCTTGGCTGCTTCTTCTCCGTGGAAACGCGTAACCATAATGCCGGCTAATTTCTTTTTGGCGGACATCGGGTGCATTGCTTGGATTTCGTCCATATTTTCGGACGTTAAAAGTTCATAGTACATTGGCATTAATTCGTCGGGAATAGACATTAATTTGCCAAACATATCGTTCGGTGCGTCGTTTAAACCCACATAGTTGCCGTAAGATTTGGACATCTTCTTTACACCGTCCAACCCCACGAGTAGCGGTACCGTAATGGCTACCTGCGGTTCCTGCCCGTTGTTCTTTTGCAGTTGGCGGCCCACTAGCAGGTTGAAAATTTGGTCCGTTCCGCCTAATTCCACGTCGGCCTGCAAGGCAACGGAATCCTGCCCTTGAAACAAACTGTACAATACTTCCAAAAGGCTAATGGGGTTGCCCGAAGCCATACGTTTTTTGAAATCGTCGCGTTCCAGCACCTGGGCTACGGTTACTTTTTGCAAAGTTTGGAGCAAATCTTTCCCGGTTACGAAAGGGTCCAGCCACTCGCTGTTGAAACGGATTTCGGTTTTGGATGGGTCCAATACTTTAAAGGCCTGTTCGGTATAGGTTTTGGCGTTTTCTAAAATTTTTTCACGCGGTAAAACCGGACGGGTGGAATCGCGGCCGGAAGGGTCGCCCACCGCGGCGGTAAAATCGCCGATAACGAGAACTGCTTTATGGCCTAAATCTTGAAATCTGCGTAAGAGAGAAAGGGCCACGCTGTGCCCCAAGTGCAGGTCGGCGGAGGTCGGGTCGCAGCCGAGTTTTACTTTTAAGGTTTTGCCGCTTTCTAATTTTTTGGCGAGGTCCGCCTTGGATACTACGTCCACACAGCCGCGCGTTAAAAAGTTTATTTGTTCTTCCAAAGTCATTGTTTTCTCCATAATATAAAAACGGATTATCTTCTATATTTTACCATATACAAACTAAACCCGCCCGGTAATCAGTGCCGGACGGAAAAGGTTAATACCAAGGCGAGCCGAAACGGTTATATCCTCGTGTTCCCGGCCAAAAACACAGCACCAGCGTAACAAAAGGAGGAAAAAGGATAGCCAAAATAAACCACCAGCCGGATAAATTCATATCGTGAAACCGCCGCACGGTGGCAAACCACCACAGCAGAAGTGCCAAAAGCACAAAACCGCTCCCCAAAAAAAGACAAATTAGGCCCAAGAGAGATGTTCCCTCTCCGGGCAATGCCAAGTGAACGAGCAGGCCGCCAAGCGCGTAAAATATGCTGATAATACATAACCGGAGCAAATAGCCAAGTCTTGGTAATCTTCCGAAAAATCCCATAGTGTCATTCTCCTATTTAAATTGCATTTGTTGCGTAACGGCCAATGCGCGCGGCATCAGCACACAGCGGGAATAGACTGTTTGTCCCACCGCAAACAATAAACCTAAAACCGCAAAAACTATTAATAACGGTTTCTTTTCTTGCCCGCGTACGGTTACAGAGCCGAAACGGTTTTCGTCCGGAGAGCCTTTTTTAAAGCACAAAAAGAGCCAAACTATAAGCCCCAAAAGCGTAAACAGCCACCATTTTTCTTGAAAGAAAAGGGATACTCCTGTTACGGGGATAATGTATCCGACAATCCACCAGGCGGATAAATTCATATCGTGCAGGCGGCGCGAAAACGAAGCAAAAGCCAACCAAGCCATCAAGATACTAAGGGCAAGTTGCGCAAGACTTAACAGCAAACTTGAAAACAACGCTCCGGCTGAAAGCGAAGCAGAATTTCCCAACACAAGCGTTTGCAAAACAAGGGAAATCAAGCCTAAACCCTGCCACAAGGCTCCCACGCAGGCAAATTCTAGGCGGTTGGCGCGCGGGGCAAAACGAAAGTAATGTTTCCAGTCCATAAAAACTCCTTAATAAAAATCGTACGGGTCTGCTGCTACTTTTATTGTAACTTTTTTTGCGGGAGTGTAGGAATCCAGCACCGCCAATAAATCAAGCCAGCGCGCTTCGTCCGTTTTAAACAGTAAATACTGCTTTTTTAATACGTCCGTTTTTTTGGCGCACCACACCGGGCCTAATACCTCTATGGCGCGGGTATGCCCCAAGCGTTTGATTTTGGCTGTTTCGGTGTTTAACAGGGTTGTATCTTTGGCTTTGATAAGCACTTTAATTAGGTGCGTGTAGGGCGGATAGGAAAAACTTTCGCGCAAAAGCAGTTCTGTTTCTGCGGTTTGGTTATAATCACCGGATAAGAGGGGGGAATAGTCGTAGGCTTCTTTGTCGGCGGCTTGGACGATTAACCTTCCGTCAGGAACTCCCGACAAATGCCCGCGTAAGCCAAAGAGCATTTGACCGTATTTTTCGGAAGCGCGAAAATCCGGGCCGTCCAGTTCCAATTCCGCGTCCAATACGGCGGCTAATGTAACTTTGGCCCCGCGTAACGCGCCGGAGGCCAGGCGTGTGCCGACAATAATGTCTGCGGCTCCGCTTTTCAAAGCATTTAAGGCTTCAAAACCTTGGCCCGCTTTTGTTTTTAAAGTGTCAGAATCCAGGCGCAAAAGTTTAGCCTTGGGAAAGAGTTTTTGTACTTCGGTAACGATTTTTTGCGTGCCTCCGCCGCGTGATTTAAAAATCAGGTTGTGGCACTGGGGGCACTCTTGCTGCAAACTTTCGGTGTGCCCGCATTTTTTGCAGACTAAACGGTCTCCGTGTTCGGGGGTGTTTTCGCGTGATAAAATGGCACCGCACTTTTTACATTTAGCATAAGAGCCGCAGTTTAAACAATAGTAAGCCGTAGAGTAGCCCCGACGGTTTAAAATTAAAAGAGAAGTTTCCTTTTTTTGCAGGTTTTCGGTCAGTTGGCGGACCAAAAAGTCGGATAGAAAGCGGCTTTTTTCGCCTTTTTTATCGGTAATTTTAATTTGAGGGGAAAAATGATGCCCCGGTACAGCCCCGGTAAACGGAATTTGCAAAACTTGTTTCTTTTGTACCATTTTAAGCATTTCCGCGCTCGGTGTGGCAGAGGCAAAAACCAACACCGCCCCGTGCGCTTGTGCGCGGAACATTAATAAATCGCGTAAATGGTAATAAGGTTTATTTTCCTCTTGCTTGTAATTGTCATCACCTTCGTCCAAAACGGCAGCCAGACGCAGGTTTTTAAAGGGTAATAAGGCCCCGGAACGTGTAGAAATTACCACACAGGGGAGTCCGTTGGAAATGGCGGAAAAATACTTTTTCTTTTTGGATAAAAGCATCCGGCTGTGCCAGCAAAATACATTATTTGCACCAAAGCGCGTTTCGGCCTCCGCTATGAACTGCCGTGCGGCCGCAATATCGGGTACAGTAATTAAAGTTTGCCCATAGCCGGCCAATACGTCGCCTGCCAAGCGTAGCACCGCTTCTGTTTTGCCGGTGTATGCAGGCCCGTTAAAAAGCACGGGGTGAAACTCATAGGCGGGGAATGCCCGGATAGTTTTTAAAGCGTTCTCTTGGGAAGAAGTCAGTGTAAAAGCCGGTGTTTTTATATCAATATGTATAGAAACAGGGGAATTATCTACTTTAAAATAAGGTTGGGGGGGAATAAGCGAAAAAAGGATTTGTCCGATAGGACAGCCCCAATGTGTTTTCATAAAACGGGCTAACGAAAATAAATCAGAGCCAAACAGAGGCCGTTCATCTACCACGGAGACAATTTCTTTTAATTTCATATCTTCGGGCGCGGTGCGGACATCACTGACAGCTACAATCATACCTCCCGTTAAAATCCGCCCGAACGGAGCCGTTACGCGCACACCGGGAACAGCCTTTGCAGCCAATTCATCAGGCACCAGGTAGTCAAAATCGCGGTCCAGCGGTACGTCAAAAACAACTTTGCAATACATAAGGGGTTATTTGGCGGCGCCCTTTAAGCCCAGTTCCGCCATTACCATTTGCAGGTCCAGCCACGCATCTTTTTTCCACCCGGGGTTGCGCAAGAGGGCGGCGGGGTGGAACGTGGCCAATATTTTAACGGGGCGGGGCAAGGTTACGCTGTCTAAATGTAAATCATAAAATTTGCCGCGCAAGGCACCCAAAGATTTTGCGTCTGCAATAAGTGCTTTGGCAGACACTCCTCCCAACGCAACGACATATTTGGGGCAGATAATGGAAATCTGTTTTTCAATATATTTGCGGCAGCAGGCGATTTCTTCGGCATTGGGGGCGCGGTCGTTGCCGTGCTTTTCGGGATGGAGAGGATCGGTCATAGGGTGGCATTTTGCAATATTGGCGATAAAAACCTGTTCCCGTTTTAACCCCATAGCGGCAATCATTTTATCCAATAATTGCCCCGCGCGACCTACAAAGGGGCGACCTTGGCGGTCTTCGTCAAAACCGGGGCCTTCTCCTACAAACATTAGGTCGGCATCTACATTTCCTTCCCCGGGTACCGCGTTTAAGCGCGAGGATCCCAGCGGACAACGGGTGCAGGATTTAATTGTTTCGGCCAGTTCGGCCAAAGCGGTTGTTTTTTGGGCGGTGGTCATAAGGCTCCCGGATAAAGAGATTTGGCTGTCGGCCGCTTGGCCGGTTTCGGCGGTCGGCTGAACCTCAACCGCCGCAGAGGGGGTAATGCTTTTAGGCTTGCGGGTAAATTCCACGGTTAAAGTTTCGCCCTCCGGCATTTTGGGCAAGGCTTCCTGCGCAGCAGGCTGAACGGATGCAGACGGTAAAATATCGGCCGCGCGCTGTGGCGCGGCCGTTAAAATAAATTCGTCTTCTTCCTGATTGGCAATAAAACGTCGCAGTTCTCCTGCCAGCCGGCGCAGCGAATCCTGGGCCATATTACAGTTTCATCGGTTCTTTGGCTTTGCGTTCCGCTTCTTTACGGGCTTCTTCCTGGGCTTTGAGTTCGGCTTCCAGGTTTTTCTTGCTCACGGTTAAAACTTCTTCTTTGGAAACGCGGTTGGACAAAATGTCGTCCAGCGCCACTTTGATAACGACGGCGTTGGGCTGATGTTTGTATTCGTCTTTCTTTTTGAGTTCTTTGGCCCACATAGATGCCAAGACGACTACGTCGTAGCGGTCGCCGTCAAAGTTCATAAGTTTGGCATCAAATTCTTTGTCGTTTTTAAAAGACATATTATCCCTCGCAAGTTTTATTTTAGATTTTTAATTTTTAAATCTTGTCTGCATACGCGGCATTGTTCCGCGGCTACAATTCCGGCCATTTTATCCACGGCCTCCGCCAGTTCGTCGTTGAGCAACGCATAGTCGTAACGGTCCAGTTCCTGCATTTCTTTTTTTGCCGTTTCTAAGCGGATTTCAATATCCTGCGTATTGTCGTTACGGCGCAAAATGCGGTTTTTGAGTTCTTTTAAACTCGGCGGAACGATAAAGACGGTGGCCGCGTTCGGGTATTGGGCTTTTACGGTGCGTGCGCCTTGCACGTCAATAACCAAAATGGGGCAAATGCCTTTCTTCATCAGGTCATCTACCGATTTTTTGGGAATTCCGTAATAGTGCGTATGCACTTGGGCCCACTCCAACATTTGGCCTTTTTTAATTGCCTGCTCAAATTGTTTAATCGTCCAAAAGTGGTAGTCCACTCCGTTTTTTTCGCCGGTTCTCGGTGCACGGGTGGTGGCGGTAATCACGCGCGAGACAGATGTGTCGCGTTTTAAGACCGCATCTACAATCGTAGTTTTGCCTGCCCCAGAGGGCGAAGAAACAATAATAGGAAAAGGCTTCATTGATATATTTTAGTAAATATTTAGGTTTGGGTAAAGTAACCGGGTTTTTTTACATTAAATAAGCCCGTTTGTCCATTTCCGCGGATAGCACGCCCGGCACTCTTTTGTAATATTTAATGGCCTTGGCGGGCGTTTTGTTATCCGGCACGCGCACGGCGGCGCCGTTTAAATTTTTATAATCATATAGGATTTCAGAGCCGTATTTTTGTGCAGCCTTAAAAAGCGGCGCCTTGCCTACTTGGGCATCATAAAAAATAATTAAGGTGCGGTTTTGGGGGCAATGGTTGTCTGCCGTTTGGGGAGCGGTGTGGCAGGCCGCCAACGAAAATAAAACTGTAAAGATAAAAAATAATTTCTTCATAATTACATTATAGCAGAGTTTAGGGGAAAATTTAGGCATAAGAACTCCCACGGCTTTTGCATTGGGGGGGTAATTTTACATCTTAATTCTGCGCGTTACAATCCGCGAGCATAGAGAAGCCCCGCCAAAGGGCAGGGCTTCAATGCTTAAACGATATTTGCGGCTTGCGCTTGAATTAATCTTACATCTTAATTCTGCGCGTTACAATCCGCGAGCATAGAGAAGCCCCGCCAAGGAGCAGGGCTTCAATGCTTAAATGATAATTGCGGCTTGCGCTTGAATTAATCTTACATCTTAATTCTGCGCGTTACGTTATCTTTGCGGAAGCATTCAATTACGTCGCCTTCGGCTACGCCTTTGAACCCTTCAATCAAAATACCGCACTCATATCCTTTTTCCACTTCCTTTACGTCGTCTTTGAAGCGTTTTAAGCCACCAATTTTGCCGTGGCCCATTTCTTCGCCGTTGCGTTTGATGCGTACTTCGTAGCCGCGTACCACTTTGCCGCTATCTACGAGAGAGCCGGAAATTAAGCCGGAACTGAGTTTCATTACCTTTTTAATGGTGGCTGTACCTACAACCGTTTCCACCACATCGGGTTCTAATAAGCCTTCCATCGCGGCTTTGATATCTTCCAGCAGTTCAAAGATAATGGTGTAAAGGCGGATTTCAATGCCTTCGCGCTCGGCTTCGGCGTGGGCCTTGTTTTCTACATCCACGTGGAAACCGATTACCACCGCGTTACTGGCCTTAGCCAGCAGAATATCGGACTCGTTGATATTGCCCGGAGCGGAGAGGATAATATCCAATTCCACTTCGTCCGACGGAATACGCAGGAGCGCGTCTTTGATAGCCTCAATAGAGCCTTGTACGTCAGCCTTTAAAATAAGGCTTAACTTTTTAACGCGGTTTCCGTTTTCGTCCTTTTGCGCCAAGTTCATTAACGAAACTTGTTTGCGGTGGGCTTGGGAGTCTTCCTTCTGCGCCAGTTTACGTTTTTCGGCGGCATAGCGGGCTTCCTTTTCGCTGTCCATAATGTAGAGCGTGTCGCCCACTTGCGGCGGTTCTCCGTTGATACCTAAAATTTCAGCCGGAACGCTTGGCCCGATTTTTTGGTAGCGTTGGGAATTTTCGTCAATCAGCGCGCGGATACGGCCGTAGTTGGTCCCCACGATAAACGGGTCGCCTATTTTCATTGTGCCTTTTTGTACCAGCACGGTTGCCACGACACCGCGTTTATTATCGCGTTTGCTTTCCAAAATGACACCCACGCCCGGGCGGTCCGGGTTGGCTTTCAGTTCCATCATTTCGGCCTGCAAGGAAATCATTTCCAAGAGTTTATCAATATTGATGTTCTTTTTGGCTGAAATTTCCACATAAATGGTGTTTCCCTGCCACTCTTCGGGCACCAGCCCGCGGGCGGACAAGTCTTGCTTGACGCGGTCCGGATTGGCACCTGGCAAGTCAATTTTGTTGATTGCCACAATGATAGGCGCGCCGGCGGCTTTGGCGTGTTCCATAGCCTCAATGGTCTGCGGCATAATACCGTCTGTGGCGGACACCACGAGCACCACAATATCCGTGGCCTGGGCACCGCGGGCACGCATTGCCGTAAAGGCTTCGTGTCCGGGCGTGTCTAAAAACGTCAGTGTGCCGCGCGGAGTGGTTACGCGGTACGCGCCAATGTGCTGTGTGATAGCGCCCGCTTCACCCGCAACAACGTTAGATTTGCGGATAGCATCCAAAAGGCTCGTCTTACCGTGGTCCACGTGGCCCATAATGGTAATAACGGGGCTTCTGGGCTTTAAGGATGCCGGGTCGTCCGGCGTTTCCATAAGCGCGACGGTTTCTTTGCTTAAATCTTCTTCCGCCAGTTCCGCTTTAAAGCCACACTCGTCCACAATCAGTTCCAACATATCTTTTTCCAACCGCTGGTTAATCGTGGCGAAGATGCCCATCATCATTAACTTTTTGATAAAATCATTTGTTTTGATGTTCATCTTTTCGGCCAATTCTTTTACCGTCGGTTGGCCTACAATGCGGATAACCTTCGGGTCTTTGGTCGGAGCCTCTTGCACGGGCGCTTGATGATGATGGTGTCCGTGTCTCGGACCCTGCGGGCGGCTTTCCTTCGGGTGGTTTTCCTGCGGACGGTTTTGGGGCGCAGGCTGCTGTACCGGGGCCGCTTTCGGGGCCGGGGTTACTGGCACAGGCTTCGGCGCGGGAGCGACAGGGGCCGGTTTTGGCATATTGACAGCCTTTTGCTCTTGCGGTTGGGTAGCAGGTTTTGCTGCCGCCGCCGGTTGAACCGGTACTGTCTGTTCCTTTTCCGTTTTTACCTCTTCGGTAACGGGTTTGACGGCCGGTTTTTTAACCGTTGTTTTTGCGTGCGTTTTTTTAACTGCCGTCTTTTTGGCGGCAGTCGCTTTTGCGGACGTTTTTTTAGCCGTAGTTTTTTTGGCAGCCGTCGTTTTGGCGGTTGCTTTTTTGGCAGTTGTCTTTTTTACAGCCGTTTTCTTCTTGGCGGAGGATTCTTCGTCGGTATTAGTTGTTTTCTTTGTCGTCATTAGTTTCCTCCTGTGTGGACTTGTCCGCTAAATATTTTTTAGCGCCCTCAATAATCTTTGCGGCTGTTTTTTCGCCGATGCCCTGAACCGTGGACAAGTGTTCCACATCAAGTTCGGCGATTTGTTCTACGGTTGTAAAGCCGGATTTTTGCAATACTTCCGCCATTTTGGGGCCGATACCTTCTACATCTGCCAAGGTGGCCTGTACGGCGGCAGTGGCTTCTTTGCCTTCTTTTGCCTTTTGGGATTCGCTCTTTACTTCCAGGTTCCAACCTGTCAGTTTGGAGGCCAGTTTAATATTTTGCCAATCTTTCCCAATGGCGATAGCCAACTGGTCATCCGGCACAATAACGGTGGCCTTCTTTTCGGTGAGGCTTTCAATTTTTACAAAGTCTGCCTTAGCCGGGGCCAGCGAGTTCATAATGACGGTGGAAATATCGTCAGAATAGTTGATCAGGTCAATGCGTTCGCCGGATAGTTCGTTCATTACCGCGCGGATGCGGATACCGCGCATACCTACGCAAGTACCGATAGGGTCAATTTTGCTGTCAATGCTGGACACCATTACTTTGGCGCGGAAACCGGGGTCTCTCTGTACGTTTTTGATTTCCACAATGCCTTCGTTGATTTCGGGTACTTCCACTTTAAAAAGTTCTTCCAAGAATTTACCGTTGGCGCGGGATAAAATAACGTAAGGCCCGCGTTGTCCTTTATCCATTTTGAACGCGGCCGATTTGTAGCGGGAGAGCACCGGGTCGTCGCCGATATTGGCCAAATCATTTTGGTTGAGCACCTTGGCAATAATGGCTTTTACGCGGGAACCGTTTACATAGCGTTCCTTTTTGATTTGTTCGCAATACGGCAAAATGGCTTCTACTTTGCCTAAATCTACGATAATGTCGCGGTCGGAGAAGCGGCGCACGGAGCCTGTGATTACTTCGCCTTCGCGGGGTTTAAATTCTTTGTAGAAATTGTCGCGTTCAATGCCGCGGACTTTTTGAATTAACACTTGTTTGGCAATTTGCGCCGCAATGCGGGAGAAATCTTCCACTTCCAAGGTAATCGTTACCACGTCGCCGGCTTTGGGGGCCTTTAAGTATTTTTTTGCTCCTTCCACGTCAATTTCCATTTCCGGGTTGGTTACTACTTCCACCACATTTAGCGTTTGAAAGGCTTTAATGGAGCCGCTTTCTACATCAATTTTGGCTGAAATCTGGGCGGTTTTGCCCAAGTTTTTGCGCAAGGCGGACACCAAGGCATCTTCAATCGTTTTTAAAATGTCTTCGCGTTTGATATTCTTTTCTCTTTCCAAACCTTCTAACGCTAACACTAAATCTTTTGCACTTCCTTCCATTTTGATAATCTCCTTTTTGCTCGGTTTAATACCGCAGCGGGGTTAAAATTCAAGGACCGGGTCCAAATTGGCCTTCTTGATATTGTCGTACGCGAAGCGGAACTGGTTGGTTCCGTCATCAAGCACAAAGTGGTCGTCTTCCGCCGAGGCGATAACGCCCGTAAAACTGCCGCGGCCTTCCAACGGTATTTTAAGCACAACTTTGGCCCGTTGGCCCACGAAGCGTTTAAAGTGTTCGGGCTTTTTCAGTACGCGCTGCACTCCGGGGGAGGATACCTCCAAAATATAAGCGCCGTCAATCAAGTTTTCCATTTCCAAAATGGAATCAATTTTGTCGGTCAGTTCGCCGCAGTCATCCAGCGTTACGCCGCCGGTTTTATCTACGAAAAACTGTAAAAGTTTCTTTCTTCCTTGGTTTTGGATAATTAAATCCACCAGTTCCACGTCTTGCTGGGCAAGTGCGCGGGCTACGGTTTCTTCAATGGTTTTGGGGTCTCTCATATTTACTCCTTTTGTAGAGCCTTATTATGGAAAGAGCGGCTTGTTGCCAAGCCGCTCTTTCTAGAACACTCATATCATAACATATAGGGAGTAATGTGTCAAATATTTATCTTTCTTGCTAAAAAGTATAATAGTTATATGACAATTTCTTTTATGCAGATATATCCGGCAAAAGCCGTATTGGCATTAGCCTTGGTGGAGCAGCGTGTAACGTGGTTGGAAACCAAGAGAATTGAACAATGGGCGCGCTCGCATTATTTATCCCGCTACAATTTGGCTTATTTTGAAAATGCCGCCCGTCTGGGCCGGTTGTGGGGGCTTTTTGAGGCTTCCCGGTTGGTGGCTTCGGCTGTTTTGCTGGATGAGGATCCGCGTTGGCAAGATTATGAAAAAGCCCCCGCGTGGTATGTACATAACTTGGCCTCGGCGGTGGATAAACCGGGGGCCGGTGCTGAATTTTTATACTGGGCTGAAATGAAGGCGCGGAAACTAAAAAAGCAATTTTTGCGGCTTGATTGTAGAACCGGAGCAAAAAAAATTAACGCGTATTATGAAGAAAAGGGTTTTTTATATGCTGGTGAGTGTGAGGAACCCTTCTACAAAGGAACACTTCGGCAAAAGAAGTTATAAAACTGATAAAAAGCATTTGCCCGGGCTTGGACCCGGGTTTTTTACAAACTAATCCATTTTTGCGGTTGCGCGGAAGAGGTGTGTTGTTTACAATAAAAGAGTAGTAGCCGTAACAAAACAGAAGTATTTTTTATAGGGGGAAAAATGAAGAAAACTGTATTAATTGCGGTCTTGGCGCTGGTGTTGGGTGTCTCGTCCGCTTCTGCCCAAGGGGGCAAAACTTCCGGGGCGGCTTACCAACATAAAGCCGGTGCCGCCGCCACGCAAAAAGCCAATGCAGCATCCTTAAAAAAGGGTGAGCCTCGTCTTAATGCAACCACCACCACTACGAACGTTTATAATGTGTCCGCCACTGACAAGCGCGGTACCACGGACTACGGCGTAATGGAGCAAACCGTTACCAATGCACAAGGTTCCACCACTACCAATGCGGTGCTGTATGATGAATATACACCCAGCAAAGCCGCGCGTGTGAACGAAAGGGATATGGAAGTGTCTGTGGCGGGTGGTGTTTCTTATACGTTTAATAAAGACGACCGCAAAGACCGCTACGCCAAAAACGGATTCGGCGCGAATATGAATATGCTGTGGAATATGACTCCCAACTTTGCAATGGGGCTGGATTATATGATGCTCCACCCGGGCACCAAGAGCCACAACAAAGACGGCCAAGCCCGCAACTATAAGGACTTTTACTTACACTCTATTGCCTTGGGCGGGCGCTACACATTAAACGCGTGGGATAATTGGCGCGTTTACCTGCCAATGGGTTGGGGAATGATGCAAGCGCGTATGAAGACCACTACCGACGCGGGCGACCGTTCCAGTAAGGATAAATGGGGAACCGGTTTTTATGCGGGGTTAGGTTTGCAGTATGACATTTCTACCGACTTATTTGCCGGCTTGGAATACCGCTATACCTATGCGTTTATTAGTGATAAACATCTGTCCGACTTTGGACGCAATAATGACTTGCAGTTCCACTCGCTCTTTTTGCGTCTTGGTATGCGGTTTTAAGAAAGCAGATTGTTAAGGGTTAAACCCTTTTGTATCAATAAAAATCCCCAGAGCTTAAAATTTCTCTGGGGATTTTTGAATTTTTTATTTACCTGTGGCGGCTAATATCTTTTCCACCGCTTCGGACAAATTCCAGCGGACGGCTTCTTTATCGGTCCGCTTTTTATATTCGCATTGACCGTCTTTCACCGTTCGGCTGCTGACCACCAGGCGGTACGGCAGGCCGATTAAGTCCATATCTTTAAACTTAATCCCGGCGCGTTCGTCTCGGTCATCTAACAACACGTCTAACCCTTTTGCTTCCAGCGCGGCGCAAATTTCGTCCGCGTGTTTTTTTACTTCGGGGTTAGAGTGGTAATCAATGGCAACTAATGCTACATCAAACGGAGCCAGCGGCGCGGGCCAAATGATACCGTTGTCATCGTGAGATTGTTCAATGGCAGCGGCCACCACGCGGCCTACACCAATGCCGTAGCAACCCATAATCATCGGTTGGGCCTTTTGTGTTTCGTCCAAGAACGTGGCGTTCATTGCCTTGGAATATTTAGTGCCCAGTTTGAAAACGTGGCCTACTTCAATCCCGCGCGTAAATGTAAAGGGTTTGCCGCAATGGGGGCAGATATCACCCGCAGAAGCAATTTTCAGGTCGCAATATTCATCTACCTTAATATCGCGCAACGGTGTAACGTTTTTTGTATGGACGTCCTTTTCGTTCCCGCCGGACACGCCGTTAATCACCCCTTTTACATAGTTGTCGGCATAAATGGGCAGTTCGGGATGTTTCTCTTTTAAGCCTTGTGCCCCAGCAAAGCCTACAAAGGAACCCGTAATCTTGGTATAAGTTTCTTCATCTGCTTTTACAAGTTCGGTGCATTTTAAAAACGCGCGGAATTTGGGTTCGTTCAATTCGTGGTCGCCGCGCATTAAGGCCACCACAGGCTTGCCGTCGGCCATAAACAAAAGGAGTTTAATGAGTTTAGAGGTCGGCACTTTGAGCATATCTGCCACGTCCTCAATCGTGTAAGCCTTGGGCGTGGAAACCTGTTCCATAGGCAGCAGTTCATCTTCGTTTAACGGTGGAAATTCCGGGCATTTGACGGCGGCCTTTTCCGTATTGGCAGCATAACCGCAATCGGAATCTGCGATAGCATCCTCGCCGTTGTCGGCCAAAACCATAAATTCGTGGGAGAAATTGCCGCCAATAGCGCCGGTGTCGGCTTCTACGGCTTTGAATTTGAAACCGCAGCGCGTAAAAATGCGTTGATAGGCATCATACATCCGCTGATACCAATCGTCGGCCTGCGTGTCGGTAGCGGCAAAGGAATAGGCATCTTTCATATAAAATTCGCGGGAGCGCATTACGCCAAAGCGGGGGCGGATTTCGTCGCGGAATTTAGTGCCGAACTGGTACAGACAGACCGGGAGTTGTTTGTAAGAGGATAAATCTTTACGGACGAGGTCTGTTACTTCTTCTTCGGCGGTGGGGGAAACGCAGAAGCCTGCGCCTTTGCGGTCTTCCAGTTTTAAGAGTTGGTCTCCAAAGTGTTCCCAACGGCCGCTTTCTTCCCAAAGTTCTTTGGGTTGGATAATCGGCATCCAAATTTCGTTGGCGCCCGCGCGGTTCATTTCTTCGCGAATAATTTGCTCCACTTTTTTCAGCACTTTAAAGCCAAGCGGCAACCACTCGTACAGGCCGCTGCCCAGTTTGCGCACAAGCCCGGCGCGAATCATTAATTTTGCGGACAGGTTATCCGCATCTTTGGGGGCTTCCTTTAACGTCGGAATATAATAGTTTGATAATTTCATTTTATGTCCTTTTTATGGTTTCTTATAAATTTATTTCTTCCAGGTGTTGATTTTGTCAATTAAAAAATCAACCCATTTTTCTTGCGGGAGTTTGAACATCGTTTGACCGTGTTCAAAATATAACCCTTCGCCTTTGCCGCCCGCAATGCCGAAATCCGCATCACGCGCTTCGCCGGGGCCGTTTACAATGCAGCCCATTACGGCAATTTTCAGCCCGGTGGCCTTTTTTAACAGGTCTTTGTCGGCATAAATTTTATCTTCCAAGGCGTGTACCGTTCCCGTTACATCTACTTGCGTGCGTCCGCAGGTGGGGCAGGAAATCAGGTTCGGGCCGTATTCACGCAGACCGAGCGCCTTTAAAATTTCGTAAGCCGTGCGTACCTGCATACGCGGATCCTCGGTTAAGGAAACGCGTATTGTCGCGCCGATCCCCTTTTGCAAAAGAGTGCCCAAGGCTACTGCACTTTTAACAGTGCCGCTTAAAAAACTGCCCGCTTCCGTAAGCCCGATGTGCAGGGGAATATCGCTTTGTTTAGCAAAAAGTTCGTTGGCCAGTACCGTCCGTTTGAAATTGTCGGACTTTAACGAAACGACCACATTTTTAAAGTTCAACTGTTCCAAAATGTTGGCTTGTTCCAGGGCTTCGTTGACCATTACTTCGGCCCATTTTTCGTCGGTCAGGTCCATTTTCCCCTGAACGGTTTTTAAATATTTTACGCTCCCCGCATTTACCCCAATGCGCATAGCCACGCCGTGGTCCAAGGCGGCTTTTACCACCTCTTTGGTGTTTTCCACCGCCCCGATGTTTCCGGGGTTGATGCGCACTTTATCTATGCCTTGTTTGATGGCTTCCAAGGCCAATTTATAATCAAAGTGAATATCCGCCACAAGAGGGGAGTGAATACGTTTTTTGATTTCGCCGATGGCTTGCGCCGCCTGCATATCGGGCACAGCCACACGGTTGATTTCACATCCGGCATCTTCCAATGCACAGATTTGCGCCGCTGTTTTGGCGGCGTCGCGCGTGTCTGTGTTGCACATACTTTGTACACGCACAGGGTGGCCGGTTCCCAAAATATACGGGCCGACTTTTACTTCTCTACTTTTGTACATTTTCCGCCTCCGCGGGTGTTTGTTCGGGCGCGGCCTGTGCCGCCGCGGCGGCTTTGGGCTTAAAGAAGATACGTTTCGCGTCCGAATAGGTGGCATAAACCACGAGTAAAATTAAAAGATACATACCAATATTTACCGCAATATTAAGCGTTTTTTCGGTCGGTAACTTTTTGGTAAGCCCTTCCCATAAATAGACAAGGGCATATCCGCCGTCCAGTATCGGAATAGGAAATAAATTAAACATCCCCACCGCTACGGAGAGCATAGCAATTAAAAACACAAAATCTAATAAACTGCGGTGTACCGCTTGGTGAATAATATTTACAATACCTACCGGGCCGGCCAGTTCCGGGGCTTTCTTTTTAACGAAACTTTGCGTTAAGGAGGTAAGCGAAAACTTGGTCCAGTAGTAGCATTGGTAAAACCCCAGCCCGGCGGCTTTCCACCAAGGAACGGGTTGATATATTACCTCTACCGTTACACCCAGTACGGTAGGCGCATCTTTTTTAAAGGTGTTTGATTTGGCGGTAGCGGTTAACGTTTCATCACCGCGTTCGTAAGTAAGTGTTAAATCGCCTTGGCGTTTGCCGATTTCCTCTACTACTTGCTGCCAATTTGCCGTTTGAACACCATTTACAGACAAAATTTTATCCCCTGCTTTTAGGTCCAGTTCGGCGGCCGGATAGCCCTCAGCCACCGCCCCGATAACAGCGGGCATCTTGGCGCCGTCTGTTTCCGGCATCCCTTTAATGTAAATCAGTGCGCCGAAGATAAGCGCGGCCAGCAGATAGTTAAATAACGCACCGTTTATCACCATAAAAAATTTGGCATACCATTTTTTAGCCGCAAATTCATACGGTTTGGGCGGTTCGGTAGCATCCTGGGGGTGGAACATTTGTCCGGCCGGTTCAACAAATCCGCCAAAAGGGATAGCCCGCACCTGATAATCTGTATCGCCCACTTTTTTGTGCCAGAGAATTTTGCCGAAACCAAAGGCAAATTCTTTTACGCGGATTCCCGTCAGGCGGCAAGCCAGGTAATGCCCGAATTCGTGAACAATGACAATCGGGCTTAAAGCAACAATAACAGCAATAATGGATAATAACATTTATTCTCCTAAATAGAAGCCTTTTTATAGGTTTTATCTGCCAGAGAGGCCTGCGCGGCTTCACGCGCCCAGGCATCAGCATCTAATGCTTGGTTGAGGGTCGCATCTCCGCTTGTTTGCGGGGCGCCTTTAAGCACAGTATAAATCAGTTTGGAAATATCCGTAAACTTGATTTGTTCTTTCAAAAAGGCATCTACGGCCACTTCGTCTGCCGCGCTTAACACAGCGGGCATAATACCACCTTGGCGGTAGGCCGATAAAGCCAAAGCCAGACACGGGAAGCGTTCAAAATCAGGCTCAAAAAATTCCAATTTGGCGGCTTCAAATAAATTTAATTTTTTTACCGGCCCGGGGGCGCGGTGCGGGTAGGTAATGGCATACTGAATCGGTACGCGCATATCCGGCTCGCCCATTTGGGCCAAAATGGCTCCGTCGTTAAATTCCACCGCCGAGTGTACGATAGATTGCGGATGAATTACAATTTGCACTTTTTCCTCGGGCAAATTAAAAAGGTTCATAATTTCAATAGATTCAAAGCCTTTATTCATTAGTGTAGCGGAATCTATGGTGATTTTTTTGCCCATATGCCAACGCGGGTGATTTAAGGCTTCGGCTGGCGTAACAGTGGACAAGGCCGCCTTGCGTTTGGCAAACGGTCCGCCGGAAGCCGTTAAAAAGACGCGGGAAATATCCTGCGTGTGGCGGTGGTATGAATACTCGTCGGTTAGCCCCGCCAAGCATTGAAAAATGGCGGAAGGTTCGCTGTCCACCGGCAAAATAGCGGCTTCCCAGCGTTCGCACTCTTTCATTAACGTTTTGCCGGCCATTACCATTGGTTCTTTGTTTGCGAGAGCCACCGTTTTTCCGGCTTTAATCGCGCTTACCAAGGGTTGAAATCCCACGGCACCGACCACGCCGTTTATCACCAAATCGGCAGACGGCAAGGAGGCCATAAACATTAAACTTTCTATTTCGGGCGGCAAAAGGCGCGTGGCGGCGGGGACCTGGTCTTTAATTTTTTCGTAACTGGCCGGGTTTAACACCGCCGCAAAGCGAGGCTTAAAAGTGTGCAACTGCTTTAAAAATAAATCGGTATTATTATTAGCCGATAATGCTATTACGCGGTACTCTTTCCCTAACCGTGCAATTACGTCCAAGGAAGAAGTGCCGATAGAACCGGTGGAGCCTAAAATTACGATATTTTTCATAGTTTAATCGTGTAAAGAACCACATAATAAAAGAGCGGCGCGAGCAGCAAATAAGAGTCAAACCGGTCTAAAAATCCACCGTGTCCGGGGAGTAAATTAGAGGAATCTTTTACACCTGTGGAGCGCTTTATTACCGATTCGGCTAAATCGGATACTTGGCCCACTATGGCAATCAACAAGCCCAAAATAACGGCGGTTTTAACCGAAAGAGTGTTGGATAAAAACAAGTGCGCCATAAGCACCGCTGCACCGACGGCAAGCAGCGTGCCGCCGATAGCGCCTTCCCAAGTTTTCTTGGGGCTGACTTCCGCATTTAATTTGTGGCGGCCCAGAAAACGACCGCAGAAATACGCGCCCGTATCGCTTACCCACACGGTAATAATCATAAAAAGTGTTAAATATTCGCCGTACTGCGGGATATCGCGCAAGTTGATAAGGTGCGCCAAGGCCCACGGCATAAAAAATACACCTGTAAAGGTGTTGCATACACGGTCCCACGAGCGTTTAGGGGTTAATACTTCAAATAAAAGCACGCCGAAGGTTACTATACTGATTGCAAAAGGGTACAAGTTATCCGGCAGTTCGGAAACGCTGGGCATACGGCCGACAATCGCCACGGACGCCATTAACAGGCCGAAAAGCACCAAGGCCGACATATGGACGGGCTTTTTCCCGGCGGTAAGAACAAGGCCGTATTCATACAAACAAAACAGAATTACACAGCCGACAAAGGCCATATAAATCGCGCCGCCAAAGTGGATAGCGGCCAAAACAACAGGGACCCCAATCAGGGCAGTAATGATTCTCGGTAATAGCATATCTTTATTTTACCATATTGGGGGAGATTAGCAGAGGGGAAAAAACAGATTTTTATTTCCGTTTGGCTACCATTACTTTGGTTTTGGGTAAATTTAACTCCCAAAGGGCATTGTGTGCCACCCAGCGGGCAGAGCGGTTGTCGGGGTAGAGGTCTAAAATTTCATTGGCACACGCTACGGCGCGCGGCGTTAGGCGCGGGTTTTTTTTGCCGATATTACGCAAGGCCCAGTTGACGGCCTTATGTACCATTGGGCGCGGGTCGCAAGAGTGGTTTTTTATAAGCGGCAACAGTTTGATAAGGTCCTCATCTGTGGTTTTGGCGCGCGGAGCCGATAACGAACAAATAATGGCAAATCCCGCCCGGCGGACAAATTCGTCCTCTTTTTTTATCCAGCGTTCAGCCAGTTTTAAAGGATTTTTTACCTTGGAAAACAGATTTCCGCAGCACAAATCGCAAATATCCCAGGAATTTAATTCACTCGCCCAGTTGTCCAGTTTTTCGCGTGTCATTTGTGCCGGGTCCGCCAACATAGAGGCCATAATGCGGGCCTCGTGGATGCCGCTTTGCCACAAGGCTTCGGCAAGGTCTTGGTCCGGGCGGGGCAGGCCCTTTACCAGGGCGCGCAGGGTGGTAACTGTCGTGCCGACGGCCTTATCTGTGCAGATGCCGAATTTTTCCTGCATTTGCTTTTTGGTAGCCGCGGTGGCAAAGCGTTTGATGCGCGCGAGCATTTCTTCGGCGCGGGAGCGGGTAATCGGGGAAATCATATTCCTCCAAAGCGGCGCGTGCGGTGGGAATATTCGGCAAGTGCTTTATTAAATTCCTCTTCGCCAAAGTCGGGCCAAAGCACCGGGGTAAAATAGAATTCGCTGTATGCGGCTTGCCATAATAAAAAGTTAGAAAGGCGCTCCTCGCCGGACGTGCGGATAATCAGTTCCGGGTCCGGCAAGGCTGGTTGATAAAGAGCCGCCGAAATATCCTCCATAGATACGGCTGTTTTGCCTTGCTTTAAAAGCGTATTTACGGCTTGGGTGATTTCTTGCCGGGCACCGTAATTAAGAGCCAAATTGAGGGTTAGCGCGGTGTTTTGGGCGGTAGAAGTGATTGCTTTGTTAATTTTCTCTAATACCGCGGGGGGGAGTTTTTCCCGGCTGCCGCTAATTAGCAGTTTTACTCCGTGTTTGGCGGCATCCTTGGCATAGCGGTCCAAGGTTTGTTCCAAGAGTTTAAAAAGGCCGTCTATTTCGTCCTGGGGGCGCGACCAGTTTTCGGTAGAAAAAGCATACAAGGTCAAAAATTCCACCCCGGCCTGCTTGGCGGCTTTTATGGTGCGCTCCACCGCATTAGCCCCGGCGCGGTGGCCGGCCAAACGCGGAAAGCGGCGCTCTTTGGCCCAACGACCGTTTCCGTCCATAATAATAGCAACGTGGCGGGGAGTAGTATTTTGTATTTCTTGGGACATATTTATATTTTACTTTATTTAGCGGCGCGGCGGGTAAGGCGGTGTTATTTTAAGGGAAACCCCGCTAGGGTTTGCGTATTGGCGGCGGAAATGGTTTTAAAAGAAGGGTTGTTTCGTTTTATTTTTTTTATTAAAATAGGAATATTATTAGGATGTATATCTCTTTATGTATCTGCCATATAAAAATGTGCAAAGAAGGCTTTTTGCTCAAATATAAATGTTTGAAAAGGAGATAAAAATGAATAAAAAGGGTTTTACCCTTATAGAATTGTTGGTAGTTGTACTCATTATTGGCATCTTGGCGGCGGTGGCTATGCCGCAATATCAAAAAGCGGTGGAAAAAGCCCGCTTAACGGAAGTAATTACCACTATGAGTTCACTTGAAAAAGCACTCAACTTGTATCTGTTAGCCAACGGTGCGCCTTCATCTGGGCAAGCCTTTGATTATGGAACAACACTAGACTCGTTGGATTTGGATTTTCCGGGTAGAACAAAGAATTCTATTTATATTGGAGTAGGAAAATCACCCAATCAGTATCGTATTTTTGCCCACTTGTCACCTTCTTTTGGTGGTTGGTGGATTCATGTGGACAGCGACCGATACGGTGGGAGTATTATTCGTTGGGAAGCTGACGGAACTCGTACCTGTTCGGATGGTTCATCCAGTAAATTTAAGCCGTTTTGCGAGTCTCTTAAATCCCAAGGATTGGCTAACGCTCAATAATGTTAAAAACCCCGGACTTGTTAGTCCGGGGTTTTTACATCTATCAAACCAGCCAAAAAACTAAATCTTCATAATTTCGGCTTCTTTATTTTTAATGATTTGCTCAATCTGGGCAATGTGTGCATCCGTCGTTTTTTGTACGTCGGTTTCGTAGCGTTTCAAATCATCTTCCGTAATTTCTGCCGCTTTTTGGGCTTTTTTCAATTTTTCCAGTACGTCGCGGCGTTCGTTGCGCACGGCTACTTTAAAATCTTCGCTCATTTTGGAAATGTTTTTTGCCAATTGTTTGCGGCGGTCTTCCGTCATAGACGGCAAGGTAATGCGGATAACTTTCCCGTCGTTTACCGGGCTTGCGCCGAGGTCGGCCTTTTGCAAGGCGCGGTCAATATCGTTTAAAGAAGAAATATCCCACGGCTGGATCTCCAAGGTTTTGGCATCCAAAATATTGATAACAGCCATTTGTTTAATCGGGGTCGGCGTTCCGTAGTAGTCCACGCGGATGTTTTCCAACAGTCCCGCGCTGGCGCGGCCCGTGCGGATAGTGGCCAAGTCGCGTTCCAAGCGTGCAACGTGTTCGCCCATATTGTTTTTTGTTTTATTTAGCAGATTGGTAATCCCTTCCATATAAAAATCCTCTTAATAGTGAAATGTTACTTTATTATAGCAATTCCGTACGGATATGTCAGTCGGTGTTAGTAAATAATCGTGCCGACATCTTCGCCGCAGAGCGCTCTTTTGATATTGCCTTTTTTGTGCAGATTAAATACTTGGACGGGCACTTTGTTTTCTAAGCACAATGCAAGGGCGGCCGTATCCATAAACTGCAACTGGCGGGCAATAGCGTCCTTGTAAGTGATTTTGTGAATTAATTTAGCCTCGGGATTTTTGCGGGGGTCGCTGTCATACACACCGTCAACCTGCGTGGCTTTTAACAGTACGTCCGCGTTAATTTCGCTGGCGCGTAAGGCGGCTGCACTATCGGTGGTGAAGAACGGGTTGCCCGTGCCGCCCGCAAAAATGACAATGCGTCCTTTTTCCAAGTGGCGCAAGGCTTTGCGGCGCACAAAAGGTTCGGCTAATTGGTAAATATTGATAGAGGTAAGTACGCGGGTGGGGGCTCCGGCTTCTTCCAACGCGGATTGGAGCGCAAGCGCATTAATCACCGTGGCGAGCATACCCATATTGTCGGAGTTTACGCGGTCAATCACACCGCCACCGTCGCGAACGCCGCGCCAAATATTGCCGCCTCCCAATACAATGGTCAGTTCGCAATTACCGCAGCGGTAAGCATCAGCAATTTCTTCGGCAATTTCTTTTAAGGCTTGCGGGTTAATGCCGCGGTGCCCTTCGTTGATGAGGGCTTCACCGGACAATTTTAATAACACTCTTTTTTTGTGCTGGGGTTTGCAGCAACACATTTCCATACAAATTCTCCTCGCTTTTAGCGGATATTTTTATTATTCTACCACAAAACGGCGCCTAAATACTGCGGGCGGGTGGGCTTTTCTTTGTGCTGCGGGGGAAATAACAACCCACAGCATAAAAAAAAGCCCCTCGCGTGAGGGGCTTAAAAACTAGAAGCGTACAAAGCGTACAACTTTCAGTTCGCAACCAAGAGCCTTGGATTCTTCGTCCAAATAGGCGGCAACGGTTTTCTTGTTGTCTTTAATGGTCGGCTGTTCCAAGAGGCAGTTTTCTTTGGCAAACTTTTTAACTTTGCCGGGCAACATTTTTTCAATAGTTTCGGCGGGTTTGCCTTCGTTAATGGCTTGCGTTTTGTAGATGTCCAATTCGCGGTCAATTACTTCTTGCGGAATATCTTTGGCATCTACCCAGCCGGTCTGCATACCTACGGTGTGCATCGCGAGGCCGCGGGCAATTTCTTGTACTTTGGCGGCATCGCTGCAAGCGCCGGTAACGGACATTTCCAACAAGGAGGCTTTTTTATTGTCGGAGTGGACATAGTAAGCCATTACATTACCGTCGGCCGGGGCCCAGTTATAACCGCCCTTAAAGGTGGTGTTTTCACCGAATTTGGGGGCTTGTTCCAAAATCATATTTTTGATATGTTCGTCTTTGGAATAGTCCAAACCGGGGTGTTCCAACACATATTGGGCGAGGTCGTCGGCCAATTTGATGAAGGCATCGGTCTTGGCTACGAAGTCGGTTTCGCAACCCAAGTAAATCATTGCAAAGTTTTTGCCGTCGGTCTTAACGGATACTCTGCCTTCTTTGGTTTCGCGGTCAGAGCGTTTGGCCATATCCGCCAAACCTTTTTTGCGCAAGAATACAATGGCTTGTTCCATATCGTCTTTGCATTCAATTAACGCTTTTTTGCAGTCCATTAAACCGGCGCCGGTTTTTTCTCTTAAAATCTTAATATCTTCGGCTAAAGACATTTTGTTCTCCTGTATATAAGATAAATCGGATAGAAAGTTCCCGGACGGACCGGGAACTTTCAAGATTATTTGGCTTCTTCCGCCGCAGTTTCCGTTTCGGCTTTGGCCTTTACGGTTTTTTTGGCTTTCGGGGCGGCTTTTTTAGCAGCCGTTTTCTTTTTAGCAGCGGGTTTCTTTTCCGCTTTTTCTTCGGCGGCTTCTTCGGCCACTACTTCTTCGGCTTTTTTGTCAAGCGCTTCGTCGGCTTTGACAACTTCCTGCACCGCTTCTTTTTCCACGGCGGCAGGTTCAGCGTTTTCAGTGGCTAACATAGCAGATTCAAACGCTTGGGCCATTACCGGGTTTTCGGCGGGTTTGTTTTCAGCGGTTTTGACGGCTTCCAGTTCGGCTTTGCCTTCCAGAATAGCATCGGCAATCGCACCGCAGAACAATTTGATAGAGCGGGCCGCGTCGTCGTTACCGGGTACGGGTACGCTAATCATATCAGGGTCGGCGTTGGTGTCGCAAACGGCTACCACCGGGATACCCAAAGCGTGGGATTCGCGCACGGCACCGGCGGTGTCCACCGGGTCAATGACAAATACCACATCCGGCAATACTTTCATATCGCGGATACCGCCCAACAGTTTTTGCAAGCGCTGCATTTCTTTGGTTAAGCGGCTGGCTTCTTTTTTGGAAATGGCTTTAAACACGCCGGAAGCTTCCCATTTTTCCAATTCGTTCAAGCGTTCAACGGATTTCTTGACGGTTTGGAAGTTGGTAAGCGTACCGCCGAGCCATTTTTCGTGGATGCAATAAGCACCGCAGCGGGCGGCTTCGGCTTGGATGGCTTCTTGGGCTTGTTTTTTGGTACCGACGAACAAAAATTTAGCGCCTTTTTTGCTTTCTTCTTTGATGAAAGCGCAGGCTTTTTTAAGTTCTTTGGCGGTTTTTTGCAAGTCTAAAATGTGTACGCCGTTTCTTTCTCCAAAGATAAAGCGTCCCATTTTGGGGTTCCAGCGGGAAGTTTGGTGGCCGAAATGCACACCGGCTTCCAGCATGGCTTTCATAGATACGTTGCTCATTATTATTCTCCTGTGGCCGCTGCCTAAATTAGGGCATAACCCCCGGTGGCATTGGCCTGGGTGTCGTCGGGACAGGCTTTGATTTACAAACTTTTTTCGCTCTCCCGCTCAAATTACACCTATGACTATTATAGCATATAACAGAAATCCGCGCCTAGCGGGCTTTTGCTTTTGCCGCCACAAAACTGACCGACAGCCCCGCACAAGCCATTATAAAGAAAGCCACGCGCATATTGCTGGCCTGCGAAATAAAGCCGATTAATGGAGGGGTAAACAAAAAACCAAAAAAACCAATAGTGGAAACCGTAGCCACAGCCATACTGGGCGGCATACGGGTAGTTTTGCCCGCTAAACTATAACACAGCGGCACAATGGAAGAAAACCCAAGCCCCACCAAAAAGAACCCGGCAACCGCCATATAAAAGGAGGGGAAAACTACCGATAAGACAAAGCCAATAAATAGAATAACGCCGCTTCCTTTAATCACTTGCGAGGAGCCGAAACGGGTGGCAAAGAAATCAGCCGAAAAACGCCCGATTGTCATAGCCGTCATACAGGCTATATACCCGGCGCGGATTAAATTGTCCGCCGGATGCACTACCTGCATAAAATACACACTGCTCCAATCGTACATAGTGCCCTCGCAGGACATAGAACAGAAGGCCATTATCCCCAAAAGAGCAATATATAAGGAAGGCTTTACAAACGTTTTTTGGCGGACATCTCCCACCTTTATTTTGCGGTCGCGCGGCAACATAGAGGCATACATAGACAACAAAATAACAAGGCAGACAAAGAACGTCATCAAAAAATGTTCCTGCGTGGAAATGCTATGCGCGGCCATCCACGCGCCCAAAAGACCGCCGACCACTCCGGCTAAACTCCACATTCCGTGGAAGGAGGCCATAATGCTGCGGTTGTAGAGTTTTTCCACCCCTACACCCTGCGTATTAACGGAAATATTGGAAAGGTTGGACGTTATCCCAAAGAAAAACAGCGCGGCCATTAACTGGAACTTGGTGGTTACAAAGCCCAATAATACCAAGGCCAACGGGTAAATGACGGAAGCGATTGTCAACATTTTGCGGCTGCCGAAACGGTTGACGAGCCAGCCGGAAAGCATCATGGCGGACAGTTGACCGGCGGGAATTAAAAATAAAACTCCGCCCAACTGTGCATCAGACAAAGATAACGCAGATTTAACATCAGGGATACGGCTTGCCCAACTGGAAAAAACAATCCCGTGAATAAAGAAAAAAGACGAGGCCGCTACACGGTAAAACCGTTGGGTCCGGTGCGGAAGAGATACAGATGGCATATATATAATTTATCTTTTTAAAGCGTTTTAAAAATAACTGTTTTCCGGCCTGGCCGGTGGTTCTTTGTACCCAAAGAAAAACCGCGGACGTTATGCGCCCGCGGCCTTTCAAAAAATAATTAGAAGCGGCCGTTTACCAATACCATAGCCGGGAACCAGCCGTTTTCGGCAATATTCAAAATCCCAACCTGTAAGCCTTCAATGGTGCGCGCATAGTTTACAAACCCTATCTGCGCGCCGTGGATGTATTCGGCCTGGTTAAACAGCCCAAACTGCAAGCCGGAGATCTCCCGGTTGGACATATTTACAAAACCAAATTGTGCCCCTGCGATATTTTCCGCCTTTGCCAGCAACCCAAATTGTGCACCGTACACATCGTTAGCCAGGTTGATAATCCAAGCGAAACTGACCCCTTTCAATTCATATTCCGTTTGCGCAAAAATCAGGTCAAGTTGTACGCCGGATAGAGTTTCGGTTTTTGAACCGATACCCAAATCAATACCTGTGATGTCGTGTATGTTATCCGGGCTGGCGATAGCCGTTTTGTCCCAAAGGGATAATTTAAAAATGCCCGGCTCGGCGGCCGCAGGCCACGCGGCAAATAGCGCCAAGGCCAAAATTAAAAGTTTCTTCATAGAAAATTCTCCTTTATAGTAAGTCTTGCATAATAATTATTTTAGCAATTTATAACCTGGTTTTTCAGTTTAAATTTTAGGCAAAAATTGTACAATATTTTAAGAGGTATTTTTACTATGCAGATAAACCTGGCTTCTTTTAACCCGTTGGCGGCAGATATTACTTTTAACGCCAAATCCATTATAGATTTGCTCCGTGCTCCCGCTCCCAAGGCGGACTTGCTCGTCTTGCCCGAGGCGGCCTTGTGCGGCTGTCCGCTCTTTGATTTGTTTGACGATAAACGCTTGCTCTCGCAAGCGGCTCCGGCACTTAAAAACATTGCCAAGGAAACAAAAGATACTGCGGTTGTTTTCGGCTTAGCGGAGCGCGTAAATAAAGAATCCTCCACTGCGCTTGCCTTTATATATAAAGGTAAAGTTACCAAAATTTACGATTGCGAAACGGTTGATTTCAAAGGCCTTCATCTGCAACTGGTGTTAGGTATGCCTGATGATAAAAATTTTTCGCCTGACCCGGATGCCGATATAGTGCTGTTTTTAATGGCCAGGCCCTATTTAAAAGGAAATCTTGCACCGCGATTAGAATCTCTTAAAAAATACGCCAAAAAGCACGCCCAGCCCGCCTTGATGTGTAACTTATTAGGCGGCGGGGACGGTATGATTTTTGACGGACTGACCGCCGCGGCGGACAAAAAGGGCAACCTGGTACTGTTGGGGGAACCCTTTAAAGAGCAGGTTCTTACCTACGATACCGAAGCCGCATATAAGCCCGTATCTTACAAAATGCCTTGGCAAGAGGAACTCATTAATGCTTTGGCGTTTGGGTTGCGCGATTATGTGCATAAAAGCGGGTTGGACAAGGTTGTGTTTGGCCTTAGCGGCGGAATTGACTCCGCCTTTACGGCGGCTTTGGCGGCCAAGGCTTTGGGCGGGGAGAGCGTGTATTGCGTTTCTTTGCCGTCCTATTGTACAAGTGATTTAAGCAAAAGTTTGGCGGGCCAGTTGGCACGGTCACTTGGGGTGAATTTGGAAGAAATCGGCGTAATGCCCGGCCTGACGGCATTAAAAGAATCTTTTGCGCATATTGTTTCTCATCCCAAAGATGCCACAGAACAGGAACTGCAATCCCGCCTGCGCACGACTATTTTGGGGGCACTGGCTACGGAATATAATGCTATGCTTCTATCCACGGACGACAAAAGCGAATCGGCGGTAGGGGCATTTATTCTCTATGGCGATGCCGGCGGTGCGCTCCGGCCGATTGGTGATTTGTATAAGAGTGAAATCTATGAACTGGCCGCCTATTTAAACCAAACGCAGGAGGTTATCCCGCAGGGCATTATTGAGCGTGCGCCCACGTCCGAACTGCGCCCCAACCAAAAGGACGAGGACCAACTCCCGCCCTATGCGGCGTTGGATAAAATTTTGCGTTTGTATTTTGAAGAACAATTAGCGGCGGCGGAAATTGCCAAAAAGTGCCATACGAAACTGGAAACCGTAATAGATGTTTTAACGCGCATTAACGCGGCGGAATTAAAACGCAGCCAGACGGCTCCCGCATTAGAGGTTAGCGCGCACCCGCTTAACGGTGTGCGTTGGCCTGTCATTAAAAAAATTAACTTATAATATGAAACGCTTGTTTGTACTGTTTGCTTTATTTGGCTTATCTGTATCCGTAATGGCGGACCCGATGCTTTTGGGGCCGACAAATTTACGCATTAGCGACGACGGCGACTTTTCCGCCGCACCCAAGGAACAAAAGGCTGAGGACCCCTTTGATAATTTTTGGGCTTACCGCCTTTATCCGCCCCTTAAAAACCTGAAAGGAAAAGGTGTAAAGGTGGCGGTGGCGGACAGTGGGATAGTCTCGCACGCAGAATTTAACGGCAAGCACATTATGGGGCAGGATTTTACAATGTCCGGCTCGTTTACCGATATTAAAAATCACGGAACGGGCGTAGCCGGCATAATTGGTGCACGTGGCGTACAGTTTACGGGCATCGCTCCGCAGGCTTCTCTCGTGGTTTATAAGATTGACGACGGCAGCCGCTTAATCGGCCCGCAGGCGGTAACCTCCGCCATAAACACCTTGCTTACTTATAACGAGGAACACCCGGACGATAAAATAACCGTTTTAAATTTAAGTTATGGTGTATCCGCGGGCGGTTCTATTCCCCTTACAAACGCGATTAACAAAGCGCACGATTCCGGCGTAACTATTGTGTGCCCGGCGGGAAATTATCCGTTCCCCGGAGTGTTTTACCCGGGCAAACTTTCTACGGTGATTGCGGTGAGCGCCTTGTCCGCAGACGGAAAAAATATTTATCACCAATCTTCTTACGGTCCCGAGGTTGATTTTATTGCGCCCGGCGATAAGGTTTTTACCGCCGCGGCTGACGGAGACTATACCTTAATGAGCGGAACCTCCGCCGCGGCCGGATTTGTCAGCGGTGCGGCTGCCCTGGCCGTGGAAGGCCTTAAAAAGAAACTGGGCCGCTATCCAACCGCACAAGAAGTAAAAGATTCCTTAAAAAAAGCCGCTGTTAAAATTCCAGGTCTGCCCGATATTGCCCAAGGCAATGGGATGATTGATATCCGCAAGTTGGAAAAGCAGTTTAGTGTAACCAAATGACGCAAGCAAAGCAAACCAAAAGACCGCGCAAAATAATCCGCAGACAACTGTTCAGTTTGGCCAGTCCCATTTTTATTGAAACGCTCCTTATTATGTTCACGGGCGCGACGGACGTTTTTATGCTCAGCCGTTACTCCGACGAAACCGTAGCCGCCGGGGGAGTGGTCAACCAACTGTTAAACCTTGTGTTTATTTTGTACGGCATTACCACCTTGGGCACGTCCGTATTGTGTTCGCAATATTTGGGGGCCAAACAAAAAAAGAACGTGGCGCAGGTGATTGGCATTTCCCTGCTGGTAAACCTGATTATGGGGGGGATTGTCAGCGTGGGGCTGTGGGTGTTTGCTGCCCCGTCCTTAAAGTTAATGGGGCTGGATGATAATTTGGTAGGGTATGGCGTATCTTATATGACGCTTGTCGGCGGGTTTTCGTTTTTGCAGTCGCTAGCGATGACGCTTTCTGCCATTTTGCGCAGCCACAACAAAGCCTATTACCCGATGTTTGTTACGCTCCTTATCAATGTTATTAATGTCGTTGGTAACTATTTTTTGATTTTCGGAAACTTTGGGGCTCCTCGTTTGGGGATTACCGGGGCGGGTATTTCCACGGTTATCAGCCGCACGGTAGCGGTTATCTTACTAACGTACTTACTGTTTCGCAAGGTGGCTCCGGTGCCGCCCTTAAAATATTTTAAACCGTTCCCGTGGGATAAAATTAAAAACTTGCTCTTGGTCGGTTTGCCAGCGGCGGGGGAACAGGTGTCCTATAATTTATCCCAAGTCGTGATTACTTATTTATCCGTAATGATGGGTAATGCGGCCCTGACAGCCAGAACATATGCGATGAGTATTGTGATGTTTTCGTATGTGTTTTCCCTGGCAATCGGCAACGGCGCGGCAATTGCTATCGGGCATTTGGTAGGCGCGGATAAGGGAAATGCCGCTTTTTCACTTGAAAAATATTCTATCCGTCTGGCTCTGTGGGTTACGGTGTTCGTGTCCGTTTTGACGGCCTTGGCGGGTACGGATATTTTTAAATTGCTTTCTTCTAATCCGGAGGTTATCCGCCTGGGGGCAATGGTTTTATATATTGATGTAGTGCTGGAAATCGGCCGTGCGGTTAATATTACCTCTGTGGATTCCTTGATAGCCGCGGGCGATGTGATGTACCCGTTTGTTACAGGCATTATTGTAATGTGGTTGGTGGCTACGCTTCTATCCTATGTGCTTGGCATTTGGTGGGGCTGGGGACTTAACGGTATTTGGCTGGCGATGGCACTGGACGAAAATATCCGCGCCGTAATATTTGAACGCCGTTGGAAGAGCCGCAAGTGGATGAGTAAAGGTTTTACTCGGTAGGCGTGCTTTTTGCTAAAATATATATATGAGCGAAAATTCCTTTTATCAAGAATATGATGTTCCGCAGGACTTGCAGTTTAAAACTGCCGATATTTTGCGTATGGGCGGGTTGGATTGTAGCGCACAGTTAAGCACAAAATATTTTGAAGATGTTTTTTCCGCTCCCAATAAAATTACCAAAGTGGCGGTGTCGCTTTCGTTTTCGGTAGCCTCCAAGGAAATCTTGGTGCGGGGGGGCGTAAAAGGGGAAAGGTTAATCCAATGCGCCCGCTGTTTAAAGATGAGCACACAGCCGTTTGCCGAAGAATTTATAGAAACATATAGCACCAAGCAAGAAATAATTGATATAATATCAGTTGTACGGCAAACGCTGGCATTGACGGAGGATATCCGTTTTCTGTGCAGGCCCGATTGTAAGGGACTGTGCCCGACGTGCGGACGGGATTTGAACGACGGTCCGTGCGGTTGTAAACCAGCAAATTTGTCTCCTTTCGCAGCATTGAAAGGAAAATTTAAGTAACAATTCTTTTGAATTTTACTAATAAGTAACAGGAGTATTACCAATGCCCAATCCAAAGAAAAAACACACTCGTTCCCGCCGGGATATGAGAAGATCCCACAATTCCGGAGTAGAATTGCCGCAGTTAGTGGCCTGCCCGAATTGCAAATCTCCCCGGCTGCCGCACAATGTCTGCCCGACTTGCGGGTTCTATAAGGACAGAGTGGTAGTGGCCCAAAAAACCAAAGCCGAAGAGCCCGAAGCCAAATAACGGTCCGTTATGAAAATAGCCCTGGACGCATTAGGCGGAGATTACGGCGCAAAGCCCAACGTATTGGGTGCTTTGAAAGCCGCCAAGAAACTGAATGTTGAGGTTATCTTGGTGGGGGACGAAGTTGTCTTGCGCCGTGAACTCAAAGCGTTAGGTTATTCGGACGTTCCGAACAATATCTCTATCGTCCACGCGCCTAACACTATTGATATGGGCGCAGAACCGGCCAAAGAGTGCCGCCAGAAAAAAGACGCCAGCATTGTCGTTTGTGCCAATTTGGTTCACAAAGGGGTTGCTGACGCTTTTGTTTCTGCCGGGCACTCCGGCGCGGCTATGGTGGCGGCCCTGTTCGGTATGGGGCGCATTAAGGGCGTACAACGCCCGGCGATTGCTACCCCAATGCCTACTTATAAGGGTGTAAGCCTGCTTTTGGACGGCGGTGCCAACGCCGATTGCAAGCCGATTCATTTACTGCAATTTGCGGTAATGGGTTCGGCCTATATGCAAAAAGTCTTTGATATCCCCGCTCCGTCGGTTGGTGTATTGTCTATCGGCGAAGAGGAAACCAAAGGCAACTTTTTGGTCAAACACACCATTCCGCATATGCGTGAAATCGGTGTGAACTTTAAAGGTACTGTGGAAGGCCGCGACGTAAACACCGGCGATACAGATGTTATCGTCTGCGACGGCTTTGTGGGAAACATTGTTTTAAAAATGGCCGAAGGCTTGGCGAAAACAATGATTAATATGATTAAACGCGAAGTCAAAAAGCGTCCGCTTGCCTTATTAGGCGCGCTTTTGTCAAAGGGTGCGTTTAAAGCCGTAAAGGACCACACCAACCCCGATTGTTACGGCGGTGCTCCGCTAGTAGGGGTAAACGGCGTGGCGATTATTTCCCACGGAAAATCCAATGATTTTGCCATTTTTAATGCCATTAAAACGGCCAAACGTTTGGTGGAAAAAGATTTTATCGGTGATATTGCGGCTAAAATGAGCGCGTTGAAACCGACTTTTGATGAAATTGAAAAAGAAATTCATCAGGAGGAAAAATAATGGCGGATTTTAAAGGTAAAAATGTGATGATTACCGGCGCTACGCGCGGTATTGGCCTGGCCTTGGCGGAAGAATTTGCCAAAGCGGGGGCTAATTTAGCCGTGTGCGGTACGCGCGAAGATGCGCTTGCCCAGGCTGCCAAAACATTGGAGGCTTACGGCGCAAAAGTCTATACGCAAAAGGTAAATGTAGCGGACGCAAAAGATTGTGATTCTTTTGTAGAAAATGCCGTAAAAGCCTTGGGCGGTTTAGACGTGCTGGTAAACAATGCGGGCATTACCAAAGATAACCTGACTGTTCGTATGAGCGAACAGGATTGGGATGACGTAATTGCCGTCAATTTGAAAGGGACATTTTTAATGTCCAAGGCCGCTTTGAAGGTAATGTTCAAAAAAAGAAGCGGCAATATTGTAAACATTTCTTCCGTAGTGGGGGAAATGGGCAATCCCGGCCAGGCCAATTATGTGGCCAGCAAGGCGGGCATTATCGGTTTAACGAAAACGTTGGCTAAGGAATTCGGTTCCCGCCACGTCCGTGTAAATGCGGTGGCTCCCGGGTTTGTTCAAACGGCTATGACGGACGCTTTGCCCGAAGATGTAAAAAACAAAGCGTTGGAGGCCGTACCGCTTAAAAGATTTGCTACGACGCAAGATATCGCCAAAGCAGTAATGTTTTTGGCCAGCGAAGACGCTTCGTATATTACGGGGCACGTTCTCGCCGTCAATGGCGGGCTTTATATTTAATTAATTAGTAACAAGGGGAAGCCCCTTTAAAAAAACCGGAGGACTAAAATGTCTGTAGAAAATGTGCAAGAAAGAGTAAAAAATATCATCGTGGAACAGTTGGGTGTTGAAGCCGACCAGGTGAAACCGGAAGCGCAGTTTGTAAATGACTTGGGCGCTGATTCCTTGGATACTGTTGAACTTATTATGGCTTTGGAAGAAGAATTTGATATTGAAATTCCGGATGAAAAAGCCGAAAAAATCAAAACCGTTGGCGAAGCGATTGACTATATTGAACAAAACGCCAATAAATAATTGTGTACACGGATATAGAGCATATCATTGGATATTGCTTTAAAGATAAGGCCGTTTTAAAGGAAGCACTCACTCATAAGTCTTACGCCGGGGAGCACCGTAGCGTTAAACATAACGAACGCTTGGAGTTCCTGGGGGACAGTATCTTGGGCGCCATTGTTGCAGATTATATCTACAACAAATGTCCGCACGTAGAAGAGGGAGTGCTTTCTAAAATTAAGTCTAACTTAGTTTCCAGACGCAACCTGTATCTTTGGGGCAAACAACTGGACCTGGGCCGCTATATGAGCCTGGGCCGCGGTGAGTTGGCTACCGGCGGCAGAGAACGCGACAGCATCATCTCCAACGCGGTGGAAGCCGTTTTAGGCGCTGTTTATATTGACGGCGGCTATCCGGCCGCGGAGTCGGTTATCCTTCCGTGGGTAAAAACGCAGGAACTCACGCAGGACGAAAAAGATTTCAAAAGTTTATTGCAAGAATACTTGCAAAAATCCGGGCCGCATACGCCCGAGTACGAAGTTATCCAAACAGTCGGCCCCGAGCACAACAAGGTGTTTACTGTGCGCGTGAGCCTGGACGGAAAAGCCCTGGGGGTGGGCAAAGGCCATAACAAAAAACTGGCCGAACAAGCCGCCGCGCAGGACGCTTTTTCTCACCTGAAAAAATAAACGGAGAAGAGGATGTTCCTGGGTAAAAAAAAGAACACAACCATCGTTTCTGCACCGACGGAGCGGAAGGTGCCGCAGGCACTGTCCCAAGCAGCCGGTAAGCCTTGGCTTATTTTGGCGGTAATCGCGGCGTTGCCCCTTGTGTTACTTTTGGCCTTTACCTTTAAAAGCGGATATACACCCTCTTCCAAGGGCGGAAAATTTGATAAAATCGTTTCCGTCAAAACCTCTGCCGAACTGGCGGACGAGGCCACCGCCGCTTTGCAAAAGAACGACTATCAAACCTTCTCCGATATTCTGCAAAATAAAATCAAAAACGATATAAATATTGTCAACAGCAAGGGCGACCCCCTTATCGTAATGGCGGCCACCTTTGGCAATTTACAGGCGGTGCAAGATTTGGTGTTAGCCGGAGCAGATGTGAACAAACCCAATTCCTTTTCCAAGGATACGGCTCTTCTGCGCAGTTTGTATGGCAATTTCCCGGATATTACGCGCTTTTTGGTTTATTCCGGAGCGGACATCAACGCGAAGAATAACTATAACCACTCTCCTATGTATTTGGCCTTGGAAAAACGCCAGGGCGAGTTTATTGACTTGTTTCTTTCCAGCGGTGTGCGGGAGGGGCTGAATAGCGATTATTTGTTCCGCGCTTGTGCCACCAAAAACGCAATGGGCGTATTGGCAATGCTCAAAGGCGGGGTGGACCCGAACGTAAAGAACGAGAAAGGCAATACTCCGCTGATTATTTCGGCTTCGCTTGGCGACGTGCCGAGTGTACGCTCGTTAATGGCTTACCGTGCCGACGTAAACGCCGCAAATAATGACGGGAACACCGCGCTCATTTACGCGGCCCGTTACAATCACCCGGACACAATCCGCGAACTGTTAAAACCGCAGACAATGCAAACCCCCATAGACGTAAATATGCAGAATAAATTGGGGCAAACCGCGCTTTATTGGGGAGCATCCAAGGGGTTTGAAGATGTTGTCCGCCGTTTGTTAGCCGCAGATGCCGATCCTACCTTGGCCGATAACAGCGGATTAGTGCCGTATATTGCCGCACAGAAAAACGGACGCGGACAGATTTTGAAATGGTTTAATAAAGATTTGCGCGAAGTTAAAAACAGCGTAATTGACGAGGACAATAAGGCCTTAATGGCGCAGGCCAAGGCCGAGGGGCGCGAACTGCCGGACCCGAACGCGGCCCCGGCGGAAAAACCGCTGACGGATGACGATATTTTTACAGCCGCCGCACAGGGAGATTTAGATTTAGCCAAACGTGTGTTGGATATGAATAAGGCCGTTGTGTTTAATAAAAACAAAGCGGGCTTTACACCCTTGCATATTGCCGTAGAAAACGGACGCACGGAATTGGTAGATTTTCTGATTACCAAAGGAGGACTCTTGTTTGAGGCCTCTCCCAAGGGAAATATTTTGCATTTGGCAGTTTTGTCTCAAAATATTGATATGTTAAAGCATTTGGTGCTCCTCTCCCGCCGCGAGGGCCGCTTGGCGATGATGCTTGAATATAAGGCCGTGCCAGCGGGCTACAAACAGGCTATGACGCCCTTGGCCTTTGCCGCGATAGCCTGTAACAAAGAGATTTACAATTATTTGGTTTCGGTGGGGGCTAAGCCGGGCAATTTGACTACTACGCCCAATATGCTTGGCTATGTAACGCCTGCTGATTTAATGGCCCAATGTAAGGCCAAAATTACGCAAGCCAAACAACTTACGCCCGCTCCGCAGGCAAAGCAGCCCGCCAAAAAGAAAGCGCAGCCCACCCGCCGCAGATAGTTTTTTGAGTGGCTAAATTTTGATAACTCCCAGGGAAATACCCCGGGAGTTCTTTTTTGTATCTAGAAAACCACCGGCTAGGCCGGGGGATGTGCCCAAGTGCTTTATAAAGAGGTGCAAACAATATTCATACTTTTTGTACCGACAAAAAGTATGACAAAAAACTCCCCGTCCAAAGCGTTATAAAAGCCAGAATTAGCCGGGCATTTTTATAACTCTCTATGCTCAAACAAATAAAAATGCACTCTGCCTAATCCGGCTTTTATAGGCAACGCACGGACGGCATTAACAAGCAAACGACATAGCAGCAAACACCTTGCACGCCAGTTATATGTGTCAGGACCTGCAAAATAAAAAGTTATCCTGAATTGCCGCCCATACCGCTAGGCAGCACCCCGTAGTGTTTCTGTACGGGGTCTATTGATAGGTTTCAGGAACTACTTTTTGGGTTTTTGGTTGTTGCTTTTCCGTCGTTCTCTGTGAAGGGGTTGTTTCGTTTTTTTTTTTGCTAAAATTTCGATATTGTCCGACGGATATCCCCGGATGTATCCGCTGTATAAAAATGCGTATAAAAGGCTGTTTTGCTTAAATATAATGGCCTTAAAAGGAGAAAAAATGAAAGGATTTGCCTCTATTTTGTCATCCCCGAAGGTTTCTGTCGGGGATCTGTTTTTATTAAAAAAGGAAAACGACAGATTCCCGAGCCCTGCGGGCCGCCAAACACTCGGAAATGACGGTAATAATCATTGCGGTAATAACACCAGAACCCGTATAACAACCTTACGGGATGATGACAATAACAAAGGAACAATAAAGGCCGGTTTTACGCTTATAGAACTATTAGTAGTCGTACTCATTATCGGTATTTTAGCCGCTATGGCGTTGCCTGATTACCAACGGGCGACAGAAATCAGCCGGGTGGGGGCGGCCCTATCATTTAGCCGTGCGTTCCGCGACTCGGTGGACCGCTATTATATGCAAAACGGGCATTTTCCGTCCTCACCTGATACGCTTGATATCGGACTTACCAAATGTCCAAAATATTTTAGTTGTTCCTATCACGAGTTGACCACGCAGGGAAAATTCCAAATAGACCGCCAAAATGGTCCTTTTGCTTACGGGATTATCACGCGCTCTGCGGTTTCCCCAGCATTACCTAATACCATATATTGCTATGCTTTGCGTTCCAACAAAAAAGGCGTAGAATTTTGCGAGCATTGGGGGGAAGACGCAACCCCCGGAGATGGTACTTGGTTTCGCACCTTAATCCAATAAGGCAACGAAAACACCCCGCAGAAAATCAACTCTGCGGGGTGTTTTGCATAAAGTCTAGTAACAATTATGGATGAATTTTATCCATCATACGCGGGAACGGAATCGTTTCGCGCACGTGCTGTAATCCGCATACCCAGCGGACCATACGTTCAATACCCATACCAAAGCCGGAGTGCGGCACGCTGCCGTATTTGCGCAGGTCCAAATACCACTCGTAGCCTTTGGGGTCTAACCCCTGTTCTTTAATGCGTTCCAGCAGGGCATCATAATCGGCCTCTCTTTCGCTTCCGCCGATAATTTCGCCCGCACCTTCCGGGCCAATCACATCAACCGCCAACACCGTTTTGGGGTTTTTGGGGTCGCGCTTCATATAGAAGGCCTTAATGGCGGTAGGATAGTGGTGAATCATAATCGGGGTGTCGTAATCTTCGCCGAGCAAGGTTTCCTCGTCGCCGCCGATATCGCCGCCCCAAGGAGTATCGTTGCCCTTTTTGTGCAGGACTTCAATAGCGTCCGTGTAGTCAATACGCGGGAATTTCTTTTCCACGGTGGCTTGCAGTTTTGTCGTGTCGCGCCCGAGCAATTTTAAATCGTCGGCGCGGTTCTTTAACACTTGGGCCACAATGTATTTAATAAAGTCTTCGGCCAAGTCCATATTGTCGTCCAAATCGTTGTAGGCTACCTCGGGTTCCACCATCCAAAATTCGGTCAAATGGCGGCGGGTTTTGCTCTTTTCGGCGCGGAAAGTCGGCCCGAAGCAATAGGTGCGGCCTAATGCCATAGCGCTGGCTTCGCTGTATAACTGCCCGCTCTGGGACAAGAAGGCTTTTTCGCCGAAATAATCGGTTTCAAAAAGCGTGCTGGTGCCCTCGCAGGCGGCGGGGGTCAAAATCGGGGAGTCAGACAACACAAAGCCGTTTTTATGGAAATATTCGCGGATAGCAAAAATAATTTCGTCACGGACGCGCAGAATAGCCGTTTGGCGCGCAGAACGCAACCACAGGTGGCGGTAGTGCATCAAAAATTCCGGGCCGTGCTCTTTGGGGGAAATGGGATAATCTTTTGCCATTTGCACGACTTCCAAATTCTTTACACCCAGTTCAAAACCGAGCGGGGAGCGTTTATCCTCGCGCACGGTGCCGGTAACGATAATGGACGATTCCTGGGTAACTTTATCACCCAGTTCAAACAGTTCGGGGGAAACTTCGCCCTTGAACATTACGCATTGGATAATGCCGCTGCCGTCGCGCAGTTGCAAAAAGTGTAATTTACCGCTGGACCGCTTGTTATACAGCCAGCCTTTTAGAGTAATTTCTTGGCCGAGATATTGGCCCACATCTTTAACACGAATTTTACTAGACATATATTCCTCTGTAATAAAGAAATAGGGTACGTATCTATTTTATCTTTTTTGGAGAGGAAAAGCGACGGGAAAAGAAAGAGGTGTTTGCCTTTTTTGAGTAACCCCGGATTCCCGAGTGCTCCGCGCCGGCAGACACTTGGGTATGACGGCATATATAAGGAAATTCCTCTTTGAATTGTTTTGCGGGCATTAGCCCTCTTATAAAAGGCGTGCAAGGGGTTTTCTGTTATGTCGTTTGGCTGTTAATGCCGTGCGTTGCCTATAAAAGCCGGATTAGGCGGAGTAGCATTTTTATTTGTTTGAAAAATGCCCGGCTAAGCCTGGCTTTTATAACGCTTTGGACGGCGAGTTTTTTGTCATACTTTTTGTCGGTACAAAAAGTATGAATACAGGCCGCGCCTCTTTGTATAGCGCTTGGGCACATCCCCCAATAAAAAACCTCACTTTCGTGAGGTTTTTAAATGGTGGACGTGATCGGGATCGAACCGACGACCTCCTCGTTGCGAACGAGGCGCTCTCCCAGCTGAGCTACACGCCCGAAAATCGGCAACAGCGTTACTTTCAACATATTTATTATAGCATATACGAAAACAAAAATAAAAATATTTTTATTTTTTCCCGTCGGAAAACACCGCGGGCGCTTGCCGCACTTGAAAATATCACTTTTTACTACTATACTATAATATGTGTGTAATTTGAACTGAAACGGTTTCCGTGTTTGGCTCAAATCCCTTTTTATTGGAGAGTAAAATGAAAAAACTTCTATTTTTACTTTTTGGTTGTTTATTTTCCGCTTCTACCGCCGGAGCGTGGGGGCTGTTGCCGGAATTTACTAAATTACAGCCTGAACAATATAAGAAAAATGACGGCTACCTCAAATTTTTATTGGACGATATTTATGAGGGCCGCCCTGAATTGCGCGTATGCGTAAATCCCTATGATAAAAAAACCGAAGACGAAATGTTTGAAAATATACAGACTGCTTTTTCGTCCATATTTACGTTCGTTCGGAAACAAATTGAGCAAAGCGGACGGACGGCAGAATTTACGGACTTTTTAGCCGTTTGGCCGAAAACCTTTAAATTGCAACGTATAACTTATCCTGCGGGTAAAAACTGCAAGGCAATATCCGGGCAGTTTGACCTTGAAATCAAGGGGGCGCAAACCCGCATTCCCATTGACACGGGTTTTAGGCTTTCTTATGGACAACAAGGCCACGCGTTGCCTGTGCAGAACTCTGAAACTTTTTCGTGGTCTATCATGTTATCCACAGACACCCCTATCAAGGAAGAACGGGAAGAAATTGCGTTGCACGAGGTTTCCCATTTGTTCGGGTTGGCTGACCAATATTCCAATTTTGCAGCCGACAAAACCTATTCTTTGCAGGCTTTTGAAGACTTAACGAAAATAGATTCCATTATGCAGGGCTCATCTATGGACAAAAGAAAAAAATTGACTTGCGACGATGCGGAAGGATTTATTAACGCAATGGACTTTATTATGCGCCAGAAAGGCAAAACCTCCAACCGCTTGAAGCACGGTTGGGCGGATTTCTGTGGGCGCAATTATATTTATATGGACGGTATTCCCCAACGAAACAAGACTCTTGCACAGGCCAAGCAAGAGCACGATGCTTTTGCACAGTGGGCGGCTAATGGGTATAAGGACGCCGATAAGCCTGCGTTTGCTTCAAAAGCCCTTGAAGTGCAGCGCGATTTGGCGGCCCGCCTTGCAGGAACTACCAAAAAATTATCTGCCTTGCAAGATAAAAAGGCCGAATTAGAGGGACTGATTACTTCTAAAAAACACGAAATTAAATATGCCGACTTTTACAAATGGACTCCCCGCCAATTAAAGGCAGAACAGGCCAAATTGAAAAAATTAGAAGAGGAGTTCAATACAGTTGAGCAGGAAATCGCACAACTGGAAGGCAATATGGAGTCTGGAAAATTCCCCGAATTATCCCAAAAGGACACACCGGCGCTGACCGCGCCCACTACGGGTAAGAAAGGGGAAGCAAGTTTATCCTCTAAATCCACCCCCGTGATTAGTGGCAACTATGTGGGCCCGCAAGGCGCACAAGTAGTGGCGGCCACCCCTAAAACCACTAAACCCGCCCAAAGGGAAACTCCCAAAGTAGCCAACACGGCCCCAAAGGCAGCGGCGCAACAGCCTCAGGCTCAGCCGATGGCAACGCCTGTTCAGCCCCAACCTGTACGGGTAAGCAACAATCCCAAGGCTGCGTTGGACCGCTATATTGCGGCGCACCCCGAGTTAAGAGAGTCTTTATTGGCTGTTCGCACGGGTATGGCTCTGCCTTCGCAGGCGCGTGAGGTGATGGAATTTCAGGCATTGTTTGAAGCATACAAAAAAGGGGAAGAACCCAAGATGCTGACAGCATCCGCGCAGATGCCCGCTTCCGTCCCGGCGGCTGATAACAAAGCCCCCAAGGCTGATAATAAAACCAATGTAAACAATGCGAATAAACGAAAGGAATTGGAAGCCAAATATAAGGCGCAATGCACTTTGTCTAGTTTTGAGCAGAAATACGAAAAGGAACTTACTCCCATCCGCAAACGCTTGGAAAAGGGGAAAAAGTTGAACGCGCGGCAATCTTCCTTGTGGAAAGCATACAGCCAACGTTTAGAGCAGGTGCAAAATAGACCTAGGTGCAAAGAATTATCTGCCCAAATCAAAGCCCTTTAATTAAAAACCCCGGGAAACCGGGGTTTTTTTAGCATTTGCCTATTCTTATTTCCCTCTAAAATGCTAAAATTACTTATATGGCTAAACTTGTACGCGGGTTTAGAGACATCTTTGAACCCCAATCTAAAAATTTTACAGAACTGGAAAATTGCGCCCGTGGCGTGTTTTCCCTTTATGGGTTCGGCGAACTGCGCCTGCCCACAGTGGAATTAAAAGAACTTTTTATTAAATCCACCGGCGAAACGACCGACATTGTCCAAAAAGAAATGTATGCGTTTGAAGATGCCGGGCACCGCCAGTTGGCTATCCGCCCCGAAGGCACCCCCGGTGTGGTGCGTGCATATTTGGAAAATAATTTTACGCAAAATGCGCCTGTGCAAAAATTTTATTACATTGGTAATATGTTCCGCGCGGAACGCCCCCAGGCGGGCCGCTACCGCGAGTTTGAACAAATTGGCGCAGAATATATCGGCAACGCTGCCCCGGCCGCTGATGCCGAAGTTATTTTGATGTTGAAAGATATTGTGGCTAAATTTGGCGCAAAAAACTATAAAGTAAAAATCAACAGTTTAGGGTGCGACAAATGCCGCCCGCTCTACCGGCAGGCGCTGATTGATTTCTTATCCAAAGAGAAAGAAACCCTGTGCGAAAACTGCCAAACCCGCTTGGAAAAAAATCCCTTGCGCGTGTTAGATTGCAAATTGGACGGCGCACGCTTTGCGGGCCGCGTACCGACAATGCACCTGTGCCCCGAGTGTCAAGCGCACTTTGACGAAGTACAACGCTTGTTAAAGGGTAAAATTGATTTTGAAGTGGACCCGATGCTCGTGCGCGGGTTGGACTATTATTCCCGCACTGTGTTTGAATTTCAGGCGGGTGATGCTTCCCAAAATGCCATCGCCGCCGGCGGACGCTACGATACCCTTATTAAAAATATGGGCGGTCCGGCTACCCCGGCTATCGGCTGGGCTATGGGTGCTG